>WBZT01000955.1_pt1 | contig 22195 bp, 17 predicted proteins | sample 5204241 | NCBI WGS metagenome assembly WBZT01 (sample SAMN12344358, study PRJNA552823) | activated sludge metagenome | biome: Activated sludge suspended growth; feature: Nitrification reactor; material: Wastewater; isolation source: activated sludge from nitrification reactor of wastewater...
GAGCCCTGTTCCGGTAGCTAAGCCGCCATCTCTCCCACCACCATCCCCAGGATCGCCCCCAGGGGGATGGTCGGCAAAAAGATATTTCCTATCACAGGCTCCGTGCCAACCCGCCGGGCTCGTCCAACCACAAGGACAACTCGTGGTTCGCTTCGCTCACACGAGTTGTCCTTTTTCGTTAGGCGATTTGGCGGTCTTCAGTCCATCCCGGTCAAATCGAACGTGAGCAACACAAAAAAATGAAGGAAAGCCATAGGCTGGAAAGCACGGCAGCAACCGCCGCCAGCCAACGCTGTCAATCAAAAGTCATGCCTTGTTGCGCCAGAGAAATACCAGACTTGAAAGGAGGCACAGAACAACGGCAACCGACTGCTTCACGTGCAGCGGTGCCTGCGGCCACGCAAGCCGCTCAGCCAGAATAATAGCTGGAGAGCAGAGGGCAGCATATACCCGCGCCATCCAAAATAACCACTTCGAGGATTGGGTGACGCTCATGATGTGTTGTAAGCTGGCCCGACCGTAGCATCAAGGACTTGGCCGCTCATGCGCCCCTCGACCAACTTCACATACGGTTGCACCACTTCTGCCGCTGGTAATCCAAGACTCGGGTCCACCTTCATGGCCGCGAGGGTCTCGAGAACCCAGCCTGGCGCGACTGCAGTTACACGGGCGCTGCGCGGGACTTCAACAAAGCCGCCGCGCGGACAAATCCCTCGAGCCCCGCGTTCACCAAGCTGATCACGGCGCCGCCGGGCATCGGCTGCCAACTCACAATCCCGCTGGTAATGAAGGAGCCCCCGTTTGCAACAAACCTGACGCTGAGGCGGACAAGGTTCACCTGGCCCATGAGCTTGTTGGTTAGATCAAGGGCAAAGTCGTCATCGGTCAAATCGAGCAATGGGCGAAGCGCGTATTGACCAGCAGTGCTTACCACGGCGTCTATCCACCCGACCTTGGCATATAAGCGCCTGACCGATTCAGGATTTGCCACATCAACCGCGAGGTCTGCACGGGTATAGCTTTGGGCATAGGATTTCATGCAGCGCTTCGAGTGCCTTTGCCACAGCAGATCCAATCGTGCCTGTTGCTCCGACCAACAGAATCCTCACGGGACCCATCCTTCGATAAGTGATCATATAACGCTTTCTAGGTTTGACTAGGAATGTTGCACACCAGCCCGCCCAAGAAAATCACGCTACAGGAGTTGCGGCTTTACCTAAAATATCCAGGATAACATATTGACCCAATCCTCATCCCGCCTCCGGAGAATCATGCCATGAGCCATTCGCTCAAGACGATCATCGCCCGCCAACGTATGTTATTGCAGGGACGCCTGGCCACCGCTTTCGATCGCCTCGTGGCACCCTGTCGGGCAGCGTGGCCAGATCGGGCGGCCTTGGAGGGGCTCCTGATCCTCGCGTTACCCGGGCTATCCTCCTGCAAATATATCTATATCCTCGATGCGGATGCCCGGCAATTGACGGCCAACGTCTCGCCCCAGGGTCTGCTGCCCGAGCATTATGGTCGCGATCGCAGCCAGCGTCCCTACCTCGCCGAGGCGCTGGCCGGGGAGCGCTTCTCGCTGTCCCCCATCTATATCAGCCGCAATGCCCGGCGTCCCTCCCTCACCGCCATTCGGCGGATCGAGGATGAGGACGGCCAGCTCATGGGCTTTCTCGGCGCCGATTTCGATCTGCGGGAGTTACCGCTGACGCGCAAACTTTACGAACAGCCCGGTCAATGGGTTCAGCTCAAGGGGGATCCGGCCATCCGCGCCGGTCTCTTTCAGCAGGAGCGGGTAGAGAGTCTGTTGGATCGGCATATCGACGAGATCCTGGCCCTGGTGGTCGAACTCATCACCACTCATGGCGTCTTTCACGGCAAACTGCATTTCTCCAGTTCCCGGGCAAACCTTTGGCTGATGGATGACCCCTTCCGCTACCGGATTCTGGACTACGAGGACCTCGCCGATCCCGGCATCTGTCTCGCCTACCCAACCCGACCCTATCCCGAGGACGCCGCCATCCCCCCACACCGGGTTAGCGAGGTCCTTGCCAATTTCAAGGCCCTGCGCTTGATGGACGAGAACATCTATCTGCGCTCGGGGTCACTCAACATCTTCAACGGCATCGTGGGTCTCAACTTCTCCTGCGACGGTTCCCATTACATGCCCTGGGACGAATTCCTGCACAAGAGCCTCGCATTCTGGCTTGGTTCGGGCGAGTCCTGCGTCCTGGGGGATGTGGAAGCCCAGGCTGAGGGGGGTCAAGTGCCCGCGTGATCGGTTGCCGCCCCGCCCAGCGATAACAGCACCCTCGCCTCCCTGGGCACCAGATCCACTGGGGCGCCGGATTCGATGAGCTTCTGGGTTTCGAGCACCTCCAGCACGGCCTCCAGCACCTCGGGGTCCTGTTTGGCAATGGCGTTAAGGGCGTCACCGACCACGGCAGGGCGAGCGGCAGAGGCCTCGGCCATCTTTTGGGAGACCTTGTAGGCGGTTTGGCTTTTTATGAGACCCACGCGGTTCTCGCCGTCCTGTTTCATGGCGCTGGTGACCTGAACCAGACGCTTGACGACCTTATCGGTGATGTTATCGACCATCTGGCGGTCCGTGAAGGCGACCTTACGGATATAGACGGAGCCCAGCCGGTAGCCCCACTTCTCCGATAGGGGCGAAACGGTCTGGCGCACCTGCTGGCTGAGCTGATGGCGATCCTCCAGCATCTTGTCCATCTCCAGATTGCTCAGGGTCGAAATGGTGGCGCTGGAGACATTGGCCTCCAGGGAGCCCTCCGGGTTGGCATTGGCAAAGAGATAGGCCACGGTATCGTTGACCTGCATCTCGTACCAGATGCCCACCCCCATGGGTGTCCCCTCCCCGGAGTTCACCATCTGATCGCGCAGATAATTCTGACGCAGGCGGGTATCGACCCGATGCAGCTCGCCGAAAAATGGCACCAGCAAGGCCTTGAGACCAAAGTGGCCGATGGGGAAGCGGATGCCCGGCTCGTCCAAGGTGCCCAGAACCTTGCCGAACAGGGTGAAGACCTGGGCTTCGCGCTCTCGGATGATGGCATAGAGGCCAAGACGGCGGGCCAGGCCCAGCACCAGGGGTAAAAATGCGATCCCCAGCAGGAGGGCCAGGAGGTTGTCGAACTTGTAGTCGCCGGTCATGTTAGTTTCCCCTGCCTGTTGCGAATCAGGACTGAACGCCCATGGTGCGGACTATGCGGCGTGCCCTGCCCAGCAGGGGCAACCGCATATTGCGCAGATAGGCGCGGAGGGCCGCGGGGCCGCCCTCGGCCTTGATGGCGGCCAGGGTCTCGGCCAATTCATGGAGGGGCGCCACCTCAGCCTGGGCATTGTTCATGGCGATATCCACGGCCCGTTTGCTCATGGTGATCTGTTGCTCGGCGTCGGCGCGGGCCGTGCTGATATCGGCGGCGACATGGTTGCGGGTGCTATTGATGGCCGACAGGGCCCGGTCCACCTCGGGGGGCGGGTCGATCTGGGTAATCAGGGCCGCGTCCAGCTCGATCCCGTAGCGCGCCCCGGTGGAGCGGCACTGCTGCTCCATATAGTCATTGAGCAGGGGCAGGTTTTTGCGCAGATCATTGATGGAGACCCCCTCGGACAGATCGGAGGCCACGGCAGCCAGATACTCCGGCGAGTCTTCCGGCAGTTCCGGGTTCGCGAGTAGAGAGGCCCCGCGGGGATCGACGAAATTGGCCACCCGCTCCCGCAGCACCGAGATGAAGTAGCCCATGACATGCTCCATGGGCTGGGCAACCCCGAAGACATAGGCGTAAAGGTTACGCTCGGCGACCCGAAAGCGGATCTGGCCGTCCACCCCCGTGGTGAGATTGTCTTTGGTCACCGCCTCCACCGTGCTTTGGATCTTGGTCGGATCCCAGGTCAGCGGCAGGGAGCGGGTGGGGACGCTGACCTTATGCACCTCCTGCCAGGGCCATTGAAAGTAAGGGCCACCCGGCCGAATGACCTTGACCATGGGGAACTGGTAACGGCTCTGCTCCTCCTCGTTCAGAGAGGGGTCGGTCACCAGGGCATTGCCGATCCGATGGGCACGGCCAAAACTCGTCATCACCGCCCGCTCGTCCGGCTTGACGGTGTAGAAACCTCGAATCAGGACCCTGAGAATGAAGTAAATCAGGATACCGATGAAAAAGCTGATAGGAAGCATGGGCGGGAATCTCACGGAAGCGGCGTGTTCTTAAGCATAGACCGCCGGTGTGCGAGATGTAACCCAGGATCAAATCCGTCGAGCTATACTTGGGGATCGCGTTCGACTCAAACCGTTAATCCTTAATCCATGGTCGCCAATCCCATTTCTGGTCCCGCCTGCCTTCTCGAAGGCATGCGCCTCATCACCCGCCCTGGACTCCGGCGCTTCGTGGCCATACCCCTGGGCATCAACATCCTGGTATTTACTGCCGCTCTCTACTGGGGCATCAGCCGCTTCGAGGGGCTGATCGCCTGGGTTCACTCCCTGCTGCCGACCCTGCCAGACTGGCTGGCCTGGCTGGAACGGGGGTTGGATTGGATTCTCTGGCCCTTGTTCATCTTGCTGGCGGTCCTGCTGGTCTTTCAGGGCTTTACCCTGATCGCCAATCTTATCGCGGCACCCTTCAATGGCCTGTTGGCGGAAAAGGTCGCCAATCACCTCCGAGGCGGGCCTCCGGACGGCGGAGCGGGCATGGCACAAGCCCTGACCACACTCATACCCACCCTGTTCGACGAGGCCAGCAAGGTGCTCTACGCCCTCCTCTGGAGCATCCCCTTCTTTATCCTGTCCTTAGTGCTACCCCTGATTGGTCCCATTCTGTGGTTTTCATTTTCCGCTTGGATCCTGGCGCTGGAATATCTTGATTACCCCATGGCCAACCAAGGCCTCCGCGCGCGGGAAATTCGGCGACGGCTGCGGGGCCGCCCGGTGTTAAGTTTGGGATTCGGCGCGGCTACCGCCTTGCTGACCATGATTCCCCTGGTCAATTTCATTGCCATGCCCAGCGCCGTGGCGGGTGCCACAGCGCTTTGGGTCAAGGAGTTCGACGTTAAGCCGGGTACGAGCTAGGCAGCTTCCCTCATCGCAATAGGGCGGAGGGATGACGGCCTTAGCCGCGGGGGCATGGCCTCCAGCCCGGAACCTCAAACCATCCAGTCGAAATCAAAGGCCTCCAACAAGGCGCCTGTGACGGCGCCCGCGACCAAGCCCCCAAACATGGCTCCAGGCATGAACATCATCATGGAGTGCACCAAGGCGTAATTGCCCCCATCGACGGCGCCAATCAGAGGTCCGCCAAATACCCAGAGACTGCCAGCCGCGACGGTAGCGACCATGCCGATCACGAGGGCCTCGATCACCTGACAAGGCTTGCCCCCTTTGACCTTGGCCTGGCGCAGCCACCAGCCAACGGTGGCCGTGTAGGAGGTGCCATTGACCGAAACCAAAAAGGCAACGATGGCGGTGATGTTGAAGTTTAAGGGGTGAATAAGTTCCACGACGGCCAGCAAGGCCCCGCAGATCAAACCGCTCACCAGCCCAGCTACGGCCTTGCCCGGCGCTTGCAGCGCACAACGTTCCGGGAAGCGCGTCACCCTTCCAAGCAAGGCGCCCGCCACGGCCGCCGACAGGGAAACCTGCCATAAGGCGACGGTACCGGGCGTCATCATGAAAAGAATAGTGGTCGTTATCAGGCCAATGACGGCCCCGACCAAGGCTACCTCCCGGGCGCTATAGAAGGCCGCGCCGACCGCGCCGGCAATGGCGGCGGCAGGTGCGAAGGCCCAGTGCCCTAACCCCATAGCCTCGAGGAGGACGAAGAGGGCGGTGAAGAGCGGGGCATAAATGAGGCCGATGATGGCCCAGATGAGCCCCCTGACAAAGACGAGAGATGCCCGCGAGGTGGCAAGGGTAGTGGACATGGAGATACCGAACAGTTACAGCATTCGGGCGCCAAGGTGACACCAGGTTTCGTCGGAAGCCTCTATTTTCCATCGGCGCCCCGGAACAGGCAACCGGTATTATCAGTATTTGCTAAAAAAGCCAAATTATGGAGAAGGGCTCTGGTTCCGCCCTGTCAAACGAGGTGGGAGTTGCCACTCGGGCTACCGGGCGGGAAGGAAGCTCAGTCCTTAACGTAAAACGGGGCCAGCGGGCCCCGTTTTGCTACCGCCTCAGGTTAGGTTTAGCCAGCCTTCAGGGTCCAGGAGGCGCACCAGCCATTGGCATTCACGGCCTTGCCAGGGAAGAGCGCGCAGGGACGCCACTCGCCTTCGGTCGCCTGCACGAATTGGCAATTGGCGCAGTGCTGATCGGCGGCCGGGGTGCCGGCCTTGTCGACGCGAGGGGCCTTGGTGGCATCGCTGGAATACTTCAGGGCCTTGGCGGTCGGGTCGTTGGCCTCGTCCACATGGGGCAGGTCCGCAGCCTGGACGCTGGTCATGCCGACCAAGTTCAAAACGGGTACGGCGGCCAGGCCAGCGAGCATCAGCTTAACGGCATCGCGACGGCTCTTGTTCAACTCGGACATTGCTGTCGTCTCCTCTGCAAGATTGTGGGGTTGTTTTGGACCCACCGGCCTAGTGTCAGGGGTCTACTTAGAATTCTGCACCAAGCACGAGCGGAACTCCACCCCTGTTTAAGGCAATAGTGTGAAATCCAGCATAGGCGCCCCCTCCCTTGGGGCGCTTGGGGCCTCAGCGGAAATAGGTTCCTGCCCCAGTCGTATGGCGGCGCCAGAAGGCATCGGTAAAATTGGCTAACTTGACCTCCTCGGCGCCGGAGGAGGCATGGACGAATCGCGTAGGATCCACCACCAGGCCGACGTGACTATCACCCTGGACGCGGAAGAAGATGAGATCCCCCGGCTTGACCTTCGCCAACTTAACGGGCTTGGCCTCGGCCTTCTGGTCAGTGGAGACGCGCGGTATCCTGAGCCCCGCCTGCCTATAAGAATGCTGGGTCAAGCCACTGCAATCCAGGCCTTTCCCGGGCCTGGTGCCCCCGTAGACATAGGGCGTCCCGATCTCTTCCAGGGCCGCCGTCACTGCCTTACCCCGTGGCCCGGAGGGAATCTTGATTCCGTACTTGTCGCCAATACTGCCGCAACCCGCCAGCAGCAACAGCAAGCCGCCCAGAACAAGCCACCCGGGAAGAGCTAAGGCTTTCGCTCTCATCTTGCGTCCCTTTGGTCGAAGGCTATGCAACTCGATTGGTATGCAATTTTATTAATACAGCGTGGACAACTTGTCAACGCCAGAGGCCTCATGTGCATGAAACCACCTGGAGGTTGGCCATGCGGCGGCTTGAGGGTTCGAGCCACGCCAGCCCTGGCCGCCCTAAGCTATGATGCCATGTCATCAACCTCTGCGCCTTCGTCAGAGTCATGTCATAAACTTAATCCGTCGCGATCCTGAAAACCACAGGATCGCGACCTGGTTTCCTTAACCCTCAGGGCCACCGCAGGTCCCTGAGAGCTTGTTTAACCCTTAGGATCACCCTGCTGCGTTATGACCCACAAAGAACCTGTCATCGGTACCCTGAGCCCCACTGAGATGGAAGACGACAGGCCGGAACCCTGGCTGTCATCAGCAGCCCAGGATCCGCGCCCTACCCTGCCCTCGCCGGGAGATCCTGAGGAGGAGGTCCGCCAGCTGGGCCGAGCGCTGGGGGCGATGATCCGTGAAGATGGCCCTGCGGCCGTCATGCCGGCGCCTGTGACAGAGGTCGCCGTGCCAATGATCCCTCAGCCCTCGCGGGACTTATGGGCAGAGGAGTACGCCAGCAGCCAGACATCCCACCCGCACCCGCGTCCCTGGCTGAGCTTCCGGCGCCTTCTGGACCTGATTGGCATGAGTCTGGCCTTGTTGCTCTTCTGGACCGCTTACCGCGGATTCATTGCCCTACCCCAGACCCCGAACCAATCACCCTGGGCGCTGTTGGGCAGTGCGCGCGTGGAGGTGACCCAAGCCCCGAACGCGGCGGTAGCCAGTGCCCCCGGTAAGCATCTCCCCCCGATCGGCCAATTTGACTTTGGCCAGAATATCCCTCCCGAGGCTCTGCCGGCGCTGGCCCAGCAGCAACCGGTGGAACTTTACCGCTCCATCTACGAACTGGAGGATGCCTTCGATGCCAAATATGTGCCTCCCCCGGCCTGTGCTGGCCTGGAGGCGAATAACGCGGCAGACATGACGGATTGCGTCAATCATCGGTTGAGAGCGCGTCGCGCCTTCCTGGCGAGCAATGGTCGGAGTATGACGCCGGAAGAGGCCCCGTGGGTAAGGGCATCCGGACCGGACTGGGGGACGGAAAGCGATGAGCCCTGGTTGAACCAACCCTGATTAAAACCTTTGCTCCCGATCCACCCAGAGCCAAGCGATGGTAAAGCCGAGGGCGGCAACCAGGGAGGAGGCGACGAAGGTCGCCTGGGGACCTGCAATGCTCCACAGGAGGCCGCTCCCCAAACTGCCAACGGCACCACCGGCACCATAGACGAGGCTGCCGTATAGGGCCTGGCCCCGGCCCTGGAGGCGGCCGGTAAAATAATGATGAGTGAGATGGATGGCGCCGGCGTGGAAGCTGCCAAAGGTGGCGGCATGGAGGGCCTGGGCCAGAATCAGGATGATGGGTTCGGATACGAAGGTCCCGATCAGGAGCCAGCGCACCACCGCCAGGCCCAGACTGGTCAATAAGACGCGACGCGCGCCGAAACGCTCCAGCAGGTGGTGCATGATGGCGAAGACCAGCACCTCCACCACCACGCCCCAGGCCCAAAAGGTGCCAATGGTCCCGCTGGCGTAGCCGGCCTGGGTCAGATAGATGGAGTAAAAGGCATAGTAAACGCCATGACTGACCTGCATGAAGAAGCCGCAGAGCAGGAAGGCAGCGATCTCGGGACGACGCGCCAAACCCAGGACGGAGACAGCTTCCCCCGCCGGGCGCTGCTCCATCGGCCGTTCGACCACCAGGAGGCTGGTGACCCAGATGCCTATCTGCAGGACCAGCGCCATGATCGGCACCACGCCACTGCCCTGACGTCCCACCAGGAACCCCAAGACCATCACCGCCAGGATGAACCCGACCGACCCCCAAAGCCGGATACCCGCGTAACGCCGCATCCGCGCGCCCAAATGATTGATGGTCACTACCTCCATCTGCGGCAGGGAGGCATTCCAGAAAAAGCTGAAGGTCATCATCACCAGGGCCATGCCCCAGAAGCCCTGAGCCGAGAAAACCCCCAGGAAGGCCAGCCAGCTCAGAAGCGAGGCCAAGCGAATGATTGTCATGGTACGGCCCGTCCGGTCCGCCAGCCAGCCCCAGACGTTGGGGGCGACGATCTTGGTCCCCTGAAGAATGCCCATCAACTGGCCGATCGCCAGGGCTGTGAAACCCTGATCCTGGAGATAAAGACCCCAGAAGGGCAAGAGGGCGCCAAGGGAGGCGAAATAGAAGAGGTAGAAGCTGGAAAGTCGCCAATAAGGCATGGGGGTGGCCAGGGATGGCAAACCATGAAACCGGGCTAGAGATCAGGCAACCAGGCCTTGCCTGTCAGGCCCAGCGAGGCAGGAGGGTTCCGGGAACCGCCTGGTCCGAAGTCAATCCGTTAGGCGCCGATCCTGGCAGGGATGCGTGGGGCGGCGGGAGTCACGTCGGCGTTTTGTCCCCGGTGGCGCAACCAGTGGTCCATCAGCACCAGGGCCAGCATGGCCTCGGCGATGGGTGTGGCGCGGATACCCACGCAGGGATCGTGGCGGCCCTTGGTAACGATCTCGGCGGGCTGACCCCACCGGTCCACCGTTTGGCCCGGCAGGCGGATACTCGAGGTTGGTTTTAGCGCGAGTCGGGCAACAATATCCTGGCCACTGGAGATGCCGCCCAGGATGCCGCCGGCGTGATTACTGAGGAAGCCCTCCGGGGTCATGGGATCCCGGTGCTCGCTGCCCTTCTGGGTCACGCAGCGAAAACCCGCACCGATCTCCACGCCCTTGACCGCATTGATGCACATGAGGGCGTGGGCGATATCGGCATCCAGGCGATCAAAAATGGGCTCGCCGAGCCCCGGAGGCACACCCTCGGCCACCACCGTCACCTCGGCGCCAATGGAATCACCCGATTTCCGCAGGGCGTCCATATAGGCCTCCAGTTCCGGCACGGCCGAGGCATCCGGACAGAAAAATGGGTTGAGTTCCACCTGTTCCCAGTCGAAGCCTTGCGGCCGGAGGGGTCCGAGTTGGGAGAGATAGCCCCGCACCTGCACCCCCAGTCGATCGCGAAGATACTTCTTGGCGATACCCCCGGCGGCAACCCGAATCGCCGTCTCGCGGGCCGAGGACCGGCCGCCGCCGCGATAATCACGGCTGCCATATTTGTAGCTGTAGGTGTAATCGGCGTGACCGGGACGAAAGGTCTCTGCAAGCTCTGCGTAGTCCTTGGAGCGTTGATCCTCATTGTAAATGACAAGACCAATGGGGGCACCCGTGGTCCGGCCCGCAAAAACGCCGGAGAGGATATGCACCTGGTCGGATTCACGCCGCTGCGTGGTGTGACGGGATTGGCCGGGGCGGCGCCGGTCCAAATCAAGTTGCAGATCGGCCTCCGCTAGTTCCAGCCCCGGCGGGCACCCATCGACGATGCCGCCAATGGCCGGGCCGTGACTCTCGCCAAAACTCGTGGTCACAAAGGATTTGCCGAAGCTGTTGCCTGACATGGGCTGGGGAGAGGGGTCGGTTACTCAGAAACTGTTTACGGTTAGCAACTCGCCGGGGTTCAGCCAGGTGTTGGCCCGATCGATGACATCCCGGTTCAGCCCGCTGGTCGCTTGGTAAAGTTTTAGGCCGTAGATGATGTAATCGTACCGGGCCGAAAGATACAGATATTCATTCTCATAGAGCTGTCTTTGGGCATTAAGGACATCGACCTGGGTACGGGTTCCAACCTCAAGACCAGCCTGGGTGGATTCCAGGGTGCTGGTGGCGGAGACGATGGCGGCCTTGCGCGCCTCCACCTCGCTGATACTGGAGATGACGCCCCGAAAACTATCCGTGACCTGCTTAGTCACCTGGCGACGGATCGCATCCAATTGTTCCTGGGTTGCCTCCAGGGTGTGGCCGGCCTGGCGGGTACGGGAGGTCACGGCACCACCCTGGTAGATGGGGATATTCAAATTCAGGCCGATGTAGGAGCCGTTGGTATCATAACCACCGAATTGCTCCGACCCGCTCCGATCCACTTGATAGCCCGCCTGCAGGCCCAGGGTAGGGTAGTGACCCGAACGCTCGATCTCGACCTGCTTCTTGGCCGCGGCCACCGCCTGACTGGCGGCCTGGATATCGTAATTGTTCTGCAACGCCACCTGGGTCCATTCCTTGATGTCATTGGGCGCGGGCGGGGCCAGGGGCAGGTTATTGCCCAAGCGCGCCAGGGTCACATCCACGGGTCCAATGATGACCCGCAGGGCCTCCCAGGAATTGTCCAGTTGATTCTTGTTGGTGATGACCGTGGCGCGCGACCGGTCGTAGGCGGCCTGGTTATCGTTGACATCGGTGATGGCCACCAGACCCACATCAAAGCGCTGCTTGGATTGCTCCAACTGGCGTTCATTGGCCCGCATCAGGGCCTCCGAGGACCGCACCAGATCCGCGGCGCGCAGAACGTTGAAATAGGCCTCGGCGGCGCGCGCCATCAACTGGATTTGACTGGTCTTATATTCGGCCTCGGCCTGGGAGATGACGTCGGCACTCTTCTGCAATCCGATCCATTGTCCCCGGTTATAGACGGTCTGGTTAAGAACCGCAGCTCCCTGGCCAGAACTGAAACTCTCACGCTTGGTTCGGGAGCCACCTAAGCCATCAGGGAGATCCAGAGCCTCCAGGTTCTGATATTGGCCTGTGCCGGTGACACCAATGTTTGGCAACAGCAGGGCCAGGGCCTGGGGCTTGACCTCGCGGGTCGCCAGCAATTGTTGCTCGGCCTTCTTAAGGACGGGATCGCTGAGCACCGCAAGGTCGTAGATCTGGATAAGATCCTCGGCGAAGACCGGACCAGCACCGGCCAGCCCCAGGGCGAGGAAGGCCGTCAGGAGACATCTACGCATGAACTTGTTTCCCTTGAGGAAGATATCAGAGTGAACAGGGGTGGGAGGTCAACCGCATATCCCACTGGCTTGCCGCATTATAGGGAGTGGCTATCCCTGGCTCAATCCGGTCGAGAGGCGCGAAAACCCGTCATTCCTGTGCCTTCGCTTCGGGCTTGCCCCGTATCCCTCTGACCCAGGCCCCGGATTTCTCAGCCATGCCCTGGAACAGGACATAGAGCCCTGGGATGACGAGAATACCAAAGAGGGTAGCGGCCAACATGCCGCTGAGTACCGTGGTACCGAGATGCACCCGGGAATTGGCCCCAGCGCCAGTAGCGATGACCAGCGGCATCAGGCCAATGATAAAGGCGAGGGCCGTCATCAGCACGGCGCGAAAGCGCATCCTGGCTCCCAGCAGGGCCGCATCGAAGAGACTCTTGCCGTTCTCATGCTGCTCCTTCGCGAACTCGACGATCAGAATAGCATTCTTGGCCGCCAGACCAATCAGGAGCACCAGCCCGATCTGGGAGTAAAGATCGTTTTCCAGGTGGGCAATCATCAGACCCAAGGCGGCGCCGAGAACGGCCACGGCGACGGAGGTCAGCACCGAAAAGGGAATAGTCCAACTCTCGTAGAGGGCCACCAGGAACAGATAACCGAAGAGCACCGCCAGGCCGAAGATGGCTACCTCGGTGCCCCCGCTCTGCTGCGCCTCCTGGAACGACATGCCGGTCCACTCGAAGCCAAAGCCCTGGGGCAGGGACTTCTTGGAGGCCGCCTCCATGGCCGCCATGGACTCGCCGCTGGTATGGCCCGGGGTCGTACTGCCATTGATGGCGGCGGTGGGGAACTGGTTGTAACGAAACACCAGATCGGCGCCCAGATCGTCACGTACCTGGGCCAGCACCCCGACGGGCACCATACCGCCGCTGACGGAGCGGACATAGGTCTCACCGATCTGATCCGAGCGCGACCGCGCCGATTGGTCGGCCTGGACATTCACCTGGTAGGTCTGCCCCATATAGGTAAAGTTATTAACATAGGTGGTGCCGAATACGGATTGCAGGGTCGAGAAAACGTCCGACACAGGCACCTTCAGGTACTCCGCCTGGGTGCGGTCGAGATCCAGAAAGAGCTGCGGAACCGTGGCATCGAAGGTGGAATAGGCCGAGGCAATACTGGGGTCCTGACGGGCCGTGGCGATGAGGCCGTTCAGCACCTGGGTCAGTTCCTGTGACGACTGCCCCCCCAGACCTTCAAGCTGATAGGTGAAGCCGCCGGCGTTCCCCAGACCAGGAATCGGCGGGGGCGGAAAGACCAGGACCTCGGCGTCGGCAATGGTGGCGAATTTGGCCTCCATGGCCGCGATCAGCCCGCGAACCTGGGTTTCCGGGGTGGTGCGTTTGTCCCAGGGGTCAAGCACGAAGACCCCCAGGCCGCTATTCGAGGAGGCCGCCCCGGTCAGCATGCTGTAACCGGTGACGGTCAGGACATTGGCCACCCCGGGGGTCGAGGAGGCAATCCTTTGGACCTCGTCCAGCACCTCCGTGGCACGCGGCAAGGCGGCCCCCGTGGGCAGCTTGATATCGGCGAAGAGCACGCCCTGATCCTCGTTGGGAATGAAGCCCGTCGGCAGACGGCCCAGGATCATGACGGCGGCCGCGCCGACAGCAATGATGATAATCCCCGCCAGGGCAGGCTTGGCGAGGATGCCAACGACGCGCACATAGCCGTTGCGCGTGGCATTCAACCCCTTATTGAACCAGGCGAAGGGACCGCGCTTGGGCTCCTTGGGGGTTCCCAGGAACAGGGCGCACAGCATGGGTGACAAGGTCAGGGCATTCAGGGCCGAGATCGCCACCGCTGTGGCGATGGTCACCGAAAACTGTTGGAAGAGACCGCCGGTAATACCCGGCAGAAAGGCCACCGGGGCGAAGATGGCGAACAGCACCAGGGTGGTGGAGACGATGGGCCCCGTGACCTGCTCCATGGCCTTGAGGGTCGCCGCGCGCCGGTCCAGCCCCTCCTCCAGCATGACCCGCTGCACGTTTTCGACCACGACAATGGCGTCGTCCACCACCAGGCCGATGGCCAGGACTACGGCGAAGAGGCTGATGGTGTTGGCGGAGAAACCCGCCGCCAGCAACACCGCGAAGACGCCAATAAGGGACACGGGTATGGTCAGGGCCGGGACTATGGTCGCCCGCAGATCCTGCAGGAAGATATAGACCACCAGCAGCACGATCACCGCTGTGATGGCGAGGGTGGAAAGGATCTCAGCGATGGAGGCCTGCACGAAGAGGGTCGAGTCATACATGACCTCGGCATCAACGCCGTCGGGGAAACGCGACTTCAGCTTGTCGAGCTGGGCGCGCACATCCCGGGCCACCTGCAAGGCATTGGCGCCGGGGGCCTGATAAAGGCCGATGGCTGCCGTTGGCTTACCATTGAAATTCGAGAAGGAGGCGTAAATCTCCGAACCCAGTTCGACCCGCGCGATGTCGTTGACGCGAACCAGGCCGCCCTCTTCACTGGAGCGCACCACGATCTGCCCGAATTCCTCGGGTTTAACCAACTGGCCCTCCGTCACGATAGTCAACTGGAAGACCTGATCGTCCCCGATAGGCGGACCCCCGACTGCGCCCAGAGCCGCCTGGAGATTCTGTTTCTGGATGGCGGAGACCACATCCTGGGGAGAAATACCCAAGGCGGCCATCTTCTCAGGCTGGATCCAGATACGCATCGAGTAATTCAAGGGTCCAAATTGGTTGGCCTGACCAACCCCCGCCACCCGGGCCAGTTCATTCTGTACATTGATCGTGGCGAAATTGGACAGAAAGAGGGATTCCTTGCTGTCGTCCGGCGAAAATACATTGACCACCAACAGGAGGTTGGTGGCCTCAGCCTGCACCGTGACACCGAGTTGCTGGACCTCCTGGGGTAGCAGGGCCAGGGCCTGGGAGACGCGGTTCTGGGTGTTGACCTGGGCCATATCGGGATCCGTACCCACGGCAAAGGTCACCGTCAGGCTATAGGTGCCAGCGGCCGAAGCGGTCGAGGACATATAGAGCATGTTCTGGACCCCATTGACCTGCTGCTCGATGGGACCGCCAACGGTGTCGGCAATAGTCTCGGCGTCGGCGCCCGGGTAGGTCGCATTGACCATGACCACCGGTGGCGTGATGTTAGGGTATTGCGCCACGGGGATCGCTTTAATGGCGAGCAAACCCGCCACGACCAGGACGATGGAGACCACGGAAGCCAGCCGTGGCCGATCGACAAAAACCTTTGAGATCATGGCCGGGTCTCCGGCTTGGCACCGCCACTGGCGCCATCGCCCGTCTTGTCGCCGCCCTGCCCCTGGCTCTCGGCATTCGCCGCACTTTGCTTAACCGGGTTCACGACCATCCCCGCCTTGACCTTTTGGGCACCGGCCACAATGACGATGTCCCCCGTCCGCAGGCCCGAGGTTACCGCATAATTGGTTCCGACCTGGGTTGAGGTCTTGATCTCGCGCACCTCCACGCGATTGCCCGAGCCAATGACATATACCTGTTCGCCATCCTTGGTACGCTGCACCGCCCCGGCCGGGACGAGCGGCAGGCGCGTCTGCTTGGCTTTATGGATGACGGCCGAGATGAACTGGCCTGGCAATAGCATCTGCTCCGGATTGGGAAAATCGGCATAGACGGCGATGGTGCCCGTGCTGGCATCGATCTGATTATCCACAAAGGCGATCTTGCCCTCGTACTGGTAGGTTTCCCCCGTCGGCAGAATCAGTTGGGGTACATATTTGCCACGCACCGCTTCCAGCCCTTCCTTGCTGGAAAGCTCGGCGACCCGGACAAAGATGGCGCTGGGAATCGAAAAGACCGCCCGGATGGGATCGAGCTGCACCACGGTAGCCAGGACGCCGCTGCTCGTGTTGACTAAATTGCCCTGGGTATATTTGGTCGGGCCAATACGCCCGGCGATGGGGCTGGTCATAGTGGTGTAACCGAGATTGATCTGGGCCGTGACGATGGCAGCATTGGCCACGTCGATATTCGCCTTGGCCTTTCCCACCGCCGCGGCGGACTCGTCGCGTTGCGCCTTGGCCTTATCCCGGGCCGCTTGCGAGGTATCGCCCTTCTTGATGAGCGCGTCCTGGCGATCCAGGTCGAGTTGCTTATTCAGAAGATCGGCCTGGGCCGCCACCAGATCCGCCTGCGCGACCCCCAGGTCCGCCTTGGCGCTATCCAGGGCGGCCTGGAAAGGCGCTGGCTCGATTTGATAGAGCAGCTCATTTTCGGTCACCATGGCCCCTTGTTTGAAGGCCACTTGGGTGAGGAACCCCTCGACCCGCGCCTTGAGATCAACCGATTGTATCGCCTTGATCGTCCCGATGAAGCGATCCTGCTTATCCACCATGCCCTCCTCGATCGCGGCAACCACTACCGAGGGCAAAGGGGCCTTTGCCGCGCCGGCGGGGGCCGGGTCAGCGGCCTGGGCGGCCAGGCCAAAGAGCGCGAGCAGGGCCAACAGGGTTCCAGCGCGGCGGACCAAGGGGATAGGGAAGAGCAAGGAGGCTGCCATGGTGTGGGACCGGGACTAGGTGGGAAGGATGTTGAAGTATAATCCCTTTGCGTTACCCCTTGCTGCTACAGTGGCCATGGCGACCAGGGCGAGCGCGCAACAATCGCGATATCACATAGCCGGCGGCAGTTGGGTGAGGAAAAATTATGTCTGGCTTACACCTGCGATATTTGGGGGTGCTGACCTCGTTGCTATTGCTCGGCGGTTGCGCCACCCGCCCGATCAATCCGCCCATCACCCAGACCGACCCGAACACCGGCTATCGTTTCGAGACCCGCCAGGGGCGGGACCGGAACAAGGAGAATCTGGTCATCCTCGCCTTCTCAGGCGGGGGCACCCGCGCCGCCGCCTTCTCCTACGGGGTTCTGGAGTTCCTGCGGCGCACCGAGGTCGTGGGACCCAAGGGCAACAAGGTCCGGCTGCTCGACGGGGTGGACGTCATCACCGGCGTGTCCGGCGGGAGCTTCACGGCCCTCGCCTATGGCCTCTACGGCGACAAGCTGTTCGACGACTACGAGCAGCGCTTCCTCAAGCGCGATGTGCAGGGCGAAATCGTCTCGCGCGCCCTCAATCCGACCAACTGGAGCCGGCTGGGATCAACCGGTTGGGGTCGTTCCGAACTGGCGGCGGAGATCTACGACGAAATCCTGTTCAAGGGGGCCACCTTCGGTGATCTCGATCGTGGCCAGGGCCCGCTGATCCTGGCATCGGCCACCGACATCTCGACCGGCTCCCGTTTCGTTTTCAATCAGCGCATCTTCGACGTCGTCTGTTCGGATCTCAATGCGGTGCCGCTGTCCCGCGCCGCGGCCGCCTCCTCGGCGGTACCCGTGGTGCTCTCGCCGGTCACGATCAACAACTATGGCGGTACCTGCACCTCGGTCACCCCCGCTTGGATTAAGCCCTTCCTCGACTCTGACAACCCGCCGCGGCCCGCCGCGCGCGCCATCCGCTCCCTCAAGGCCGAGCAAAGCTTCCGCGATAGCGTCAATCGGCCCTACCTGCATCTGGTTGACGGCGGCGTATCGGACAATGTGGGCATGCGCGCCGTGCTCGATTCCCTGGAAGTCCTGGAGGCGCTGCACGACGTCGGTCAGCCATCGCCGATCGACAGCGCGCGCCGGATCATCGTGATCATTGTCAATTCGCTGTCGTCGCCGCCGACCGACTGGGACCAGTCCGAGAGCCCGCCCGGCACCATTGACGTGCTCCTCAAAGCCGCCGGCACCCCGATCGACGCCTTCTCCTTCGAGGCGGTCGAACTGCTGAAAGACACGGCGGCGCGGTGGGGAACCCTGCGCCGGATCCGCAACGCGCCCGCCTACGCGGCCAACCGGGACCCCGTGATCGCCGCCGCCCTGCGCGTTCCTCCCGCCGAGATTTACGCTATCGACGTCTCCTTCCCCAAGCTGAAGGACAAGGCGGAGCTGGCTTACCTGAATCAGCAGCCGACCTCCTTCGCGCTCCCCCCCGAGGCCGTCGATCGTCTGCGCGCGGCGGCGGGCACCATCCTGATGGACTCGCCCGAATTCCAGCGCCTGCTCAAGGACCTCGGCGCCACCATTGTGCCGGCTCCCGCCGCCACGGCCAGTCCGGCGCCCGCCCGCGCTAGCGGACCGGGAGCATGACCCGCGCTTGAGCCCGGTGGACCGCCCCGCCGCCACCGGGCATTCTCTCGCCATCCCCCTCCCGGACGAATCCCTGACGCTCACAGGCCGGGTCCGGGAGTGGCGCCAACTGGCCCGCGCGCGCCGCCATCGGCTGGCCCTGGTCATCGCCGGAACGGCGGACTGGACCCAGCGGCTGGCGGAGGCCTGCCTGCAAGAGTCGCCGGGAACGGGGGTCTGGCTCGCCGATGGGCCCCTGACCCGCCCCCACCAGCCCCTCGCCGCCGGGCTCGCGCTGCTGGGGGGGGAACTGGACTATCTGGTTTACGACGCCCAGGCCGGCTTTGATCCCGACAGCTTTGGTGCCGCTACCGGCGCCCTGCGCGGCGGTGGCCTGCTCCTGCTCCTGACGCCGCCTCTCCAGGACTGGCCCCGCCTGCCGGACCCCCAGGCCCGGCGCATCGCGGTCACGGGCTGCGCCCCCGAACACCTCAGCGGCCGTTTTCTGGCGCGCCTGGTACGCGTATTGGCAGGCCAGGAGGGCATCACCCTGATTGAACAGGGCCAGCCGGCAGGGCTGACCGCCCCGCCGCCCCTGGCCAGTGCCCAGGAGCAAGCCCTGGCTCCCGCCTGGCCCGGCCCGGAGGATGCGGGAACGCCCTGCCGCACTCCGGATCAAGCCGAGGCGGTGCGGGCCATTGTGCACACGGCCCGGGGCCGGGCCCGCCGTCCCCTGGTCATCACCTCTGATCGCGGCCGCGGCAAGACCTCGGCCCTGGGCCTGGCCGCGGGTCAATTGCTGGCCGAGGGCCAGCCGCGCATCCTGGTGACGGCCCCGCGCCTGGCCGCCGTCGCCCCCCTCTTCCACCATGCCGCCACCCTGCTCCCTCAGGGCCGGATCCACGCCGATCGCATCGAACTCGGCCAGGGCGAGATCCGCTTCCTGTCACCGGATGCCCTCTGCCAGGGGAGCGAGCCTGCCGACCTGCTCCTGATCGATGAGGCGGCCGCGATTCCAGCCCCCCTGCTGGGGCATCTGCTCGCGGTCTACCCGCGCCTGGTCTTTGCCACCACCATCCATGGCTACGAAGGCACCGGGCATGGCTTCGAGGTCCGCTTCCGCCGTTCCCTGGAGCGTCTGACGCCCCAATACCGCCGGCTCGTCCTCCAGACGCCCATTCGCTGGGCCCCGGACGATCCCCTGGAGGCCCTGGTCGCCCACGCCCTCTTACTGGATGCCGCCCCCGCCGCCGCGGAGGACCTGGCGGACGCCACCCCCGCCAACTGCCAGTACGCCCGCCTCGACCGCGACGCCTTGGCCGGGGACGAGGCCAGCCTGTCACAACTCTTTGGGCTCCTGGTCCTGGCCCACTACCAGACCCGCCCCCTGGACCTGCGCCATCTCCTGGATGGGCCCAACATCCAGGTCCAGGTCCTCAAACACCAGGGCCAGATCGCCGCCACTGCCCTGGTCGCCCGGGAGGGCGGCTTCAGCCCGGACCTGGCCCGCGCCATCTACGAGGGCCGGCGGCGGCCGCGTGGCCACCTGCTGCCCCAAACCCTCAGCGCCCATGCCGGCCTGGAGGGGGCTCCCCTCCTGAGTTGGGCTCGGATTCTGCGCATCGCCGTCCACCCCGCGGTGCAAGGCCGAGGTCTGGGCCGGCTCCTGGTGAGAAATATCCAGGACCAGGCTCAAGCCGACCGCCAGGATTTGCTGGGGGTCAGCTTTGGCACCACCCGGGACCTGCTGGGTTTTTGGAATGCTTGCGGCCTGGCCCCCGTCCATCTGGGTTCCAGCCGCAACGCCGCCAGCGGCGCCCAGGCCGCCGTCGTCCTGCGGGCCCTGTCGGCAACCGGCGCGCAACTGGCCCGGCACGCCCGGGAGCGGTTTGGCCGCCGCCTGCCCGCCCAACTCGCCGGCCCCTGCCGCCACCTGGAGCCCGAACTGGCCGCAACCCTGCTGTCTATGACCACCCCGGAGCCACCCCCGAACCTTGACGAACCCGACTGGCACGAACTGGCGGCCTTCGCCTTCGCCCACCGGCCCTTCGAGGCCAGCTATTCATCTCTGCGGGCCTTGACGGAACTCTATCTGGGGCCGGCCCTGCGGGACGGTCATATCAGCCTGGCGCAGACGATCCCCCACATCGCCCTCTTGCTCCAGAACCGGGACTGGCGGGAGGTCGCCCGGCTCACGGGCCTCGCCGGCCGGGCGGAGGTGGTCCAGCGCCTGCGGGAAGTGACCGCTGCCTGGCTGTTGGCCATGGGGAAGACCCAGGGTCGCTAAATTGGGCGCAGCGAGAACGCGATCAGCCCATGCTTCACGCTGCTCGGAACTGCCGTTACGCAGCCACGTCAGGGTTAGCCCAGATCCCCTAACTCCGTAAATTAGGCTACCAGCCTCGTTCGTCTAGAAATCCCGAGCACCCACTGGATTCCATGGGTAAGAATTCGGTCGTCTCTTGCCCCCAACGTACCGGCTCATATGACATAGGACCGCAGGGGCTCGAAGCCATTGAAGGCGATCGAGGCATAGGTGGTGGTATAGGCCCCGGTGCCTTCGATCAGGACCTCGTCCCCCGGGACCAGCGAGACGGGTAACTCATAGGGCGTCTTTTCATACAGGATATCCGCCGAGTCGCAGGTGGGGCCGGCCAGGATGCAGGGGGTGGTCGGGTCACCATCGCGGGCGGTATGGATGGGGTAACGGATGGCCTCGTCCAGGGTTTCGATCAAACCGCCAAACTTGCCGATATCGAGATAGACCCAGCGCAGGGGGTCATCCTCCGCCTTGCGGGATACCAGGACGACCTCGGCCCTGATGAGACCCGCATCGCCGACCAGACCACGCCCCGGCTCGATGATGGTTTCCGGGACTTGATCGCCGAAATGACGCCAGAGGGCCTGGTTGATCGCGCGCCCATAGGTCTCCAGGGTGGGTATGGCCGTGAGGTAGTGCGCTGGAAAGCCGCCGCCGAGATTGACCATACGCGGCTGGATGCCGTGATTGCCCAACTCATGGAAGATGGCGGCGACCGCTGCCAGGGGCATATCCCAGGCGTCCGGATTAGGCTGTTGGGAGCCGACGTGAAAGGAGATGCCATAGGCATCGAGGCCCAGGCGGTCGGCTTCGATAAGCACCCCCACGGCGAGATTCGGGGTACAGCCAAATTTACGGGACAGGGGCCATTCGGCGCCGACGCACTCCGAAAGAATCCGGCAAAAGACCCGTGCTCCTGGGGCGGCGCGGGCGATCTTCTCCGCCTCTTCCCGGCAGTCAATGGCAAAGAGGCGGATACCCCGGGCATGGGCCGCGGCAATATCCGCCTCCTTCTTAATGGTATTGCCATAGGAGATGCGTTCCGGCGTAGCCCCGGCGGCCAGGGCCATATCGATCTCGGGGATGCTGGCGCAATCGAAACAGGAGCCCAGCTTGACCAGCAGTTCCAGGAGCGCGGGTGCCGGATTGGCCTTGATGGCATAAAAGACGCGGCTAGCGGGCAGGACGCGGGCGAAGGCGTGATATTTCAACCGCACGGACTCCCGATCCAGGATCAGGCAGGGGCTGGGTGGGTGCTGGTCGTGGAGGAATTGGCGGATGCGGTTGAGCATAGGGCGCTTGGGAATAAGTCAGAGGTTTTTCAAAACCCCCCATTTGACGATAATTTAGAGACTGAGGCAATTTTGCTGGGATCTACCCGCGCCCCTGATCCCGTTCAACCCCGGGATTGGGGACCCTAGCTATCCCAGGCGCGCCGCCGCATTCCTCACACGCGAAGAGGGGCGAGATCAGACGTTGAACCGAAAATGCACCACGTCGCCATCCTTGACGATGTACTCCTTACCTTCCGACCTTAACTTGCCGGCCTCGCGGGCGCCTTGCTCGCCCTTGCAGGCGATGAAGTCATCGTAACCGAT
>WBZT01000687.1_pt2 | contig 22177 bp, 21 predicted proteins | sample 5204241 | NCBI WGS metagenome assembly WBZT01 (sample SAMN12344358, study PRJNA552823) | activated sludge metagenome | biome: Activated sludge suspended growth; feature: Nitrification reactor; material: Wastewater; isolation source: activated sludge from nitrification reactor of wastewater...
CTCCTCGATCAGCACCAGCAGGTTCGAGAGATGCCTGTCCTGCAGGACGTAACAGACCGGCTTGGCCGGGTCGAGCCCGAGATCCTGGGGGCTCTCGGGAAAAACGGTGGTCCGGACCCAGGCATAGAGCAGGCGGCGAGCCAGCGGGACAAACCAGTCCGCGACCTTGAACGCGCTGGCCACGGTGCGTTTGCCCGCCCTCGCCGGCTGCCCTGCTTACTCGTCCTCGACGACCTTGTGCTGCGCTGCCAGTTGCTGCTGCGTGGCTGGAGGAACCTGCGCGTAGTGCGAGAAGGCAATGCTGTACGACCCCTGGCCGCCGGTCAGCGACTTCAGGCGCGACTGGTAGCTTTCGAGTTCAGCCAGTGGCACTTCGCCGCTGATTGCCATGACGCCCGGGCCACGTGGCTGGGTGCCGGTGAGGTGGCCGCGCTTGCTTGACAGGTCACCGGTGACATCGCCGGTCATGGCTTCCGGCGCCAGGATCTCGATATCGACCACCGGTTCGAGGATGATCGGTCTGGCGGCGCGGATCGCCTCGATCGTGGCTTTCTTGCCGGCCATGAAGAAGGCGATGTCCTTGCCGTCTACGGGGTGCGTTTTGCCGTCATGGACGGTCACCCGCAAATCCTCGACCGGGAAGCCGGCGACGACACCGTCGGCCAGTGCCTGACGAACCCCCTTCTCGACGGCGGCCATGAATACGCCCGGGATGACGCCGCCCTTGACGATATCGACGAACTCGAAACCGGCGCCGCGCTCGAGCGGCTCGACGCGCAGCATGACTTCACCGAACTGGCCGGCGCCGCCGCTCTGCTTCTTGTGCCGGCAGTGTCCTTCGGCCGAGCCGGTGATCGCTTCACGATAGGCAATTTGCGGCGGCCTGGTATCGAGTTCCAGCTTGTACTGCTGCGCCAGACGCGTCAGCTTGGCGCGCAGGTGCATCTCGCCGATGCCCCGTATCACCGTCTCGTTGGTCGTCGGATGACGTTCGACCTTGAAGCACGGGTCTTCGATTTCGAGTTTGCGCAGGATTTCGAACAGCCGCTGTTCGTCGGCCTTGCGCCGCGCGTGCACCGCCAGGCCATGCATCGGTTGCGGGAATTCGAGCGGTTTGAGGTGGATATGATCCTCGTCGTGCGAGTCGTGCAGAACGCAGTCGAACTCGATCTCTTCGACCTTGGCAATGGCCCCGAGGTCGCCCGGTACGAGTGTTTCCACCTCGACGTATTCCTTGCCCTGCAGGCGATAGATGTGGCCCACCTTGAACGGACGCTTGTTGTCGCCGACAAAGAGCTGCGAGTCCTTCCTGATCGTCCCCTGATGAACGCGAAAAACACCGACCTTGCCAATGAACGGATCGCTGACGATCTTGAAGACGTGCGCCAGGACGTGCTTCTGTGGGTCGGGCTCGGCAGCGAAAGCTTCCCCCACTGTGCCGGGCTCGCCGCGATAGAACGGCGGCGGGTTTCCTTCGCCTGGATTGGGTGCCAGCCTGGCGAGCACGTCGAGCAACTGCGGGATGCCGGCACCCGTCTTCGCCGAAACGAAAAGGATCGGAATCAGATGCCCGGCCCGCAACGCCTTCTCAAAGGGCAGGTGCAGCTCATCCGGGGTCGGATCAACTCCTTCCTCGAGGTAGCGAGCCAGCAGATCCTCATCCTCTTCGACGATCTGGTCGATCAGTGCGCGGTGCGCCGCCGCTACCGATTCGAAATCGGCCTCGCCATCGTCGTGGCCAAGGACTTCAACGACATCGCTGGCCTGCCTGGCTGGCAGGTCAAGCAACATGCATTCACGGCCGAAGCGCTCACGGATCTCGCCGACCAGCGCCGGCAGATTGACGTTCTCGGCATCGATCTTGTTGACCACGATCATGCGGCACACACCGCGCGCCGCGGCCATCCGCATCATGCGCTCGCTGGTCAGCTCGATGCCGTTCTGCGCATTGATCACCACCACAGCCGTGTCCACGGCGGCGAGCGCGCCGATGGCTTGCCCGGCAAAATCCGGGAAGCCCGGCGTGTCGATCATGTGGACCAGGATTCCCTGCCAGGAAAAGCTCGCCAGTGCCGCATTCAGTGAGTGGCCGAACTCCTTCTCCTGCGGATCGAAATCGCAGACAGTGCTGCCCTTCTCGACGGTTCCCCGGCTGCTGATCGCGCCGGCTGCGGCGAGCAGGCTTTCGGCAAGCGTCGTCTTGCCGGCGGCACCGTGGCCGACGAGAGCGACAGTGCGAAGGTTACTGGTGGCGGTCTGGCCCATTCATCATCTCCCAATCAAGTCGAAGGCAGGTCGCAACGACACGTATGCCCCATGGCATCATGGTTGCGCGTGCGCCGGACATTCTACCCCCGCGACGAGCGCAGCGCTCGCTCCTCATCGCGCGGTTGGCACCGCGCCGCTCTTTGTGTTAACCGTGCGAGTCGGCTACATTTACGCCCTTTACATTGATGACGACCTTGTCAGGAGGCACCATGGAAAACGATCCACGCCAGGCAGAACTGCGCGAGGCAGCCCTCGAGTACCACCGCTACCCCACGGCCGGCAAGATAGCTGTGCAGCCCACCAAGGGCCTTACCAACCAGCTCGACCTGGCGCTCGCCTATTCTCCCGGCGTCGCCTATGCCTGCCATGCGATCGTCGATGACCCCGGTTCAGCGAGCCTCTACACCTCGCGTGCCAACCTCGTGGGGGTGATTACCAACGGCACGGCCGTCCTCGGCCTGGGCAACATCGGGCCGCTGGCGGCCAAACCGGTGATGGAAGGCAAGGGCTGCCTGTTCAAGAAGTTCGCCGGGATCGACGTTTTCGATATCGAGCTGGCGGAAAGCGATCCGGATCGGCTGATCGACCTGATCGCGGCGATGGAGCCGACCCTTGGGGGCATCAATCTCGAAGACATCAAAGCGCCGGAGTGCTTCTACATCGAGGCCCGGCTCAAGGAACGCATGTCGATTCCGGTCTTTCACGACGACCAGCACGGCACGGCGATCATTTCGGCCGCAGCGATCCTCAACGCCCTCAAGGTGACCGGAAAGAAAATCGGCGAAGTGAAAGTCGTCTGCTCGGGCGCCGGTGCGGCGGCCATCTCGTGCCTCAACCTGTGGTGCGAGCTGGGCGTCCAGCGCGAGAACGTCACCGTCTGCGATTCGAAAGGCGTGGTTTACATCGGTCGTGAGGAGAACATGGAACCGACGAAGGCGCGCTACGCCCGGGAAACCTCGGCCAGAACGCTGGCCGAAGCGCTCGACGGCGCCGATGTTTTCCTCGGCCTTTCGGCGGCCGGCGTCCTCGCGCCAGAGATGCTGGCGCGTATGGCCGAGCAACCGATCGTTTTCGCGCTGGCCAATCCGACACCGGAAATCATGCCCGAACTGGCGCGCGAAGTGCGTCCGGACGTGATCATGGCCACCGGTCGCTCCGACTATCCCAATCAGGTCAACAATGTGCTGTGCTTTCCGTTCATTTTCCGTGGCGCGCTGGATGTCGGTGCGACCGGCATCAACGAAGAGATGAAAATGGCCTGTGTCAAGGCCCTGGCCGCGATGGCGCAGGAGGAGGTGAGCGCTGAAGTGGCGATGGCCTATCCCGGTGAGCAACTGACCTTTGGTCCGGACTACCTGATCCCCAAGCCCTTCGATCCGCGTCTGATCACCACCATCGCGCCGGCAGTGGCCGAGGCGGCGATGAGTTCAGGCGTCGCGACCCGACCCATTGCCAATCTCAAAGCCTACCGCGAGAAGCTGAGGGATTTTGTCTACCGGACCGGCGTCGGCATGCGCGCCGTTTTTTCGGCCGCCAAGCGCGGCCGGCGAACGCGCATCGTCTATCCCGACGGCGAGGAGGAGCGGATGTTGCGCGCCGCGCAAATCATCATCAACGAAGGGCTGACCAGGCCGATTCTGATTGGCCGCCCAGACGTGATTTCTTCGCGCCTGCAAAGGATCGGCTCGAAACTGGTGATGGGCACCGATTTCGAGGTCGTCGATCCCAACAGTGACAGCCGCTACAAGGAATGCTGGATGGCCTATCATCAGTTGCGGAAACGCCAGGGGGTGACGATGGATATCGCCAGGACTCGCTTGCGCAACAACAATACGATCATTGGCGCCATGCTGCTCAGGCTCGGTTACGCGGACGGAATGATCTGTGGTCTGTCCGGTCGTTTCGGGCATCACCTGCGACAGGTTGATGAGATCATCGGCAAGGCGCCCGGGTGCACGACGATGGCGGCGATGACCCATCTGGTGTTGCCTGGCCGCGCCCTGTTTCTCTGCGATACCCATGTCAATGCGGAGCCCGATGCCGAGCAACTGGCTGAAATCACTCTGCTGGCCGCGGAAGAAGTGCGCCGCTTCAAGATCAGACCGAAAGTGGCGATGCTGTCGCATTCGAACTTCGGCTCATCACAGACCGCCTCGGCGCGCAAAGTGGCTGCGGCGGTAGCGCTGGTGCGTGCCCGCGCGCCCGATCTCGAAGTTGACGGAGAGATGCACGGGGACAGCGCGCTCTCCGAAGCCATTCGGAAGCAGTCGGACCCGGAGTCGCCGCTGGCCGGCGAGGCCAATCTGCTGGTGATGCCTAACCTGGACGCCGCCAACATCTCGCACCACCTGCTCAAGATGACCTGTGGTGAAGGCATGGCGGTCGGTCCGATCCTGCTCGGGGCAGCCCGTCCGGTGCATGTTCTCTCGCCCACGTCGACGGCTCGCCGAGTCGTCGACATGACTGCCCTGGTGGTGGTGGACGCCGCGAGCAAGTAGGAACATCAGGCGCATGGGCTCGCCAACGCGTGGGGGTGGACGGGTGCGCGAGCCGACTGGATCAGCCGTGCGCCCGCTCTGTCCCGAGCCAGAGCGGGCACCGCGCTGCGGCGACTGTCCCCGCAACGGTCATGGCTTGCTCAGGCACCCCGGATAAAGAAAGCCATGACCGTTTCCCTCACCCCCGCCCCTCTCCCGCAAGCGGGCGAGGGGCGGTTCGTGAGTCGCTGGCGCGACTTCCACGGTAAGGCCTCAGGCGTGCCGAGGGCCGGTGAGCGCTGCGCATCTTTACAAAAGCCCGCGCTCCATGCATCATCGGGCGGGCTTTCCGTCTGGTCGGGACCAGACAGTCCACCACGCGTTGCAAGGTCCGATCGCGAAAAATGGCAGCCAATCCGCAACCATCACCGCTCAGCGGCTTCGCCCGTGCGCTGGTTCAAGCCGGCCGCCTCAAGGAAGCCGAGGCCGAGTCGCTGCTGGCGCAAGCCGCTGCCAAGAAGACCTCGCTGATCGAGGAGGTGGTCGGCGCCAGGAAGGGCAGCTACCTCGAGCTCGCGCGTTTTGCCGCCGACAAGTTTGGCTACCCCCTGCTCGATCTGGCCGCCTTCGACGATGCGCATATCCAGAAGAATGCGATCGATCGAAAACTGATCGCCACGCACCATGTCGTGCCCTTGCACAAGCGGGGCAATCGTCTGGCGATCGCCACCGCCGATCCGACCAACCTGCGTGCGCTCGACGAGATTCGTTTCCAGACCGGGTTGGCGGTAGACCCGGTCATCGTCGAGGAAAACAAGCTCGCGCCGTTGGTCACCAAGCTGTCCGAAACAGCCGAGGAGGCCCTGCGGAGTTTCGCCAGCGAGGACATCAACCTCGAGTTCACCGACGAGCAGGCGGCCGACAAGGCGGAAGAGTCGTCGGGCATTGAAGTCGATGACGCTCCCGTCGTCAGGTTCATTCAGAAGATGATGCTGGACGCCATCGGCGAAGGTGCCTCCGACATCCATTTCGAACCCTATGAAAAAAGCTATCGCATCCGCTTTCGCACCGACGGCATTCTGCGCGAAGTGGCAGCGCCGCCGCTGGTCATCAAGGAGAAGATCGCTTCGCGCATCAAGGTCATTTCGCGCCTCAACATTGCCGAGAAACGTGTTCCGCAAGACGGGCGCATGCGCCTGGTGTTATCGAAAAACCGCTCGATCGACTTCCGCGTCAGCACCCTGCCGACGATGTACGGAGAAAAGATCGTCCTGCGCATCCTGGACCCGGCGACGGCCGGCATGGGTATCGACGCTCTGGGCTATGAACCCGAGCAGAAGTCGGTGTTGCTTGAGGCCATCCAGCGGCCGTACGGAATGATCCTGGTGACCGGACCCACCGGTTCGGGGAAGACGGTTTCGCTGTACACTTGCCTCGGCATTCTCAACCGTCCGGGGGTGAACATCGCGACCGCCGAAGACCCGGCCGAAATCCCGTTGCCCGGCATCAACCAGGTGAACGTCGATGACAAGGCCGGGCTGACCTTTCCCGTAGCGCTGAAGGCGTTTCTGCGCCAGGATCCGGATATCATCATGGTCGGCGAGATTCGCGACATCGAGACGGCGGAGATGGCGATCAAGGCCGCGCAAACCGGTCACATGGTTCTGTCGACGCTGCACACCAATGATGCTCCGGCGACGCTGACGCGCCTGATCAACATGGGCATCCCGACGTTCAATATTGCTTCGAGCATTCTGCTGATCACTGCCCAACGGCTGGTTCGTCGACTGTGCACCTGCAAGAGACCGCTCGAGACGCCGGTGGAAACACTGCTCAACGCGGGGTTTACCGAAGGCGATCTGGATGGCACGTGGGTCCTCTACGGCGTGGGCGAATGCGATCGCTGCAAAGGCACTGGCTACAAGGGACGGGTCGGTCTTTATGAAGTCATGCCGGTGACCGAGGCGATGCAGCGCATCATCATGGCCAGTGGAACAGAACGCGATATTGCGACGCAGGCACGCAGCGAGGGGGTCGTCGACCGTCGCCGTGCCGGCTTGCTGAAGGTCAAACAGGGGCTGACCTCTCTTGACGAGGTTCTCGCCACTACCAACGCGTGACAAAGAGGCAAGCATGGCGACTGCAGCTAAACCCACCCGAAAGATCGCGTCTGAAGTGAAGGAATTCGTCTTCCTCTGGGAGGGGAAGAACAAGGCCGGCAAGGTCGTTCGCGGCGAGCAGCGTGCTTCCAGCCCGACGGTGGTGCAGGCCACTCTGCGCCGGCAAGGGATTCTGGTCAGCAAGATTGCCAAACAGCGCTTCCGGGGTGGACGCCAGATCACCGAAAAGGACATCACGCTGTTCACCCGCCAACTGGCGACGATGATGAAGGCCGGCGTACCGTTGCTGCAGACCTTCGAAATCGTCGGGCGCGGGCACGACAACCCGGCGGTCGGCAAGCTGTTGCTGGACATCAAGTCCGATGTCGAAACAGGCAGCTCGCTGTCGCAAGCGTTCCGCAAGTATCCGCTGCAGTTTGACGCTCTCTATTGCAACCTGGTGGCGGCTGGCGAACAGGCGGGTATTCTGGAAGCACTGCTCGACCGCCTGGCCAGCTACAAGGAGAAGATGATTGCCATCAAATCCAAGATCAAGGCGGCCTTGTTCTATCCGGTGGCGATCATCATCGTCGCCTTCATCGTCACGGCGGTGATCATGATCTTCGTGATTCCGGCCTTCAAGGAGGTTTTCAAGAGCTTCGGTGCCGACCTGCCGACGCCGACACTCATCGTGATCGGCATGTCGGATTTCGTCGTCGAATACTGGTGGGCACTTTTTGGCGGCACCGGCGGCGCGATCTACGCCTTCTTTTATACCTGGAAAAGATCGGAAGCGATGCAGATCGCCTTCGACCGCATGTTCCTCCGTCTGCCGGTTTTTGGCGACATCATACGCAAGGCGGTGATCGCTCGCTGGACGCGCACGCTGGCGACGATGTTCGCCGCCGGCGTGCCGCTGGTCGAATCGCTCGAGTCCGTCGGTGGTGCCGCCGGCAACTATGTGTACAAGGCGGGGACACGAAAAATCCAGAGTGAGGTGAGCACCGGTACCAGTCTGACGACTGCGATGCAGAATACCGAACTCTTCCCGAATATGGTGAATCAGATGGTGGCAATCGGCGAGGAGTCCGGCGCTCTCGACTCGATGCTGGGCAAGGTCGCCGATTTCTTCGAAGCGGAGGTCGACGACGCGGTCGAAGCGCTTGCCAGCCTGATGGAACCGATGATCATGGTCGTCCTCGGAGTGGTCATCGGCGGCATGGTGATCGCCATGTATCTACCGATCTTCAAGCTCGGTGCGGTGGTGGGATAATGCCGAGTGGCCTGACTGCCGCGCTGGAGCCCGCGCTGTTCATTTTCCTCTGTGGTCTGCTTGGCTTGCTGGTCGGAAGTTTTCTCAACGTCGTGATCCACCGTGTGCCAAAAATGATGGAGCGCGATTGGCGCGTCCATTGCGCCGAATTGCGTGGCGAGACCTTGCCTGCCGAGGAAGCGTTCTCGCTGGTCAGGCCACGCTCGCGCTGTCCGGCCTGTGGTCATGGCATTACCGCGATCGAGAACGTTCCGGTGCTGAGCTGGCTGTTTCTGCGCGGCCGTTGTTCGGCTTGCCAGGCGCCCATCTCGCCGCGCTATCCGCTGGTCGAGACGAGCAGCGGCCTGTTGTCGGCCTTTGCCGCCTTCCATTTTGGCTATGGCTTGGCGGCAGCCGGCGCCCTGCTGCTGATCTGGTGCCTGATCGCGCTGACCTGTGTCGATTTCGATAGCCATTTGCTGCCGGACTCGATCACCTTGCCGCTGCTCTGGGCCGGCTTGCTGTTCAATCTGTTCGGCACGTTCACCGACCTGCCATCGGCAGTGATCGGGGCTGTGGCCGGTTATCTTGCGTTGTGGTCCGTTTACTGGGCGTTCAAGCTGACGACCGGCAAGGAGGGTATGGGTTACGGCGATTTCAAGCTGCTCGCTGCTCTGGGCGCCTGGCTGGGCTGGGAGATGTTGCCGCTGACCATTCTGCTCTCGTCGCTGCTCGGTGCGCTGGTCGGCATCGCGCTGATCGTCGTGAGTAAACGCGGACGGAATGTACCGATTCCTTTCGGCCCGTACCTGGCGGCCGCCGGCATGCTGGCGCTGTTCTGGGGCCAGCCGCTGACGCGCGCCTACATCGGTCTGTTGTAGTCGTCTCAAGACTCTGCCGCCGGTGCTCCGGTCGGCGTTGGGCGCGCCGGGAAAGCGTCACCCGGTTCGAGTATAATTGCCGCTTTTCGTGCGCTTTCTGAGGGTTGGTCATGCCGATCTATGCTTACCGCTGTGCTTCCTGTGGTTTCGAGTCCGACCATCTGCAAAAACTCAGTGACCCCGTGCTGGAAATTTGCCCGCAGTGTGCTCAGGCGACTTATCGCAAGCAATTGACGGCGGCGGGTTTTCAGTTGAAAGGCAGCGGCTGGTACGCCACCGACTTCAAGGGGGACAAGAACAAGGAGTCCAGGGAGCCGAAGGCGGCGGCAAAGCCGGAGAGCACCGAGAGTGCCCCCAGCGCTGCCGGCACCGACGGAGCCACTGCGTGCGCCGGCAACTGATCAAGCGCTACTTCATCACCGGGCTGCTGATCTGGGTTCCCCTGGCGATCACCGCCTGGGTTCTGGTGCTGATTGTCGGCACCATGGATCAGTCGCTGCGCCTGCTGCCGGAAGCGATTCACCCCCGTACCGTACTCGGTTTCGACATTCCAGGGGTCGGGGCGATCCTGACCTTGCTGATCATCGTCCTGACCGGGCTGCTCGCCGCCAATTTCATCGGCCAGCGCCTGGTCGTCTGGTGGGAGGGGTTGCTGGCGCGTATCCCGGTGGTCAATTCGATCTACAACAGCGTCAAGCAGGTTTCCGACACGCTTTTTTCGTCGTCCGGCAACGCGTTTCGCAAGGCGTTGCTGATCGAGTATCCGCGCCACGGTGCGTGGACGATCGCTTTCCTGACCGGCAAGCCGGGCGGCGACGTCCTTCGGCATCTTACCGGGGAGTATGTCAGCGTCTACGTACCGACGACCCCGAATCCGACCTCGGGCTTCTTCCTCATGCTGCCCAGGGCGGACGTCATCGAGCTCGAGATGAGCGTGGACACGGCATTGAAGTACGTGATTTCGATGGGCGTCGTGGCCCCTCCGCGGCGCGAGCAGACGGTTCAGACTCGCGGTGATTCGACCATCAACTGACCTCAGCAACCCGGAAAAAAGTATGCGAACCCATTATTGTGGACAAGTCGATGCACGGCTGATCGGCCAGGAAGTCACCCTCTGTGGCTGGGCGCATCGGCGTCGCGATCACGGTGGCGTGATCTTCGTTGACCTGCGCGATCGTGAGGGTCTGGCGCAGATCGTCTGCGATCCGGATCGTCCACTGATGTTCAGGACGGCCGAAGCGGTGCGTCATGAGTTCTGCCTGCGGATTACCGGCCGCGTCCGCGCCCGTCCGCCGGGAACGGTCAACCCGAACATCGCCAGCGGCGAGATCGAAATTCTCTGCCACGAAATGGAAGTCCTGAATCCGTCGCTGACGCCGCCGTTTCAACTGGACGAAGAGAACCTGTCGGAGAATATCCGCCTGCTGCATCGGGTGCTCGACCTGCGCCGGCCGCAGATGCAGAAGAACCTGCAACTCCGTTACCGGACCGCACGCGCCTTTCGCCGCTTCCTCGACGATGCCGGCTTCATCGACATCGAAACGCCGATGCTCACCAAGAGTACCCCCGAGGGGGCGCGTGACTATCTGGTTCCGTCACGGGTTCATCCCGGCCAGTTCTTCGCCCTGCCGCAGTCGCCGCAACTTTTCAAGCAGTTGTTGATGGTCGCCGGCTTCGACCGCTACTACCAGATCACCAAGTGCTTCCGCGACGAAGACCTGCGTGCCGACCGGCAGCCGGAGTTCACCCAGGTCGACATCGAGACCTCGTTCATGGCTGAGGGCGCGATCATCGAGCTGATGGAAGAACTGATCAGAACGGTGTTCAGGGAAGTGATCGCCGCCGAACTGCCGAATCCCTTCCCGCGTCTGAGCTACGCCGAGGCGATGGAGCGCTATGGTTCCGACAAGCCTGATCTGCGCGTGACGCTCGAACTCGTCGAAGTGACCGACACAGTGAAGGACGTGGCTTTCAAGGTCTTCGCGGCGGTCGCCAACGGCGAGGGTGGCCGGATCGCGGCGCTGCGCATCCCGGGCGGAGCCAGCCTGACGCGTGGCGAGATCGACGCCTATACGCAGTTTGTCGGCATTTACGGCGCCCGCGGCCTGGCCTACATCAAGGTCAATGACGTGACGCAGCTCAACGAGACGGGCCTGCAATCACCGATCGTCAAGAATCTGCACGCCCTGGCGCTGCAGACCATCGTCGAGCGCACCGGCGCCCAGTCGGGCGACCTGATTTTCTTCGGCGCCGACAAACGCAAGGTGGTGAACGATGCGCTCGGCGCCCTGCGCGTCAGGATCGGCCACGAAAAGGGCTTCGTCAATGGTTGCGCCTGGGAGCCGGTGTGGATCGTCGACTTCCCGATGTTCGACTACGACGAAGAGGAAAGACGGTGGACCGCCTCGCATCACCCCTTCACCAGCCCGAAGGACGAACACCTGGCCCTGTTGGCGAGCGCTCCCGGGGAGTGCCTGGCCAAGGCCTACGATCTGGCCCTGAACGGCTCCGAGCTGGGTGGCGGCTCGGTGCGGATACACCGTGCGGCAGTCCAGGAGCAGGTTTTCAAGGCGCTCGGAATCAGCGATGAAGAAGCGCGGCTCAAGTTCGGCTTCCTGCTCGACGCGCTCAAGTACGGCGCCCCGCCGCACGGCGGCCTGGCGTTTGGTCTCGACCGCATCGTCACGATGCTGGCCGGTGCCGAGTCGATCCGTGACGTCATCGCTTTCCCGAAAACCCAGCGTGCGCAGTGCCTGCTCACCGATGCACCGAGCAGCGTCGACGAAAAGCAGTTGCGCGAATTGCATATCCGTCTTCGCCAGCGGGTGGACACGCAAGTCGAGATCGGCAAGGGCTGATCGCCTGTGGTGCGCATCCTCGCCCTTCTCCGCCTGCTGCTGCTGGCCGCGCTGGTCGGCAGCCTGGGTGGAGTGGCGCAGGCCCGTGAAACCGGCTACCTGCAGAGCATCGCCGTTGCCGAGCTGCCGCCGGAGGCGCGCCAGACGCTGCGTCTGATCCGGCAGGGCGGACCCTTTCCTTATCCGCGCAAGGATGGCAGCACCTTTGGGAATTTCGAGAAGCGCCTGCCGCTGCAGGCACGCGGCTACTACCGGGAATACACGGTGCCGACGCCTGGCAGCCGCGATCGCGGCGCACGGCGCATCGTCGCCGGCGCGGGGCCGGCTGGCGATGTTGCCGACTCGGGTGAGTATTACTACACCGACGATCACTACCGCAGTTTCCGCCGGATACGTCAATAGCCATGAAGCAGAGCGAATTGCTGACCGTGCTGGCAAATGCACGCCAGGCCGGAATCTACCATCTGCCGCCGAGCGGCCAGGCAGCCGTCAGGGAAGCTGCGCAGGCCGCAGGCCTGGCGTGTTTCGAGGTCAGTTTCGCCGACTCCGAGCGGATCGACACCGTGCTCACCCGACTCGGCTACGACCTCGACTTTCCGGAGTGGTACGGGCGCAACCTCGATGCGCTGAAGGATTGCCTGACCGACTTCTCGTGGCGTCAGGCGGCCGGCTACGTGCTGATCATCTGCCGGGCGGAGGTGCTGCTGGCGGAAGACCCGGCTGCTTTCGCTGTCCTCAACGAGGTCTTTGCCGCGGCGATTGCTGAGTGGCGTGAGCAGGACTTCCCGATGTGGGTGTTCTACGATCTTCGTGCGGAGGGGTTGGCGACGCTTCCGGCCCTGACATGAGCCAGTACAAGCGACCGGTGTCGGTACTGGTCGTCATACACACGGCTGATCTGCAGGTGTTGCTGCTCGAACGCGCAGCGCATCCGGGCTACTGGCAGTCGGTCACCGGCAGCCAGGAAGCTGGCGAGCCGCTGCGCGCGACGGCGCTCCGTGAAGTGGGCGAAGAGACCGGCATCAAGGCGCGCGCCGAGGATCTGCACGACTGGCAACTGACCAACCGCTACGAGATTTTTGCCGAATGGCGCCATCGCTACGCGCCAGGCGTACTGCACAACACCGAGCACGTCTTCTCGCTGCAGGTGCCAGCGGTGACGGCAGTCACCCTTGCTGCCGGCGAGCATCTGGCCTACTGCTGGCTGCCCTGGCGCGAAGCGGCTGCCAAGTGTTTTTCATGGAGCAACCGCGACGCGATCCTCATGTTGCCCGAGCGGCTGGTGGGTTCAGGGCACTGAGCCGCTGTTCCAGGCAGCTCGGGCAATAACAGCCGGCGCCTGCGGCAGGGGCGGCGGAAAGCGCCGGCTTGTCCATGCACCAGCAGACCGACCTGCCCGCTGCGGCGCCACAGAAAAACACAGCACCACAGCTTGTGCACACAGTCGTCGGGACGTTTTCTGCAGATTTTGGCATGGTCTTCTCACTCCTGCACCGGGAGATCTTCGCCGATCCAGCGCTGAACAAGGCCCGTTGCCGTCTGCGCTGACGGCACGGCACGGGTTTCGGCGATCCGTGCGCCAGATGGGGGCAAGCTGGCCCCCTGGCAGCAAGGCGCACCAGGCATCCGCCGCGCCGGCACCTGCCGATTGCCCGCAATGGATCGGCGTGATTATTGCGCAGAGATGAACTTACCGACAGGGGTCTTTTCAGTATTCTCAAGAAAAGGGAATGTTGCGACGACAGGACTTGATTTCTGCAGTTCGATCCCTATGCTGTAGAAGGGATGTTGAACGGCGCCGGGCCAGGGTACTGTGGTTCGTTCGCAGGAGGGTTGCGGCGCGTTCTGGTGACGCCTTGTTGCGGTGCGCAGGGCCGTTGCGACATTCGCGGTGGGAAGTCCGGTTATCGTAATTTGCCTCGCGGCTTGCCGGGCCAGGAATTGCCGTGGCTGAGCGGTGAGGCGAGCTATACAGAGGAGATTGCCATGAGCGACAAGGAAAGCAGGTCGGAAGCGAAAGAAGAGACCGGCGGCAAGGCCGTGCAGGTGCAGCGAGGCGCCCTCGCTCCTTTCAAGAGTCTCGAAGATCGCTTTGAGCAGATGGAACGTTTCATGGATCGGATGATGGGTGGATTCTCGCCAAGCCGGTGGATGCGACCCTTCGAACGTGACTGGGCTGAAGGGGCGGAGTTGCGGGCGCCAGCGGCCGATCTGATCGAGCGTGAGAATGAGATTCTGGTGCGTGCGGAATTGCCGGGCGTCAAGAAGGAGGACATTTCGGTCTCCCTCACGGCCGATTCGATTACCATTCAGGCCCAGAGCCAGAGCGAGGCTGAGGAGGAAAAGGGCGATTACCGGCGGCGCGAGATCCGTTCGAGCGCGTTTTCCCGCTCGCTGTGGCTGCCCGCCGAGGTCGATTCCGAGGGGGCCAAGGCTGCCTTCAAGGACGGCGTCCTCGAAGTCACTCTTCCCAAGGCCGCCGCGGCCAAAGGGAAGAGCATCCCCGTCGAGTAGGGAAGATACCCGCGCGGCTCGCCGTGAGCCGCGCGGACGGTGTGGCGGCTGGCGCGTCGCAGCGATGAAAAGCGGCGCTCACCAGCGCCGGTACCTGATTCATTCAAGTCAGTCGCAGAACGGGCAGGAACGACCATGCTTCGCATACTCATAGGCACGATGTTTTTTATCTCCTCGGCAAGTCTTGCAGAGCCGGACGCCCAGCCGGCGAGCGACGCCTCACGCGGCGAGCTGCTGTACACGACACATTGCATCTCCTGCCACTACGCGGAGGTGCATTGGCGCGACAAGAAGGTGGTTAGCGACGGGCAGAGCCTGCGCCGGGAAGTGCGCCGCTGGCAGGACATTGCCGGGCTGCGGTGGAACGACGAGGACATCGAGCAGGTGGCACAGTACCTGCAAACCCTGCATTACCGTCATCTCGCGCCCGACTGACCTCCAGGGTTGCCGGAAAGCAGGATTGACCGCGGCCGCCGGCGGCCCATATACTCGCGACATTTCGTCGCATAGCGCATCGCTCGCCAGCGTTCGGGGTATCCCGGCATTCCCTGCCGCGCCCGTTCGGCAATCGCGACTGGATGGCGAAGCGACTGAGGAGTGGGTAATGCGCCGAACGAAAATCGTGGCCACGATAGGCCCGGCCACGGCTGCTGCAGGGCCGCTGCGGCAACTGCTCGAAGCCGGCGTCGACGTGGTGCGGCTGAACGCCGCGCATGCGGACATGGAGACGCACAGCAACAACGTCCGTCGGGTGCGCGATCTGGCGCAGGTTCTGGGCCGAAGCATCGGTATCCTGGTTGACCTGCCGGGGCCGAAGATTCGTTCCGGGGTCATCGCCAATGGTGAGGTGGAACTCGAATGTGGTCAGGAGTTCGTCCTCAGCGGCAGCGACGACGGCGCCGGCGATGCCCATCACGTGGCGACGACCTTGCCTGATCTGGCGCAGTGGATGCGCAAGGACGACGACGTTTACCTGGCCGACGGCGCCATCGTGCTGCGGGTGCTGGCATCGGCCGGCAGCGACGTGCGCACCGAAGTCGTCCGCGGCGGAACGTTGCGCTCGCGCAAGGGAATGCACCTGCCGCGTGCCGAGGCGCACGTCGAACCGTTTACCGAACGTGACGCGCAGGCGCTCGAAATGGCGATTGCTGCCAAGGTCGACTTCCTCGGGCTTTCCTTCGTCCGTCGCGCAGAGGATGTCGAGCGCGTGCGCGCCATGCTCCCCAAGCGGGGCATGCGCCCGGCTCTGGTGCCGAAGATCGAGACGGCGGCCGCGATCGACAACCTGGCGGGGATCGTCAAGGCGGCCGACGCGGTGATGGTCGCCCGTGGCGATCTCGGCATCCAGATGCCGGCACGTAGCGTGCCGCTGCTGCAAAAGGAAATCATCCGTTTCTGCAATCTGGCCGGAAAGCCGGTGATCACCGCCACGCAGATGCTCGAATCGATGACCCGCGCGCCCTTGCCGACGCGCGCCGAGGTCAATGACGTGGCCAACGCCGTGCTCGATGGCACCGACGCCCTGATGTTGTCGGAAGAGACGGCGATCGGACTTTTCCCGCACCAGACCGTGCGCATGATGAGTGAGGTTGCCGAGTCGGCCGAGACCTGGCCGCGGCAGCGCGTCGTTCCTCAGGCCGCCGGTGCCGACGGCGACCGCGTCGCCTGGGCGGTCGCACACGCCGCCGTGCACGCCGCCGAGGACCTCGGCGTCGCCGCGATTCTCTGCCCGACGCGCAGCGGCGAAACGGCGCATTGGGTAGCGGCCTTTCGACCGACGGTGCCGATTGCCGGCATCTCTGCCACCAGTCAGGTGCTCGGCGGCCTGTCGCTGGTGTGGGGCGTACAACCACTCGTCGTCGCCGAGAACCTGGGGGCCAACGAGGAGTTGCGCGCCGCCGTTGCAGCGGCGCGCTCGGCCGGCCTGGTGCGCGAGGGAGATCTCGTTGCCTTCGTGTTCGGCTCCGTCGGCCCGCGTGCCGGCAGTACCGACAGCGTACGCATCGTGCGCGCCTGACATTCCCCCGTGAGGCCGCGAATAGCTCCCCCCGCCCAAGACATTTCCCGCCCCTCCGAGGGCGAAAGACACGTTCGTTGTGCCTGCCGCGGCGCTGGTCCGGTGGTCGGCGAGACGCGCTGCGTGAGTCGCCGACCGTCCTTTGCCGGTAGCCACGCAGGCCGGACTGAGCGCCAGGACCGCCCCGCCTCGGCTGAGGGCGGCGAATGATCACGGCGCAAGCGGAGGCCCTCGTCTTCGCAGGGCAGCAACCGGTCTACCAGTTCGTCGCGCTGGATTTTGTCGCCAATTATCCTCGCTGGTCGGCCGAGGTGGTGGATCTCCAGCCCTTGTCGACCGGTCCCGTGCAGGTCGGCTACCAGGCGCGCCAGGTACGCGTCGATCAGGGGCACCGGTCGGAATCGATCTTCGAGATCAGCGAGCTCGAACCGCCCCGGCGCGTCTGCTTCAAGGGGGTTTCGGCGTCTTACCGCTCGGTCTATGAATTCGCCGACCTCGGCTCTTCGACGCGGATCAGTTTCACTTTCGAACTGGAGACCCTGGAAGCACGCCTGCGTCCGTTCGAGAAGTTGATTCGGATGGCCGTTCAGGACGGCGCCAGGCGTACGGTACGCAAGTTGAAGTTGCTGATCGAGAAGGAAATGCTCGATAGTGACTGGTAAGATGATTTCCAGAAAAAAACATCCCGGAGTTCCGCTGAATGGACCGGGTCGCCAAAGGAACTCCGCCCCCTTCAAGGGGGAGGTTGGGAGGGGGATGGGGTGGAGCGACGGGTCTCTTCGTTGCCTGGTAACCCCATCTCTTCCCCGTCCCGTCGCATCGCCCACGTCGCTGGCGCAACCTTCCCCGGGCAGGGGAGCGAGCGCGCGCCGAGGTCCGGCAGGTGCCTTGCGGGCAATCACCTGATGCCGCAGGCGAGGGCATTGCTTTGTAGTTTTCAGATTCCTGGGAGGCGCGCATGTTCACCACGGCAAAAGACGACGGCTTGATTCCTTATGTCCTGACGCAGATTCTCGACGCTTGCGTCAATGGCATCACCCTCTCGGACCCGGACCTGCCCGACAATCCGATCGTCTATGCCAACAAGGTGTTCGAGGAGATGTCCGGCTACTCACAGGACGAAATCGTCGGCCGCAACTGCCGCTTCCTGCAGGGAGATGATCGCGCTCAGGAAGCGCTGCCGACGATCCGCCGGGCGCTGGCGAACAGGGAAGGTTGCGTGGTGACCCTGCGCAACTACCGCAAGACCGGCGAGTTGTTCCTCAATCGCCTGACCATCCGGCCGCTGGTCGATCGCGAAGGCACGGTCATCTACTACCTGGGGGTGCAGTACGACCTCAGCCACCCGCTCGGCGACGCCGAGGAAGACGGCGAGGTGCGCTTCGGCTAGGGCGCTGGACCTACAGTGGCCGGATGACGGTCAGGGCGCCGCGAACCTGACCGCTGCGGTAGCCGGTCGCCCGATCGTGCGGGTAGGTCTCGGCCAGCTTGGCCTTCAGGTCGGCATCCAGGCCTTCGGCCGGGCCATGGCACTTGAGGCAGACGTCGGCGACCGGCAGCGCCTTCATGTAGCGAAACACCTGCTTGCCGTTTTCAGTGACGATGGCGCTCTTCTCCAGGGCTTCCGGCTTTTCACCCGCTGCCGCGCGAATGTTGAAGTCGACGAGCGTGCGTACTTCCCAGAGGTCGGGCGTACCGCGTTCGGGGTTGCGGGTGTTCAGGCTGACGCGACGGATCGACCAGCCGGTGCTGTCGCGCACTTCCTTGATCAGCTTCGGCGCCTGATCCCTGCACACCGGAATGGCGCCGGCCACGCCTTTTTCCGCCACCGCTTCCTGCATCGCGGTGATCACCTTGGGGACGACCGGTAGAACCGTCTTTCTGGTTTCAGCCGTCAGCGCAGCGACATCCTGCGCCCAGGCAGGCAAGGTGGCGGCGAGCAGCACGAGGGCAAGAGGCAGTTTCATGGCAGGTCCGTTATCAGTGATGTGAGTGGGGTGCGGTCACGGCGCAAGCTCCATTCTCGCCTTTTCCGGCGGCCAGGTCCACGGCAGGTGGGCATTTTCAAACTGCCGACCTTGCCGCAGCTTCGTGCAGCCTGGCCCGGATTCAGACGCATCCCTGGCCCCCGTGTTTGTCTCGGCGACGTTGAATGTCTTTCGGCACAGCGTGCAATTCTGCCCAAAGGCCTTTATTCTTGTTCTCCGCCGCACTGACGTCGCTAGCGCATGGCGAGTGACCCTAGGGCGCGGCAAGATCACGCAAACGGTCATGGCTCGGTCAGGCATCCCGGATGATGGGAGCCATGACCGTTTCCCTCACCCCCGACCCCTCTCCCGCAAGCGGGCGAGGGGAGGTTCGTGAGTCGCTGCCGCGACTTTCATAGCAAGGAGATGTCTCGATGAACGTGTTTCCCCCTGTCGCAGCACTGGCCCTGCTTGCTGCCACCGGCCTGGCGCAGGCGGCCGATGCTCACCTGCCACGCGATCTGGCGGCGACCTGCGCCAACTGCCACGGCACCAACGGCAAGGCCGTTCCCGGCGCCGGACTCGATGCCCTGAACGGCATGGAAAAGGCGAAAACCCTGCAGAAGCTGGCCGATTTCAAGAGCGGGGTCAAACCCGCGTCGATCATGCACCAGATCGTCAAGGGCTATACCGATGAGCAACTCGATCTGATTGCCACCTACTTCGCGGCACAAAAATAAGAGGAGAGCGCGATGATGCTGATGACAAGACGTGATTTCCTCAAGGCAGGAACGGCGGCGGGCGCGCTGGCATCACTCCATGGCTGCGCCGGCATGGGCAGGGCCAGCGGCCATGTGGTCGTCGTCGGTGGCGGTTATGGCGGCGCGACGGTGGCCAAGTATCTGCGCCTGTGGAGCGAGGGTGGAGTCCAGGTGACGCTGATCGAGCGCCAGCCGGTCTTCATCTCCTGCCCGATGTCGAATCTGGTGATTGGCGGAACCCGCACCATGGACGACCTCACGGTCAGCTACGACGGCCTGAAGAACACCTGGGGGGTGCGCCTCATTCAGGACGATGTGCTGGCAGTGGACCCGGCAAAGCGCCGCCTGCGGCTCGCCAAGGGCGGTGATCTGAGCTATGACCGCGTGGTTCTCTCGCCCGGTATCGACTTCATGTGGAACGAGATTCCCGGCCTCGACAATGCCGCCGCGCAAGCATCGATCCTGCACGCCTGGAAAGCCGGTCCGCAGACCGTTGCCCTGCGCCAGCAACTGGAAGAAATGAAGAACGGTGGCGTCTATGTGCTGTCGATCCCGCGAGCGCCCTATCGTTGCCCGCCCGGACCCTACGAGCGCGCCTGCCTGGTCGCCGGCTACTTCAAACATAGCAAGCCGAAATCGAAGGTCATCATCCTCGACGCCAACGAGGATGTCGTGTCGAAGAAAGGGCTGTTCACCAAGGCCTGGAGCGACCTGTACACGAACATCATCGACTATCGCCCGAACAGCGAGGTCAGGGACGTCGACGCCCGATCGAAGACGGCAGTGCTCGAATTCGACAAGGTCAAGGCAGACGTGCTGAACGTCGTTCCGCCGCAGCGCGCCGGCGATGTCGCGGCGCAATCCGGCATCAAGCTGCTCAACGACCGCTGGGTGGAGATCAACTGGCTGTCGATGGAATCGACCAGCACGCCCGGAGTGCACGTTCTCGGCGACGCCATCTTTCCGGCGCCGACGATGCCGAAATCCGGGCACATCGCCAACCAGCACGGCAAGCTTGCCTCCGCCGCGATCCTCCAGCTGCTTGCCGGCGGCGCGCCCAATCCGACACCGGTGCTGATCAACACCTGCTACAGCTTCGTCGATGCCAGAAACGCCATCCATATCGCTTCGGTGTACCAGTATGACGCGGCGACCAGGAGCGTGCAGCCGGTGCCGGGGGCTGGTGGTGTGTCGGCGGCGCGCAACGAAAGCGAAGGCAAGATGGCGGTCGGCTGGGCGAAGAATATCTGGGCCGACATGCTGCTCTGAGCCGCTCCAGGCACCGGCAGGAGAGACCGCAGCGGCGGCAGAATCGGCAGCGGCGTGCCGCGCTGAACCCGATCGCCGATGCCGCCCGAGCGATGCTTGACGGCCACATCGTGCTCTCGCGAACGCTGGCCGACGCCGGGCACTATCCGGCGATCGACATCGAACAGTCGATCTCGCGCCAGGGTCAACCTCGTCAGCCCGGCGCATCTGGAGAGCATCCAGCGCTTCAAGGGCCTTTTCTCACGCCATCAGCGCTCGCGGGACCTGATCAGCGTCGGCGCCCAAGCCGCCGGCTCCGACCCCCAACTGTACCCGGCGCCATCGCCCTCTATCCCGGGTTCGAAGGCTTGCCGCAACAGAGCCTGAACCGGCGCGTCGCTTTCCCAGCAGCCCCGCCGGTCGGCAGGCGCTGTTCGGCCCGGCTGGCGCAGCCTTGGGGAACACCTCGGCAAGGCTGCATTCTGTATGATCGTCAGCGCAAACCGCTGCCAAGAGCAGGAAAAGGCGTTTTTCAAGAGCCTCAGCACAAATTCCCGAGGCCGCAGGATGCTTCCCCGAGGCGTCGGGATGCTTCCCCGACGCGTCATGGCTCACCGACACCTCCGGCACGCATCCTATGGGGGTCATACAGGGCAGGATGCGTTGCAGGCATGAGCGATGCCGTTCATAGGTCCACCAACCCAATCGCCGATGGGCTGTCCGTGGCACGCGGCTGGTTGACAATCCTGCTGGCCGCGCTCCAACATTTTCGATGAGGGCAATTCGTCCGTCGCCATTTCCTCGCTCTCCGAGGAAAATGGAACAAAATGAAAACGTCCGCCTGCCAGCAGACATACTTCGGGCGATGAAGACGCTTTCCCGGCACTCAAGGCCATCGCCGACTACAGTCCGGCCAATCGGGCCGACCACCTGGAAACAGTGACCGCCCAATATGAGGGCATGCGCGCGGCCCAGGAAACCTACCTGAGCGTCCGGAACACCCTGGGCACCGCACGCGACGCAACGATCGCCATTCAGTCGGAATACCAAAATCGTGTACTCGGCCTCAGGGACCAGGTGATCGCCCGATTAGGTGCCGATTCGGACGAGGTGGCGCCGCTGGGCCTGAAGAAGAAATCCGAGCGCAAGGCGTCCGCCCGAGTCGGCAAGCCTGCCGCGTAGCCCTGCTCCGTCCGCATGCTCTACTGCGTGAGCCAGATACGGTCGCGGAGCGGGGTAAGCAGTCGCCTGGGAGGCTGGTTGGTGCCATTGACCTTGACGCAATTGTCCGGTCTTTTGGTGAACATGCTCATGCCGTACTTCCCTGTTTCAAGGCGCGTTTTATCGACGTATGTGCATGCATCTAGGATATTGACGCAAAGCTTTGCGTCAATTAGGATTGCTACTTCACGTTGAACTAAAGCGCTGCGCGCTGGTGTAGTCACCCCAGCGCCCTTGCTCTCTCCTCCGTCGCTCCCGGCGTTGGTTCTCGCTCTTACCCCGACCGCTTGAGGTCTCGACGCCTCGCTTCCCAACTCGCTGGCAAATCCTTGATCCTCCTCGCTGCGGGGGACGTCCCTGCAGCAACCAAGGAGATAGTCATGAGTGAGCTGCGTGAAAGAATGAGTAACGCCATGTGCCTTCGGGGAATGGCGGCGCGGACCCAGGAAGCCTACATCGGCGCACTCGTCGAGTTGGCCAAGTATTACCACCGATCGCCGGCGGACTTGCGTGTCGAGGAAGTCCAGGCCTACCTGCTGCACCTGATTCGCGACAAGAAGCTCGCCTACGCGAGCGTCAATCAAGCCTCGTGTGCCTTCCGCTTCCTCTATCGG
>WBZT01000327.1_pt2 | contig 22163 bp, 22 predicted proteins | sample 5204241 | NCBI WGS metagenome assembly WBZT01 (sample SAMN12344358, study PRJNA552823) | activated sludge metagenome | biome: Activated sludge suspended growth; feature: Nitrification reactor; material: Wastewater; isolation source: activated sludge from nitrification reactor of wastewater...
GGCGGCCAACATTCGCTGGGCCAACCGGCTGGAAGAAGCCGGTATCCATGTGACCTACGGGGTGCTGGGGCTGAAGACGCATAGCAAGGTGATCCTGGTGGTGCGGCGCGACTACAACGGGCTGCGCCGCTACGCCCATATCGGCACCGGCAACTATCATGCTGGTACCGCCCGGCTGTACAGCGATTTGGGCTTGCTGACCTGCGATCCGGCTATCGGCGAGGACTTGACTGAACTGTTCAACTATCTGACCACCGGTTATGTGCCCAAACGCCTGTACCGCAAGCTGCTGCCGGCGCCCAAGGTGCTCAAGCCGGCGCTGCTGGCCAAGATCGAGCGGGAGCTCGAACACGCCAGAGCCGGCCGGCCGGCGCGAATCCAGTTCAAGATGAACGCGCTGGAGGACAAGGACATCACGGCGGCGCTGTATCGAGCGTCGCAGGCCGGCGTCCCGGTGGATTTGATCATTCGCGATACCTGCCGATTGCGACCCGGTATCGCGGGGTTGTCCGAGCAGGTGCGGGTGGTGAGCATCGTCGGTCGGTTTCTGGAGCACACCCGGATTTACCATTTCCTGAATGGGGGGGCCGAAGAATATTTCATTGGTTCGGCCGACTGCATGAAGCGCAATCTGGAAAGTCGGGTCGAGGTGGTGGCGCCGGTGGATCTCCCGGAGTTGCAACGGGAATTGCAGCAAATTCTGGATATTCAGCTCAACGACCGGCGTGACGCCTGGGACATGCAGTCCGACGGAACCTACATTCAGCGCACGCCCGGCGAGGGCGACGACCCACGCGGTTCCCAGTTGATGCTGATCGAGCTGGCCGAGCGTCGGCAAAAGGAGGCTCGGCGCTTGAAGAAACGCAAACCCAAGGGCATCGCCCGGCGGCCGATCTTTGAACGCTGACCCGAGGTTGCGGCCCATGAGTGTGCAGGTCGTCACCCACGTCAAGGCCAGTCCGCTCGCCCTGACGGTCGATACCACCAGCGAGGAAGCCTTCATTGCCATCGTCGGCGCCTGTCTGACACACGCCGAGGCCAACCGGCCGGCGGTGCTGGACGAGCAGATCGAGGGTGTCCATCAGATGCGAGTGGCGTTCCGCCGACTGCGTTCTGGTCTCAAGATCTTTCGGCCGCTGATCCCGCGCGAGGTTAGTGCCGAACTGGTGGCGGGCATCCGCTGGCTGAACGGTTTTCTGGGGCCGGCTCGCGATTGGGATGTATTTCTGGAAGAAGGCATGTTACCGGTGTTCGCGCGCTTTCCCCGCAAGCGCGGTCTCCATCTGTTTCGGGCCAGGGCCGAGACCCTCCGTCGGAACCACTATCGAAGCTTACGCGCGGCGCTGGAAGAACCTCGTTATCCCCTGCTGTTGCAGCAGTTTGCCGACTGGTTGGATCGCCGCGCCTGGCGGGAGAACCTGACTGACTCGCAGCGAGAGCGCCTGGACAGGCCGGTGCTGAAGTTTGCCACCCCGCTGTTGGAAGACGATTATCGGCGAGTGCTGAAGCGAGGCGAGGATTTTGCCCGGTTGACCGCCGAGGAGCGGCATGCGCTGCGGATTCGCATCAAGGAACTGCGCTACGCGTTGGATTTTTTCGCCAGCCTCTACCTGGTGGCGTCAGTCAAACCCTTTCTGGGCGCCTTGGCCAAGCTGCAAGATGATCTGGGGGTAATGAACGACATCGCGGTCACACGGCGATTGTTGGACGAGGCGCGGCTAAACACGGTGTCCGCCGCCCGACAGGTGATCGACGGTTGGTATGGTTGCCGGCTGGATGTCCACGAATACCAGTTCGCCGAGTCCTGGCAGCGCTTCGTGGAATGCGAGCGCCCCTGGAAGGAGTGACCTGACCGCATTTCCGCGCGTTGGCTGAGTTTATGGCAAAGCATGAACGTGGTTGGCCGTCGGCGCGACATCCGGCGGCCAATTCGTTCCTTACGGGAGAACAACCATGTCCGGACCGACCCTGACCCAACAGTTGACCGAACTGATTACCGACAAACCGGTCGTGGCCACCGATTTGGAACAGGCGGCGTTGCTGACGCTGGATGCGATGGCCAACGCGCTGGGTGCGCGAACGACCGAACCGGGCGCGATCCTGCTGCGTTGGGCCGACGAAACCGCGATCGCCGACGCCGCGCGCCGCGCTTTCTTATTGGGATCGCTGACCCACATTCTGGAAACCGACGATCTGCACCGAACTTCGGTGGTCCATCCGGGTTGCGTGGTGGTGCCGGCGGCTTGGGCGGTGGCGGCGCGGGAAGGCATTCGCGGCCATACCATGCTGAGGGCGGTGTTGTGGGGATTCGAGGCGGTGACGCGAGTGGGGATGGCGGTGGGTCCGACCCATTATCGGCTTTGGCACAACACCGCCACCTGCGGTCCCTATGGTTCGGCCATGGCGGCGGCGGCGTTGTTGCGGTTGGATCCGCCGGCCACGGTCCACGCCCTGGGTAATGCTGGCGCGCAGTCTTTCGGGCTGTGGCAGTTTTTGGAGACCGGAACGATGACCAAGCACCTGCACGCCGGACGGGCGGCGGAGGCGGGGGTGTTGGCGACGGATCTGGCCCGGTTCGGCTTCACTGGTCCGCCGGCCATCTTGGAAGGGGCCAAGGGTTGGTTTGCCGCCACCTGTCCCGACGCCGACCCCGCTGCGGTGACACGCGATCCGAACGGTCCCTGGCAGTTGCTGCTCACCTCGATCAAGCCCTGGCCGTCCTGCCGGCATACGCATCCGGCCATCGACGCGGCTCGCGAATTACGGCATCGTTGCCCGGTCGGCGCCATCGAGCGGGTGGAAGTGGAGAGTTATCCGGCGGCGCTGGAGGTTTGCGATCGACCGCTGCCTCGGAGCGATTACGAGGCCAAATTCTCGCTGCAGCATTGCGTGGCGGCGGCGCTGGCGCGGGATGCCGTGGATTTCGCCGCTTTTGCCGAGCCGGCGCGGGCCGAACTGGCGGCATTGCGCGGGCGGGTGACCCTGCGGGTGGCCGAACCCTATGCCGCCGTTTATCCCTCGGCCTGGGGGAGCGCGGTAACAGTCGTATTGCGCGATGGCGAACGGGTCACGATCGGACGCACTCATGCCAAGGGCGATCCCGAAGCGCCGCTGACCCCGGTCGAATTGATCGCCAAGGCGCGGATGTTGATGGTTCATGGCGGAATCCGCGAGCCGGACCGGCTCATCGACGCAATATTGGCGTTATCCGATGATTCGGCGTTACCGGAGTTGCCTTAAATTTGAGCAAATATTTCAGTAGTGCAACAATAAATTGGGTATAAGCAGTTGTTTTTCAATTAAAATGTTGTTTTTTGCCGAAAAACAACTAAAAATAGTATGTTTGCTCTAAATTTTTTGCTAGAATAACAACCGTGCAGTAGGCGTTTTTGCTTCTCCTCAGTCTGCTGCACATCCTCCTTTGGTGGTTTTTGGCCGGACGCTCTTTTGTCCGGCCCTTTTTGTTTTCAAAGTGCCGAGAGCTGGTTTGAGTGTCAAGACACGCATGATCGGGTCCCGCCGCATTCCACCTAAACCACCCGGTTGCGAGCTGTGCGGCAGGCTCATGTCCGCGCTGACCCGTCATCACTTGATTCCTCGCACCCGCCATCGCAAGAAGCGCACCCAACGGTTGTTCGAGCGTGAGGAAGCGCGCACCCTCATTCTGTGGATCTGCCGGCCCTGCCACGACCATATTCATGGTGTGCTCAGTGAGAAGGAAATGGCGGAGGGCTATCGCAGTCGCGAAGCATTGCTGGCGCATCCGGCGATTCACCGCTTCGTGGCGTGGATCGGGGCCAAGCCGACGGGTTTTATGCCGACGGGGCGAAGTCCAACGCGCTAGCCGGTTGGATCGATCGCTCAAGCCCTGGAAACGGCCAGCACTCGTCCTAGCCAGCCGGCGATATCTTGGATTTCCTGCCAGCACACTTCGTGGCCCATGCCGTAATCCTGCCATTCCACTCGATAAGCCAGGCTTTCCAGCAACTCGGCGCTTTGCTGGCCGTAACTTAGCGGAATGACGGCGTCGTAGTCGCCATGGGCCATGAAAATCGGCGTTTGCCGATTGGCGGGTCGCCGCTCACCATTCAACTGGCTGGCCAGGGGAAGGTAGCAGGACAAGGCCAAAATGCCGGCCAGCCGATCTGGATAACGCAGTGCGGTATGCAGGGCCATGGCCCCGCCTTGGGAAAAACCGGCCAGCACGATGCGCTCGGCGGGGACGCCGCGTTTCTTTTCACGTTCGAGCAACTCGTAAATCGCCCGCTCGGAGGCGTACACGCCATCGGGGTCTTCCTGACGTGGCAAATCCATGCTCAGCACGTCGTACCAGGCCCGCATCCGCATCCCGCCATTGACCGTGACCGGACGGATCGGTGCGTTGGGAAAGACGAAGCGGATGCCCAGTTCCGGTGGCAAGCGCAGTTCCGGCACGATGGGTTCGAAATCATGAGCATCGGCACCCAGCCCGTGCATCCAGATTATGCTGGAGCGAGCGGTGCCGGTGGGTTCGATCTCAACGGTGGTCAGAGGTATATCGGTCATGAACAATTCCCATGGCTTGGCGGTCAGGCGGCATTACCGGGGAAAGCGGCTTGGCTTGTCAAGCCACGTCGTTTAGGCAATTGCGCGCTATACTGGCGATGATTTTCATGTCCGACCTCAGGATATTGTCTCAATGCCTAAATTTCGTCCCGGACGGGTGCTGACGGAGCTGCTATTGGTGGTGCTGCTAGCCGGCTGCGGCCAGAAGGGTCCGCTGTATTTGCCCAAACCCCAGCCGCAACCGCCATCGCCCGAGCAGCCCTCCACCGTGACGCCTTGAATCATGGACCATTTCGAATACCGCGACGGCCGGTTGCATGCCGAGGACGTGCCAGTCGCCGACATCGCGGCGACGGTTGGTACCCCTTGCTACATTTATTCCCGCGCCACGATCGAACGCCACTGGCGCGCTTTCGATCACGCCTTCGGCGAGCATCCCCATCTGGTTTGTTACGCGGTCAAGGCCAACAGCAACTTGGCGGTGCTGAGCGTGCTGGCTCGGCTGGGGTCCGGTTTCGATATCGTGTCGGGCGGTGAGCTGGAACGAGTGCTGGCGGCTGGCGGCGATCCCGGAAAAATCGTGTTTTCGGGGGTCGGCAAGCGCCGTGACGAACTGGAACACGCCCTCGAAATGAAGATCCGCTGTTTCAACGTCGAATCCGAAGCAGAGTTGGCGCTGCTGGAGCGCGTGGCGGCGGAACGAGGCCAGCGGGCGCCGGTGTCGCTGCGCATCAATCCGGACGTGGACGCCGATACGCACCCTTATATCTCCACCGGACTCAAGCAGAACAAGTTTGGTATTGAGGTGGAGCGGGCGTTGGCGGTTTACGCGCGGGCCGCCGCCTCGCCGCATCTGGAAATCGTTGGCGTGGATTGCCATATCGGTTCGCAGTTGACTCGGGTGGCGCCGTTCGTGGACGCGTTGGAGCGGGTGTTGGCGCTGGTGGGGCGACTGGAAGCGCAGGGGATTGCGATCCGTCATCTCGACTTGGGTGGTGGACTGGGCATTCGCTATCGCGACGAGGAGCCGCCGCTACCGGCCGAGCATGCCGCCGCCCTGCTGGAACGCCTGCGCGACCGGTCTCACGAAATCCTGATCGAGCCGGGCCGGGCCATCGTGGGCAACGCCGGCATTCTGGTGACGCGGGTGGAACTGCTCAAGCAGGGCGAGGACAAGAGCTTCGCGGTGGTGGACGCGGCAATGAACGATCTGTTGCGGCCAGCACTGTACTCGGCTTGGCAGGCGATTATCCCGGTCGAACCGCGCACGAGGGGTGAGCCGCATCGCTACGACGTGGTGGGACCGATCTGCGAAACCGGCGATTTTCTCGGCAAGGACCGGGAATTGAACATCGAGCCGGGCGATCTATTGGCGGTGCGCTCCGCCGGCGCTTACGGTTTCGCCATGAGTTCCAACTACAATTCCCGACCACGCGCTGCCGAGGTGATGGTGGACGGTGGCCGTTTCCAGGTGGTGCGCCGGCGGGAGACGGTGGCGGAGTTGTATGCCGGCGAAGCGGTATGGTCGTGAGCCCGCGTTTTCACGGTCCGGTGTTGGCTTCGCGGAAGTCCCGCAAGGAACCGATTTCATGAACCCCCGTTTTGTCAATCCCTCCATGGATGAAATCCGCGCCCTCCTAAGGCGAATCAAGACCATCGCCGTGGTTGGGCTGTCCGCCTCGCCGCGTCGGCCTAGTCACGGAGTTGCCAAGGCATTGCAGGGTTTCGGTTATCGCATCATCCCGGTCAATCCCGCCTTGTCGGAAGGATTGGGCGAGAAGGCCTATCCGAGTCTGCGCGATTTGCCCGAGCCGGTGGATTTGGTGGACGTGTTCCGCGATCCTTCCCACGTCGCCGCCATCGTCGACGAGTGCATCGACCTGAAGCTGCCGGCTCTCTGGCTACAGGATGGCGTGATCGATTCAACGGCGGCGTTGCGGGCACAAGCGGCTGGATTGACCGTGGTGATGGATCGCTGTATTTACCGCGACTACCTCCGGCTGGTGGCATGATCGCGTCCGCCGTTTACAACCTCTAACCGCGCAAGCTCGATTTTGCAATGACCGATCAAACTTCCGAAAACCCGGTTCAGCATCGAACCCTCGAACACCCGGTCCAGCACCGGCTGAAATTACGCAACCTGCGTTTGTCCGACTACGGCGATGTCGAGGAGATCATGGAAGCGGTCTACCCCAGCATGGATGGTGCTTGGAGTCGTGAGCAATTCGCTTCCCAGATCGCCCGGTTCCCGGAAGGGCAAATCTGCATCGAGGACAATGGCAAGGTGGTGGCGGCCACCATCAGCCTGATCGTGGATTACGGTCGCCACGGCGATCGTCACACCTACAATCAAATCATCGGTGACGGCTACCTCACCACTCACGACCCCAATGGCGACACTTTGTACGGGGTGGATGTCTTTGTCCATCCCGATTATCGCGACATGCGGCTCGGCCGGCGGCTGTACGACGCCCGTAAGGAACTGTGCGAGAAGCTCAACCTGCGTGCCATCATCGTTGGTGGCCGGATCCCCGGCTACGGCAAGTACGCCCACGACATGACTCCCCAGCAGTACGTGGAGCAGGTGCGGGCCAAGGAGCTGGTGGACCCCATCCTGACCTTCCAGTTGGCCAACGACTTCCATGTGCGCAAGATCGTGACCGGCTACCTGCCCGACGATACCGAATCCCAGGCTTACGCCGTGCTGCTGGAATGGCTGAACATCTACTACGAAGACAAGGAGGTCCTGATCGGTGGCCGCAAGTCGGTGGTGCGGGTTGGGGCGGTACAGTGGCAGATGCGGCAGACTGTCTCGCTGGACGATATGTTGCAACAGGTCGAATATTTCGTGGATGCGGTGGCGGGTTACAAGACCGACATCGTGTTGTTCCCGGAATTCTTCAACGGCCCGCTGATGGCGCAGTTCAACCAGCGCAACACCGCCGAAGCGGTGCGGCAACTGGCTGAGTATACCGAACCGCTGCGCGATGCCATCGCACAACTGGCTGTAGCCTATAATGTCAACATTATCGCCGGCAGCATGCCGGAATATGGTAGCGGCGTGTTGTACAATGCCACTTATTTGTGTCGGCGCGATGGTACCTGGGATAAGCAGTCCAAGTTGCATATTACCCCCGACGAGCGATCCTACTGGGGTCTTCAGGGCGGCGACTCGCTCAGGGTATTCGAGCTGGATGTCGGCAAGATCGGCATCTTGATCTGCTACGACGTGGAATTTCCGGAACTGCCGCGTTTGCTGGCCGATCAAGGCATGCAGATTCTGTTTGTGCCGTTCTGGACCGACACCAAGAACGCCTATCTGCGAGTGCGGCGTTGCGCGCAGGCCCGAGCCATTGAGAACGAATGCTATGTCGTGATTTCCGGCAGTGTCGGCAACCTACCGCGAGTGGAGAACATGGACATGCAGTACTCTCAGGCGGCGGTGTTCACCCCGTCCGACTTCGCTTTCCCGCACGACGCCATTGCCGCCGAGGCCACGCCGAATACGGAAATGACGCTGATCGTCGATCTGGATCTGGACAATCTCAAGGAGATGCGCATGCATGGCAGCGTGCGCAACTTCCGCGACCGGCGGCTGGATTTGTACAAGATTGCATGGACGGGGAGGAGTTGATGTTGTGAATCATAAAAATACATTCGCTTGATCTGGTCGGAGTCGAGGTGATGAAACTGCACTTCACCAAGATGCAAGGACTTGGCAACGATTTCGTGGTGATTGACGGCGTCAGCCAACCCGTGGCGTTGGCGCCGGAGCACATCCGCCGGCTCGCGAATCGCCACTTTGGCGTTGGTTGCGATCAGCTGCTGTTGGTCGAGCCTTCCGATCGGGAAGACGCCGATTTTCGCTACCGCATCTTCAACGCCGATGGTGGGGAGGTAGGGCAGTGCGGCAACGGTGCCCGTTGTTTCGCCCGTTTCGTGCGCGATCGGGGGCTGAGCGACAAGAATGACCTGTGCGTGGCGACCGCGACTGGCCTACTGCGCTTGACGATCCAAGCGGACGACCGGGTGACGGTGGACATGGGTCAGCCGCGGCTCGACCCGGCCGACGTACCCTTTTTCGCCACCGAGCGCGCACCGCTCTATCCGATCGCCGCCGACGGCATCGAACTGGAAATCGGCGTGGTGTCCATGGGCAACCCACACGCGGTACTGCGAGTAGACGATGTAGAGCACGCGCCGGTGGCCCATCTGGGGCCTTTGCTGGAACGGCACGGCCGCTTTCCCCAACGCGCCAACATTGGGTTCATGCAGGTGGTCGCGCCGGACCAGATTCGGCTTCGAGTCTATGAACGCGGTGTCGGCGAAACGCTGGCCTGTGGCAGCGGCGCCTGCGCGGCGGTGGTCGCCGGCCGGTTGTGGGGTCTGCTGTGGCCCAGCGTGCGAGTCGAGCTGCTCGGCGGCGCGTTGGATATCCACTGGGCGGGCGAGGGTGAGCCGGTGACCATGACCGGACCGGCGGTAACGGTATTCGAAGGCTGGATTGAGCCATGAGCGCGAGGCAGCCAACCGCAAGGTGGATCGAACGATGAGCGACGAACAGGCGGTACCGGGTCCGACGGAAATCGAGCGCGTCGTGGTCAACTGGTTGCGCGAGCATCCTGAGTTTTTCATCCGTCATCCCGACCTGGTGGAGAGCCTGCGGGTGCCCCATCCCTGCGAGCCGGCGGTGTCGTTGCTGGAGTACCAGAACCGTTTGTTGCGGGAGCGTGGCCAGCGCCTGCATGGCAAACTGCTGGAACTGGTCGCTATCGCCCGCGACAACGACCGGTTGGCGGAACGAGTCCAGCGACTGGCCTTGGACCTGCTGGATGCGCCGAACGAATTGGACGGGCTGCTGTATCGCATAAAGGCGGTACTACGGGACGAATTCAACGCCGATTGCGTCGCCCTGTGTCTGGAAGCCGCGCTCGTCGCCGACTCGGGAGCGGCGGAATTCCTGCGCCCGGAGGCGCTCGCCCTGTTCGAAGGCTTGCTGCAGGTTGGCAAATCACGCTGCGGTCGCTTGCGTCCGGAGCAGGCCACCGCCCTGTTCGGCGATTGCGCGCCGCAAGTGGCTTCGGCGGCGCTGGTGCCCTTGGGCGATGGTCGGTGGCGGGGGTTACTGGCGCTGGGTAGTTGGGACGAGCAGCGCTTCCATCCCGGCGCCGGCACGCTGTTTCTGGGGCGGGCCGGCGAACTGGTCGGCCGGGCGCTGCGGGCGCGTCTGTTGGCCGACGGGTGGCGAACACGGTCCGACCCGTCCTCGGCGCATGAGGGCTAAGGCGCTTTCACGGTTCTTCCCGATACCCCAACCAGCCATCCAGTCGCGCGTGGGCTTCGCCGATCCCCTGGCCGGTCAGCGCCGAGAACAACTGGGCGCTGGCGCCCGGATAATTCGTTGCCAGCCGCCGTTTCAACTGGGCCAGCACCGCCAGCGCCGCGCCCCGGCTGAGTTTGTCCGCCTTGGTCAACAGGATGTGCGCCGGCAGTTCGCGAGCGGCGCAGCCGTCCAGCAGTTGGCGATCCATGTCGGTCAGCGGATGGCGGATATCCATCAGCAGCATCAGGCCGCGCAGCGCCGCGCGTCCGGTCAAATAGCGTTCCAGCAGTTCTCCCCAGTGCCGGCGAATCGAGTCGGGAACCCGAGCGTAACCGTAACCCGGCAAATCGACCAAGTAGCGATCCGGCTCCACCAGAAAAAAGTTGAGCAGTTGGGTCCGGCCGGGCGTTTTGCTGACCCGGGCCAACTGCCGCTGGCCGGTGAGCAGGTTGATCGCGCTGGATTTGCCGGCGTTTGAGCGGCCGGCGAAGGCCACTTCCCGGCCGGTATCCGGCGGAAGCTGGGCTAGGGCATTAACGCTGTACAGAAAACGGACGCCGCGCCAGCGGCCGGCGGTCGGTACGGCTCCGGTGGAGATATAAGTAGTATCGTTGGGGTTTCTCATTGAACTCAAAGGCCGAAACTGATATATAAAACTGCCGCTTTCGGGACGGGACCGATTCAGGCAAACACCAGTTCCGTCACCGCCGAGCGAGGCTTGGCCACCGGCCCGCGTTGCTCTGTTCCGCGCCGGCGGCAGGTCGCCTGAACCGAATACCGTCATCGTACAGGAGCCTTCCAAAAATGAAAAAACTCGTTGTGATCGCCGCGACCTGCGCATTGCTCGGTTCCACAACCGCCGTGTTGGCCGCTGGCGACGCCACCGCCGGTAAGGCCAAGTCCGCCACCTGCGCGGCTTGCCATAGTCCGGACGGCAACAGCACCAATCCCCAGTATCCCAAACTGGCGGGACAAAGCACCGACTATCTGCTCAAGCAATTGCAAGAATTCAAGAGCGGAGCCCGCGCCAACCCGATCATGGCCGGCATGGTAGCGCCGTTGAGCCCACAGGATATGGAGGATCTGTCGGCCTATTTCGCGTCCCAGCAGGTCACCCGTGCCGCGGCCGATCCGGCCCTGGCGCCGGTGGGCCAGGCACTCTTCCGTGGTGGAGATCTCAATAGCGGCGTTCCGGCTTGCGCGGCTTGCCACGGTGCCGCCGGTGCCGGCAATCCGGCCGCCAAATTTCCAGCGCTGGCCGGCCAGCACGCGGAATACGCCGAGATTCAGTTGAAAGCCTTCCGCGCCATGGAGCGTTCCAACGACGCCGGTCAGATGATGCGCGTCATCGCGGCGAAATTGACCGACCCGCAAATCAAGGCGGTTTCGTCCTACGTGCAGGGCCTGCAATAAGTCTTGGGTGAGCCGAGCCGGATATCCGCCGGTTTCGCATGAGGGTGGCCGTTTGGCCACCCTTTTTTCTGCCACGCCGTCCGGCCTCGACAGCTATCAGCTTCAAACCGGTTCGGAATGCCTGAACCGATGCCGTCCTGTCGGGTCGAACAGGCTTCCCGCACGCTTTCCCGAACCATACCGTGAACGAAACCGCCGCGCATCAATCCGATCACCGCCGTACCCTGGGCTGGGTGTTGCTGGAATTTTTCGGTTCCATGAACCTGGCGATCACCCTGCTGGTGGTGGTGGCGGTCGCCTCGGCGATCGGCACGGTTTTGCAGCAGAACCAAGCTTATCCGGATTATGTGCTCAAATTTGGGCCATTCTGGTTTGAGGCGTTCCGGCGGCTGGGGCTGTACGATATCTACGGTGCTGGCTGGTTCGTCGGTATTCTGGCGTTCCTGATTTTGTCCACCAGTGTTTGTCTGTACCGTCAGGTGCCGGGGATGCTGCGGGAGATGCTGCGGTTCCGCGCCAATGTTCAGGCTCGTTCGCTGCGCGGTTTCCACCAGCACGCCGAGTGGCGGCTGTCGGATCGCGGCCTCGACGCCACGCAGAGCGCGGTGACCGAGGTGCTGCGGGCGCGAGGCTACCGCTGGCGCGCTCACGATGGCGGCGATCATCGGGTGGTGGCGGCGATGAAAGGCCGCTACAACCGTCTCGGTTATCTGTTCACGCACGCCGCGGTGGTGATGATCGGCATCGGTGGCCTGCTGGATGGCAATCTATGGCTGAAACTGAAGGAATGGCGCGGCGAAATCGTGCTGGAAACCCGCGACCTGGCCGCCCGCGACATCCCCCCGGCCAGCCGGCTGGCGCCCGGCGCGGTGCCGGCGTTTCGCGGCAACGTGATGCTGCCCGAGGGCGCCGCGGCCAATTTCGTATTCGTTCGCGCGCGCGACGGTTTTGTGCTGCAGGAACTGCCGTTCGCCATTGAGCTGAAGGATTTCCAGGTTGCCTACTACGATACCGGTCAGCCGAAATCTTTCGTCAGCCAAGTGCTGATCCATGATCGGGAGCATCTGGGCGAGCAGCCCATGGAAGCGACCATCCGCGTCAACCACCCGCTCACTTATCGCGGTTATTCGATTTACCAGTCCGACTTCGGCGACGGCGGCTCCAAGCTGGATTTGCGCGCTTGGCCGTTGACCGTGACCCGGCTGGAGCCGACCGAAGCCAAGGGTACGGTGGGCAGTTCCCTGAAAGTGGGCGGCTCGAATGGAGCGCTGACCCTGGAACTGGACGACTTCCGCCTGTTCAACCTGCTGCCGGAGCCCGACGCCCGACCCGGCGAGCGCAAGTTCCGCAACTTTGGTCCCAGCATTGGCTTCAAGTTGCGCGACGCAGCCGGCGAGGCTCGGGAGTACTTCAATTACATGGCGCCGGTGCAACTGGAAGGCCGCTGGTTTTTCATCAGCGGCATGCGTGCCAAACCCGGCGAGCCGTTCACCTATCTGCATATTCCGGCCGACCCGAACAACAGTCCCGAACGCTTCCTGCGCTTCAATGCCCGCTTGCGCGATTCCGACTGGCTACAAGGTGTTCTGGCCCGTGCCGTGCCGGTGGCGGACGAAAGCCAGGAATACCGCCGCGACCTCGAACGAGTGCGACTGAGCTTGGTCGAACTGTTCGCTCAGGGCGGAACCGCTGCGGTGGCGGAGCGAGCCAAGACGGTGGTGCCAGCCGAACGGCTGCGGGAGGCGAGTGCGCTGTATCTCAATATCCTGCGCGATACCCTGGCCCAAGTTTTCATTGAAGTGTTGCGCGAGGAGGGGGTCGACGTCGATCATGGCGTCGGCGAGCGCGAGGAGACGTTTTTCAACGACGCCGTGTCCGCGTTGTCCGCGCTGCCAAGCTATGCCTCGCCCTTCTACCTGCAACTGAGTGGTTTTCAACAGGTGGAGGCTTCCGGCTTGCAGGTTACCCATAGTGGTGGAGTCAGTGTGGTCTACACCGGCTTTGCTTTATTGGTCATCGGTGTCTTTATCATGTTTTATACTTCGCATCGCCGGGTGTGGGCCTGGCTGGCGATTGAGGAGGGGATGACCCGGCTGATTCTGGCCGGGACCGGCAACCGCCGCCAAGCCGAATTTGCCCGCGAGTTCGCCGGGTTGCAGACGATGTTCGAGCGGCGGCTGGGACCATCCGAGGAAGAACGATTCGCTCCGTCCGCTATCCCGTCCCCGGACGCGCTGGCAGCGGATGCCGGGGCGAAGTAGCGATAGTGATGAGAGGAGCGGAATGGCAATGGCGGTAACGCGCGAAGCGATGTTGGAACAGTGGGAGCAGCCGGCCTTTTGGCGCTGTTTGACGGTCTGGGACGGACTGTGGATGCTGTTGGCGGCGGCTGGTTCGATCCTGGTTGGGTGGTTCTATCACTCGTACATGGATGGCTACGAGATCGCCATCCAGGCCGGTAGCACCCTGGGGCTGATCACTTGGGGGCTGTACTGGAAACCGGTGCGGTTATTCACTTTGGCGGTGGCGGTACTGGCGACGCTGGCGCTGTGGCGCTACGGCGCGGATTACGCGTTGCGCCACAGCGATTTCTGGCTCAAATACTTTCTGGAAAGCCAGGTCGCGTTCATGTGGATGAGCGCCTTGTACGTACTGGCCACCGTCACCTATTTCGTCGCGCTGCTCAGTCGTTCCGACTTCATCGGCAAGACCGCGACCGCCTTGACCTGGACGGCGACGGTCATGGGTTTGACCGGCCTGTTGGTGCGTTGGCGCGAATCCTATCTGCTGGGGGCCGACATCGGGCACATCCCGGTCAGCAATCTGTACGAAGTGTTCATCCTGTTTGCGTTGATTACCGCGCTGCTCTATCTCTTTTACGAGGATCGCCACCGTACCCGCGCCATGGGTGGTTTCGCCCTGCTGGTGATCAGCGGAGCCGTTGCCTTCCTGCTGTGGTATACCTTCGACCGCGAAGCCCAGCACATTCAACCGCTGATTCCGGCTTTGCAGAGCTACTGGATGAAGATCCATGTGCCGGCCAACTTCATCGGCTACGGCGCGTTTTCCTTGGCGGCGATGCTTGGGGTGGCCTACCTGCTGCGATCCGGCGTCGAGGCGCGTTGGCCGGATGGCTTGCTGGCGCGAGTATTGCCACCGCTGGAGTTGCTGGACGATGTCATGTACAAAGCCATCGCGCTGGGGTTCGCCGCCTTCACCATCGCCACTATTCTTGGTGCGCTATGGGCGGCCGAGGCTTGGGGTGGTTACTGGTCTTGGGACCCCAAGGAAACCTGGGCATTGATCGTCTGGCTGAACTATGCGGCTTGGCTGCACCTGCGGTTGACCAAGGGCTGGCGTGGCACGCCGATGGCTTGGTGGGCGGTGATCGGCCTGCTCGTGACCTTGTTCGCTTTTCTGGGGGTTAACATGTTTCTGTCGGGGCTGCACTCCTACGGCACGCTGTAAAGCCGGTCCGCCGCCCCGTTTCCGCCAACCAAATCGAGAGAATTCCCGCGATGCCGAACCTATTTCGTCGCCTGCTGCCGATTGTGCTGGCCTGCGCGTTGCCGCTGGTTGTCGCCCACGCCGCCGATCCGGCCACGCCGCCGTTTGAGGAGGGTAAGGATTATGTGCGTCTGTCGACGCCGGTGCCGACAGACACGCCCGATAAAATCGAAGTGATCGAGATGTTCTGGTACGGTTGTCCGCACTGTTTCGACCTGGAGCCGAGTGTGCGGGAATGGCTGAAACACAAGCCGGACAACGTCGCCTTCGTGCGGATTCCGGTCGCGTTTGGCTCAAGTTGGGAGCTTGGTGCCCGCGCCTATTATGCCGCCGAGGCTTTGGGTGTGCTGGACCAGATTCATGAGCCCTTGTTTGAGGCCATGCATCAGCATAAGCTGAAGGACGAGGATGACCTGGCGGCGTTCTTCGCCGAGCACGGGGTCGATCAGGATGCCTTCCGCAAGGCCTACTCTTCGTTCCAGACCGAGACTCAATTGCGTCGTGGCAACCAACTGGCGCAGCGTTATGGGGTGCGAGGTGTGCCGGCGGTGATCGTCAATGGCAAGTACGATGTGCGCTCGCCGCGCATGTTCGAGGTCGTGGATTTCCTGATCGCCCAGGAAGCCGCCGCGCCCGGAGGCTAGCGGCGCGCGATGAGCGACCAAGGCGAACCGCGCCGTTTGCGGCTGCTCAGCTACAACATCCAAAGCGGGTTGACTACCCGCAAATATTCCCAATATTTCACCCGTAGTTGGAAACATCTGGTGCCGGTGCCGTCGCGGATGAGTAACCTGGACGGTATCGCCCGGGTGTTGACCGACTACGATCTGGTGGGCTTGCAGGAAGTGGACGCCGGCAGCCTGCGTAGTGGCTTCGTCAACCAAGTCAAATACTTGGCGGATTATGCCGGCTTCGAGTACATGTTCGATCAGTCCAACCGCCGGATCGGCATGATTTCGCAGCACGGTAATGCGGTGCTCAGCCGCATCCGGCCGACCGCCATCACCGAACACAAGTTGCCGGGGCTGATTCCGGGCCGAGGCGTGCTGGAAGTCCGGTTCGGTGTGGGGAAGGATGCCTTGCACGTGTTGATCGTCCATATGGCGCTGGGTCGGCGAGGTCGGCTGCTGCAAATCGAGTTTCTGGCCAATTTGGTGCGGGATTACCGGCACATCGTCCTGATGGGTGACCTCAATTGCCGGTCGGATAGCCCGGAGATGGGGACATTGTTGGCGACGGCCCATCTGTGCGAGCCGGTGCCCGGACTGCAAACCTTTCCCAGTTGGCAGCCGGACCGACATCTGGATCATATTCTGGTATCGCCGTCCATCGCGGTCGAACGGGTGGAGGTGTTGAATCACGTTTTTTCGGATCATCTGCCGATCGCCATGGAAGTGCGATTGCCGGAGGAATGCAGGGTAAGGGAGCCAGAAGACAAGGATCGGATCAAAGAATTGCACTCGCTCCCCTGAGATTTTCCAACGGCCTTTATTCCCTTGAATTCAGAACATTTCTGGAATGTGTTGGAACAGCGCGTCGGCGTGGTGATCGGCCAGCGTTTCGTCGTCCGGCAGCGCCAGCCCCTCGGTGGCGGTTGCATCAATCAGGTGTGGCGAGTTGGGGATGGCGAACGGGATTTTTTCGTCAAGACCAATAGCCTCGCCTTTGCCCAGACCATGTTCGAGGCGGAGGCCGCCGCTCTGGCGGAACTGGCCGCGACCGGGGCCGTGCGAGTGCCCTTGCCAGTCGGGCATGGTACCGCCGCCGGGCTGGCTTATCTGGTGCTGGAATACCTGCCGCTGGGCGGAGGTGGAACGCGGGCGCTGGAGATTTTGGGTCGCCGCTTGGCCGCGCTGCACCGCATTCCCCAACCGTTTTTCGGTTGGCATCGGGACAACACCATCGGGTCGACCCCCCAGCCCAATGAGCGTGGCGATGATTGGATCGCCTTCTGGCGCGAGCGGCGGCTCGGCTTTCAGTTGGATTTAGCCGCCCGCAACGGCCATGGTGGTGAACTGCGACGGCGGGGCGAGCAACTGCTGGCGCGGTTCGCGGAGCTGTTCGCCGGTTACCGGCTGGTGCCGGCGCTGCTGCACGGCGATTTGTGGGGCGGCAACGTCGGCTGCACCGTGGAAGGGGAGCCGGTCATCTTCGACCCGGCTTGCTACTACGGCGACCGTGAGGCGGATCTGGCGATGACCGAGTTGTTCGGCGGTTTTCCTGAACGCTTTTATGCCGCTTATCAGGAAGCGCTGCCGCTGGATGTGGGTTACCCGCAACGGCGGACGCTGTATAACCTGTACCATGTGCTCAACCATCTCAACCTGTTTGGCGGTGGCTACCGCGCCCAGGCCGAGCACATGATCGACCGGCTGCTGGCGGAATTGGGTTGACGGGAGGCAGGGAGCGGCAATAACAAGTCGGATGGATTCGGCCCGGCGATGGCCCGGCGTTTTACCCGTCCGATTCGAGTCCAGCCAATCGCTCGTTTCGCCTGTTTATCGATTTCCCGGTTAACGTGATCGCCTTGGATTCACCGAACCGCTGATGCAGGAGAACGTTTGATGCCCACCGCCACCGATCACCTCGAATTGCCCGCCCCGGCACCCGGTACCCGGCGGGCGTTGCGGGTCCATCGCTACGGCAGGCTCGGCGCGCGGCCCAAAGCCTATTTCCAGGCCGCCCTGCATGCCGACGAAATACCGGGTCTGTTGGTGGCGCAGCACCTGCTGCGCGGGCTGGAGCAGGCTCAGGAACAAGACCGGATGGTGGGTGAGGTGGTGGTCGTGCCGGTCGCCAATCCAATCGGCTTGAATCAACATTTCAACGGCCGTTTGTTAGGCCGCTTCGATGGCGAAGGCACCGGCAATTTCAATCGTGGTTTTCCCGATCTGGCGCCACTCGTGCTGGAGCGATTGCGGGGACGGTTGCTCGCCGATCCGGCCGACAATACGGCATCGATCCGCGCAACCTTGCGGACGGTGCTGGCCGAACAACGAGCGGCGCGGGAGGCGGACGCGCTCAAGCTGGCGTTGTTGGGGCAGGCCATCGACGCCGATTTCGTCTTCGACCTGCACTGCGACGGCGAGGCGCTATTGCACCTGTATGCATCGCGCTGGCAGGCGGAGGATGCGCGAGCGCTGGGCGCTGAATTGGGCGCGGCGGCGATTTTGCTGGAAGAGGAGCCGGGTGGCAATCCGTTTGACGAAGCCTGCGCCGGTCCATGGTGGAAACTGCGTGCGGCGCTGGCGACGGAAGGTCCGGTGCCGCTGGCCTGTTTCGCGACCACGGTGGAACTGCGCGGGCAGGCGGATGTGAGCGACGAATACGCGGCGGCCGACGCGGCGGCGCTGCTGCGATTCTTACAGCGGCGTGGCGTGATCGCCGGCGAGCCGGGTCCATTGCCGGAACTGCGTTGCCAGCCGACCCCACTGAATGGGGTGGACGTGCTGACCGCGCCGGTTGCCGGCGTGCTGGTCTATCGCAAACGCCTGGGCGATGTGGTATCGGCCAGTGAGGTGGTGGCGGAGTTGGTGGACCCGCTCGGCGAACCGCTCGGCGCGGCTCGTTTGGCGGTCCGTGCCGCAACCAGCGGTCTCCTGTTTGCCCGCATGGGCGAGCGACTGGCTCGACCCGGACAGAAATTCTGCAAAGTGGCGGGACGGGAACCCTTGAGTTACCGACAATCCGGAAAGCTGCTGGAAGATTGAGCGCGGGCGATTCAAGGCCTCGGCCAGTTGCCTATCGGGATACCCCACACCCCAATACCCCGATGCCTGGCGATTTTTTCCAGCACGACATATTCGGGTGGAGCGTCGGGCGCGGCGGCGGCCCAACCTTGCTGGATGAGCCAGGCCGCCAGATCCTCATCGTTGACCGTGCAACTGGCGAGCACGTCGTCGTTGGGTAGGCGTTCCCGGATATCGCAGTGAACGAAGTTGGTCCCAACCTTGAAATTCAGCGCCAGCGCGGCGCGTGGCGCGCAGTGGATGGGACGGACATTGTCTTGGCAACCTTGATCGGTCGGTGGAATGATGATGCCGAACAGCCGCACGGTCTGGCCGCGAATGCGCAGCGTGCCGTCGTTGTTGACGAAAGCGAAGCTGGATAGGTCGCTGGCCGGCGCGGCGGCGGCATGCAGCAGGGCGACGAGTAGCGGAAGAATCGCGAGCATGGTGGGAGTGCCAGACAGGCGATGCGATGACCGAAACGCATTTTGGCCCTGTTTGCATGTGAAGTCTATTTGGTCTGTAGCTTTCATGCGCTATGATCGATAAGACCACAAGCCACTACTATACAGGATAACGTTATGGATTTGATTGGATTTCTGATTATTGGCCTGATCGCGGGCTGGATCGCGACCACCTTCATGCGTGGCGGCAGCATGGGACTGGGCGGCAATTTGGTGATCGGCGTGATCGGCGCCTTTGTTGGCGGTTTTCTGTTCCGCTTGCTCGGTTTTGCCGCAGTCGGTCTGATTGGCCAGCTCATCACCGCCACGGTGGGTGCCATGGTCTTGCTGTACGTGGTGCAAGTGCTCAAGAAAGCCTGAGATTTTGCAACGCCTCGATTCCGGTTGTTGGAAAGCGACGCAACCGGCTCCGCCTGACGCCGGACGAGACAGTATCGTACCGGTCCCGCCCATGTTTTCATCGGATTCCGATCTGGGAGTTTTGCTGACCAATGGATGCTTTCTGGATTGCGCTTGCGTTTTTTCTGGGATTGTTGTTTCGCTATTTGGGTTTGCCGGCGCTGGTCGGCTATCTGGCGGCGGGGTTCGTGCTGAATGCCCTGGGTCAGAGAGGCAGCGAGCTGCTCGAACAGATCGCCCATGCCGGGGTATTGCTGCTGCTGTTCAGTGTTGGCCTCAAGCTGCGGATCAAAAGTCTGACTCGTCCCGAGGTTTGGGGTGGCGGGCTGTTGCATTTGGCGATCAGCGGCGTGTTGCTGGGGGGGCTGCTTGCGGTTTTGGCGCTGCCGCCGGGACAGGCGTTGCTGCTGGCGATCACCCTGGGCTTTTCCAGCACGGTGCTGGCGGCCAAGAGTCTGGAGGAAAAGGCGGAACTGCGCGCTTTTCACGGCCGGGTGGCGATCGGCATTCTGATCATTCAGGATTTGGCGGCGTTGGTATTGATGACGGTGGCGGGCGTGGGGGCGCCGTCACTGTGGGCGCTGCTGGTGCTGGGATTGCCGTTATTGCAGCCGTTGGTGATGAAGTTGTTGGACTGGAGCGGCCATGACGAATTGCTGGTGTTGTATGGACTGGCGCTGGTGTTGCTGGTCGGCGGCTTGGGCTTCGAACATCTGGGTCTGAGTTCGGAGTTGGGTGCGCTGCTGTTGGGGGTTTTGCTGGCGAGTCATTCCCGGGCGGTGGAACTTTCCAAGGCCTTGTGGTCGCTCAAGGAAGTGCTGCTGGTCGGTTTTTTCCTGCAAATCGGGTTGGAAGGTTGGCCCAGTCTGGCCACGCTGGGCGGGGCATTGTTGCTGGCACTGCTGTTGCCGCTCAAGGCGGCGTTGTTTTTCTTCATCCTGACCGCCTTCCGGCTGCGTGCCCGTACCGCCTTCCTAACCGCGCTGGCCTTGGCCAGCTACAGCGAGTTCGCGTTGATCGTGGTGAAATTCATGGTTGGCAACGGCCAATTGGATTCCGAATGGTTGGTGCTGCTCGCCCTGACCGTGGCGTTGTCCTTCGCCATCACCGCGCCATTCAACCGCTTTGCCCATATCCTGTACGAGCGCTTGGAACACCGGTTAGCGCGGTTCGAGCGGGCCGACCGCCATCCCGACGAACAACCAGTGTCGCTGGGCAGTACCCAGATTCTGATTCTCGGCATGGGCCATGCCGGCACTTCCGCCTACGATTTTCTGAAGAAGCGCCAGCATGTTCCAGGCCAGCCCAAGGTGCGGATGGTGTCCGGCATCGACTCGGATTTGGTCAAGGTCGAACGGCATCTCCATGAAGGCCGGCGGGTGGTCTACGCCGACGCCGAGGACCCGGGATTCTGGCATCGCTTGCGATTGGACGGTCTCAAGGCGGTGGTGCTGGCGATGCCGGACCCGGAAGCCAAGAACATCGCCACTCGCCAATTGCGGCGGCACGGCTTCAAGGGAGTGATCGGCGCGATCAGCAGCTACCCCGAGGAGGCGGAAGCTCTGAAAGTGGCGGGCGCCGACATGACGTTTCTGGCGTTCAACGAGGTCGGCGTGGGTTTGGCCGAGCATGTCTGGGAGGCTTTGGAGAAACAAGCCGGCCGGCGGGACTGAGCTTGGTTCGACACCAATTCGGGCGGTCGTGGTCTATCGGGCGTAGGTCCCAACCCACATAAGGAGCAGCCATGAGCTACAAGATCAGCAAATCCGACGCCGAATGGCGGGCGCAGTTGACCCCGGAGCAATATCGGATTTGCCGCCAGAAGGGAACGGAACCGGCCTTCACCGGAGATTATCACGACTGTCACGAATCGGGCGTTTACCGTTGCGCATGCTGCGGCGCCCCGCTGTTCGATGCCGAGACCAAGTTCGATTCCGGCACCGGTTGGCCGAGCTTCTGGGAGCCGGTGGAGGCGGAGAAGGTGGCCACCGCCGAGGACCGCAGTTTGTTCATGCGCCGCACCGAGGTGTTGTGCGCGGACTGCGGGGCGCATCTGGGCCATGTATTCGACGATGGCCCGGCCCCGACCGGCCAGCGCTATTGCATCAACTCGGCGGCGCTGAAATTAGGTGACAAAACGAAAGAGTGATCCGGTGGCGGGTCGAGGCATGGCCCGCCGGGAAATTGCTTTATCGCTGGGCGGTGATGCTTTCCAGCACAAAACCGCAGGCCGCCGGCAGTTTGTCCGCGGACGGCGGCCGAGGTTTCCGGTGGGGACGCGGTGACAGTATCGACTGCACGATGTCTTGCACCCAACTGGCCAGATTGGTGTCGCAACCGTCATTGAGCGGGATCGGCTTTTGCGGTGTGCATTGATCGGAATCGGGCGGGCAAGCCAACCGGACGTGAAAGTGAGCGTCGTGTCCCCACCATGGCCGCAGCTTGTACAACCAGCTTCGGTCGGTTTCGCGGGCGCACAATGCTTGTTTGATGATTGGATTGACGAAAATTCGCTCCACCTCGGGTGCCAGCGCCGCCTGTTTCAGCGCATCTCGGTAGCGTGGTGACCAGCGGGCGTCGTTCAACTCGCCGTCGCCGGCGCGCACCATCGACACCATCTCGACCCGCTCGACTTCGCTGCGCGAAAATAATTGGTCGCGCGACAGTTGCAGGAACCAGATATCCACATCCAGTCCGCTCTGGTGGCTCCGGTGGCCATTCGGCATCGGACCGCCGCGCGGTTGTCCCAGATCGCCAATCAGCAGTCGCCCGCCGCGCGCCGCC
>WBZT01000957.1_pt1 | contig 22162 bp, 19 predicted proteins | sample 5204241 | NCBI WGS metagenome assembly WBZT01 (sample SAMN12344358, study PRJNA552823) | activated sludge metagenome | biome: Activated sludge suspended growth; feature: Nitrification reactor; material: Wastewater; isolation source: activated sludge from nitrification reactor of wastewater...
GGTCGGAATCGTCGTGACCGGCGGCCTGGTCCGCCTCACAGGTTCGGGTCTGGGCTGTCCGACGTGGCCCGAGTGCGTCGACGGCTCCCTCGTTCCGACCAACAAGCAAGAGGAGGCCTGGCACAAGTACGTCGAGTTCGGCAACCGGCTACTCACGTTCCTGCTGGCGATCGCCGCCCTGGCAGCGATCGTCGGTGTCCTGGTCTGGTGGCGTCGGCAGAAGTCCGCTGCACTGCCTGCCCGACCACCAGTGATGTGGCTGGCAGCGGTGCCCATCGTCGGCACCGTCGCCCAGGCAGTGCTCGGTGGGATCACGGTGCTGACCGGCCTTCACCCGCTGATCGTTGCCGCGCACTTCCTGCTGTCGATCGCGATCATCGCCGGGTGTGTCCTGCTCGTGGACCGAGCTCAGGACCCTGCTGATCGCCCGACCCTGCCCATCGTGCGCCGCGAACTGCTGTGGCTCGGCAATGCGCTCGTGGCGACCGCCCTTGCGGTGATCGTCCTGGGAACCATCGTGACCGGAGCCGGCCCCAACTCCGGCGACGCGGACGTGACCCACCGCCTGGGCATCGATCAGCGCGTGGCGGCGTGGGTACACGCGGACGTCGTGTATCTCTTCATCGGCTTGATGATCGCGATGCTCGTAGCCCTACGGCTGGTCGACGGGCCCACGCTCGCGTGGCGCCGCATGTGGCTGCTGGTGGCGGCAGCGCTGCTCAACGGCGTTGTCGGATACGCCCAGCTGTTCACCGGGCTCCCCTGGGCGTTTGTGGCCACCCACATGCTGCTCGCGTGCCTCATCTGGGTGGCGGCCATCAGGGTGCGCCTGGCGCTACGAACCCGCGGCGTGATGGCCCCGGATCTCGTCGATCTGCGCTGAGCCGCGTCGGCTCAGCCCAGGAACGGATCGATACCGACGGCGAGGAACAGCAGCGACAGGTAAGTGATCGAGCCATGGAACAACCGCATGGGGTTCAATCGCGCGGTCCCGACCCGGCGTTGTAGCGCGTAGGCCTCCCACAGGAACAGCGCACCCAGCACCACGGCAACTCCGGAGTACAGCCATCCCATGCTCGCGACCGGGATCAGCAGCAGTGATACGGCCACCATGACCCAGGAGTAGCGCACGATGCGCTTGGCGACGGCCTTGGAATCGGCGACAACGGGAAGCATCGGGACATTGGCAGCGGCGTAGTCGGCGCGGTAGCGCAGCGACAAAGGCCAGTAGTGCGGTGGGGTCCAGAAGAACACGATCAGGAAGAGCACGACCGGGGGCCAGGCGAGGGATCCGGTCACCGCTGACCAACCGATCAGAACAGGCATGCAACCGGCGGCACCGCCCCACACGATGTTCTGCGGAGTGCGGCGCTTGAGTACCAGCGTGTATCCGACGACGTACATGGCGATCGCCAGCGCGCCCAGCACCGCCGCGACCGGGTTGGTGGTGACCCACAGCACGACGACGGCGAGGATCGACAGGATCCAACCGAAGATGATCGCATTGCGCGCGGGGATCGTGCCGGTGGCCAGCGGACGGGCGCCGGTGCGGTGCATGACCGCGTCGATGTCGCGGTCGAGGTAGGAGTTCATGGTGTTGGCGCCCGCAGCGGCCAAGGTCCCACCGATCAGCGTGCCGATCGCTATTCGCAGGTCTGGCAGCCCTTGAGCCGCGAGCAGCATCGCAGGCACCGTCGTGACCAGCAACAGTTCGATGATGCGCGGCTTGGTGAGCGCGACATACGCCTTGATGGTGGCGCCGCGGGAGCGCGTGGGAGCCGACGCCGGCGACGTCGGGCGGACGGCGGCGAGTGACTCACTCGGGTCGATCGCCGTCACGCACGCTCCAGACTGCTGAGGTTTCCACGTCGATCGCGTGGATCCGGACGACGTCAGTCTAGAACGTCGACCACCCGAAAGGGCAAAGCCGTAACCGCTCGGGGGACATGAGGATGACCTCCCACGTCACGATGACCTCGTACCGCGCGACCGAACCCACCTATTCGCAGGCTGGTCCGGATCAAACTGATTCGAGCAGGTCATGGAGGCGGTTGCGACGCTAGGCTGCGCGCGAGGCGCGACGGCGCCCGCGGTTGACCGGGAAGGACCCCTGTGAGCGACATCGAATGGACCGAGTTGGACGATCGAGCCGTCGCTACGGCGCGGGTGCTGGCCGCGGACGCGGTGCACAAGACCGGCAACGGTCATCCGGGGACCGCCATGAGCTTGGCACCCGCGGCGTACCTGCTGTTCCAGCAGTTCCTGCGCCACGATCCCGCCGACGCCAAGTGGCTCGGCCGCGACCGCTTCGTGCTGTCCGCGGGGCACTCCAGTCTCACGCTCTACATCCAGCTGTACTTGTCCGGCTACGGCCTGGAACTGGGTGACCTGGAGTCTTTCCGCACCTGGGGCAGCCTTACCCCGGGTCACCCCGAGTACGGCCACACCGTCGGCGTCGAGACCACCACCGGCCCGCTTGGCCAGGGCCTGTCCACCGGCGTCGGCATGGCGATGGCACAACGCTACGAGCGCGGACTGTTCGACCCCGACGCTGCACCGGGCACCAGCCCCTTCGACTACCACGTGTGGGTCATTGCCGGTGACGGCTGCCTGGAGGAAGGCATCACGTCTGAGGCCTCGTCGTTGGCCGGCACCCAGCAACTGTCGAACCTCACGGTCATCTGGGACGACAACCACATCTCGATCGAGGACGACACCGCGATCGCGTTCAGCGAGGATCCTGTCGCCCGCTACCGCGCCTATGGCTGGCACACCGATGAGGTGGCCCTGGGTGAGGACGGATCCGTCGATGTCCCCGGCCTGGCGGCTGCACTGGAGCGCGCCCGCGCCGTCACCGACAAACCCACGTTCATCCGGCTTCGCAGCATCATCGGATGGCCGGCTCCCACGAAGAAGAACACCTATCTCGCGCACGGTTCGGACCTGGGCGCCGAAGAGGTGGCCGCCGTCAAGGAGATCCTCGGCTTCGATCCCGACCGATCGTTCCAGGTCGATGACACCGTGCTCGCTCACGCCCGCAAGGTCAAGGACCGCGGCGAGGCGCTGAAGGCCGAGTGGCAACCGACCTTCGAGGCATGGCGCACTGCCAACCCCGATCGCGCCGCGCTGCTGGACCGCATCCAATCCGGCGTCCTGCCCGACATCGAACTCCCGCAGTTCCCCGCCGGGCAGTCCATCGCCACGCGCAAGGCGTCCTCCGCGGTGATCCAGGCGATCGCAGCGGCATTGCCGGAATTCGTCGGCGGTTCGGCTGACCTTGCGGAAAGCAACCTGACCACGATCGAGGGTGCCCCCTCGTTCCTGCCGGAGAGCATCTTCGTGAAGAAGGACTCCCCCTTCGCCGGACCCCATTCACCTTATGGTCGCGTGCTGCATTTCGGGGTTCGTGAACATGCCATGGGGGCGGCGCTGAACGGCATGGCGCTGTCCGACATCCTCAAGCCGTTCGGGGGCACGTTCCTGGTGTTCAGTGACTACATGCGCGGCGCGGTTCGCGTCGGTGCCTTGATGGACATCCCCGTCACCTACGTGTGGTCACACGACTCCATCGGTCTCGGTGAGGACGGCCCCACGCACCAGCCGATCGAGCACCTGTGGGCCCTGCGCCTGATCCCGCAGTTGAACGTTGTGCGTCCGGCCGACGCCACCGAGACCGCGACCTGCTGGGTGGAGATCCTGCGACGTGGCAAGCCTGCTGGGATCATCCTGAGCCGTCAGGGCCTCCCCACCATCGATCGTGAGATCTGCGCGTCCGCGGACCTCGTGTCCAAAGGGGCCTATGTTCTGTCGGACTGCGACGGCACTCCCGACGTACTGCTTCTGGCGACGGGCTCGGAGGTGCAACTGGCCCAGGCGGCGCAGCAGACCCTGGCCGCTGACGGCGTTGCTGCCCGGGTCGTGTCGATGCCATGCCTGGAGTGGTTCGAGGGCCAAGACCAGTCCTACCGTGACTCGGTCTTGCCGCCTGCGGTCACCGCGCGGGTGTCGGTCGAGGCCGGCGCCACGCTTGGGTGGTGGAAGTACATCGGCGATCACGGCCGAGCGATCGGTGTCGACCACTTCGGGGCCTCCGCAGACGGCGCATTGTTGTTCAAGGAGTTCGGCATCACCGCGGACGCTGTCGTTTCGGCAGCGAAGGAGTCCATCGCGGCGACCAGGTCAGCGTGATCGTCTACCTGCTGTTGACGGGGGCGATCGTCAGCGAGGTGATCGGGACGATGGCGTTGAAACTCTCGGACGGTTTCACCCAGGCCGGCTGGGCGGCTCTTGTCGCGGTGGGGTATCTGTTGGCTTTCTACCTGTTGTCGCAGGTGCTCTCGCGCGGGATGGCGATCGGAATCGCCTACGGCATCTGGGGCGCCTGCGGCGTCGCCTTGACCGCTGTTCTGGGCCACGTGATCTTCGACGATCCGCTCACGATTCTGATGGCCATCGGGATCGTATTGATCGTGGTCGGAGTTCTGGCCGTCGAGCTGGGTTCGGAACATTCCCACTCCACCGCTGGGGACGCCACATGACCTGGCTGATGCTGATCGGGGCGATCGTCTTCGAGGTCGCCGGCACGATCTCTCTGAAGCTGTCGGACGGATTCACGAAGATCACTTGGGTGGCGGTCCTCATCGTGTGCTACGCGATCGCATTCTTCCTGCTCGCAAGCGTGTTGAGTGAGGGCATGCCCGTCGGCGTCGCCTATGGGATCTGGGCGGCGTCGGGTGTCGCCCTGATGGCAATCGCCGGGCGCTTCCTGTTCGGCGACGCCCTGACCCCGGTCTCAATCGCCGGAATAGGGTTCATCATCGCCGGAGTCCTGGTGGTGGAGCTCGGTTCGCACGCATAACGCCACGGGCAGCGCCGATGGTGCTCGGGTCACGGACGGTGAGCCACCTTTCACCGCGGGGGGAGCGACCCGGGTCGAAGTGACAACTGTGCGAACACATCCGAGAAGTCAGGCATCGCGCGCTCCTGATCGCTAGCCTCACGGGCGAGGGGTTCACCACGCCCCGGTCCCGACGCGATGTCGGACAGCACAGGAGGTCAGATGTCCCAGTCGGAACGGTTGAAAGCACTCGCAGACGCAGGCGTCTCTATCTGGTTGGACGACCTCGACCGCGACCGCATCACCAGCGGCGGCCTGAAGCAACTCATCGAGGACAGTTCCGTGACGGGCGTGACGACCAACCCCGCCATCTTCAACCACGCGATCTCCGGTGATGCCGGCGCCTACGCTGCCCAGTTGGCCGACCTGGCCGTCCGCGGCGTGAGCCAGGGAGAAGCGGTGCGCGCCCTCACCACCGCTGACGTCAGGTCCGCCACCGACATCATGCGCCCAGTGTGGGAAGCCACTGATGGCGTGGACGGCCGCGTGTCGATCGAGGTTGACCCGCGCTACGCCCGCCGTACCGCTCCGACTGTGGCCGAGGCGAAGGCCCTGTGGTGGGCGGTCGACCGCCCCAACACTTTGATCAAGATCCCCGGCACGGCGGAAGGCCTACCCGCGATCACAGAGGTGCTCGGTGAGGGCATCAGCGTCAACGTGACTCTGATCTTCAGCCCGGAGCGCTACGTCGAGGTCATGGATGCCTGGATGGCCGGGCTGGAGAAGGCCAAAGCCAACGACAAGGACCTCAGCCAGATCCAATCAGTGGCGTCGTTCTTCGTCAGCCGGGTCGACAGTGAGGTCGACAAGCGTATCGACGCCATCGGCACCCCCGAGGCCGAGGCACTGCGCGGCAAGGCCGCCATCGCCAACGCGCGACTGGCCTACGCCGAGTTCCAGAAGGTGATGGCGTCGGACCGATGGAAGGCCCTCGAAAGCGCCGGCGCGATGCCGCAGCGCCCCCTGTGGGCATCCACTGGGGTCAAGGACCCCAAGTACGACGACACCCGCTATGTCGTGGATCTGGTCGTCCAGGGGTGTGTCAACACGATGCCCGAAGCGACCATGCAAGCCGTGGCCGATCACGGCGAGATCACCGGCGACACCATCACCGTGAACATCGCCGATGCCCAACAGGTGTTCACCGACATCGAGGCCGTCGGTATCGACATGGCTGACGTGTTCGTGACACTGGAGAACGAGGGCGTCGAGAAGTTCGTGGTCGCGTGGGAGGAACTGCTCGCCACCATCGACAGTGCGCTGGCGAAGCGCGGCGATTCGGGCGCCGCATGACAACCGAGATCAGTAATCCGCTACGGGATCCCCGCGACCGGCGACTTCCCCGGATCGCGGGACCCTGCGGTCTGGTCATCTTCGGTGTCACGGGAGACCTGGCGCGCAAGAAGGTCATGCCCGCCATCTACGACCTGGCCAACCGCGGTCTCCTCCCCCCCAACTTCGCGCTCGTCGGATTCGCCCGGCGCGACTGGGAGGACCAGGACTTCGCGCAGATCGTGCATGACTCGGTCAAGGAGCACTCCCGCACCGAGTTCCGCGAGGACGTCTGGGAGCAGTTGAGCGAGGGAATTCGGTTCGTCGCCGGGGACCTTGGTGATGACGAGGCATTCGACCAGCTGGCTGCCGTCATCGCCGATTTGGACAACCTACGAGGTACCGGGGGCAACCACGCCTTCTACTTCTCGATCCCGCCCAAGTTCTTCCCGATCGTGGTCAAGCAGTTGAAACGTTCGGGCCTCAGCGACTCCAGCACAGGGGCTTGGCGCCGGGTGGTGATCGAGAAACCCTTCGGACACGACCTCAAGTCCGCCCAGGAACTCAACGCCATCGTCGATGAGGTGTTCGACCCCGGCTCGGTGTTCCGTATCGACCACTACCTGGGTAAGGAAACCGTCCAGAACCTCCTGGCGATCCGGTTCGCCAACAACTTGTTCGAGCCCATCTGGAACAACGGCTTCGTCGACCACGTCCAGATCACCATGGCCGAGGACATCGGCATCGGCAGTCGAGCGGGCTACTACGACGGCATCGGTGCCGCCCGCGACGTCATCCAGAACCACCTCATGCAGCTCATGGCGCTGACCGCGATGGAAGAACCCGCCAACTTCGACGCGGAATCAGTGCGCCTGGAGAAGGAGAAGGTCCTGCGCTCGGTCGTCCTGCCCAAGAACCTCGACAAGCACACGGCCCGAGGCCAGTACGCAGCCGGGTGGCAGGGCGGCGTCCCAGTGGTCGGGTACCTCGAAGAGGCCGGCATCCCGCCCACATCCAAGACCGATACGTTCGCTGCGATCCGCCTGGATGTGGAGAATCGACGCTGGGCGGGCGTGCCTTTCTACCTGCGCACGGGCAAACGACTGGGACGGCGAGTCACCGAGATCGCCATCGTGTTCAAACGGGCGCCACACCTGCCGTTCGCACAGACCGCGGTGGAAGAACTGGGGCAGAACGCGATCGTGTTACGGGTGCAACCCGACGAGGGCATGACGGTGCGGTTCGGCTCCAAGGTCCCCGGCACCACTATGGAAGTTCGCGACGTGAGTATGGACTTCCAGTACGGCGACTCGTTCACGCAAGCCTCACCCGAGGCGTACGAACGGCTGATCCTCGACGTGTTGCTCGGCGAAGCGCCGCTGTTCCCCCGGCACGAGGAAGTGGAGATGTCGTGGAAGATCCTCGACCCGATCCTCGACCACTGGGCGGCCAACGGGCAGCCTGACCAGTACACCTCCGGTGGCTGGGGCCCCAAGTCCGCATACGAAATGATGGCCGCCGACGGCCGGACCTGGAGGCGGCCATGATCCGCTTGGAGGACACCACCGGTAACGCGGTCGCTGCGGCGATCTCCGCCGAACGCCACCGTATGGGGGCCCTGGCCACCGGCATGGTGCTGACCCTCTTGGTTCTCGCCGACGAGGAGACCCAGGCCGATGCAACCCAGGCCGCGTCCTACGCCGCTCAGGAGCATCCCATGCGCATCGTCGTACTGATTCCCCGGAAGGGGCGGTCAGCTCCGCGTCTCGATGCCGAGATCTCGGTCGGCGGCGACGAGGGGCCAGGCGAGGTCGCGGTGCTGCGGCTGCGCGGAGAACTGGCCAAGCACCCGGGGTCGGTGGCGATTCCGCTGCTCCTCACCGATACTCCGGTGGTCGCCTGGTGGCCGCACGATGCGCCCAAGATCCCCATCCATGACCCGATCGGGGCCCACGCCCAGCGCCGGATCACCACGGCCATGACCGCTGCCCGCCAGGTGGTGGCGCTCCAGGATCGCGTCGCGGGATACCACCCCGGCGACACGGACCTGGCGTGGACGCAAACCACCAACTGGCGCACCCTGCTCGCCACCAGCCTGGATCAACCCCACGGCCACCTGGTCGGGGCCGAGGTCAGCGGTCAGCGGTCGCACGCCTCCGCTTTCATGCTGGCTGCCTGGCTGCACTCCCGGCTGAAGGTGCCGGTGAATGTCATCAACAGCCGCGGTCCAGGGATCACCAGTGTGCGGATGATCACGAGCACGGGCGACATCACGATCAGTCGACCCGATGGCAGGGTGGCGAAGTTGACGCGTGCCGGTCTGCCCCCGGCCACGATCGCGCTGCCCCGCCGTGAGACCGGCGACCTGCTCGCTGAGGAACTGCGTCGGCTCGACGCCGACGAGGTGTACGGCGAGGCCCTGCAGGCGCTGGCGGGCGTCGGTGAAGGCAAACTGAGACTGGAAGGCGGCGGGACCAAGAAGGCCCGCAAGCCGGCGGCGAAGCGCGGCGCTCGGAAGACAACGGCGAAGAAGACCCCAGCAGCGAGGAAAGCGCCCGCGAAGGCCCCGGCCAAGAAGGCACCGGCCAAGAAGGCACCGGCCAAGAAGGCACCGGCCAAGAAGGCAACCGGGAAGAAGTCATGACCGCCGTCGAGGTCATCGTCCATCCGGACTCGGAGTCGCTCGCCGCTTCGGTCGCCGCTCGGCTGATCACGTCGATCATCGATGCGCAGGTGGCACACGGGGACGCGGGCGTCGTGCTGACCGGTGGAGGTATGGGTGGCAAGAGCCAGCGGGCCGTCGTCGCCAACCCGGCGGCCCGGGCGGTCGCCTGGGATGCGGTCGACTTCTACTGGGGTGATGAGCGGTTCGTGGCAGCGACAGATCCGGATCGTAACGAGAAGCAGGCGTACGACGCCATGCTCTCCGCCTTGCCGATCGACCAAGCTCGGGTGCACGCCATGCCTGCCACCGGCGGGTCGTGGGGGGACGATCCCGTCGCTGCCGCAGACGCCCACGCCGCTGAACTGGCGCGGGTGGCGGCCGGCCAGGGCGCCAGTGGTGGCCTCGCGGTGCCCCGGTTCGACGTCCTCATGCTCGGCGTGGGGCCCGATGCCCACATCGCCTCGCTGTTCCCCGAGCATGGCGAGACGACCATCGCAGACCGCACGGTCGTCCCCGTCACCGACTCCCCCAAGCCGCCTCCGACGCGGCTGTCATTCACATTTCCCGTGATCTGCTCGGCCACCGAAGTATGGCTCGTCGCCGCCGGCCAGGAGAAGGCAGCGGCACTCGCTGAGGCGTTGGCTCCTGGTGCGGACCGCAACCGATACCCGGCAGCGGGAGCAGTCGGAACACGCCGAACGCTCGCCCTGATCGACGAATCAGCGGCGTCTGAGTTGCCGGACAGTTTGCGTCACCGCTCCTGACCGCCGCATCCCCGCAGATGACGCAGAGGGATCAGGGTGCAGCGGACAGATCAGAACGGGTCGTTGCGCAGATCCTCGAGCGCTTCGTTCAAGATGGCCTCGGCGTCGGACTCCGAACGCCGCTCTTTGACATAGGCGAGATGGGTCTTGTACGGCTCGATCTTGGGCGGGGCGGGTGGGTTGTCCTGGTCGCGCCCGGCGGGCCATCCACAGCGTGGGCAGTCCCAGGACTCGGGCACCGACGCTCCGCGCAGGAAACTCGGCGTGCTCTCGTGGCCGTTGGCGCACCAGAACGAAATCTCGACTCTCGGAGCGGTTTCGCCCCGTTCCGCTTCGCCCATCGGTCCGGCGCCGACTCGGCTGCCGCGAATGGCTTGTCCACCTGCCACGACTGTTGACCTCCACCTGACGCCGGGCACACGAGCGTGTGCCACCAGAAGACTCTAGATCGCTCCCGTTCGGGATCCGGGCACAACGCTCGGCGCGTCGCTCAGCCGGAAGCTGTCGCTCAGCCGGAAGCTGTCGCTCAGCCGGAAGCTGTGGCTCAGCCGGAAGCTACAGTGCGCTGCCAACCAGCAGGCCGAGCCCGACGATACTGGCCAGCCAGATGACGGCGATGACGATCGTGATGCGGTCGAGGTTCTTCTCCGCGACCGAGGAACCCCCGACGCTGCTGCTGATTCCGCCGCCGAACATGTCCGACAGGCCGCCACCCTTGCCCTTGTGGAGCAGGATCAGCCCGATGAGCAGCAGGCTCGTCAACACCAGCACGATCTGCAGGACAAGGGTCACGGTTCACTCCATTCGAACCGCACCAGGGTAACCCACATCAGGTGAGCGGCGGATGCTGCGGGAACTTGCAGATCGTGACGAACTCGTCGGGGTCCAGACTGGCGCCGCCGATGAGTGCACCGTCGATGTCCGCTTCGGCCATGATCGCGGCGACGTTGGACGACTTCACCGAGCCGCCGTAGAGAATGCGGGTGCGGTCGGCGACATCAGCCGAATGCATGTTCGCGATGTGCGAGCGGATGGCACCGCACACCTCTTGGGCGTCCTGCGGCGTCGCCACCTCGCCCGTGCCGATCGCCCAGACCGGTTCGTAGGCGACGACCAACTCCGCGATCTGGTCCGCGGGAATCCCCGCGAGGGAGCCGGAGACCTGATCGAGCGTGTACTGGACGTGGTCGCCGGCTTGCCGGATGGCCAGCCCCTCCCCCACGCACACGATGGGGGTCATGTCGTTCTTGATGACCTGCTTGGCCTTGGTGTTGACGACCTCGTCTGTCTCGTCGTGATACTCACGGCGCTCGCTGTGGCCGACCACCACGAATGTGCACCCCAACTTGGCGAGCATGGCCGCGGACACCTCGCCGGTGTAGGCACCGGAGTCATGCTCGGAGCAGTCCTGCGCTCCGAAAGCGATCTTGTACTTGTCCCCCTCGATCAGCGTCTGAACCGATCGAAGGTCCGTGAACGGCGGAATGACCGCGACCTCGACCTCGGTGAGGTCCTTCTCGTTGAGCGAGAACGCGATCTTCTGGACGTGTGCGATGGCCTCCAGGTGGTTGAGGTTCATCTTCCAGTTGCCCGCCATGAGCGGTCGCCGATCGGCCATCAGGACTCCTCCAACACTGCGATACCGGGCAGGGTCTTGCCCTCGAGGAACTCGAGACTCGCGCCACCCCCGGTGGAGATGTGCGAGAAGTCGTCGTCGGGAAGCCCGAACTGGCGCACGGCGGCGGCGCTGTCACCACCACCGATGACAGTGAACGCATTGGAGGCGGCCACTGTCTCGGCAACGGCGCGGGTGCCGGCCGCGAACGCGGGCATCTCGAAGACCCCCATGGGACCGTTCCACACGATGGTGCGGGCATCGGCGAGCTTGCTCTGGAACAGCGCCACTGACTCGGGTCCGATATCCAACCCGCGCCACCCGGGTTCGATCCCATCCGCGGGGACCGTGGCAGAGGCAGCATCGGGGGCGAAGTCGTCAGCCACGACGATGTCGACCGGTAGCACGACCTCGACGCCACGCTTTTGGGCGTCGGCGAGAACCTGCCGCACGGTGTCGATCTGGTCGGCTTCCAGTAGCGAATCCCCCACCCCGTAGCCTTTGGCGGCCAGGAACGTGTAGCACATCCCACCGCCGATCAGCAGTCGGTCGACGGACTTGAGCAGGTTGTCGATCACCCCGAGTTTGTCCGACACCTTGGCACCGCCCAGGATGACGACGTACGGCCGGTCGGGGTCCTCGAGTACCTTGCGGAACACCTCGGCCTCGGTCTGAACCAGATTGCCGGCGGCCCGGTCGAGCCGACGGGCGACATCGGTGACACTCGCCTGTTCGCGGTGGACAACGCCGAAACCGTCGCTGACGTAGACATCGGCCAGTTCGGCCAACTCATCGGCCAGCGCGGCTCGCTCCCGGGCATCCTTCGAGGTCTCCCGGGCATCGAACCGGATGTTCTCCAGCAAGATGATGTCGCCGTCCGCCATGGCGGCAACCGCATCCCGCGCGGTGTCCCCCGTGATCGCCGGCACGAAGACGACGGTCTGTCCGAGGAGTTCCGACATGCGACGCGCCACCGGAGCCAGTGAGAGCTCGGGGTTGGCCTCTCCCTTGGGCCGACCCAGATGCGCGACCACGATGACCCGCGCCCCAGCCTCGCTGAGGGCACGCAGCGTGGGCAGGGACGCTCGGATACGTCCGTCGTCCGTGATGGTCGCGACACCGTCGGCCTGGGCCAACGGAACGTTCAGGTCGGCGCGCACCAGGACCCGTCGGCCCCGGACATCGAGGTCGGCGAGGGTCTTCACGAGTTCAGCGGGGCACCGACGAAGCGGACCAGATCGACCAAGCGGTTCGAGTAGCCCCATTCGTTGTCGTACCAACCGAGGACCTTGGCGGTGTTGCCCATGGTGCTGGTCAGCGAGGCGTCGAAGATGCACGAATGCGGGTCGGTGACGATGTCCGACGACACGATCGGATCCTCGGTGTACTTGAGGATTCCATTCAGGGGGCCCTCAGCTGCCGCCTTGACCGCCGCGTTGAGTTCTTCGGCCGTGGTGGCGGTCGTCAACTCGACAGTGAGATCGGTGGCAGACCCCGTGGGTACCGGCACCCGCATGGCGTAGCCATCGAGCTTGCCCTTGAGCTCGGGCATGACCAGTCCGATCGCCCGGGCGGCTCCGGTCGTGGTCGGAATCATGTTCAGGGCTCCGGCGCGGGCGCGGCGCAGATCCTTGTGCGGCGCGTCGAGGATGACCTGGTCGTTGGTGTAGGCGTGGATGGTGGTCATCAGCCCCCACTCGATGCCGAACGCGTCGTAGATGGCCTTGGCCATCGGGGCGAGGCAGTTCGTGGTGCAGGAGGCGTTGGAGATGACGACGTCCTTGTCGGGGTCGTAGTCGTTCTGGTTGACGCCCATGACGATGGTGACGTCGGGGTTCTTGGCGGGCGCGGAGATGAGAACCTTCTTGGCTCCCGCCGCCACGTGCAGCAGAGCGGAGTCGCGGTCGGTGAAGCGGCCGGTGGACTCGATGACGACCTCTGCACCCAGTTCGCCCCACGGCAACTTGGCCGGATCGGTCTCGGCGAGAGCCTTGATGGGCTTGCCGTCGACCACGATCGCATCCGGCGTGACCTGCACGTCGGCATCCATGCGTCCCAGGATCGAGTCGTACTTCAGCAAGTGCGCGAGAGTGCGGTTGTCGGTGAGGTCGTTGACCGCGACGATCTCGATGTCTTCACCCGTCAGCGCGAGGAGCGCGTTGGCGACGAAACCGTGGGACGCCTGCTCGCGTACCGCCCGGTAGAAGTTGCGCCCGATGCGGCCGAACCCGTTGATGCCTACCTTGATGGTCACCGTCTACTCCTTAGCAGTCCTCGATCACTAACCGTGCTTGCGTGCGGTGATCACCGGCTTCGACCGACAGGCAGTCGGCTCCGATGGTCGGGAACCCCACATCTGCGACCCTAGCGAACACCTCCGACGGTCGCGCGGCCGAGTCCCCTGCCCAGGACCTCGACGGGCAGCGCGATCTCGAGACGTCAAACTCCGTTAATCCCGCGTTAATCCCCGATTCCCGCAGCCCGATTCCCGCAGCCCGCAGCCCGCAGCCAAGCGCGACGGTCAGTCGTCGAGCATGTCCTCGGTGAGGTTGGCCTCGGTGCCCTCGATCCCCAGATCCGCGGCGCGCTTGTCGGCCATGGCCAGAAGGCGCCGGATCCGCCCCGCGATGGCGTCCTTGGTCAGCGGCGGCGACGCGAGGGCGCCCAACTCCTCCAGGCTCGCTTGGCGGTGGTCGATGCGTAGTTGTCCAGCGACCCGGAGGTGTTCGGGGACATCGTCACCGAGGATCTCCAGCGCCCGCTCGAGGCGGGCACCCGCGGCGACGGCGGCCCGAGCGGAGCGACGCAGGTTGGCGTCGTCGAAGTTGGCCAGTCGGTTGGCGGTGGCCCGGACCTCCCGCCGCATGCGCCGGTCCTCCCACGTCAAGCGGGCCTGGTGGGCGCCCATCCGGGTGAGCATGTCGCCGATCGCGTCGCCGTCACGGATGACCACGCGGTCGACTCCACGAACCTCACGCGCTTTCGCCGCGATCCCCAGCCTTCGGGCAGCACCCACCAGGGCAAGAGCGGTCTCACTGCTCGGGCAGGTGATCTCCAGCGCTGACGAGCGGCCGGGTTCGGTCAAGGAGCCGTGCGCCATGAACGCACCCCGCCACGCGGCTTCGGCATCGCAGGGGCCACCTGACACCACGGACGGGGGCAGGCCCCGCACAGGTCGACCGCGACCGTCCACGAGTCCCGTCTGGCGTGCCAGCCACGGGCCCCCTTGGGTGACCCGGATCGCGTACTTGGTGCCGCGGCGCAGGCCGGTCGGTTGGATGACCGACAGCGTCACCTCATGCCCGTACAACTCGGCGATGTCCTTGCGGACCCGGCGGGCGATCGCGCTGGTGTCGAATTCGGCCTCGATGACGATCTCTCCGGAGATCACCTGCAGACTTCCCCCGACCCGCAGCATTGTCGCGACCTCGGCTTTGCGACAGCAGGTCTTGGTGATCGGCAGTCGGCTGATCTCGTCCTTGACTTCAGCCGTCAGCGCCATGTCGAGATCCTGCCACGCCCGCTGATCTCGGCCAACGCCCCCGCCAGGAGGTCGGGATCGTGCACATCTTCGGCACCCCGCGGCGCCGCCACCGGCCTCAACACCAACTCAGCTCCCAACTCATCGGCGCACACGCGCGCCAGTCGCCGCGGGTCCGTCACGCTGCGGGGATCAGCCACAACCGCATCAGCACGGAATCCCCCCACATGTTCGCCCAGTACCGAGATGTACCGCTCCGGGGTGAACCCGGTCGTCTCGCCCTGCTGCGGCACAAGGTTAAGCACGACGACCCGCTTCGCGGGGCTTTCCGCGATACTTGCCGCCAGTTCAGGGACAAGGAGCGGCGCGATCACGGAGGTGTACCAGGATCCCGGCCCGAGCAGGATCACATCCGCCTCTCCGACCGCGTCCAGCGCCTCGGGGCAGGCGGGTGGATCGGGCGGGTCGATGGCCAGATGCCGGACCACCCCCTGGGTGGTCGCCACCGCCACCTGCCCGTGCACCAAGGTGTCGGACAGTGGATCGGCGGGGTCGAGTCCCGCGACACGCGCGACGATCTCCAGCGGCTCGAGGCTCACGGGCAGCACTCGGCCTTGCGCCCCCAACAATGCGGCGACCCAGTCGAGACCCGCGACGACGTCCCCGGTCTCTTCCCACAGCGACATGATCAGGAGGTTGCCGAGTGAGTGGCCCTTCAGGTCGCCCGTGCCACCGAACCGGTGCTGCACGACCCGACTCCAGGTGCGACCCCAAGTATCGTCACCGCACAGTGCCGCCAGCGCCATGCGCAGGTCCCCGGGCGGGACGACGGCGAACTGCTGACGCAGCCGACCGGACGAACCTCCATCGTCCGAGACACCGACGATCGCGGTCAGATTGTCGGTGACCCGCCGCATCGCACTCAGGGTCGCGGCCAGCCCGTGACCGCCACCCAATGCGACCACACTCGGACCGTGCCCCTCGGGGAAGTTCCTGATCCGCCTCATTCGCGCCCCAGGTCGCGGTGCATCACCAAGGTCTCGACGCCGTTCTTCACCAGGCGGACACTCAGGTTCTCCGACATCGCCACCGAGCGGTGTTTACCCCCGGTGCACCCGATGGCAACGGTGATGTAGCGCTTACCCTCACGCAGGAATCCGTCGGCCACCAGATCCACCAATCCGGTGACCCTACGCAGGAACTCCGCCGCCTCAGGTCGGTCCACGACATAGTCGTTCACCGGACCGTCCAGGCCCGTGCGTTCCTTCAACTCCGGGACCCAGTAGGGGTTGGGGAGGAATCGGACGTCGAGGACGATGTCCGCGTCGACGGGGATGCCGTACTTGAACCCGAACGACATGATGGTCGCCCGCAGGGCCACCCGCTTCTCGTCCGGGAACGCGGCCTCCACGCGTCGGCGTAGATCGTGGACGTTGAGCATGGTGGTGTCCACCACGATGTCGGCATCGGCCCGGAACTCGGCCAGCAGTTCTCGCTCCCGTTCCAGCCCGTCGAGGATTCGGCCGGAACCCTGCAGGGGATGCGGCCGACGACTGCTCTCGAAGCGCCGGACCAGGGTTTCGTCGCTGGCCTCCAGGAACAGGGTCCGAATGTCGACCCCGTCTTGGCGCAGTCGACCCAATGCCGCCGAGAGGTCGTCGAAGACATCTCCCCCCCGGGCGTCGACAACGACCGCGAGTCCGGTGGCACTCGACTGTTCGGGAGTGGCGGCCACCGCCTCGGCCAAGAGTCCCGGCGGCAGGTTGTCGATGACGAACCATCCGACGTCTTCGAGGGCCCGCGCGGCCGTGGACTTGCCTGCGCCGGACATGCCGGTCACGAGCACCAGATCAGGAGGAGACGTCATGGTGCGGGTTCTCCTTCGGCGGCGGGTCGGTGGTGATCACCTCGCCGGTGCTCAGGTTAACGGCGGGGACGGTCGCTGCGCCCTGCGAATGCAGATGCTGGGCAATTGCGGCCGCCAATGCCGGTCCGACACCCGGGACGGTGGTGAGTTCTGCCTCGTCAGCCGCGGCCACCGCCCGAACGGAGTTGAACTTCTTGAGCAACGCCTTGCGTTTGGCCGGCCCCAGCCCCGGGATGCCGTCCAGGGCGCTGGAGCGGGTGCGGGCTGAGCGACGTTTGCGATGACCCGCGATGGCGAAGCGGTGGGCTTCGTCGCGCAGGTGCTGGAGCAGGTGCAGCGCCTCGCTGGCTCGCGACAAGATGATGGGATCGTCGCTGTCCGGCAGCCAGATCTCCTCGAGTCGTTTCGCCAACCCGCAGACCGCGATGTCGTCGATCCCCAGGTCCGCCAGCGCCCGTTGCGCCGCCCGCGCCTGTGCCCGCGCTCCGTCGACGACGAGCAACTGGGGCGGGTACGAGAACCCACGCCTCGCGACCGGGGTGGCACCGTCCGCGGTATCTGCGAGTTCGACGTCAGTGGATTCGGACCGTTCGGCCAGATACCGCTTGAAGCGTCGGGACACCACTTCTGTCATGGCGTCGGTGTCGGAATGCGCGTTGGTCGCAGACACGGTGAAGCGGCGATAGTCGGAGGTTCGCGGTAGCCCGTCCTCGAACACGACCATGGACCCCACGGTGTCGCTGCCCTGCAGGGTGGAGATGTCGTAACCCTCGATCCGCAGCGGGGCGCTGGTCATCCCCAGGGCCTGCTGGAGGTCCTCCATCGCCCGAGCCCGGGCAGTGAGGTCGCCCACGCGGCGCCGCTTGTTCAAGGCCAAGGACTGTTCGGCGTTGCGCTGCACGGTGTCGAGCAAGGCGCGTTTGTCGCCGCGCTCAGGTCGACGCACGCTCACGCGTCGACCAGCCCGCCCCGCCAGCCATCGGGCGAGATCGGAATCACCCAGGTCCTCGGTGACCAAGACCTCACGGGGGACGGAACCCGGGTCGGCGTCACCGTAGAAACGCAGGAGCGCCTGCTCCATCAACTCGGCGTCATCGAGGTCCAAGGTGCGTTCAACCATGAAGCCGCGCTGTCCGGTGATGCGACCGCCGCGCACGTGGAAGAGCTGGACGGCGCCCTGCAACTCGTCGGACGCCAATGCGACCACGTCGGCGTTGGTGGAGTCCGGCAACACCACCGTGTTGCGCTCCAACGCCCGCTGTAAAGCGAAGAGGTCGTCACGCAGACGGGCCGCCGTCTCGAAGTCCTGGGCGGCCGCCGCCTCCTGCATGGCGCGCTCGACTCGGCGCAGGTGCGGAGCGGTATCGCCCGCGACGAAGGAACAGAAGCCTGCCACGATCTCGCGGTGCTCCTCCATGCTGACGCGTCCGACGCACGGTGCCGAGCACTTGCCGATGTACCCCAACAGGCAGGGGCGCCCGGACATCTCAGCGCGCCGGAAGACCCCCTTGCTACAGGTGCGCGCCGGGAATACCCGCAGCAGCTGGTCCACGGTCTGCCGAATCGCCCACGCGTGCGAGTAGGGGCCGAAGTACCGCACCCCTTTGCGCTTGGCGCCCCGCATGACCATGATGCGCGGGTAGTCCTCACTGACGGTGACAGCCAGGAACGGATAGGACTTGTCGTCGGTGTACTTGACGTTGAACCGCGGCTCGTACTCCTTGATCCAGGAGTACTCCAACTGCAGCGCTTCGACCTCGGTCGCGACGACTGTCCAGTCGACAGCCACCGCGGCAGACACCATCGCCTCGGTGCGGGGATGCAGACCGGCGCTGAAGTAGGAGTTCAGGCGATTGCGCAGGTTCTTTGCTTTCCCCACGTACAAGACGCGTCCGTTGGTGTCCAGAAAGCGGTAAACGCCCGGATCGTCCGGTACCGTGCCCGGATCGGGGCGTAGGGCGTGCGTCACATTCTCAGCCTAGGCGCCGCCTGACGCCCTGTTGGGAGTGATCAAGGTCACGCCGACACACCCGAAGTCATTCCTTGATTCGGGAGACAGTAGCCCTTATGCGTTTTCGACCCCCCTTCGCGGTAGCCGGTGCTGCCGCCCTGGCGCTCGCCGTTCCCCTCGTGGGATCCGCGACCCCCGCCTCTGCTGTGACCAAACAGGAGAAGATGCGCGGCCAGCAGACCAACGTCTACGTGCAGGGTGATTCACTCACAGTCGGAGCCGCTCCCGTGATCAAGCACCGCCTCGGACCTGACGTCGCCGAGGTCGCGGTGGACGCCCAAGTCGGTCGTTTCACCGAAACCGGGGTCAAGCGGCTCGCGCGGGACGGGCACGCGCAACGGTCACGCGTGTGGGTCGTGGCACTCGGCACGAACGACGGTCCCGACCCACAACGACTGCGGCACTTCGTGACGCGCACGCTGTCAATGGCTGGGCCACAGCGAGAGGTCATCTGGCTCACGGTGCACCGGCCGGGTGGCTACGGTCGCGTGAACACGATGCTGCGCAAGTACGACGCCGCTGACGATCGACTGCATCTCGTCGACTGGGCCCGCACTGTCCAGCAGCGCCCAGGACTGATCGCCGGTGACGGCGTCCATGGCACGGCGGCCGGCTACCAGGTGCGCGGCGCGCTGATCTCGGACCTGGCGCGCACATTGGCGCAGCAGGGCTGACATCCTCGCCCTCGTCCTCCTCTTACGAAGGCCCGGTCCTCGGGCCGCCGATCAGGTTTCGGCGATGATCTCCGTGCCCTTCACGCGGATCGCGACTGGGGTGAGGCCGGTGGTCGCCGGTCCGACAAGGACATCACCGGTCTCGGCAGAGAACTGCGAGCCATGGCAGGGGCAGAGGATCGCGTCAGCCGTCACTTTCGCGACAGTGCACCCTTGGTGAGGACACGTGCTCGTGAACGCCTTGAAGTCACCGGACTTCGGCTGGGTCACCACGATCATCTTCTCGTCGACCACGACGCCACCACCCACGGGAACGTCTGAGGTCGTCGCCACGACCTGACCGCCCGCGGCTTGGTCCGGCTCGGAGGCGCTGGCGCGCGGTGTGGTGGACGGAGCCGGATTGTTCGACCCGCAAGCGGCCAGGACCCCCACCGCGCCGACAGCACCGGCCGCAGCGAGGACATTGCGTCGACCGAGGGGCTGACCCGTGGTCTCGATCGGCTCAGAGGCGGACACATCGTCAGGGACGGAAACGCGGGTATCGGTGGTTTGGTTCGCGTGGGAGGTCCGGTGCGCCTGGGAGGAAGGGTTCATGAAGACAGCGTGCCACGAACCGTGGCCGGGACCCAGTCAGGCGACTCCGCGGGACTCGCCGAGCAATTCGCGCAGGAATGAACCCGTGTGTGATTGGGGTATCTCGGCGATGTGTTCCGGTGACCCTTCCGCAACGACTGAGCCGCCCCCTGAGCCGCCCTCCGGGCCCATGTCGATGACCCAGTCAGCGGTCTTGATGACGTCGAGGTTGTGCTCGATCACCACCACGCTGTTGCCTTTGTCGACCAAGGACTGCAGGACGCCCAGGAGTTTGCGGATGTCTTCGAAGTGCAGCCCTGTGGTGGGTTCGTCGAGCAGGTAGATGGTTCGCCCGGTGGATCGTTTCTGCAGCTCCGCTGCCAGCTTGACCCGCTGGGCCTCGCCACCTGAAAGGGTCGTCGCCGGTTGCCCCATGCGGACATATCCCAGACCGACTTCGACGAGCGTGCGCAGGTGTCGGGCGATGGCGGGTACAGGCTCGAAGAACTCGAGAGCCTCTTCGATGGGCATGTTGAGCACGTCGCTGATGGTCTTGCCCTTGTAGTGAACCTCGAGGGTCTCGCGGTTGTAGCGGGCCCCGTGGCAGACCTCGCAGGGAACGTACACGTCGGGCAGGAAGTTCATCTCGATCTTGATGGTTCCGTCGCCCGAACAGGCTTCACAGCGCCCACCCTTGACGTTGAAGGAGAACCGACCCGGCAGGTAGCCGCGTACTTTGGCCTCCTGTGTCTCCGCGAAGAGCCGCCGGATGTGGTCGAACACGCCGGTGTAGGTCGCGGGGTTGCTGCGTGGGGTTCGGCCGATGGGGCTCTGATCGACATGGACCACCTTGTCGATGTGCTCCAAGCCCAGCACCCGCTTGTGTTTGCCGGGCACGACTCGGGCGCCGTTCATCTCGCGCGCGAGCACCGAGAACAGTACGTCGTTGATGAGGCTGGACTTGCCCGAGCCGCTCACGCCTGTCACGGCCACCAGACAGCCCAGCGGCACATCGACACTGACGTTGCGCAGGTTGTGTTCGCGTGCTCCCTCGACCCGGATCATGCGGCCCGGGTCCGGTGGCCGGCGCAGCGGCGGCACATCGATCTGGCGGCGACCGGCCAGGTAGTCACCGGTGATGGACTTCTTGTTCTTCAGCAGCTTGGTGACGGGCCCACTGACCACAACCTCACCACCGTGCTCACCGGCCCCAGGCCCGATGTCGACGACCCAGTCCGCCTGCCGGATGGTGTCCTCGTCGTGCTCGACCACGATGAGGGTGTTGCCGAGGTCCCGCAGGCGCACGAGGGTCTCGATCAACCGCCGGTTGTCCCGCTGGTGCAGCCCGATGCTCGGCTCGTCGAGCACGTAGAGGACCCCGACCAGACCCGAGCCGATCTGGGTGGCCAGGCGGATGCGCTGGGCCTCCCCTCCCGCGAGGGTTCCTGCTGCGCGGTCCAGCGTGAGGTAGTGCAGCCCGACGTCGACGAGAAAGGCGAGGCGTTCGTTGACCTCCTTGAGGACCCGCTCGGCGATGGCCCGGTCCCGCTCGTCGAGCCGGAGGGCTCGCAATTGCTCGGCGCAGTCGCCGATCGGCAGGCCGGCCAGTTCGGCGATGCTGCGACCGTCGACAGTGACGGCCAGAGCCAAGGGCTTGAGCCGCTGGCCTTTGCAGCTGGAACACGGCACCGGACGCAGGAACCCCTCGAACCGGTCTCGGGCAGTGTCGCTCTCAGCCTCCATGTAGCGGCGCATGATGAACGGCAGGACACCTTCGTACTTGGCGTTGTACTTCCGGTTGCGCCCGTACCGGTTGGTGTAGCGGACCGTGACGGTCTTGGAGTGACCGTTGAGGATCGTGCGGCGCACGGGAGCCGGGAGGTCGCGGAACGAGGTGTCCATGTCGCCGCCGATCTCGTCGGTGAGCGCTCGCAGTAGCCGGGAGAAGTACTCGGACATGTGGCCACTGGTCCATACGGAGAGGGCACCTTGGGCCAAGGTGAGAGAGTCATCAGGGATGACGAGGTCGGGGTCGACCTCCATTCGGGTCCCCAGGCCGGAGCACTCGGGACAGGCCCCGAACGGGGAGTTGAAGGAGAACGAGCGCGGTTCGAGTTCTTCGAACGACAGCCCGTCACGGGGACAGGCGAGGTGTTCGCTGAACGTCTGCTCGGCACCGCTGTCGGCGGGGTCGCGGTCGACGAAGTCGAGAGTGACGGTGCCCCCGGAAAGGCCCAGCGCCGTCTCGACGGAGTCGGTGATGCGGCGCCGGGCGGATGACCGCACCACGAGGCGGTCCACGATCACGTCGATCGAGTGCTTCTCCTGTTTCTTCAAGGTCGG
>WBZT01000959.1_pt1 | contig 22153 bp, 16 predicted proteins | sample 5204241 | NCBI WGS metagenome assembly WBZT01 (sample SAMN12344358, study PRJNA552823) | activated sludge metagenome | biome: Activated sludge suspended growth; feature: Nitrification reactor; material: Wastewater; isolation source: activated sludge from nitrification reactor of wastewater...
AGTAGAGCGCGTAGTTGCGTGCGGTGGCGAACCATTCCTTCGTCGTCGGCTTGAGCGTGCCGGCGGCGGTGGTGAGATCTTTTGACGTCAGCGGTTTGGGAACACCGCTCTTCATCGCTTCCTGAAGTTTGCGTTCCACCGCTACATCGACCACGGCTTTTAAATCCGCGCCGCTGAAGGCATCGGCCTTCTTCGCGACGGCGTCGAAGTCAATTTCGTCCATCGGCTTGCCTTTGCATTGGAGGCGGAGAATCGCGGCGCGCGCGGCGGCATCCGGCGGGGGCACGAACAGCACGCGATCAAACCGGCCCGGCCGGCGGAACGCGGAATCGAGATGCCACGGTGCGTTGGTGGCCGCGAGAATGAGCACGCCGTCGTTGCTGGACTTCACGCCGTCCATCTCGGCGAGGAATTGATTGATGAGTTGCCGCCCGGCGTGATGGCGCATGTCGCTGCGGCTCGCGCCGAGCGCATCCACTTCATCGAAGAAAAGCACGCACGGTTTGTGTTTGCGCGCCTGCTCGAAGAGGCCGTGGAGATTGCGCTCGCTGTTGCCGATCCACATGTCGAGCACGTCATTGATGCCGACGGAAATGAACGCCGCCTTGATCTCACCGGCGGTGGCGCGGGCGAGATGCGTCTTGCCGCAGCCGGGCGGGCCATACATCAAGATGCCGCCACCAATGGCCTTGCCATAGGCTTTATAAAGGTCGGCGTGCGTGAGCGGGTGGATGATCTTGAGCCGGATTTCTTCCTTCACCTTCTCCATGCCGCCGACGTCGGCGAAGGTGATTTTGGGACGCTCGATTTCCTGGCGCGGCGCGGCGTCTTCCTCCTCGCCCCAAGCGGCGCGGACTTTGCCTTCGACAACTTCACTTTCGGTTTCCGTCGCACCGATGCCGAGGCGCGAAGCGAACTCGAGGTCCGCAACGGACTGGTCTAGTTCGACGGCGCGACGATATTCGCGCACGGCTTGTTCAATTTCGCCGACGCCGGCGAGAAGTTTCGCGTGGAGCAGGAACGCCCGCGCCGGTGCGTTTGATTGCTTCACGAGATCCTCGACGATGACGAGCGCGTGGCTTTGTTTGCCCTGCTGGAAGAACGCGCGCGCGAGTCCGAGCTTCATCGGCAAGCTGTTGGGTGCGTGAACGAGACCTTCGCGGTATTCCTTCTCGGCTTCACTGGCATGGCCGCGCGACAGCAGCGTGTCGGCAAAGTGGAGGCGGAGGGCGGTGTTGTTCGGCGAAGCGCGCAAGGCTTCGCGCAAGGCTTGCAGCGCGTCGTCGCCGGGCAGGTTGGAGTCGGGGGCATTGCTCATTCCGCGGAAATGAAAGCGGGACCGACCACCGAGAGCAAGGTTCGGTTGCGGTTGCTCAAGTTACAAATCGACGAAGCGCGGATGCAGGCCCGCGGAGTCCAATTCGAGCAAAGCCACACTGCGGGGTTGCCGGAAGCGCGGCTGGCCGGCGTAGCCGGGATTCAGGAAATGGACGCCGTTGATGACTTCGTTGAACGGTTTGTGAGTGTGGCCGAAAATCACCGCAGTAGGACGCACACTGGCGATCAGTGTGGCCAGGTCGGGATGCAGGTCGCGGGGCGCAACAATGTGATGCACCAGGAATTTTACGCCGGCCAGTTCGGCAATTTCCGTCAGCCGGAACGAAGGGGAATCGTCGTTGTTGCCGAGCACCGCTGTCACTGGTGCGATGGCGCTGAGCTCGTGAATGATGAGGTCCGGTCCGATGTCGCCGGCGTGCAGAATATGATCCACGCCGGCAAGGATGTTTGCGATGCGCGGATCGAGGAATCCGTGCGTGTCGGAGATGAGGCCGATCTTCACGCCTTGGCCTCTTCCGGCTCGGCTTCTTTTTCTTCTTCCGGCTCGCGCTGACCGGCTTCTTTTTCGAGCGGAGATTCAGCGGGCACGGTGATTTTCATGGCGGCGACGAAGAGGGCGGTGAAGAGACCGCCACTGAGAAGGGTGTTGCGGAAGAATTCCCACGCTTGCGGCCAGCCGCCGGTGCCTTTGGTCAGCGCGGTGAGCAGGCCCACGAGGGTCTTGGTGTACTCCGGATTGTTGAAGGGGTTGAAGAGCCACGAGGCGATGTTCGTGATGACGTAAAACAACAGCGCTCCCAGCACGCCGCCGCCAAGCAAGGCAGTGAAAGACGAACCCGGTTTGAAGCGGCGGCCCAGGCAGACGATCGTCAGATAGGAAGCGTAATTGAACGATTGATAGATCAGGGTCTTGGAATTCCACACGTCCCAACCGAGCGAGGCGTAGTAGCAATTCAGGCCGATGTCCGTGGCCAGCATGGTCGCCAGCGGCAGCCACCACGCCATCGCACCGGTGAAATACACGCCACCACAAAAAACGAGGGCGTAGGCCGCGCTGAAATTCTGTGGGAGCATGCCGGGAATGCGCGACAGCGCGAAGACGAGCATCAGCGCGAACGGCAACAACTTTTTCCACGACTCTCTCACTGCGCGCAGGATACGCCGGTGAAGCCGAATGACAAGTCCACGGGGCGGCGCTTTACTTGGGGGCGCCGCCGGCTTTGTTTTCCTGGCAAAAATCCTTCAGCGCGGTGTGCAGCAGACGCGCGGTGTCCGGGCCGCAGGAGTTTACCTCGCCGTAAACGCCTTTCGAGCCGTACAAGTGAGGTGGCTTCTCGTCCCATTCGCTTTTCGGAATGATGTAACCGAGTTCATCGTTCGCGAGGCCGAAGACGAATTTGATTTTGCCCGGCATGAGTTCACGCAACGGTGGCACTTCGAGTGGTTCGATGTCGAAATCGCCGCCCGGCGCGCGCTCGATGCCGCCGTTGACGATTTCGGGATAAATCTCGCCGGGCACGCAGGCGATGCTGGCATCGCCGAATGTCAGGAGCGCTACTTCGGTGCGCATTGTGCGCCAGTGTACGTGACCGCGGTCAATCAGCCCGAGAAATCCGGCGGCGAGAAACAGTTTGTTCGCGATAGGCATCTCGATGGTGCGGGCGCGCAAGCTGATGGGGGCGAACTCGCTCGCGGGCGAGTTTTTGTCCGCCAGCTTGGGCAGCACCCGCAAGGCAAGTTGGCGGCCCACGGCGCGGGTTTTCTCGTGCGATGGCTCTTTCAGGTCTTGATTGGAAACGGGGTCACGCACCGTCACGCTCGGGTGCGTGGTCATCAGGCCGCCAACCGCGCCGTTGATGTAAAGATGGATTCCGCCCACGCCGGGTATGAAGGTTTTTCCATCCTGCGTGATGCCGTTTTCCAGCGCATCGCGCAGGTAGCCACAGAAGTCAGCGGTGATTTCGGTGTTCTTTGCCCACGGCGTTTCCGGATGATTGCCCCACCCGACCAAGCTACCAATCGTTGCGCCGTTGGTCGGATTGGTGAAATGCATCACGCGGATATCCGGATCAAAGACGATGGGTTTGCGCGTGTCTGCCACGAGTCCATCCGGTGGGGTGGGAATTTCATGAAATGCCACGCGGGCTGGCTGCAACGCAGCGACCGCGTCGCCCAGCGATTTGGTGGCGGCGGCGATGACCTGTTTGCGGTAATCGGGATCCACCCCCGAGTGCAACACGTCTTTTCCCCACAAGCCCATCAGGTCTGGGGTGGTGTGGTTGTGCATGGAACAAACGATGGTGTAATCCAGCTTCCACTCCGCCGCACAGGCGCGGCGCACCGCCACCGCGTCATCGTGGAAAAAACCGATGGCGTCCAATCCAACCACGCCAACGCGGGTGTAGCCGTCATCCAGCACGCAAGCGATAGCCCAGAGATCGTCATGGATGGCAGTAGCCGCGCGGTGATGGCTAAAGCCCGCGAGCCAGACCGGTTTCTGGGGATTGGAGAGATCAGGGTTGATGTTCACCCGGCCGAACCCGATGCGCAGCGGGCGCGGCGTGGCCTTCGATTTTGCGGCGTCCACCTTGAGGTCAAGTTGGTAGCCGTGCACGCGGTCGCGAAACGCATAAACTCCGCGCAGCACGAGCAGGACGACAATCAAGCCGAGTAGTCCAGCCCCCCAACGGAGCAGTCGCCACAGGATTTTTTTCATGCAAAGTGATCAGCCCCGGTCGTGCCGAGGCGAAATGATTGTGTCGGCGATTGGCGGTGAAGTCAAAGCCGCGTGAGTCCGGAAGCGATCCGGAGTTTTTTTTTGGCGCGGGCGCGATTAAGAACGTTAACGGCTTGCCAAAAACTTGCAGAACAACCTTGACCTGCTGTTTAGGGCTATTTAACTTGAGCCCGCTAACCCACCCATGAACAGAAGAGACCGTCAGTAAGAAGTTTCTTATGAAAACCCCCATCAAACATCATAGTAGTACTATCCTCAAACGCGGTTGCCGCTTTGCTTTTTCGCGAATCGGCGGTTTTTCGTGTGCGGCGATCGTGGCCTCACTGCTTGGTTCTCAATCCCAAACGTTGGCTCAATCCGACAACTTCGATTCTGGCGCCTTAAGCTCCGCTTGGACGAAGTATCAATTCTTTGGTCAGAGCTACACTTTTCCGAACGCGGGCGCCGGTAAAGCGCTGCGCATCCAGGCGAATCCAGTGCCCGGCGCCGCGCCGGCGGCGGCAGCCATCGCGCAGACGAACATTTACACCGATTTCTACGTTGCCTTGGACCTTGTCAACTGGGCGGTGAAAGACCAAGCCGTGGTGCTGCTGGGGCGATGGACGCCCGGTGGCTCTGCCGGCTTGGCGGAAGGCACTGGCATCATCATGAATTACGATGCCCAACAGGATGGTGAGAACGCCGGCGACCGTAAGGGTGGCCAATTGCAGATTAACAACATCTTCCCCGGGTTTGCCGCCTCGACTCTGGCGGCGACAGAAGTCAGCCTCGAACCGGGGCGCTCCTACCGGTTTGTTCTCCGCGGCGTTGGGACGGCGTATAGCGGTGCGGTTTATGACCATAACGACCTGACCAAGCCGGTGGCGACTGTATACGCGGACGATCCGACCTATACCAGCGGTCTGTGCGGTTTCCTTTCCTTCAGCCGTAATGGCACCGCCGGAACCACGGATGTCACGATTGACAATTATTACGCGGGCGCAACCGATCCAAACCCGGCCCCCGCGCCCGTGCTGGCGCACCCGATTGCCGGGACTCCCATCGTGAGTTCCCGTGTGCCGGCGGCACGGTGGCAGAATTTTCACAACCCCGCCGCGGGGATCAGTTTTACCGCCAACACCTACGCGGCGGACGTGATCAATGCCTCCGCCACGAAGCTCTATCTGAACGGCGTGGACGTTTCCAGCCAACTGGTGTTGCCGGCGAATGGCACGACGATCGCGGTCAGTTTGCCGGGCGCGGCCCTGCAACCCAACAAGGTCTATGGTGCCCGGATCGAGCTGGCTGACACCACCGGGCTCAAGACTTCCACCAACACCTTCTGGTTCGATACGTTCAGCGAGGCTTTCCTGGCGAGCAATCCGGTGAAGACCATCGAGGCGGAAGACTACAATTACTCCAACGGCGTGTATCAACTTGATCCCGTTCCCGTCTCCGGCATGGACACGAACGGTGCGCTCGTGAATGGCAGTGTGGATGCCGGCGGCAACGGCCTCGGATTCTTCGGCATGACCGGCACCGCGGGAGTGGACTATGCCAAGCCGGGCGGCTTCTATAATCTGCAACTGGTGGAATATCGCGCCAATGACCGCGTTCAGATCACGCAAGGCTCCTACCTTAGTCCGTCCCGGGACGAAGCCGGTGACATTCAGGATTTCCTCACGAACCTGCCGCCCCTCCGCATCAACGACACCCAGCGTTCCAAGTACGCCGTCAGCAACGTTTTGGAATATCAGGTTCGTCTGACCTCCCCTGGTGATTGGATGAACTACACGCGCAGTTTTGCTCCCACGAACTATCACGTTTACCTCCGCTGCGGCACTTTCGGCTCAACGACAGTTTATCTCGATCAAGTGACCACTGATCCGACTGTGCCCCGTCAGGAGCAAGTCCGTTGGGGCGCGTTCAATGTCGGCAACCATATCATGCGGCTCAACTACCAATATGAGCAACTGATGTATGGTTCCTCGCCGGCGGTGGTCCAACTCGCGGGCACGAACACCCTGCGCTTGACGCTGGGCGGCACCGCGATCAAGGATGAGCGTGTAATTGTCATGGATTATTTGTTGCTGGTGCCGACGAGCGACAGTCCAACACCGATTGCGCAGTCCTATCCTTCAACTGTTTTCGACAACTTCAGCGACAACAACGACACGACGCCGGCGTGGGCGCATTACGATCCGCTGAATGGCGTGACCGGCGGGCCAGCCACCTTTGCCACGACCGGTGGCGTTTACCACCTTATCGCACCAGCTCCGGGCGCACCCGATGCCGGCCCGGCCCGCGTTGGCAGTTTCCTCTCCGGCGTTGATTACACCGATTTCTACGTCGCGGCGGATCTGATTGACTTTGATGACACGGTGCGGCAGGCGTTCGGCATAGCTGCCCGCGTCACCACGCCAGGTTTGGGCACCACGGCGGGTTACCTCTTCAGTTGGGAGCCGGGTAGCGGTTCGTTGCCGGGCGTCAGCAATGGCGATCTGGATATTTCCCGGCTCGTCGCTGAAACGCCTGTGGGTCAGATTGAAACCGCCCCCAGCGGTTTGCATCTCACCAAAGGCAAGAGCTACCGGTTTGTCTTTATGGGACATGGCAGTGACTTTGAAGGCCAGGTCTATGAACTGCCCGACACCACGAATCCCTTGATTCGCTTACCCGCGCACGACCCCGATGACCTCTATCCCGTCGGCCAGGTCGGCTTCGTGGTGGCCAGCCAAAGCAGCTTCACGATTGCGGGCGATGCCACGTTCGATAACTTCCTCGCTACCACCGCTGAACCACGTCTCACGGTGAGCCAATCTGGAAACTCGATCACGCTCTCCTGGCCGACCATTCCGTATCGCTTGGTAAGCAGCCCGAGCCTGACCTCGCCGGTGTGGACCGAGGTCACGACCGGCAACACCTTCTCCGGCGGCGTGAATGTCCACACGGAGACCGCCGCGGGCGCCAAGTACTTCCGGCTGATTTACCCGTAACATCCCGGTAGTAGATTTAATCAACGCCGCCTGACCTGTGAGGGTCAGGCGGCGCGTGTTTTTGGAGGTGTTCGCCGCGCGTGCGCTGGCCGCTCGCGTCGCCATGCATCCGCTGCCACCGACTTCTGCTGGCTACAGCTAATCCCTCCGGCAGGCCCCCCGATGACACCACCAAACCAATCGTGCTCCGCCATGTCCACGACTTCTGACCCAGTCCGGTATTATTCGCTCACAAAACTCCAGCTTTGAAAGTTACACGACAAGCCGATAGTTGCGCGTTGCCAGACAAGGCGGCGATGGTTCAATGTTTTGCCATGCGCCGGTTTTCCCTCGTCATCCTCTTAGCGTTGTCCGCCTTCGCCGCTTTGGGGCAGGCCAACATCAATCCCATCACGCGCGAGACCGTGCGCGGCGCGGAGGAGCTCTTTGGTTTGGATTTTGTCGACGCAAAGCTGGATCTCCTGTTGCCGGGTTTGAAAGAGCAGCTCGACAGCTTTGAAGCCCTGCGCCGCTTTCCGCTGTCGAATGGCGTGCCGCCGGCGCTGCAATTCAATCCGCTGCCGGGCGGGTTCAAGTTTGAAACGCAACGACGCAAATTCCGTCCGGCGCCTGCGCCCAAAGTGAAACTGCCAGCGAACCTCAACGACCTCGCGTTCTGGCCGGTTCGCGAACTGGCGGCGCTCATCAAGTCACGGCAAATCTCTTCCGAAAGGCTCACCCGGCTCTATCTCGAGCGGCTGAAGAAGTTCGGGCCGAAGCTCGAATGTGTTGTCACGCTGACCGAGGATTTGGCACTGGCGCAGGCTCGTTGCGCCGACCGGGAAATCGCAGCCGGCAGGTATCGCGGCCCGCTGCATGGGATTCCCTACGGCGCCAAGGATTTGCTCGCCGTGAAGGGGATGCCCACCACTTGGGGGGCGGCGCCGTACACAAATCAAGTTTTCGACTTCGACGCGACAGTGATCAAGCGCCTGGAGGCAGCGGGTGCGGTGCTGGTGGCCAAGACGACGCTGGGCGAACTGGCGATGGGCGAAACGTGGTTCGGCGGACGCACACGCAATCCGTGGAATCTGGAGCAAGGTTCGAGCGGCTCATCGGCCGGTTCGGCGGCGGGCACGGCGGCGGGGTTGTTCGCGTTCGGGATTGGTTCGGAAACCTACGGCTCGATTGTCTCGCCGAGCGACCGCTGTGGCGTAACCGGATTACGTCCGACGTATGGCCGCGTGAGCCGCACCGGCGCGATGGCACTGAGCTGGAGCATGGACAAGATTGGTCCCATCTGCCGGACCGTGGAAGATTGCGCGATTGTGTTCAACGCCATCTACGGCCCGGACGAGATGGACCAGACGGTTTACGACGCGCCGTTCAACTACGATGCGCGCCTGAACGTAAGGAAACTCCGCGTGGGTTTTCTCAAGGCCGACTTTGACTTGGAGAAAGGCGAGCGGAAAGCAAATGACGAAGCATCGCTGGCGAAGTTGCGGGAGCTAGGCATCGAACTACAGCCGGTGGAACTGCCAAAGTATCCCCTCGGCAGCATTTCCTTCCTGCTTTCCACCGAAGGCGCGGCGGCGTTCGACGAATTGACGTTGAGCGGACAGGACGACTGGCTCAGGCAGCAAGGCGGCGGTGCGTGGCCGAATACCTTCCGCAAGCGGCGCTTTGTCCCGGCGGTCGAATATCTGCGCGCACAACGGGTTCGCTGGCTTTTGATTCAAGACACTGCCCGGGTCTTCGCGCGCGTGGACGTCATCGTGGCCCCAGCACAGACCGGCAACAGTCTGCTGCTCGGCAACCTGACCGGTCATCCGTGCGTCGTCGTGCCGAACGGATTTTCCACGAACAGCACGCCGACGAGCATCTGCTTCATTGGAAAACTTTTTGGTGAAGCGGAACTCCTGGCGGTTGCTAAAAAGTACCAGGAAGCGACGAACCTCCATCGCAAGCATCCGTCGCTCTGACCGTTCCCGCACGCTGGAGCGGCTTTAACTTTTCGTCTGGAAAACGAAGAAGTACGGCAGGGCGGCCTTTCCCTGCTTGTCGCGGAAGCCGGTAAACTTTTGGCTGTTGATCCAGTAACCGTAGGTTTTGTTCGGCTCCAGTTTCACCTTGAGGGTGCAGGTCTTCATCGCGGCATCGTAGTGCGGCTTGCCGACAGCCACCGGGCTCGAATCCTTCCAGGCGGTGCTCCAACTCCAGGAATTGTCCGCCATTTCCTTGCTGAACGTGACTTTGATCTCGACTTCGCCGGGCGCGACATCTTTGCTGCCGGCTTCCGGCACCGTTTTGACCACCACCGGCGCGACGGAATCAACGGTGGGGGTGACTTCAGTTTGCGCCAGGAGAATGCCCGCGAGGAGAACGGGGCAGCCCAGCATGACGATGATTCGTTTCATAATATTTCACTTTCGATTTAGGGTTCGGTCAGGGAAGGAAAAACTCCGCTCGCAGTTCACCACTTCAACCGGCCGGCGAGCCAGAGCAGGAGGAAAAGGAGCAGGAGGACACCGGTGAAAAACAGCGCCCGCTTGCGGCAGGCGGCCTGGAATGCGTGCGCTGCCGGTTCATTGAGGAAGTAACGGCGCTCCGCCACAGCCACGAACACACCATGCCGCGTCATCTGCTCGAAGATCCACGAGTGGCGCTGGCCCGCCTGCTCCAAGGTGATGGCGTGTTCGCGGTCGGTGGCGCCGGCTTCACGGAACGCGCGGATGAAACGCTTGCGCCGGAGGACGATGATTGCGGCGGCACTCACTTTGGCTTGAGCGAGTCGAGGAATTTCTGGTCGCCCTCCTCCAGCGCGGCGGCGAGTTTGTCCGGTTCGGGCTGGCCGTTCCACCAGCGGATGATTTCCGGTTTGTAGGGCGGCGCGCCTCGCTGATCGTTCCACCACTTGCCCCAGGCGTTCCAGTCTTTGCCAAAGTTCTGCCCGGTGATCCGCACGAGTGAAATCTGCGCCCACCAATGCGTGTTCTGGTTGCCGTGATAAACGAGATGGATCAACTCCGGCACGTCTGCCTGGTCGCCAATCAAACCTAGCGCGCGGATGGCCATCCAGCGATCACGGTTGTTGCGGTCCACCCGCTCGTAGGCGATGCCGCGCAGCCCCGGCAGCGCCTTGGTTGATCGCATCGCGGCGAGCGTGTTAATCGCCTGAAAGTATTCCGTCGAACGCGGCCCGCTCAGGGCATCAATGGATTTCCTCTCCAACGCCTCGCGCTCATCCGCCGACCAGCCGTCGAAGGTGCGGCGGTCGAAGAAGCTCTTGAACTGCCGGTCCGTCCATGCGAGCACGGCGCGTTGATCGTCGTTCAGGTTGCCGTCGTTCGTGTGCGGCGCGACGCTTGGCGGCGGCGATGCCGGACTGTTCGCGCCGGTCGGGCTGGATTTCAATTCCTGAAAGCGCTGCCACAATCGCTCCTTCTTGTTGGTGAAATTCGCCTTCGCCGCTTCCAAATCTGGGAGTCGATCTTCACCGAGGTTCTTCCACTCACCGTTCACGCGGCCGAACGTGCGCGCGCTGAACGGATGCCGGCCCTTGCCCGCCGGGAACGGCAGAAACGTGATGACATTCGCCAACTCCGCGCGCCAGATCTGGACGGCAACAATTTTCGATTCCGCGAGCGCCTTCAGGTAAATTGCCAACCCCTCGGGATCGCGTTTCGCTTCGCGCTGATACCATTTCTCCTGCTCCTTTGGATCCAGTGGCACGAGACTCATCCGGCTGATGGCGGAGGCGTCCTTGCCCGCGCTTGCGCGTTGCCACGCGGCGACCGCACTTTCGGGGGAGGAAAGATCGGCGGCGACCGGGAATTCACTCACAAGGCGATTGACTTCGCGTTCCGCCATCGGCGCGGCGATGGCGTTGCCGGCGGTGCGAAACGTCAACAAGTATGGCACGGCGGCGCGGCCCGAAGCATCCTGGAAGTTGTGGAACTTGTCGCTGTTGAGCCAGGTCGCGTAGAACTTGTCGGGCTGGAGCTTCACTTTGATGACACATGTGCGGCCATCGGGCAGGTACCTCGGCGAGCCAACGATCTCCGGGAAGTTTTCCTCACCCCAGGTGGACCAGGACCAACTGCCATCCTGCATGGCCTTGCTGTAGGTGACGAGGATCTCAGAGGTGAGCGGATCCACCTGGGTGGAACCTGCCACCGGTTCGGTGCGCACCACGACCGGCGGGGCGGATTCGAGGGAAACCTCCTGGCTGAACGCCAAGGGTTCGAGTGCAAACGCGGCGCCCGCGAGACCGAGAACAAGTCTGGTTTTCATGGAATGGCTCCTGGGAGGGTGGTTGGTTCCTGGATCATGGTTTGGAGGAATTTCCCGCGCCGGTTTCGCGCGGAAAGAAGTAACGGGAACTGAATATCACCGGCAGCACGACCACACCATTGCCGAGGAGGACGAACAGGCCGTGGTTGGCGCCCCTGCCGAACGCGACAACTGCGCCGGCGATGGCGAATACGATGACCAACGCGTAGGCCCAGCGATGGCCGAGCAGCAATCCCAGCAGCAGAGCCAGATTGCAAGCTACGGTGGCAATTCCTGCGAACGAACCGCGGGCCATCGCCGAAAATAGACCGAGCACGGTGATGATCGCCAACGCCAGCAGGCCGATGAAAAGTTGCCCCGGCGGCGTTCGCTTCACCGGGTTGGCGGACGCAGAGGAAATGACCGGATCATTCGTTTGCATAGTGGGGTGGATCAAGGTCGCGTTTGGAAAATCAACAGGTACGGCACGGCAGCCTGGCCGGTGGCATCTTTGAAGTCCTGATGCCATTCGCTGTTGAGCCAGATGGCGTAAACTTGGCCGGGCCGGAGTTTCACCGGCAGGACGCATGTGCGGCCGTCGGCCAGAAAGCGCGGCTGGCCGGTCATCTCGGGAAAATTCCCCTCGCCCCACTTCGTCCACGACCAACTGCCATCTCGCATTGGCTGGCTGAAGGTGACGCGCAATTCAACGAGCGCCGGGTCAATGCCGGCCGCGCCCGACGGCGGAAACGTTTCTATCACCACCGGCGGAACGGGCGGCGCCGCGCCGACGTTCGCAGCCTTCGCCGGCTCAAGCTGATAATCGCGGCTCACGTTGCGTTCACCCAGCGGGCGCGGGCCGAGATTCGCGGTCAGTCTTGCGTACCCCGGTGCCGTAATTTCCACGGACTGTTTCGCCCCATACCAGCCCACGTACAGGTTGAAGCGGCCTTGCGCGTTCCCGCGTGCGTTGGGCGGGTCGCCCTTTTCGTGCGCACCGGCCGGGCGCGGCAGCAGCCGCGTTTCGACGTTCGGCACCGGCTGATGTGTCTGCGCATCAACCACGGTTCCGCGCACGAAGACGCTTGTTGGTAGAAACCACCGCCCCAATCCGAGCACCGCGACCAGCGCAACGACCGTGGAGATGACCACATTGGTTCGGCGTCCGCGCGTCGCCCACCAACAAAAACCGTAGAGCATTCCCACCGGCAGCGGCGTTTGGAAAAGATTCCACCGGATGGCATTTTCGGAAATCTGCCACAGCGCCCAGCCCGACGTGATGAGCAACGCCGCCGTGCCTTCGCGTTTCCAGCCGGCGATGAACCCGGCGAGCATCAAGCCCAGCGCCACGAAATTCAGTTGCACGCCTTCGGGCTGCGCGGCGATCGGCGGCAATCCCTCCGCGAGCACGAAGAAACCGTAGAACACCAGCAACAGCGTGCCGAAGACGCGCGCCGTCCACCGTGCCAGGGGAACCGACTTCCCGGCCGCCAACGGCGCGCGTGGCCGGTCGGTCATGGATTCTGAACTCCCAACTTTGGCAGTCGCGGTTGGAGCGTCGGCCGATCGCTCTGGACGGGGCGCGGCCGCGATCGTCTCCACGTCCGACTTCACCTCGCTCGCGTGCTGGTAGCGGCGCTCCGGCTCCTTTTCCAGCGCGTGCAGCACCACCTCATCCAGCCGTACGTCCACCTGGACCTTGCGCGACGGGGGCGGGAATTTTCCGAGCGGCAGCTCGCCCGTGAGCATTTCGTAGAAGATGACGCCCAGCGAAAAAATGTCCGCGCGATGGTCCACTGTCGCGGGTTTTTCCAGCTGCTCCGGCGCCATGTAATGCGGCGTGCCCAGAACATCCTTCGCCCCGGTCAGCGCGGTCTTCTCCGCCGTGCCGCCAACGATCTTCGCGATGCCGAAGTCGGCGATTTTCACGCGGCCCGATTTGTCGAGCAGGATGTTTTCCGGTTTGATGTCGCGATGGACGATGCCGTGCTCGTGCGCAAACTGAAGCGCTTCGCAGATCTTCGGGACGATCGTCAACGCTTCTTCGGGCGAGAGCTTGCGGGTTTGCAGCAATTGCCGCAGGGTCAGTCCGTCCACAAATTCCATCAGCAGGTAATGGAAGCCGCCCGCCTGGCCAAAATCATAAACCGCGACGATGTCCGGATGATTTAACCGGGCGAGCGCCCGGGCTTCGCGTTGAAATCGTTCCGCGAATTCGGCGTCGGAGATGCCCGTCTCGCGTTCGCTGGACAGAATCTTGAGCGCCACGATGCGATCCAGTTTCTGCTGGCGCGCCTTGTAAACCGCGCCCATGCCGCCCTGGCCGATGAGTTCGAGAATTTCAAGCTGCGGAAAATGTGGCGCGAGGGCGGCGACTGCCGGCGGGACGAAGCGGGTTTTCCCGCCGGGATTGGTTGGTTCCGTGCCGGTGTTGAAGCCCGCCTTGATGAGACACTCAGGACACAACCCGAGCGGGACGTGCGGCGGCAGCGTCTTGCGACAACCCGGACATGTCAGTTTCGTCTCCGTCATTCCGACCCTTCCCACCCTTACTTAGGAAACGGCGGCGCAAGGTTGCGCGCGGATTGAAATTTAATTCCCGGCCAGCACGGCAAACAGGTGGCGCAACTCTTCCTCCACGTCCGCCGGCGCCGCCACCGTCTGCCCAATCTCCTCGCGCAACAATTGCCGGTAGCGCTGGCGCAACCGGTGCACCGCCGATTTCACCGTGCCTTCGCTCACGCTCAATCGCGCCGCCAGGGCCGCATACGGTTGTGCCGTGCGTTCACCGACCAGACAGGGATGCAGCGCGGCGAACCACTCCGCCTTGCCGTCGCTCGTGAATTCACCACGCAAACGGTTCAACACGGTTTCCAGGAGCGTCAACGCCCAGCGCAACTCGAAGCTGCGCTCTGGCGTCGTGTTGTCCGCCGGCTCGCGACCGTAGCGCGTTTCCGCCGTGTCCAATTGCAACCGGAGTGGCGGCGTGCCCCCGCCGCGTTTCTGGGCGCGGGCCTTGTCCCATTCGTCGGCCAGGAAATGATTCATCGCCGAGAGCAGGAACGAACGGAAACGGCCTTTTTCCTGATCAGCGTCCGCCACCCAGTTCTTCTCCAGCAGCCGCGCGAAGAATTCTTGCGTCAAATCCTGCGCGTCTTCGGGTGACTGGCCGCGGCGCCGGACGTAGGCGTAGAGCGGAAACCAGTACGTCTGGCAAAGCCTGGCCAGCGCGTCCCGGGCGCGCGTGGTGTCGGCGTGGCCGGCGGTGAGCACCACCGACCAGTGCGTGGTCACAAAAGCGGGCCGCGGCGGGGCGATCCCCGTCGTCCCCGGCGCGTCTGCTGGCGCGGTTGTGCTCACCGACTTGAGCCTAACGCCGGCAGTGGCAAACGCAAGGCGGGCCGCCGACCGGAAACGAAACTTTCCGCGCCAAGCCAATCTTGCCAAGCAGCGTTAAAAAGTGGATTACATCCGCATGTTAATTCGTCTAGTCACTCGCCCAGCCACGGGAGGCGCGATGCTCTTGCTGGCGGCTTTGTTGTTCACCGGTTGCCAGACTGTGCCGCCCAATTCACTGGCGACGCACGATTCCGCCCGGTGGGAAAAGGAAATCGCCGCGCTCGAAGCCAGCACAGCGACCCATCGTCCGCCGCCGGGCTGCATCGTGTTCGTGGGCAGCTCGAGCATCCGCCTGTGGAAAACACTGGCGGAGGATTTTCCTGGATTGCCGGTGGTCAATCACGGTTTCGGTGGCTCCCAGCTCGCGGATTCCGTGAACTTCGCCGAACGGATTATCATCGCGTGCCAGCCGCGCCAGGTGGTGATCTACGCCGGCGGCAATGACATCAATGCCGGCAAGTCGCCCGAGGTGGTGTACGGCGATTTCGTGGCACTCGTAACCCGGTTGCGTGCCGCCCTGCCACGCGTGAGAATTGCCTACATTGCGAGCGCACCCAATCCCGCGCGGTGGGCGCAAGTGGAGAAGGTGAAGCGCCTGAATTCGCTCGCTGCGGATTATTGCCGACGGCACGGGCTTGCCTTCATTGACGTTTTCCCGCTCATGCTCGGCCCGGACGGCCAGCCCAAGCCGGACATTTACGTCGCGGATCGGCTGCACATGAATCCGAAAGGTTACGCCATCTGGCGCGAAGCTGTGGCCCCGCACTTGAAATAGGGCTTCGCCAAAGCTCATGAATCCGCGCGTCCTCAGCTTCTTTGGACTGCTCGTATTGCTGGCTTCGCAATCCTTCGGTGCCGAGGCCGCTCCGGTGGCTTCGCGGCCGGTGTTTCCCAACGATGTCCGCGTGGAAACCGGGGTGGCTTATCTGCCCGAAGGCCGCAAGGAGCAGGCAGACCTTTACTTCCCGAAAGAAATGCCCAAAGGCCGGAAACTGCCGGCGGTGGTGATCATCCACGGCGGCGGTTGGAGCGGTGGCCAACGCGAGGCCGTGCGCGAAATCAACATCGGCAGCACGTTGGCCCGGAATGGCTACCTCGGGATGAGCATTGATTACCTGCTCTCCGATCACAGGCAGGCCGTGTGGCCAACGAATCTGTGGGATTGCAAAACCGCGGTCCGCTGGCTGCGCGTGAATGCGGCGAAACTCGGGGTTGATCCTGACCGTATCGGCGTGACCGGCGGCTCGGCGGGCGGGCATCTGGCCGCCATGGTTGCGCTGACGACTCCCGCCGATGGCTTCGATCCAGCCGAACCGTATCGCGAGGTCTCGTGCGCCGTGAAATGCGGCATTGATCTTTACGGGATCGCCGACCTGCCGACCTATCATGACGTGGGCATGCTCGGCAAAACTCTCGCGGAAGCGCCCGAGTTGTATCGCCGCGCGTCGCCGGTGACCTACGTCCGCAGCAATTCGCGGCCGCTATTGATCCTGCATGGCACTGCGGATACGACGGTGAGCGTGCGGCAATCCGAACTCTTCGCGGCGAAATTGCAGGCCGCCGGTGCGGCGCACGAGCTGGTCCTCGTCCCGGACGCGCCGCACACGTTTCATCTCCAGCCCAAGCAACGCGATTTGCGCCCCGTGGTGCTGCAGTTTCTCGACCGGCATTTGAAGCGGAAATCCTGAGTGACCGAGTTTCCCGCTTTGCAGCCGGCCCCGCTTTTGATTTCATCCGCGCATGTCGAAAGCTTCCCTGGCCGGGATCGTCACCCACTGCGACACGTTGCTGGCTACCACCGAGATCTCCGACTACGACGGCGCCATGAACGGACTGCAAATGGAAAACCGTGGTAGCGTCACGCGCATCGCTGCCACCGTGGACGCCAGTCTGGCCACGGTGAAACTGGCTGCGAAAGCCGGCGCCAATTTGCTCCTCGTTCACCACGGTCTTTTCTGGTCGCCGTCGCATCCGTGGGTGGGCAGGAAATACGAATTGCTGCGCGCCCTGCTGGAAAACGATATCGCGGTTTACAGTTCGCATCTGCCGCTCGATCTGCATCCGAAGTTCGGGAACAACGTTCAACTGTGCGCCGCGCTGGGCCTCAAAAAGCTCCAGCCGTTTTTCGAGAGTCACGGGCAGCCCATCGGGTTCCGGTCCGAGACCGCGCTTTCGCTCGCTGAATTGTCGCGGCGCCTGCAACGCGCGACCGGCGCCAAGCCGCGCGTCGTTCCCGGCGGCCCGGCGATTTGCCGGCGCATTGGCGTGGTGACGGGCGGCGCGGGCGGTGATTTGAAGACGGCGGCCGAGGAAGGCGTGGACACGTTCGTGACCGGCGAAGGCCCGCACTGGACCTACGCGCTGGCCGAGGAACTCGGCCTCAACGTGCTTTACGGCGGGCATTACGCGACCGAGACATTCGGGGTGAAGGCGCTGGCAGCGCAGCTTTCCCAGAAGTTCCGCGTGCCGTGGGTTTTTCTCGATCATCCAACCGGCTTGTAGCCGGCGCGTGTTCCGCATATTTTCCCGCCCCGATGCAGTCCAACGTCACGACCGTCATTCCCGTCTATAACGGCGAGCGTTTCCTGCTGCGCACGCTGCAAACCGTCGCGCAACAGACCAAACGGCCCGACCGCCTCATCGTGCTCGACAATTGTTCGACCGACCGCACCGAGCAGATCGTGCGCGCGTTCACCGAATTGAAGTGCGAGTTCATCCGCAACGAGAAGAACCTCGGCCTCTTCGGCAACATGAATCGCGCGCTGGGATTCGCCGAGCAAACCCGCTACCTGCATCTGTTGTGCGCCGACGACCTGCTCACGCCGCGCTATCTCGAACGAATGGTGCCGACCCTGGAATCGTGCCGGGGGTTCGGCACCAGTTTCTGCCTGGATGAACGGGTGGACGAGGAGGAACGGCACCTGAGCATCTCGGGCCGCGTGACGGGCGACGTGGAGGAGATTCCCCGCGCCGCTTATCTCACGCAAAAGGCGGAGATTGCGAACCAGGCGTTCAGCGGCACGCTTTACAAGACCAACTTCCAGAAAGTGCCCGTCCAGTTCCGGCTCGACATGCCGATCCTGGCGGACGTTGTGTTCTACGCCGAGTTCGGCGCGCATTGCGAGCGCATCGTCCGCGTGAACGAGCCGCTGATGCAATACCGCTGGCATGGCACGAACCAGAGCAGCGAGAACATGCCCGGCCTTCAGGCGCTCGTGTTGGACGAATGGAAGACGATGCAAACCATCGAGGCGCTGCGCGGCGGCACGGGCTTCGTGCGCGGTTGCAAACTCAAGGGGCTTTTTGGCGTGCGCTCGGGCATCAAGGCCCGGCGTATCCGACAACTCGGCAATAACCAGTATTCGCGCGAGATCGTGGCGGCGGGCCGGCGGATTTCCGGATTGCCGCTGTGGTTGGCCGCGCAGTGCGTGGTGCACACGCGCGAACTGGTGGTGTACGGCATCCTGCGCCGCCGCCGCCAGAAGAACAATGTATTTGGATGAGACGCGCTGTTCCGTGTTGCGTCGAGTAACGCTCAGACCGCCGCTTGACGAAACACGCCCACTCCATGAACGATTCCGAAATCCGAACCCGCCCCGTACCGAAGTGCTTCGTTTGCGGCAGCACGGGCGAGATTTTGTACGCCGGCATTCGCGACCGTTCCTTCGCCGCGACGGGCGAATGGGGCTTGCGCCGTTGCCCGCTGTCCGCCTGCGGATTGATCTGGCTCGATCCCCAGCCGATCGAAGAGGACATCGGCAAAGCCTACGCGAGCTACTACACGCACAACCAGCCGGCGCCCGGAGCGAGTTTGGTGCGCGACGCGGTCTATGCTGTCTGGACAAGTTATTTGCGCGTCCGACTCGGCTACCGACAGGGTGTTGGTCCGGCGTGGCGCGCGATCTTCGCGCCGCTCGCGCTGTCACATCCAGGCGGGCCGGACGAACTCGACTCCGCCGCCATGTATCTGCGCGCGCCGGCAGGCGCCGCGAAAGTGCTGGATGTCGGCTGCGGCAGCGGCGTGCTGCTGGCGCGGATGAAAGCGCTCGGCTGGGAGGCGGAAGGGGTAGAACTTGATCCCGGCGGTGTGGAAGCGGCGCGGGCGCGCGGCGTGACGGTACATCAAGGCCAGCTTGCCGATGCGAAATTTCCCGACGACCACTTCGACGCCGTCCACTCCGCCCACGTAATCGAGCACGTCTATGATCCAGTGGCGTTGTTGCGCGAGTGCTTCCGGATTCTCAAGCCCGGCGGCAAGCTGGTCATCCTCACGCCGAACACGGCGAGTTGGGGCCATCGGAAGTTTGGCCGCGCGTGGCTTAACCTTGATCCGCCGCGCCACTTGATTCTGTTCAATGCTCAAACCCTCCGCGCCGCCGCCGAGAAACAGGGTTTCACCGTCGAGCGACTGGATTCCACCATCCGCAGCGCTTGGGTGTATGGCGCGTTGAGCGGATTGATTGCGCGGACGGGTCGCGCGGAGATGAGCGCACTCGGGAAACCGGCGAACCTGTTGCGCGGTGCCCTGTTTCAAACCGGCGAGCGCATCCGAAAATGGCTGGACCCCGACGCTGGCGATGAATTGCTGCTGATCGCGCGCAAGCCCGCCTGAAGTGGAGCGCGCCGAGGGGGTGGAGCGCCGATCTCCGATCCGGCGCGTTTCTGCCAACACCAACGAGCCGGGTCGGAGACCGGCGCTCCACCCCGAAAAAAGAATCTGGCGAACAGTCTATTTGGCCGGTAACTGCCTCCGCTCCGCCATGACCACATACCCCAACAATCCCAAACCCACCGCAATCGCCGCCAGACTGATATAAAGCCCCGCGAGCGGCGGCTGGAAATGAAATTCGACATTGTGCTCCCCCGCCTTATCCAGGAACACCCCGCGTGCGATGAAGTTGCAGCGCAGGAGTTTTGCCGGTTGGCCGTCCACCGTCACACGCCAGTTGGCGTCGTACTTGTCATTGAGCAACAGCACGGCTGGCGCGGCGGCTTTGGCCTTCAGGGCGATGTGCTTTGGCGCGTAGCTTACGAACTTAACCTCGCCCGCCGACTGATTTGTGCCGGGTGAAACTCCCAGCGGCTCGGCCAGCAACACGGTTTGGTGCGGATCAAATGACTTGTCCGCCAGTTCTTGCAGCGTGGCGAGGTCGGTTTCCGATTGTGCAGCGAGCGCGTTGCGCCAATCCAGCGGCACGTTCGTATTCTGTTGGATGGCTTTTGACCAGGCCTCGCGTTTCGCCGGTTCGTTGGTGCTGATTTTCCAATTTGTGTAGAGGCTGGCGCGCGGCAGTGCGCCGGTGAATTCCAACACTGCCAACTGGCCACCCGGCCCCGGCACGGTCGTGATCTCCGCGCCGCTTTGTCCCGCGGCGCCGGGTTTGGCGGCGAGATTGAACTGATGCGCTACGCGGAAACTCTTCCGTTCCGGATCGAACTGCTGGTTGAACACGTCCACCAAGCCGGCGGGCGCGAGCAGGTAACGGGTGTTGCTCAATTCCCAGCGGCGCAGCGGGAAGGAATTGATCACCGCCTCATAGGCCGCCTTGTCCTGTGGTACGCGCGGCTCCTGCACGATGTCCAGCGACTGGATGTCGTAGTACTGAAACAGCCATTGCTTCCAGTTGAGGCTGTAGAGTTGCAGCAAGGTCCCGGCTTGACCCGCGACCTCGCGCGGCAGGCGGTTGGGATCGAGCGGAAAAATCGCCACGCGCTGTTCGTGCGGGTGCTGACGCAGGAACTCGATCGTGGGATTGGTCTCGTAGGTTTGCTTCCAATTCACCATCTCGACCCACGCGGAGTTGAAGGGCAACAGGTCCGCGACCAGCAGCGCCAGCAGCAACGTGCCGCCCAGCTTCGCCCGCGCCCCGCGGAATCCGCCAGCCAGAATCCAGGCCACCAGTCCCGCGGAAGGAATCGCGAACAACAGCCCGCGGCCGATCTGGCCCACGCTGAACTTCGCCGTGGCCCGGGCGGTGGACTGCGCGTAGTCCATCAGGTTCGCCGGCGCGCTGGCGGCCTTCTCCAGCGGAATGCCCTGCGACAGCAACGTGTATTCGACAAGCCGCTGTTCGAACTTGCCGCGCATCGCGCCCAACATGAGCCAACCCGCCGCGAACGCGCTCACGAACAGCACTGAAATCACGATCCACTTCCGGTCGAAGTCCGTCGCGCGCGCCCAGAAGGATTTCCCGCGCGGGGCGGCCGCGCCCACCGGCGGCTGGAAGCCGACGCGACATAACGCCTCGGCCCCATAGGCAAACACGATGAGCAGCGCCCATTGCAATATGTGATGGAACTTGGCCGGATTGCGGATGGTCGAAGCATAGGGCAGCGCGTAGAAGAACTGGTAGAAAGGTGCGAACCGGCCCCACATCAGGGCCATGCCCGCCAGGGCGACGGCGCACCAGAACCAAACCAGCCGTCGCTCAGTGGTGCTGAAGGGCCCGCCGACTTGGCGAAGTGTTTGCGCCAATGCGAACACTGCAACCAACACCACCAGCACGCCGGCGTAATTGCTGCCCGCGCCGGCGCGGAACGCGCCACCCGGCTGGCCGCGCGTGCCGCCGGATTCCACGTATTCATCCCACGACGGATCGCTGCCGCCGCGGCCCCAATACGCGCCGCCGTCCGGCGTGTCATGGCGCAGTCCGAACACACCGGGCACGACGAGGCCCAACGTTTCGAGCTTGGGCAGGCTGTATTGTACCGCAAAATCCCAGCGCGCCGCTTTGCTTTCCGCGTCCTGACCAACGCCGGCCACGCCTTTGATCTGCGTGCCGACCAGCGCCACCAGCGCCGCTGCCGCAATCAGGCCTGCGCAGACGCCCACCACGGCGAGCCGCGCGACACCGTTCACAATCCGTTTGCCGAACGCGCCTTCACCCACCAACGACTGCACAATCACGAACGCCGCCACGAACAAGCTGAACAACGCGCCGATGTCGTAGGCTTCCATGACGCCGAGTCCGACAGCGAAACCCGCCAGCATCACACGCAGCCAGCGGCGTGGCGACGTCGTGTCCGCCAAGGCGGCGAGTGCGAGGAAGTTCATGCCGAAGGCGACGGGCTGTGAGCACACGCCCCAGGCCGCCGTATTGAAGAAATCCGAGTTCAACGCCGCCGCCAGTGCGACAAGCAGGCAGGTGATCTGGGAAAAGCGGTATTGCCGGAAACAAAACCACGCGCACAGGCCGACGACGAAGAGCGAAAACTGGCACAAGATTTTGGAGCACAGCAGCGGACTGGTGACGAAGCGAAGCGCGGTGGTGGGCATTGGGCCGGGCGAGGGATATGGGTTGCCAAGCCAGTTCAAGTCCATCCACATGCCGCTGATGATGGCCGGCAGCCGATTTTGCGCGGCGACCATCGCGCCGAGGGGGCCGTCGTTGGAAAAGACGGTGTAATCCGGCAGGAAACTCAGCCGAAACGGTATGGCGAGCACGACGAAAAG
>WBZT01000961.1_pt1 | contig 22146 bp, 24 predicted proteins | sample 5204241 | NCBI WGS metagenome assembly WBZT01 (sample SAMN12344358, study PRJNA552823) | activated sludge metagenome | biome: Activated sludge suspended growth; feature: Nitrification reactor; material: Wastewater; isolation source: activated sludge from nitrification reactor of wastewater...
CACGGAGGGCAGGGAAAAAGCCAACATTCACAGCTAAAGACAAGACCCGCAGGCTGATCTGACGGGAAGCCATACGGGTACGGTTGAGGCAAACATACGAAACCCCTCACATTTCTGCAAGGGGTCGGCTCCTAATGCTATCGGGAGTGGGGTTACTTGAGGGCGATCACCAGTTCAGTATCGAGCGCCTTCGCAATAGCTGAAAGCGTGTCGAGTTTAGAGTGGTGTCTGCCGTCTTCAATGTTGGCGATAGTTGACCTGCTGATGCCGGAAGCCTCGGCAAGTTGCTGATGGGTCATGCGTCGTTCCTTACGGCGCATCCTGATTAATGCGCCTATCTGTTGGGTGGGGTTCATGTTATCTTGGTATTGCGAAGTAGAAGTAATCATCACTACCTGCATCGGTGTAGCATTCATAAACCTTATAGTCTTGCTCCTCTACGTTTTCAATAGTCAGCAGTTCAATGCTTACATCTCGTGTATCATTGTTGCTCATAAAGTGGCGGTTTGCAATGTCCCGACCTTTGCTGTGGTTCTCTACGATTACGGCATCTCCTGATGTTGAAGTGTGGCGACCAGTGTGTGTGAAGTTGATTGTTTCCATGTCCGTTGTTTTTATCGTTGTTTGATGAAGCAAATGTACAGCTATTTACGCAAATGTCAAGCGTTTTGTTGCTTATTTTTTAGTAATTTGCATAACTGATTGATAATTAGCGGGAAAATTTACACATAAAAAACCCCGATAGTTAGTCGGGGTCGGCTCATCTGGTTTATAAAGAACGCTACTTTCTTGTCATGGCCTGAATGGTGCTATCCTTTTGGGCGGATGATCGGGACGAGCCGAAGTAATACCCGTAGATGTCTTTACAGATTGCCCCGCTGATACCCGTCAGGTTGCCTACAATGAACGAAGCCTCGGTACTCATCTCGCCTATACCTTTGGCAATGATATATCCTACAATGGCAAAGAAAGCGGCCACACCGATGTAAGCGAGTACGTTCTGAGTGATGTTCTTGTTTCCGGCCTGAATCAGTGCGACCTCCCGACCCCTTGCGTCTTTCACGTCGGCCAGCAACGAATCCAATTGCGCTTGTTCCTGCTTCAAGAGTTCGAGAGCATAAGCCTTGTCTTCGGGTGTCATGGGTGGGGCGGGGATGTCGGGATTATTCCCCATCAGGATATCTTTCACGTCGTCCAGCACCGCAACGCCGGGGATCACATTACCCACCGCATCGAGTACGGTGTTAAAGCCCTTTGATTGCAGGAACTTGCCGAGTTTAGTTTCTTTGAATGGTTTCTTTGCCATAGTTCTATTCTATCCCGTGAAATACGGAGGGTTTACAATGTGCGAAGTTCCAATACTGCCAGACGATCCATAGGGCGGCTCCTGTGAAGCCTCCGAGTGCTGGCGGGTTATCGGATACAAACGATGCCAATACAAGGCAGACAACGACGCACAGGGCGAATGTCCATATTGCGTCATACCACTTTAATCTCATAGTAATTCAATGGTCATGTTTTCGGGAGCCGAACAATCACCCCCGAAGTAAGGGTTAAGGTTGTAGCCCCATGATGGTTTTGTAGAGTAGGGGATGGTGACGGATTTGTCGCCGCACCTAAACAGTACGTTCTTCGATGCCGGGTCGTGCGTTATGCTCATCAGGGTTGATGCTTCGGCCTCTACTGATGCGAAGCCGTCATATTTGCGAACGCCTGATTCATACACATACCACCCGATGCGGATCTTACCGTTCAGGGACTTCCATACAAGGCGAAGTGAATTGCGCTGATGCAGGCCGTAGCCCCATCCGAATAACTTATTCCAGTCACCGTCACAGTTCTTTGTACCGGGCAATACAAGGCATTCACGGCTGAACTTCACGAGATACTCCTGAAAGGTTTTTCCGGTGTGTGGCGAACCTATTACGATGCCGTTGCTGTAGTGACAGCCTTTGCAGATGGTGTAGATCATAAGTCGAACGGTATGTATTTTCCTCCTTTCAATGCCCGAAGCACCTCACGCTTGATATTACCCTTCTCAAAACTCACATGAACCCACGCTGGGTTGCGTTCATCGCCAAATTCCCAAATGAGCTGCGTGAACGGTACATTGACCATGATCCAATGAAACACCTGTGAGTTGGTAGTAGGGGTTCCATCACCATCACAGTCAAGATCGAGAGCCATGCCCTTTGTGTGGTGCGAGTTTTTCGCCCCGCCAATGATGGAGTTCACCACCGATGACCTGAATCCTGAGTTAATCGGTACGGCGTATCCGAACTGATCGCAGAGCGGGTCGTACACATTCTCTACCAACTCCCGAAGGTTGGCGAGTTGTATCGCATCGGGCTGATTGTCGATGCCGTGTCTGATGGCCTCCTGCGATTTGCTGAGGCGTTCTAAGGTGGTGTATTTACCGATGTTCATTCTTACCGAGTTTACCGATTAGTACGTTTGTGTTTATGCACCCCACCAGAAGCGATAATGCCTGCCTGAGTGCCTTTTGTTTCAATGCGGTGTCGATGTCTGCTGTATAGTCTTTAACCCCGCTCAGGAGATCATAAACAGCGTAAGCATCAGAGTAGATGTATATGAACCATCCGAAGGGAATAAGTGCCGCCCATTTTAATCTACTGCCTGACAGGTACTCATTGACTACGGTTTCACGTTGCAACCACAGCTTGAACACATACACCATGCCGATGAACAGCATAGCGAGTTCTAAGGCGTAGAGCGAGAAAAGGATGATCACCATACATCAGGTCAGCTTTTGGAGTATCAGTTTCTCAAGGTTCTGTGTAGCCCGTTCGTTGCGGTCAACCACTTCGATCAGCCTCTCTGTCTGCTGTGTGTTCTTACTCACTACTTCGTTGGTCTTTGTGATGAGTTCGATGAGTTGACGGGATTGCGCCTCCTGGCGTTCGTTCCATTCTTTGCGCTCCGCCATGCCGTCACGGTACATGATGACAAAGGCCGTAGCCATTGCAACGACGATAGACCCGAATATCCCGACTGCCCATTGCAGTAGTTCGTATTGAGCAACGATGTTTGTGGAGGCGACTATTTCGGTGGGTGTTGGCATAAACTACAGTATCTCGATGGTTGCTGTTGCGATAGATGCAATTAATCGCTTTGCTGCACGTTTGGCGTTGGTTTTCGATGCGTACGGCTCACCACCATCTGCAACGATCTTTCCGTTACGGGCAACGATGCGGATATACCACCCGCCTTTCTTGCCTTTGTAGATTTGGAGTTTGTGGGTCATGGTTAGCGTACGGTAATCCCTTTAAAATAATTTGTTTGTCCTGATGATTGCCATGCGTCAATGGCTGGTTGGTATGGAATAGATCCATTCCACTTGGTAGCATCATATGGATCGTAAGTCGCAGGAATATCAATAAACTTCCATCTTCCTGCACTATTAACGTTTTCAAACTTAGTCCCGCTTGTAAAGTATGGTACTCCTTTTATAATGCACTTTGCATATCCAGTTGATTCGAACTTGACAAGGTTGCAATCGTACTGACTGAACACATTGCTGACGTATCCGAAACCATCTTTTAGCCTGATGTACATCGCTGCAATTTTCTGTTGCTGTTCAATATGGCAATTACTGATCTCAAAATCTTTAACTACCGTAGAGCCTGCATCATCAAAATAAACCTCATAATCACTTCCTGATTGAACACCTTCAAAGATGCAACCTCGTATCCGTAATCCGCTAACAGCAGTTGCCTTAATTGATGCAAACTGTCCGGCTGAGTGTCGTGACTTGCAGTTTTGAATTATCGTATGGTTAGATTGTGATGCAGAATTAGAACCTCCTGCAAAACGAGCATAATCCAAATCGTAATCAATATTGTTTTCCCAAGCGTAGCATTGGTCAATAATAGTCCCCATCATCCATGCGGCTCTAATGCCGACATTGAAATCATGAAATTGACAGCCTTTTATTTCTGATCCATACGTAGCCTGAACATCTATTGCAATATTTGTTCTTCCGCTACCAACAAAAATTACGTTGGTGATTCTTAATTGACAATCAATACCTGCATTCGCTTCTGATAGTGATGCGTATTCTCTTTTAATTCCTACTGGTACAGATGACGGGATTATAAGTTTTCCGCCATGCCCTTGTATTTCAAGAATGCGGTTGTAATTAGCAGGAATTACGAGTGTTTGGTTGATTGTAATATCAGCCGCCAATTGTATTGATCGAACTGATCCATTAAGATAGCCAGACCATGCACTATTTAATTCCGCTGTTGTTGTTACCCATCGTACAAATCCAATATTTCCCGATCCGCCCGATGTCGGAGGGCATGAAGGGCATACACCGTCGGCTCCTGTTGCACCCGTATCGCCCTTGTCCCCCTTCTCCCCACGTATCAGCGTCACGGGTTTCCATCCTCCTGAGTAGTAGTATTGCTGACCGTTCACGATCAGGATGTCCCTGTTCTGAATGAAGTTCGGGAGGGTTCCACTCGGCAATACCGAGCGGGTGAAGATGCGACCTTGTGAAAGGTCTTGAGCGGATGCCTTTGTGAAGTAGGATGCCATCACGATCAGCAGTAACGCCAATCCAAACACCCCTAATATTCTCTTTTCTGTTTTGATTTCTTCCTGAGTCATATAGTTTAGTTCATTGGTGGTTCAAAACGTACACGGTTTGAAGTCGGCACGGTAGCAGTTGCCCAAATATTCGGGAATCCTACTGTGTCACGTACATCAGCCGCACTTGTCGGGTTACCTTGTAAGGTGATATTCTTCATGTCCCATGACGAGGTTCCGCCTGTGGTGTTGATCTGTTTAAGTTTCCAGTTCGTATTAGTCAGGCAATCCCGCAATACGATGTGGTTCGTGCCGTTCGTGGATTCGGATTCCATCAGGATGACGTTTGACCCGCCTTGCCAAAATACTTCGGTAGCTTTCATGGTAAATGGATCTGAACCCTTCACGCCTATGATAGCATTGGCGTAAACGCCTGATGATCCGATCTCGGCATGAAGCACGTCAATACGGGCGTTCTTGCTTACGGTGGTGACGCTGTTATCAATGTAGATACCATACGCCCCGTCCGTACCTTCGACCGTACAACGCTGAAACCACGTAGAATCAGCACCAACGACCTTACATCCAATCTCGGAGGCTCCTACCGTCCTGAAACGGCAGTTCATGAACATGGGCTGATTTCCTGCTGTGGAATAACCCGCAGAAGTCCACCATCCCTTGTCGATCAAAACGCCCTGAGTAGAGCAGTTGACCGTGCATAGTTCGTTATACACGGCATTGAGCAGGAATCCCGACTGCCAACCTGTGGCGAAGTCGTCAATCTCGATAAATTCAATGATAGCCCCACGTGTCGCACCAAAACGAATGGCCGTGTTTGATCCTGTGCCTGTAATCTTGAAATTACCGAACCGCCAACGGTTGTCGATGCAACTGTTGTCGGCTTCGGTCTGATCGGTAATGTCCGAAGTAAAGGCATATGATTGCGACCCCGTGACACGGAACCGACACCCTTCGCCGTCAAAAACAAACATCTGCGAATCCACATTAGAGGAAACGCCCGATTTGTAGCTTGGCAGGTAAATTGGTGACCCCGCAAGTACAAACGCCCCGTTTCCTGCGGCTAACTTCCTGACCCTGTTCGTCCCGTTCCGTAGGGTTTCAAAGGCTTCCTGAATGACTACTGTGTCGTAGTCGGTCGAAGATGCTGTTATTGATCCCCACTTGGCGGCTGTCAATGGCCATTGTGTAGCGGCTGTTGAATTATTATACCCAAGTGATTGCAGACTACGGGCTGTACCCGTTCCTACGGTATTGGTTCCGTCCTCAAAGTCCTGAAATCGGAGTACATCCCCTCCCGTCACCGTGATGTTTTGGGTCACGGTGTTGGTCTGGTCAAGGATGGATTGTACGGTTACTGATCGGTCAACATATCCACCGCCCGAAGATCGGGCAACCCGCAGTAAGTCCGTGCCTACTGCGGGGCTACCCGCTGTGAGTTCTGAAATTTTCTGTCCCATTTGGTGAGGGGGTTGGTTTGGGTTTAGGTTTCTAAAATGGCATATTCGCCCGATTCAAGTAAGGCGGGCAATCCGTCCTCTAAGAGTTCGAGATTGTCGCCAGCCTCAACCCCCTCTACGTTAAAGGGATGTAACTGCGGTTAAAGATTCCGTCAGGCACGTTGTATGGACGTGGTGATGATGGTGACTGCCATTTAACCGTTCCCTCCCAAACTACGTTAGACTTTAAGTCGTCCGCTACGGGGTTCTTTGGGGTTACCGTTACAGGTTTGCCAACAGTGTGAATCTTTGATGATGTGCGGTAGATGATCGTCCACTCCGAAGCGGCACGAAGACCCTCGTAGAAGTCCCAGTTCTCGGCATAGTTCGGGTCTTTGAACGTCAGCACATGAGATGCACCGCCGTTGGTAAATTCACGATCCCCGAAACCTGCAAGCTCAGAGGTCGATCCGCCGTCGTATGAACCTTGTGTTTCCCATATTACACGAATGTCGCCTGTCCCTATGCCTGTATTCCACTCGGTAGGGCTTGTCGGATCGGTGAATGAGAACGTGGTTTTGACGAAAGCAATGGAGCGCACTCGCCCGTACTCGTAGTCGGGGCATGGTGAGCAGGAGTATGTAGGTAAGACCCCGCCTGATCCGCAGTCGGTGCCACCTGATGGATAATATACTGACATAGCTATGTTTTAAGTTTTAACACTCAAGGCAAGAGGTTAAACAATTTACATTGTAGTCAGATGTAATTGTGTAATCAATGGTCAACAGGCATTGGTGCATCCTTACGGGGTATGTCTCGGCAGGTAATCTGTATTCGTCCTGCCATATACCAACGCCATCGTAATTATCTGTTTTGGCTTCTATGGTCGCCCCAAGTAGCCCACTGTAAGGGGTCAGAGTTGTTCCCGTGAATTGCTTATTCAGGGAGGATCGGATCATGAACGCCAACTGATACTCATTTAATCGGGTGCGCTGTTTATCGGCAAAGCAGACGATGCGCATAGTAGCGACCTCCCTGCCGTTTGTAATACCGTCCCCGTAGTTCAGTGGGGATTCTTCCTGATTGATCTCAACCACCCTGTGATATATCTGAACGCTGTACCTGTCGTCCACCCCCGTGAAGGTTGAGTAATCACGTGTATTGACTAATACAGGAATCGTATTTTGTTCTTCGTCGTTTCTAACCTGTAGAGCCGATAGCCCCGATAGTTGCTTCACAAAACGATTGCCGTCGATGAACTTACCGCTATCGAGGTCAGCATTAATCAGGTCAACTATTTCAGCGAGGTATGGCATCAGAGGTTTTTCTTTACCCAATCCGTTACGATCAGGCCAACTTGTTTTTGTTCATCAGGGGTCAGTGCGTACACCTTCCCGTATCGTTCTTCATTCCACTCGGCTTTATCGGCATTAAACTGATTGGAGAACCCCAATCCGTAACTACCACCGAGGTTTATGACTTTAAAATCGTTTTCCATTTGTCCCGTTAGCGACAGTATTACCTTTCGGCTTGCTGTACGGTTGTACGGGGCTTTCATGCGTCGTTTCAGGTACTCGTTTGAATAGGCTCCAATAGGGCTACCTTTGGCGTTTGCGCCGTCCTCATGAATGCGGGTCTTGACCTCTCCGAGCATAGCGACCGCCACTGTCCGCAGTAGGCTGTCAACCGCCTGTGGTGAAGTGATGGCCTTGAGTTTATCACCCAAGTTTATGCTCACGGTCATACTCATTTTTTCCCTCCCCTGCGACCGCCTTTGCAACCGCACTGTTTTGTTGTTCTCATGTTAGTAGAATCCGTTAGTGGTTACAACTTTTAGCGTGTCCCCGCACTCGATGCAACAATCGCAGTCAAGGGAGATGTTATCGCATACAATGTTCAATGCACGGGTGTACTCGCCAAGATACTCCTCTCTGAGTTCTTTGGCCTTTGTACGATCAATGGTAGTATAGCTGTTGATCTTTGCGCTGTAGAGCAGTTCGGTCAGGAGTTCGTAGCCTAAGCAGAACCAATACGACCGTGTGAACGGCTCTTTATTATTACATACCAACCCCTCCCATCCGCAGTTGATGCTGAATATGCCTGACATTCCGTAGGTGTTATCCGCACGGGTCAGGTCAGAGAAGGTGATAGATGAAGTTTCCGATGTTGATGCTCCCTGAATACCTGCACCGCAACACCCTGCAATGGTACCGTAGGCGGGGCGTTCAATGTCGTACGTGGTGAGGTCTTGCGTATTGATGCCACAGAAAACCCGCATAGGTACACGGTGGTATCCTGCGGTTAGCTTCTGCCCTACGTTGATGGTATTCCATCCCGTTGCAAGGGTTACGGTAGTAGTCCACAGTTTCGCCCCTGTCAACAGGTCAAATATGGCGACTTCACGCTGTTTGGCGTTGTCGGAACTATGGCAGTAATAGTTCAGGGATTGCAGGCTGATATAGGTCAGAGGCGATGGTACAAGCGTCGAATCGGTCAGGTCGGTAGTGAGTTCAATCGTGAATCCCTTAAAGCCTCCTGTTGAAGCCGTTCCCGATCCCGTCACCTCCTTACCGATGGTGACCATCTGATTAGTGGTGTTGATCCTGTAACGCTTGGTGAACTGATCCCTGACATCAACCGAAAAACGAGATTCAGCACGGGTCTGAATGAGGTTCCACATCTCTAAGAATGTGGCGGTTTCCTCTGTTGTCAGCCCCGTAAGCATACGGAGGCTAACCCCTGCGAGGTCATTAATATAGTATCCGCTGACGGGTGTTGTAGTAACCCCGCAACCTCTTAACCCGATCCAATCCCGTAGGCAGTCCATAGGCTGATTTTATTAAGGGGTTAGCCCGTTACAGACTAACCCCCTGTTATGAAGGCTTAGGAATTAGTAAGGCTGTAAAGGAGTGAACCGTTAGAACCTTTCAGGCGGTCAGCACCGTCGAAGCTATCAGAAGGAGTGACGAAAAGATCATAACGCTTCTTAATGAAGATAGCCCAACCACGACCTGTGGCATTAGATACGTTGATGTATCCTGAGGACAGCATATCGGCGTTGGATTCAGGACAGTCGATGTACTTCATCTGAATGTCGAAGGCCATGTTACCGAGGCCGTTCGGTGTCCAGCACTGTACACGTGGATCGTAGAAGGTAGCAAAGGTCGAACCTCCTTTTTCTCCTGCAAAGGAACCTACGTTGTCAAGGCGTTCGAGCAGGTGGACAGAACCCGGTGCGAACATACCTACGTAGTTCGATCCCCAAGTAGTTGCTGTTTTAGCTGATGGGAAGAATGAGAAGTTCGATACATCCATCATGCGTTGAGCATCAAAGGCAGTGCCTGTAGCCTGTAGTGCACGTGCGCCTGATTGCAGGAAGTAACGGTGCATAAGACCGTTCAGCTGACCTACGAAGATCGGGTTTCCGCAGAACTCGTTTTCGGCTGCATCACCGAGCAGGCGGGTTATGCCTGTGCTGAGGTCATTTAGTGTTGAGTCCTGTTCGATGTTCACGGCAACTGCTGTAGCAGTTCCTGTAGCGGCGTGCTTACCCCATTGGGTATTCATATCAGTAGTCAGGACGGTTTCCATCTTCTGATAAATGCCATTCAGGGCGTGCAGGATGCTGTCAAGGTGTTCGGCCATCATTGCGGTGGCAGGTTGACCGATCATAACCGAGCGGCTTGCATCTTCGCAATATTGGCGGATGGTGTCGTCCGATTGCCAAATACCGATCTGTGCGATGTTGTCAACGCTTACAGATGTTTCTTTGTAGGCAGGCACGAGGTCAATCGCACAGGTGTCTGTGGTTGATACTTGCCCCTCTGTGGTGCGGACTTTGTATTTTACTGTTTGATCCCTGCGGTGACCGTTACGATATGCGTCCTGAAGGACGGTCGGGCGGTTCGGCTGGGTAATGAGCATATTGAGGAATCCGGGAACTGTAACTTTCATTCCGGGATAATTCTGGCCTGCAATCGACTCTAAGTGATTGAGCAGGGCGGTACAATAACCTAATGACATAATTTTAAGGGAGTTTGATAGAAATTGCGCTCGTAAACTATGCGGATTCGCCTTGTGTGACTTTCGTCCTATCAATATGGCTTGCGCCCAAACTCTGCCTTGAGTTGGGCAAATATAATAACTTTTTACAAAAAACAAGTGGAAATGATAAAAAAATCCCCGACCACTCGCGATGATCGGGGAATCACTAAACATCCATGAAAACAATCACTATCTTAGTGCAATGATAAGCATACTATTCAATATTTGCAAGTCTGTGGAGGATTTCAGGATACTGCACCGCCTGAAACTTGCGGGAATCAACTGCCCTGAACACGCCCCAAAACTACGTTTTCGCCGTTCTCGTAAAGACAGTCAAACCCCTGCGCCAAAGCCTTGATTTCCTCTTTGCGGTCGTCATGTTCAACGACCCATAGATCAACCTCAGGCATTTCAGGGAATATCTTCATAAACAGTTCAGCGGATTGCCCCTCAATATCGAGGCTTACCATATCGAAGGTCTTTCCGTACACAGACAGGATGCTGTTATAATGCACTGGCATGAGCATGATAGCTTCAAAGGGTGTCAGTGCCTTCCACTTCTCAACGTGCGCTGTGGAGGTCGTAGCGGTCGCCTGATCGTTGTCGTAGAAGGGTATCATGCCAGTAACAGGCTCATGAACGATACACGCCTGACAGATATGGGCGTTCAGTCCTTTCAGGTTGCGCTGACAGGCGGCTACCATCTTCGGGGATGCTTCAACAAATACCCCCTCCCATCCCTGTTTCATCAGGGCGTGGGTGTTACTGAATGTCATACCGTCAAAGGCTCCGATGTCAAGGAGTTTGCGCCCGTGTCGTGGTGGGTGCTGATTGAAGTAGTTAAGAATGTAGTGTTCTTCGTCGTTTTGGGAGAATTTCATATAGTTGCTTCGCTTACATTTTCATCATAAACATAGGTCATCATAAACTCATCAATGTGATGGCTCGTCTTGGCTTTCTTATTCGCCTGTTCAGCCCACGCCCAATCTTCGCCGTAGTTTGAATCAGGGAATGTGCAATGTTGTACGACTTCCCTGCGCCAGAAACATACGTGCCATGGCGGGCGGATAAAACCGTTTTTATTCGGCTCCTCATTGACCTCATGCCCGAACTTGAATGTTAGGGGGAATTGTTCGCCGTTGATCCGTACATATTGCTTAAATGTAACTACATCATAGTGTGTGAACATTCTTATAAATTCTAAAAAATGTACAATGTAATTTACACATGGTATATCATCATCATCCAAAAACGCAATGTACTCGCCTTGCGCTAAATTTAATAATGCTTGTCTTTTTGCTCCAATAGTTCGCTGTTTATTGTCAGTGAATATCAACACTTCAATGTCATTTGACATATGCGATTCATCAATTAACCTTTTTAGGTAATTGCATAACGGCAACAAATGCGATTCAAAACGTGAAGGGATGGATGGGATGAGGATGGATAGTAGTGGTTTCATCGTTCGTTGTTTCGGCAAATTTAATAAAAAACCCCACACCTGCAAGGCATGGGGCTAACAACGCACTAATGACAACGACACTATTTTTGTCCCTGCAAATCGGCAAGGGCTTGCGATACCTGCGACTTGGCGGCGGGGGCTACCACCTTTTGATCGGTAGCAAACCTCTGCTGTTGGTTTTGCTGTTGGTTTTGGTTTTGCTGTTGCTGATTTTGCTGACGCACCTTAATCATCTTCGCCTCTCCGACAACACTGTCGGCAAAGGTTTTGAAGTCAACGGGTTTATTGTCAACCGTGAATGGCAGGCTGTCATCCGTAACGCTCACAAGGGCTACGTTTCCATCCTTCCAAACCAACTTACCGCCCTTTTCGGTCAGCTTGCGTTCAAAGGCAGTTTTAGCGGCAAGTTTTGAGATTTCAGGGTCGATGCCTTCAAGGGCGTAATCGTACGAACCGAAATGTGCATCGAGTTTGTATTGTGTGAGGGTCGCAATGGTTTCAGCGTCTTTGGCAGACAGTTGCTTTTTGAAGCTATCGGTTTCCGATGCGAGTTTCTGAGTGAGTTCTGTAATCTTCTCGACCAACTTAGCCTTTTCACCACCGACTGCGGATGCCGCTTTTTCTTTTGCTTCGGCAAGGGCTTTGGTGAATAGCTTCACACGCTGATAGGTCGATTTCTCCTCTGTTATTACTTTCTTTGAGTCGTCGTCAAGACCGTACTCATCGAGTAGTTCTTTGATCGTTGCATCGACACTTCCGAGGGCATTGCCCTTAAAGTATTGACTGATTTCGCTGTTCACCTTTGCTTCCGATACCGTGAGCAGGTTCTTGTTCACTGATGCCTTGAAGTCGTCAGGTAGGTTGATCTTTGACAGTTCAGGGTTGCTTAACAGGTCTTTGATGGTGTCGGAGCCGTATCCAATACGCTCCGCTGTTTGTGAGATAAACTCTCCGAGGTTCATACGTTTTTCTTTTTAGTAGTTTGTGTTTTTGGCTTCCCCTCGTTCATTACAATGGTTTCCTGATTCAGCACCTTCACCCGTACGGGTTTAGGGCTTTCGCCTTTTGGCAGTATCAGGCATTTGGCGGTCAGTCCCCGCTTCTGCAACAGGTCAATGACGTTGTTGTAGTTTTGTTCTGGGAAATCGTACCACCATTCGCCGTCCCGCCACACCGATAACATTCCATTGCTCATAGTTCGTTCGTTTGTGCAAATATACTATTTTCCAAACTGTTTGCGTAAATCCTCAGGAACCAATACGGACGGTACGGCTGTGATCTGATGGTTGCAGCTATACCCGCCCCGATTCACATAGAAATTAGCGGTGTTTGTCCCTGCAATCATCCCCTGTGGTAGTCCTGTCTTATCATACAGCGGAATGGATTCACCGCAGATATGGCCTTTCAGGAGTTCAGGGATTTGACTGACATGGAAGTAAGGCATACAGCCCTTTTTCGCCTCGATCATCTTCACGCAAAATTCACGTGAGGTTTTACGTAGGCTGCCCGAATACCGATACCACTCAAGACCGAGATCATCCGAAATGACCTTGTTGTATGATGCCGAGTATTGATTTAGGGCGTCTGTAGTGATCTGTTTAGAATAGCGCACCAGCCTCCCTTCGGTTTCATTATCGGTGGTCAGATAGCCCCTGACCTCCTGAATGAAATCTTTATACTTCCCTCCTGTGGTGATGTTCTTATTGAGAATCTGCTGAACGGGGGTAAGTACATTAACGTTCATGCCGGCCTCTCCAAGTGATTCAACGGTCATGCTGATAGCCTGTTTCTCTAACTCAGCAAGTACAGCGGGGATTTTGAACTGATCCACCGTAGCGGAAAAATAGGCGTTCTGTAGCTTACCGATGTCCTCATAGGTCTTAACGAGTTCATTGAGTTTCTTCCCGTACTGACCATCGAATATGATCTGCTGAATCCGTTGCCTGATCTTTACTATTAGTCGAACATTCTTAGCGTTGGCTTTGATCGTCCCGTCAGAGTAGGTTTCCAAGTCCTTTGCCAAGAGTTCAATCTCCTGCAATACCTTGCGCTCAACGGCAGGCATAGACTTGTTGAACTCCGTTATTCGGGCTTCAATCAGGTCTTCAAGGTCAGATATGATCTTATCGGGGGTCATTGCGCTGGTTCAGCCTGTATCATGGTTGACTGCATGGCCTTAGCCTTTTCCGTAGCATAGCCCTGCATGATCTCCCGCTGTTTCTCAACTGGTAGTAGGGCAAATCCCTTATTCTCTTGCATCGCGCGGTTCACGAACTCATTGATATTGGCGTGGATCACAAGGTCGTTCTGCGATACCGCCCCCGATGCCTTCATCAGCATAATGGATTCTTCGGGAACCCCTGCGAACGGGTCGAGTAACAGTTTAAGTTTAACCATATCCCTCACGCTCGGATCATTGGCGAAACGTTTTTCAGCAAGGTCAATCTGAGCGGCGTTAATAATGGCGGGGTCAATCTTAGCGTTCGACATAGCGGTGATCTCCTCAACCAATACCCCTGCGCTAAGCAGGTCGAACCGTTCAGGTACAATCACCTCAGGAAGCATATCGTAAAGGTCAGTGTCACTCATGCCCAATGGCTTATAACGCCAATAACAGGTGTCTGTGATGATCTCCCCGATAATACGACAGCAGTCCGAAGCGATTGAATGAACAAAACTATACAGTTCTTCCCTGTCAACCTGTTTAGCAACGCCCGACTGCGCCAATGGAACCTCGGCAAGATACTCCATATTGATTGAAGCAAGGGCATCGCGTATATGTTGCTTCACGCGCTCATCTTGTAATTTTGCGATGTCGGTGTTCTTCTCCACGTATCCCATGAACGGAGGGCTGAGTGGGGTTTCTCCGACCTTCGGCATCGGTACCGACAAATGCTCATAGGGATTCATCGGTGCTACGCCGTTACCGTTACAGTCAGGACATTGTACGGGTGCTGAGTTCTCCACAGGTACGCGTCCCTTTCCTGAGCAGGTTTTACACGCCTGAGGCTGATACGTCCACATGGTTGAGTGGATATGTTGCACCACTTCGGCTTGCAGGTCGCTATATTCACGGGTGGCCTCATCGAGCATAGGAACCATGCCCGCTATACGGGATTCGTACAAACTATACCCTTCACGCTCGTCAACACACAGCCCCCGCATATTACGCACGGGCAGGTATCCGATCTCATTAGCGACCTGCGCAATTTCGATCATCTTCGAAGTACGTGGATTATACTGAAACCACTGAATCACATCAGGCTGAATGACCATGTACCGCTTGCCGTCGTTGTGGCTGACGTTCTGCTCATCTTCGTAACGCTCGGTTTCAGAGGCGATGATGACGTAGTATTCGCCCTCCTTATAATCAAGAATGGCCTCAGAGGTATAGACCTGCGGGCGTGGTTTGTAGAACTCGTTTTCAGGGGCATCGAAGTTGACAGGCAGAGTTACTACAACAGCATTGGCATCAATCAGGTAATACCTGAAGGCTACCGCCCAAAACCAATTAGACAGGGAGCCGTATTTCGGGATGGCATCTGTGATGTACCGTTGCAAGGTTTCCTCCTGCGGGATACGTGCCGGGGCTTCCTGATCGAACTGTATGGAGTAATCAGGCGAACGGGGTATCTTCTGAAGGCTGTTATACACCTTCGTAAAGACGGGTTTAGTCTTCGGCACGTATATTTTCTGCCTGTACTTCTGAATATCTTTATTTTCCGCCGGGCGACGCTCCTTAATCAGATCATCAGGAAACTCACCTGAGGCATGGACATTAATAGCCTCAGCCATCTCACATGAATCGTGATAGAACTTATGGCGGTTCTTGCTGTTTTGGATGTATGGGTCGAGCCAGTTAGGTTGTACTTCGGGCATGGGATTAGATGTGTTTACGCTCTGGTAATTCGTTCATTTTATGGCTTACCGTCATGGTATTGTAGCCCGATAAATAGGTTACGTTATGGCATATCTCTTTGTAGATGTCGTGAATCCGTTTAGGGATGGATTTACCACCGAGTGACATCATAGCCCATTGTTTTTTTACGTCAATCGAAGAGTGAAACCCCTGTTCCTGAATATGCCAAAACACGGGTTTAAACGGTGTGCGGTGCGGGTGTGTCCCTGTGGCAATCATGCCGAGCATGAAGAAAGGTTCATCGGGCTTATCACCTGCAAACATCTTAGTGGGTAGGTTGCTGTGCTGATAGGCTTCCAATGCTTCGGTGAATACCTGCATAGCCTTGTCGCCCTTCTCAAAGTAAATGAACTCTGAGGATAGATCATACCAATACGGTACGTCTACCGATCCAGCCTCAACCCATTCAGATATTCCCTTCGATGGGTCTTGTTTACCCCTGTTAGCCATTGTAAAGGCAACCCCTGCCAATTGACTGAATACATGATCCACGTTAGCAAAGGGGCTGAATATTGTATCGGCATCAACGAAGATTGTCGCTTCGTATGGGCTGTACTTATACAGGTGGTATTTCAGCGTAAGCGGGGTGCATTTACCATCGTTATAGTAGTCGTTTTGATCGGCGAAAATAATCTCGTCGAATACGGTGAGTTGCATCTGATCGAGGTGACTGACCCCAACAGCATCAGCAATGATGGTCATGGGAATATGTGGTGCGACAGCCCGCAAGGACACGGCAAGGTTATAAGCAAACCGACCGTACAACGGATGACGCGTAGCAATGGTTACGATTCCTTTTTTCATCAGCAGTTCCGTTTGAATATGTACTTTTCATCAACCGCCACAAGGTCAACACGTGACTGCGCGAGGTTGTACTTGTTATCTTCCCATTCGGGTTTGTACTCTTTTGTTGGTGCGTAGAATTGCACATCGTCAATCAATAGAACATCGCACAACATCTGAGCCGAAATAACATCGTGCGTGGCCTCATCGACATAATCAAAGTGACAGGTTCTCACCTTTCCACGTTGACCAAATGACCGACCCCACACGCCTGAACTATACAGGTATTCCTCGCCTTCAATCGGGTAACTCGGCGCGAATTGCAGTACACGTAACCGCTGAATGAGCCTGAATACAGGAGCCGTAGTTGCCCCGAAGTAGAACCCAAGTTGATAGCCGTCAGCATATGCCTCAACCACTTTTGAGCAATTCCAAGCGGTGTCGTATCTGAAAACTGTCAGTGATGCGTAGGCTGTGGATTCAATGCCACAGATTGATACGATGCGCAGTCTGTAAACCTCTGAACAGTCAAGAGTCACGGGGTTGCCTCCGAACTCAAGGGTTGATACATCAAAACACCACGTTACACGATCATCATATACCGTCCATGCGATCTTATCGCTAATGGCCGTGTCTGTGGAGTCAATAACTACCATGCTGATGTCTGACCCTGACAGGTCGCCTGAGTCGATGATGCCGTAGTCGTTGACATTAACGCTGTTGATACATCCGTCAAAATCATCAACTTTCCTGAATCTTAATTCGCCGCTCGTATCGGTAGGGGTACCGTAGTAGGTGAATGTCCCGTTGCCCTCTGTAGTACCTAAGTACACCCCGCCAAGTATGGCCTCAACGCCTCCCTGTGTACATCCTGTTATAGTAAATTCAACGCTGTGGTAGTTTCCGTCGGTTACATAACCGTTTGTATTAATAAGGTCGCCAAAGCTATTATCCTTTGAACAAAACTTGCCAATTGCATACGTAAAAAAATTATCAGTATTGATTGTATAATCCCACGATACATCAGATACAGTTTCGTCTGGCGACAATATTGCATCACGCCAGCACGATGAAACAGGGAATATTGTCAATCCTGATATTTCCATCGTGTCGCCAGATGTTGTAGCGGACGCATTCATGACAACTTCCAGTTTTGTAGAATTGTCGATGGGTATTAACACAAGATTGTATGTTCCAATCTCGCTGTATGTTAATTCGCTTTGCTCAAAATCCAGTTTGATTGTTACGGACGCCACACCTGATACGCTATCAATTGTAAACGCAATGTAATACGGGTATCCGGCAGTTAATGATCCGGTATTTACCGCAGTGCCAACAACACCGCCCGTTCCATCGTAAGACAAAATTCCGGGACTTGCCGATGAAAACCCACCAGAAACAGTCCATGAACTTATTGCTTCAGCTCCAGCCCCATCTGACATTGTAGGCTCACAGTTTACTGTTTCTTCGCATGGCAGCAGCTTCTGTTGCACACAGATCGTATCACCGTCGGCAACGATCTGTGAGCCGACACGGGTATCATTGTTAAGACAGTCCTGTGTTCCTATGGGCGATTCCCATATAAACGGCTGGTTAGGTATAAACTCAATCGGCATTTTGTCGGTATGTGTTAATGAGTCTGAATGATCCTACGCCTGTAGCGTGATTTCGTTTTACTTCCCTGATATACCCTGTTCGCACCTGTGATCCTGCCATGGCGAAGTCAATGGATGAATTAGGTGAAGAGAGAATATCCTGCCACTGCTCACGGGTCAAAGGGTAGTCAAACTCGTATATGTTAATGGGGTAATCCCTGTAATCGTAATCTTTAAACACACCCGATCCAAGCGTATTGGCTATACATTCCCAATATGAATTTGTCGTGATCGTTCCTGTTGAAGATAGTCCGAGACTGTCAATCTTTATAAATGCAACTTGAAGATAGTCGCCAGCGTTCATTACTACTCGTTTTGTCCCTGACAGTGGATAATTGCCAGTTCCGAATACCGTGTTATTGACTACTGAAATTGTTCTGAGTTGAGTTCCTGTACTGTCAAACTGTATTAATTCAACCGATAACTGAACGCGTGGAATAGTGCCGCCTGTGAATGTCAGTATGTTGACATCCATGAATAGACTGAAATCATATACGCCTGCATATTGCGCTGTGTATTTATCAGTTCCATCATAATAAGACCCTGTATTAAATGAAACATTAGTGTAGTCAAAACTCAGTACGGCCACAGAACCAGCGATAATATTGTATGTTGACGCTCTGTATGCTTTAAACAAGCCATCTCCTTTTACTCCCGCCGCGTCTGCTATTGCCGATGGGAACGACCCGACATACCTGTCGAATATTGCCTGATTAGTCAACGTCTCATTGTAATAATATACTGGAGGGTCGAGACTAAGAAAGTTGGTATTTGTGGTACGTCCGTTGGATTCGTCAATAAGTGTGGAGTTAATCAGAAAAAATGAATCATCATTCTGATGACTGCCTACTATTGCCGTGCGTTCAATCGTGTTTGAAGAGCGCAACCATTGGCCCATCAGTTCAAGTGTGGTGTCAATGTTGCATTCACCTGTCAGGTAGTATGTCTCATCATTGAACCCAACATATTTAATAGTCTCAGGGAATGACAGCGACAAGTCAGCATCCGTTTCAGTTGACCCTATGTGAACATTGGCATAGAGTTTATCTACTGCAAACTTACGTACCACCTCGTAGATATTCTCAATTGTCAGCGATGTACCAGCACCCTGAAAGTAACTTTCAAGTTCAATGCGAAAGACAGGGGCGGTGTATGGATTATCAACAGTGAACTGTATAGGCGCAATAGCCCGCAATTCATCAATGATATTCGAAAATGACATCTTAGGCCATGCGTTGGTAGTTGCTGTTCTTAGCCTGTATCCGTTAGTCACGCACAGCCCTTCGAACTCGCCTCCAATATCTAACAGCGTAGAGGCAAACCCTACGCTATTATCAGTGATGAATGCCACCGCAACACGCATCACCTCATACATTCTGTACGCCTGTACGTTGTTTCTAAGCAGTACATTGTCAAGGTCATAAACGTCAAGGTTATACACCGTTGCTGCTGTAATGCTTTCAAAGTTCTTTGATACATTAACATCAGGCGTGAACTCTACGCTTTTGTTGTTGTAAATCTTTGAGTAAAATGACTTATCTCTGACCTTCACTGATGCCGTACACGTGCGCTCGTTAAATGTGATGTCGGTAACAAACAGTAGGCCATTGATGATCTCCTGATCTTTACCATCGACCCTATTATCCTGAACGCTTAACGCTACGATATTACAATAACCCTCAGAAGCTACGTTATCAAGGTAGGTATATGCTGATCCTACAAACTCAAGTGTCGTGAGTTCAGTCAATAGTACAGCCCGAAGTGTTTCATCGTACTTCAATGAACTTTCCAAGTCCTTCCAGTTAGAAGGGCAATCTACAAGGGTGTTATCGAAATAGACCTGTATCATCTCATGCGTGGATCGTAGAGTTTACCGATCTCTCCTGCTATCTGTTTGGCGATTACATTTGAGTTCTTAATATTCACCGTGTCGTTTGGCCTGAGTGATCGCAGGTCACGACTCGATATGGTTGCATTTACTGATGTCGGGATTCGACCTGATAGCTTATATTCAACAAATCCGTTAATATCCTTCGGGCTGATCCTGCCGTTGTAGATCGCCTCAATCGCCGGATGGTATGCCATGTTTCGTTCACGTGGTATTATCGCCTCGCCTCTGTGAGCTACGATAACCTGACCGCCATCTGCATCGACATTACCACCTCCGAGGTTTAGGGTTCCTTTCTTATACTTCGGTAACGGGGCGTTTTGGATAGCCACCACCTGAGCCGCACCGAGTGCAGTAATTGCCGCAATCAGCGGAATAGCCGCAGGAAATCCAACCTGCCCGGCAGTAGTCATTACCGATTGAGCCGTTTTTATGATGACCTGATAAATTGCAAATTCACGATCCTTTTCAGCCTGTTGGCGTTTGATCTTTGCAATCTCTTTCTGATACTTCTCTTCGGAAATCTTGCCTGTGCGTAAAAGTTCATCCTGCGTGGCTATGCGGTTCTGAGTTTCAATGTTATTGAACTCCTGCATAATGCCGACAAACTCAGAGGCGAGGTTCATGTAGTCGGAAACAATCGCTCTTTTTTCCTGATCGGTCAGTTTCTTTGTAATCTCTACAGGCTTAATGTCCGATGATCTTTCTTTGACCGTTGTCGCAATTACGTCCATCACCTCCTCGGTCTGCTTCTTAGCTTCCTTCGGAGTGCCAATAGGCACTAACTTATCAAACTTGTTCTTGAGTTTATCGGCCTCAACTCCTGCTATCTGTTGCTCAAGTTTTACGATCTGACCAAGTTTAATTTTCAGTAACTCAAGTTCCTGTCCGTTTTTCTGCCGTTTCTTAATCAGTGCATCTTCACCATCCTCTGTAGCCTTTCCCATTGCTATGGCCTTACCAAGAGCCTGATCCATTACCTCATTGCGCTGTATCTGCAATTGAAGCATTTCCTTTTCAGATGCCCCACGTGCTTCCGCTTTCTTTATTTCGAAATCAAGTTTGTCGATACGCTCATCGAGTAATTTGTTGAATGTCGTTTCAAATGTTTTACGTGCAGCGTCTAAGTCCTCCCATTTTTTTCTCAATCGTTCTGATGATTCAGCAGCCTGATCGAAACTTTCTTCAAGTTCATAAAGCGCAAATGCCAATGCACCAATGGCAACAACTATTGCGCCAACTCCTGTCGCAGATAGTGCCGCGCCAAATCCAGCCGTTGCAGCCGTTGCCCCTTCGGTTGCTACTGTCGTCAACCCCAACACCAACCGTAATTGCCCGTACACGTCCTTTAGTTGCAGTACAGAGTTAATACCCTCCGTGAGATTCAGCACGCCCTGAAACTGTTGCGCTAACTTGGTGATGCGCTCGTTTTCTACACCGAAGACCTGTAATGCGCCCGTACCCGCCTGAAACCCTCCCTGTATGCCTTGCCCTAACTTCACGAAGGCGTTTAGCTTCGCTTCTGGGTTCAGTGCATCTAAGGTGTCGTTAAGGTCGTTGATCTCATCCTTGATCTTGGCGGCTTCCTGAGCTGCTGTCTGCGCCTCTTTACTGAACGCCCCGAACTGTTGGGACATCCTCACAGCCTCATTCTTCGCCTCGGCTAATTGGGTCTTGAGCGACTTGGTTGATGTAGCTGACTGATCTAATGCTTTGGCAAAGGTCTTGGCATCGACACCCGCCTCCTGCAAGGCATCGTTCACGCCTTCCATAGCCGCATCCATGTTCTGAGCCGATACGCCCGCCTTCTTGAGTTCCTGCTCAAGGGTCTTTGATGATGAGATCGCACCGTCAAGCTGCGATTTATCAACTTCGAACTTTATCTTAACGACCTCTGCCATGATTAGTAGATTTCTAAGACAATAACCAATCCCTCTGCACCATCACCACCTTTCCCCGATGCCGTCCCGTTTAATGATGCGTATCCGCCTCCACCACCTGCACCGTAGTTACCACCATTACCGCCGTTGGATGATGGGAAACCACCACCTCCTGCCGTACCGATACCCACGCTTGCATTCAGGGATGATGAGAACGACAAAAATACCGATGCGTTATCGGTTCCTGCCGTAGCCGATGCCCCGCCTGCGGTTAAAATACCGTTCTGATAGACACCGCCACCCGCGCCGCCTGCCGTTGATGACGTGTTAGCGGTATTTATACCACCGCCGCCACCACCGCCCGGACACGCCTGATTCCCCGCTAATCCCGATGTACCTGCCGTGCCTGTTGCATTGGTCGAGCCTGCGCCTCCGTTAGCCCCGCCAAGTGCATAGGCTCCGAATGTTGGGGTACCTGTATTGGGTGTTCCTCCTGTTCCTGCCGTT
>WBZT01000962.1_pt1 | contig 22143 bp, 22 predicted proteins | sample 5204241 | NCBI WGS metagenome assembly WBZT01 (sample SAMN12344358, study PRJNA552823) | activated sludge metagenome | biome: Activated sludge suspended growth; feature: Nitrification reactor; material: Wastewater; isolation source: activated sludge from nitrification reactor of wastewater...
GGCATGCTCAAAAAGGCCGGGCCGGATCAGCACCAGCAGAAGCTCATTGATGAAAAGCGCAAGGAATACATGGAAAAGCACTTCCATGAACCCAAGAATGCAGAAGGCTTTCCGCCCGGCGCGCAGCTCTGCAACAAGTGCAACACCAAAGCCGCCATCATCATGGATGGGTGTTTGACGTGTTTGAATTGCGGCGAGAGCAAATGCGGGTAAAATGATTTGCCGTTACTAGACTTTTCCCGGCCTGCTTTTGCAGGCCGGTTTGTTTACACTACCAATAAACAGGCGGAGCTGGCTTGAATCCCAAAACTGAAATTATTCAGGGTGACTGTCTGGAGGCTTTGAAGTCTTTTAATGACAACAGCTTCGACCTGATCATTACTTCGCCGCCTTACGCAGATCGCCGCGTCCACACTTATGGCGGAATCAAGCCAGAGCACTACGTAGAATGGTTTCTTCCGCGATCCGAGCAATTTCTACGCGTACTTAAACCAACTGGTTCCTTCGTGCTCAACATCAAGGAGAAGGCGGAGAACGGCGAGCGCCATACTTACGTGCTGGAACTGATTCTGGCCCTACGCAAGCAAGGCTGGCTGTGGACTGACGAATATATCTGGCACAAGAGGAATTGCTACCCAGGAAAATGGCCGAACCGGTTCCGTGATGCCTGGGAGCGCTGTTTACACTTCACCAAGGCGCGAAAGTTCAAGATGAACCAAGATGCCGTCATGGTACCTATGGGTGATTGGGCAGAGGCTCGTCTCAAGTCGTTGGGTAAAAATGACGTAGTACGTTTCGATTCTCAGGTGGGCAGTGGTTTTGGCAAAAACATCGCTAACTGGGCGCAACGTAGCATGGCCTACCCAACCAATGTATTGCACCTCGCTACGGAATGCGGCAACAAAAATCATAGTGCCGCTTTCCCGCGAGCCTTGCCGGAATGGTTTATCAAGCTGTTTACCGACGAAGGCGACCGAGTTCTAGACCCATTTGCAGGATCGGGGACGACCATTGAGGTCGCCAAGGAATTGCGCCGCAATGCGGTTGGCATTGAGATTCTGTCGGAATATTGCGAAAAGGCGCGCGAACAACTGGAAGATAAGCAGATGGCATTGCTTCAGAAACAGGCGAAATACCGAGTTTCAAATGAAAGCTGAGATCGCACGCTATATTGAGGACAACATTCCAGCCTTTCACCAACGCAGGCTGGAAAGCTTGGGTGGGCTCAAGCTGAGGAACGTACTCAAGCGCAAGAATCCTTATCTGTTCAAGGCCAAGAACGTGAATACCGCCGGAGAACTGGTCAAGGGCATTCTTGATGCGCACCTTTCTTCGCAGGAAGAAACTATTTTTGGAGCGTTTCTGGAGAACGTCGCCGTTCATGCCTGCCATCTAGCCTATGGCGGCATCAAGTCTGGAATCGAGGGCATAGACCTGGAATTCAGCCACGATGGGAACCGTTACATCGTTTCGATCAAGTCCGGCCCTAATTGGGGCAACAGCAGCCAAATCAAGAAAATGTGCGACAACTTCCGCAAGGCGGCCATTGTGTTACGTCAGAATGGAACTGTGCGCAACGTAGTTGCTGTCAACGGCTGCTGCTATGGCAAGGAAAGCAGAGAGGACAAAGGCAATTACCGTAAAGTGTGCGGGGAGGCTTTCTGGATGCTAATTTCCGGCGTGCCAACGCTCTACACCGACATCATCGAGCCTATCGGTCACAGGGCGAAAGAACGCAATGAAGATTTCATGAATGAATATGCCAAGGTAGTTAATCGTTTTACCAAGGAATTCATTGATGAATTCTGCCTACCTGACGGACAGATTGATTGGCCGAAAATAGTCCGTTTCAATTCTTCTGCCGCATGAGCAAGTGATATAGAGCTAAAGGGGGCGGCATCGAACCCAACCCCCTATGCCGCAATGCGATCACTCACGGCGGGTTTTACCTTGATCTTGCTGTTTTTTTCGGCGTGCCACAGGTCGTATTGAAGCTGAGCGCGTAGCCAGGTTTCTGCACTACCACCCAACCATTGCGCCAGGCGGATAGCCATGTCGGTGCTGATCGCGGCGCGGCCGTTCACCATGCGCGACAACGTAACGCGCGCAACGCCCAGCTGCTCGGCCGCCTGCATCACGTTCAACCCCAGTGCGGGCAGTACATCTTCTCGCAGGATCGCGCCGGGGTGCGGCGGGTTGTGCATCTTGCTCATGTTCAAATTCCTTTCAGTGATAATCCTGATAATCCACCAGCACGGCATCTTCGCCTTCAAAAGTGAAGGTCAAGCGCCAGTTGCCGTTGACCCATACCGACCAGTACCCGGCCAATTCACCCGACAAGGGATGAAACTTCCAGCCTGGCTTGTCCATTTCCTGCGGGTTTGTGGCCACGTTGAGAATGGATAGCTGACGTGCCAGCTTGCCGGCATGGTCTGCACGTATGCCTGCTTTGCTTCCGGTTAGAAAGAATTTTTCCAACCCTTTGTGTGCAAATTTCTTGATCATTCAGTGTGTATCGTATAGCGCATCACATAACATTGCAAGGCCTGTAAAACGATGGTGCGGAAATCTCACCCTACAAGATTACTGCTAGTACCAGAGGTATCACCAGCACCGCGGCGAGGTTGCCGATCAACACGACCGCGGCGACTTCATCCGGGTGTTGCTGGTAGCGCTCCGCAAACACGTAGTTGATCATGGCGGGGGGCAGGGCGCCATAAAGAATCAGGATGGCTTTTTCCACACCTTGCAGCCCCAGCAGGGTGGCGATGGCCCAGGTGAGGGCGATGCCGCTGACCGGGCGCACGACGGCGCCGATGAGACCGATGCCCAGCGCTTTGGGGTGCGATTGCGCAATGCGGATGCCCAGCGAGAACAGGGCCAGCGGGACGGAGACATCACCCAGCATCTTGAGCCCCATCCTGAGTGGTTCCCAGATGATCACACCGGAAAAACTTACCGCCAGCCCGGCCAACGCGGCGAGGATGACGGGGTAGCGCCAGGCGTTCCACCACTTGGCGTGGTGGTCGAGATACCAGTTGCCGAACGAGAAGTGCACGAGGTTGGTGACGATGAACATGACTACGGCGGCGGCCAGACCCTGCTGCCCGAAAGCCAGCAGGGCGAGCGGCAGCCCCAGGTTGGCGCTGTTGCTGAACATGGTGGTGGGCACCAGCACTTTGGGCGCAATACCGCTGAAACGGGCGACCAGCCAGCCGATGCCGCCACACCCCAGGATCATCAAAAATGCGCCGAGTGCATAGGCCTGGTGCCCGGCCAGGGTGAAGGAGCGGTCTGCCAGCGCTGAGAACACCAGCGCGGGGATAAACACATCCATATTGGTCTGGTTGGCGGTGGCCATTTCCACCGTGCGGCCACGGCCATAGAACCAGCCGACAATCACGATGGCGAACACCGGGAACACGATGGAAACGATTCTTAACAAAGTGACAGGTTCATTCATGGACTTATTCCAATTTCATTTCATCAGTGATACTGCGTTGGCTGCCTCGCTTGCTCCTTGCCGTGCTATTTGCACTGTCTTCGTCGTTCGCTCGTTGCCGCCTTGTCTCACTTTCGAACTGAAATTGGGCTTCGAGCGTTTTCCGTGCCATTAGCTGGGGTGCCTGGCTATCCGCCAAACAGGTCATCCAGCGGGTTTTTGCCGCCTGAGGCTTTGGCAGAAACCTGCTTGGGGGTGAGTTCTTCTTCAATGTTGTCGCGGTAAAAACTCCACTGCGAACCGGAGCTTTTGAAACGCCGCCACAGGTCTTCGCCCACGTTGCTGTATTCCAGCGCGCTGCCGTTATCCAGCTCCACCCGCAGGGTGCGGGTTTTGGCGTCGTAGCCGATGGCGCGCAGTTTGCCCGCGCTGACTTTGGTCATTTCCATTTCACTCAGCCTCCTGGTTGATAATGGCGATGCGAGCGTGCAACACCATATTTTCCAGCACCAGCCGCACCACAGTGGCGGCCATGATAATTTCGCGGTCTTGCACGGTGGCGTCCTGCCAATGTGTCAACAGCTCGGCAACGTTAAGGCAGGCCAAACGCCGCAGGTCATCCGGCTCAAAGGGCAGGCCGGTGAAATCAATCGGGTCTTCCTTTTCTACCTCGGTGAGCAGCTCGAACAGCAGGTTGGGATTCATGGCCCCAGTATGCCATGCGTCGGGCGAGTTTTTAACCGGAACTTAAGCCAATGCGGGCACTCATAAAACTGTTACCTGTTCTGGAAAACATCATGCGCCTGCTCACCGGATTCTTTGTGCTGTTATGCCTCCCTTTCTCTGCTGCCGCTGCGGAATGCCCTGCCTTGCTGAACCACCAGTTCAAGACCTTGCAGGGTGGCAATATCAACCTGTGTGATTACCGCGACAAACCGATACTGGTGGTGAACACGGCGAGCAAGTGCGGTTTCACCCCACAGTTTGAAAAGCTGGAGGCCCTGTACAGCCGCTACAAGGAGAAGGGCCTGCTGGTGATTGGTTTTCCTTCCAATGACTTTCGCCAGGAGCTGGCCAGCAACAAGGAGATCGGCAGTTTCTGCAAGCTGACTTACGGGGTGAATTTTCCCATGGTGTCCAAGGGCGCAGTGCGCGGCGCGGATGCCAACCCTTTCTACAAGGGGCTGATAGCGGCGAGCGGGCATTCGCCGCTATGGAATTTCCACAAATATGTGATTACGCCGGGTGGCAAGTCGGTACACAGCTTTTTGACGGTGACCGAGCCGGATGACCCGGATATTCTCAAGCTGATCACGCCTTACCTGAAATAAAAAAGGTGGCCAGGAACGCGCCAAGTACTGGCAAGCAGGTTTGTAATTCTGGCGTAAGGATTAAGGCTTACCTTAGGGTTGCATTGTGTAATGCAAACAACCCAAGGAGAAAATCATGCGCAATTATGTAGTCATTTTTCTGACCATGTTGATGACGGCTAACCTGGCTTTTGCCGATGCGACTTGCGCTGCCAAGGCCGCTGACAAAAAGCTGGCTGGCGCTGCCAAGGCTAGCTTCCTGAAGAAGTGCGAGAAGGACAGCAAAGCGGAATCGGCGCAAAAGACCTGTGACGCCAAGGCGGCTGAAAAGAAACTGGCCGGGGCTGCCAAGAACAGTTTTGTAAAGAAGTGTGTGGCTGACGCCAGCTAACAATGTGTGGTTACGGGCGGCATGTTCATCACCTTTCGCCGCCCGGTTGGTTATCCCAGGAACAGCTTGTATGCCGGGTTGTTGCTTTCATCCCAATAGGCATAACCAAGTTGTGACAGAAATGCCTTGAATGCCTTTTTATCCGCTTTCGGCACCTGCATGCCGACCAGCACGCGGCCATAGTCTGCGCCGTGGTTGCGGTAGTGGAACAACGAGATATTCCAGCCATTACCCATGTGCTCCAGAAAGCGCATCAGCGCGCCGGGGCGTTCCGGGAATTCAAAGCGGTACACCAGCTCGTCCGTGACTTGCGGAGCGCGGCCGCCCACCAGGTGACGGATATGCAGCTTGGACATTTCATCGTCGGTGAGATCCAGCGTGGGCAGGCCATGTTTTTGTAGTGAAGCCACCAGTTGCCGCGCTTCGCTGCGTTTGGCCACCTGCACACCCACAAACACATGGGCCTCGGCGGGGTCGGAGTAGCGGTAGTTGAATTCGGTGATTGCACGCGTACCCAGCAGTGCACAGAACTTGCGGAAGCTGCCGGGGGTTTCCGGGATGGTGACGGCCAGCACTGCCTCGCGCTGTTCGCCGATTTCGGCACGCTCGGCCACAAAACGCAGGCGGTCGAAGTTGGTGTTTGCTCCGCTGGCCACGGCCACCAGTGTTTTCCCTTTGAGTTTGTGGTGTTTGGCGTATTCCTTGGCGCCGGCCACGGCGAGTGCACCGGCGGGTTCCAGGATGGAGCGGGTATCCTCGAATACATCTTTAATTGCCGCGCAGACGGCGTCGTTATCCACCACGATCATTTCATCCACATGCGCCTGGCACAGGCGGAAAGTTTCTTCCCCCACCTGCTTGACTGCGGCGCCATCGGCAAACAGGCCGACCTGTTCCAGCTTGATGCGTTTGCCTGCTGCCAGCGAGCGGGTCATGGCATCGGCATCTTCGGCTTCGACACCGATGATCTTGATTTCCGGCCGCAGGCGTTTGACGTAGGCGGCAATCCCGGCGATCAGCCCGCCGCCGCCCACGCAGCAGAAGATGGCGTGGATGGGGTCGGGGTGCTGGCGCAGGATTTCCATGCCTATTGTGCCTTGCCCCGCGATCACTTCCGGGTCATCGAACGGGTGCACATAGGTGAGTTTCTGTTCTTTTTCCAGCTGGTGGGCGTGCTGGCTGGCTTCGTCATAGGATTCGCCCGCCAGCACTACTTCCGCGCCGCGCCGGGCGACCGCATCCACCTTGATCTGCGGGGTGGTCTTGGGCATCACAATCACCGCGCGGCAGCCCAGCTTCTGCGCGGAGAGCGCCACGCCTTGCGCATGGTTGCCTGCCGAGGCGCAGATTACGCCACGTTCACGCTGCGCCGGGGTGAGGTGCGCCATTTTGTTGTAGGCGCCGCGTATCTTGAAAGAGAACACCGGCTGCATGTCTTCACGCTTGAGCAGCAGGTGATTGCCGATGCGCGCAGAGAGGTTGGGCGCGGCATCCAGCGGGGTTTCCACCGCTACGTCGTAAACGCGGGCGGTGAGGATTTTTTCCAGGTAATCGTTTTTCATGACTTCAAGGGCGTGTATGATTCAAAGTTTCAGCAAGTATAAAGAAAACAGGAGCAAAATTATGGCAACACAAGACGAACTCAAACAACAAGTCGCCAAAAAGGCGGTGGAATACGTCAAGGGCGGCATCATTGGTGTGGGTACCGGTTCAACGGCCAATTTTTTCATCGAGGAACTGGCCAAGGTCAAGCACAAAATTGATGGCGCGGTTGCCAGCTCCGAAGCCACTGCCCAGCGTCTGCGCGGCCACGGCATTGAAGTGTTTGACCTCAACAGCGTGAACGGCATGGAAATCTATGTGGACGGTGCCGACGAAGTGACCGAGCATTTCCACATGCTGAAGGGTGGCGGTGGTGCGCTGACCCGCGAGAAGATTGTGGCCGCCTGCGCTGACAAGTTCATTTGTATTGTGGATGGCAGCAAGTTGGTGCCGGTGATGGGCAAGTTCCCCCTGCCGGTGGAAGTGCTGCCCATGGCGCGCAGCCACGTCGCCCGTCAACTGGTGAAGCTGGGTGGCCAGCCGGTGCTGCGTGATTTCACCACTGACAACGGCAACGTGATTCTGGACGTGCATAACCTGACCATTCTCGACCCGGTGGCGCTGGAAGCACAGATCAACCAGATTGTAGGTGTGGTAACCAATGGCCTGTTTGCTGCCCGTGGCGCTGATGTGGTGTTGATGGCGACCCAGGAAGGTGTAAAAACACTGACGAAGTAATCTCTTTGTCATAATCCGGCAATACACTCCACCCTTCGGAAAATATAGGAGTTGCAAATGCAATCCGAACATACTTTCAAGCAATATGACACCGAGCTGGAATCCGTGCGCGCCAAGGTGCTGCAAATGGGCGGCCTGGTGGAGGAGCAGATCAACCACGCCATTGAGGCGCTTTCCAATGCGGATATGCAATTGGCGGATGTTGTCATTGAGCGCGATCATGAAGTGAACGGCCTCGAAGTCGCTGTGGATGAGGCTTGTAGCCATATCATTGCCCGCCGCCAACCTGCCGCCGGTGACCTGCGCATGATCATGATGGTGGTGAAGACCATCACTGACCTGGAGCGTATCGGTGACGAAGCCACCAAAATTGCCCGTGTTGCCAAGCGCATTCATGAAAGTGACCGCATGTATGCGCCGCGCTTTAACGAAATCAAGCGCATGAGCGAGCAGGTGCAGGAAATGCTGCGTGTGGCACTGGATGCTTTTGCCCGCCTGGATACCACGCGTACCGTGGAAGTGGCCCGCCAGGATATGCAGGTGGATGATGACTTCCGCGCCGTGATTCGCCAGCTGATTACTTTCATGCTGGAAGACCCACGCACCATTTCCATGTCCATGGAAGTCATGTTTGTTGCAAAAGCCATTGAGCGTATGGGCGACCATGCCAAGAACATCGCTGAATACGTGGTGTATATGGTCAAGGGCAAGGATGTGCGCCATACCAGCATGCAGGAATTGGAGCGCGAAGCGCTGAATTAAGAATAAGCGGCTGCACGGACTTCCCGTTGCAGCCTCTTTTGCTGTTCTCTGCCTTTAGCCCTGCGCAGGGCGTCAAAAACGAATAAACTGCTGGTGTGAACCGTACTGAACAACTCCCCGCTGAGATCGCCGCAGTTGACCTCGGCTCCAACAGCTTCCGCCTCCAGGTAGCGCGGGTGGTGGATGATCATCTGTTCATGCATGACTCTCTCAAGCAAATGGTGCGCTTGGGTGCAGGACTGGACAGAAACAAGGTGCTGTCGCGCGAGGCCATGGAAAGCGCTGTTGACTGCCTGCGCCGTTTCGGCGAACGCCTGCGCGGCTTTGACCCACACGCGGTGCGTGCTGTTGCCACCAACACTTTCCGTATTGCCCGTAATGCTTCCGAGCTTTTGGAACGCTCCCAGGAGGCCCTGGGTTTCCCCATAGAAATCATCGCCGGGCGCGAAGAAGCGCGGATGATATTTATCGGTGTTTCGCACAGCTTGCCTCCTTTCGCCGGCAAACGCTTGGTGATGGACATCGGTGGGGGTTCGACCGAGTTCGTGATTGGCCAGGGTTTTGAGCCGGATCAGCGGGAAAGCCTGTACATGGGTTGCGTCAGCTACAGCATGCGCTTTTTCCCCGATGGCAAACTGACTGAGGGCAATTTCAGGCGGGCTGAAATTGCTGCACGTACGGAAATTCAGGGTATACGCAACCATTTTGCCGCAGGCCATTGGGATGAGGCCGTGGGCTCTTCCGGTTCTGCAAGGGCGCTTGGGGAAATACTTTTCCTCAATGGCTGGTCGAACGGTGACATTACAGCCAGCGGGCTGGCCATGCTGAGAAAACAGATGGTCAGGGCCCGGGATATACGCCAGTTGCAGCTGGAAGGGTTGAGTTTTGAGCGCGCCCCCGTGATTGCCGGTGGTTTTGCCATTATGCATGCGGCTTTTGAAGAGCTGGAGATCGAGCGCATGGCGGTGGCTGGTGGGGCTTTGCGTGAAGGCGTGTTGTACGAATTGCTGGGTCGTATCCAGCACCACGATACACGCGAGGCGACAGTGCGCCAGTTTATGCGGCGCTACCATGTGGATACCCCTCAAGCGCGGCGGGTACAGGTTTTGGCCCTGTCACTGCTTGAACCTGTTAGTCACTGGCTGCAAATGGAAAGTGCGGTTGCCCGCCAGTACCTGGTGTGGGCATCGCGGCTGCATGAAATCGGCATTTCTATTGCCCATTCCGGTTACCACAAACACTCCGCCTATATTGTGGAAAATGCGGATATGCCGGGTTTTTCCAAAATGGAACAGCAGCTTTTGGGCTTGTTGTTGCGTTTGCAACGCCGCACCCTGGCCAAGTATCCCTTACCTCCGCTGGACGACGACCGTATTACCCTGATCCTGGTGCTGCGGCTGGCAGTGCTGTTTCACCGCAACCGTATGGAGACCCCCATCCCCGAGCTTTCCCTGTACAGGGATGAAAGCCGGTTTGTGCTGGGAATCCCGCAAGACTGGCTGGCCGAAAACCCCCTGACGGAATCGGAGCTGGAAGCGGAAGCGGGTTACTGGAAAGATGCGGGGGTTATGTTGCGTATCACACGCGAGAAATAAGCAACTTACTGTTTTTCTCTGGCCAGTTCATGGCCGAACTCAGCTAGCAAATACTCCTGTGCACTGAATGCCTGCGCCCGGCCAGACTTTTTCTGGCGGTAGTTGCCATCAGACAGCATTTCCCAAGCCTGGGTGTTGTCCTTGAGGTAGGGGAGCAGGCCTTCCTTGTACACGCGGCGTTTCAGTTTGGTATCCAGCACCGGGAAGCAGGCTTCAATACGACGGAAGAAGTTGCGATACATCCAGTCTGCGCTGGCCAGATAAAGGTTCTGCGCGCCGGCATTGTAGAAATAGAAAATGCGAGAGTGTTCCAGGAAACGGCCCACAATGGAACGCACACGGATGTTTTCGGACACCCCGGGTATTCCCGGTCTCAGGGCGCATACACCACGTACGATCAGGTCTATTTTCACCCCGGCGTTGGAGGCGGCATACAGTGCCAATATGATGTCGGCCTCCAGCAAGGCGTTCATTTTGGCGATGATGTGTGCTTTTTTGCCGGCTTTTGCTTGTTCGGCTTCGTTTTCAATGGCCTTGATCAGCTGGTGGTGCAGGGTAAATGGCGACTGCCAGAGATGGCGCAGTTTGGTGGCTTTGCCCAGACCGGTGAGCTGCGCAAAAATGTCGTTGACGTCTTCGCACAGCTCTTCGCGACAGGTGAGTAGCCCGAAATCGGTGTAAAAGCGCGCTGTACGCTGGTGGTAGTTACCCGTGGAAAGATGCACATAACGCTTGAGGTGGTTTTCTTCGCGGCGAACTACCATGGACATTTTGGCGTGAGTTTTGTGGCCCACCACCCCATACACCACGTGAGCGCCCACTTCTTCCAGCTTGGCAGCCCAGTTGATGTTGGCTTCTTCGTCAAAGCGCGCCATCAGTTCTACTACTACCGTCACTTCCTTGCCGCGCCGGGCGGCGTCTATGAGTGCCTCCATCAGCGTAGAGTCCGAGCTGGTGCGGTAAACCGTTTGTTTGATGGCTAGTACGCTGGGGTCGGAAGCGGCCTGTTGCAGGAACTCTACCACCGGGTTGAAGGACTGGAACGGGTGGTGCAACAGGATGTCACCCTTGCGGATAGCCTTGAAAATATCCGGGGTTTTGCTCAATTCGCGTGAAAGCGAAGGGCGGTAAACCGGGAATTTGAGATCGGGCCTATCTACGCGATCGGGGATCTGCATCAGGCGCACCAGGTTGACCGGGCCATGCACCTGGTAGAGATCTTCTTCTGTCAGGTCAAACTGGCTCAACAGAAACGCTGACATTTCAGCTGGGCAACTGTCGGCAATTTCCAGGCGCACCTCGTCGCCGAACTGGCGCTGCGTAAGTTCGCCCTGCAAAGCCAGGCGCAAGTCCTTGATTTCTTCCTCGTCCACAAACAGGTCGCTGTTGCGTGTCACGCGGAACTGGTGGCAACCCTTGACTGTCATGCCGCTGAATAGCTCGTTCACATGCGCATGCAGGATGGAAGACAGGAAAACAAAGCCATACTCACAGCCGGCAATTTCGCGTGGCACCTGAATAACGCGCGGCAAAGCGCGCGGCGCCTGCACAATGGCACGGCCGGAGTTGCGGCCGAAGGCATCCTTGCCTTCCAGCTCCACGGCGAAATTCAGGCTCTTGTTAAGCACCCGTGGGAAGGGGTGGGCCGGATCGAGTCCAATAGGGGTCAGCACCGGCATCAGTTCGCGGAAGAAATAATCGCGTATCCAGTCGCTTTGTTTTTCATCCCAATGCGTACGACGCAGGAAGCGTATGCCTTCCTCCGCGAGCTGGGGGATCAGGACTTCGTTGAAAATTTTATACTGGTGTGCCACAAGGGCATGGGAAATCTTGCAAACCTCTGTGAATATTTGCCGGGGTGACAGACCATCCGGCCCGGCGGTTTGTGAGTTGAACTGAATTTGCTCCTTGAGGCCTGCCACCCGCACCTCAAAAAACTCATCCATGTTGCTGCTAACGATACACAGGAACTTGAGGCGTTCCAGCAATGGATTGCGCGTATCCTCGGCCTGCGCCAGCACACGGCGATTGAAGGCGAGGATGCCCAGCTCACGATTGAGGAAATATTCGGGTGATTGCAATTTTGCCGCAGAGACCATGAAAAGTGCTCCAGATTAACCCGGCAATATGACGTTATTGTTGCATCCGTGTGAAATGGCTGTCTGGATTATTGCTGGGGTACGAATCCAGTGGCCGCGTCCGCCCCGGCCCCAAAAAAGTACGCTTCTGTTTGTTGCATCAGATATTTGCGTGCGGTCGGATCGGCCAGGCTGAGGCGGTTCTCGTTAATCAGCATGGTTTGGTGTTTTTTCCAGCCATCCCAGGCTTCCTTGGATACGTTCTCAAAAATCTTTTTGCCCAGTTCACCGGGATAAGGGGCGAAATCCAGACCTTCAGCCTCGCGCCCGAGTTTAATGCAGTTCACTGTTCTTGCCATTGCTTGCTCCATCAATACCAATTGTTAATAGGGAAATCATATCCCAAAGCGCCTTGTGTTGGCGAAAATACCAGTCAAGGCAAGGCACCAGACAATCACTGCGCCGGAAGGCAGGTCGAACACTGCGGAAAGCACCAGCCCGATAGTGTAGGCCGAAGCCCCGACACCATAACCACCCCACAATTGCTTGTGGGCTGGCCAACTGCGTACTGCCAGGGCAGGCAGGATCAGGCTGGAAAATACCAGGTAAACGCCCACCAGTTGTACCGAGACCGTCACTGCTAATGCAAACAGCAGGTAGAAGCTGCGCCCCCGGGCAACATTTTTTTGTGCAAACCACAAAGCCAGGATAAAACTGCTGACCAGAGCAGACACCATGAGCTGGGATGGCCCCACCCATAATATCTGGCCAGCCAGTACATCCTTGAGGTGCTCACCACCGTGGGGGTTATTGGCCAGCAGCAGAATCCCGGCACTGGCTGCCAACACAAAAACTGCCCCGATCAGGGCCTCCTGTATCTCCGGCCAGCGTTTTTCCATCCAGTTCAGTAGCAGTGCGCCCAGCAAGGCAGCACTGACGGCAGCCAGTTGTACCAGCCAGCCCTGCTCTTCCCAACCCAGGAATCCGGCCAGCATAACGCCCAGTGCGGCGATTTGCGCTACCGCCAGGTCAATGAAAACAATACCGCGCTGCAGCACCTGCTGGCCCAGGGGAACGTGTGTCGCCAGCACCAGCAACCCGGCCAGCAGGGCCGGGCCGATGATGCTGAGGGTTTCAGCGAGATGGCTTGGGTTCATTTTGTCGCCTCCAGCAAGCGCTGCACCGTATCGTCGAACAGGGAAAACAGGTCTTTTGCCCGTTCGGAGCCGCCAACGGTATAGGGCAGAACAGCAACCGGCAGCTTGGCGCGCTCTGCAAGCCATTGTGCCGGGCGTTCACTGTTGTAAGCCGCACGGATCACCATTCTGGCCGGTTGCTGCTGCAATTGCGCCAGTACTCCGACCAGGTGCGCGCCGGTTGGCTCAACGCCAGGTTTGGGTTCAAGTGCGGCGACTTGTTTAAGCCCCAGCCAGTTCTCCAGATAGGGGAAACCCTTGTGTTGTACAACAATAGCGACTCCTTTCAGGGGGGTGGCCTGCGTTTCCCAGCGTTTGGTAGCTTCTTGCCAGCGCTGGGCAAAATCCTGGCCGCGTGCCTGGTAAAAACCGGCATTGCCTGCATCCAGTTCAGCCAGCCGTTTGCTCAAGGCATCGGCAACCTTGCCTATGTTGCGCGGGTCAGTCTGGATGTGAGGGTTGCCATAAGGATGCACGTCACCATCGGCTCTATCCAGGCGGGCCGGGATTTCCAGCATGGAGACAAATTTCGCCGCTTCAAAATAACCAGGCCTGCCCGGTTGAACACTGCTGTTGGCAGATTGACGCAACAGTACCGGCAACCAGCCGATTTCCAACTCGGCGCCGGTACAAACCAGCAAGTCGGCTTTCCGCAGCTGCGCCACCAGGCTGGGTTTGGCTTCAATGTGGTGGACGTCCTGCAAGGCGTTGGTGGCAGTGAATACGCTCACCTTGTCCCCACCCAGTTCTTTTGCCAGTGCGCTCCATTCAGGTTCGCAGGCAAATATGTTCAATGCAGCCTGGGCTGGTTGCATCAAGGTCAACAGGCACAGGCCCAAAACAATCTTGAATTTCATGATCCGCTCCTAGTATTTGTGGGCGCCGTGTGCGCCCAAGCTCATCTGGTACTGGATGAACAATTGGTTGTCGGTTGCTTCCTGGCGGGATTCGTCGTGTGCCAGTTGCAGCCGGATACGCGAGAATTCGCTGGGGTTGTAATCCAGCATCCAGGTAATCCGTCGCGGATCTTCACCACCATTGGCCAGCAGCCCAGTGTTAGCGCCGTAATCTACGTCGCCGCTGTTGAGCTGGTCATAACGCAGCCCGGTGCGCCATTGCGGCAGGAATTTGTATATGCCTTGCAGATACCAGCCGGATTGCGAGGCGGAATAACGGCCCGCGCTGTTGGTGGCGTCAATGTCGTAATTCAGCGTGCCCGATTCATTGCGATGCAGGTATTCACCCTGCAATTTGAAGCTGGTGCTTGTGCCGTTACCGTTGGGCGCCCATTTCCATACAAAATCCGCAACCCACAGGCGGGAAGTTCCGCTGAAGCTGTTGGTGACAAAATTGCCCAGGCTGTCCAGGTCGGCAGAACTGCGGTCTTGCGGCGATATCCGCAGGTAGGACAAGCCACCACGCCAGCTGCTGCTGTCACCCCAGTCGCCGCCCGTGTGGACAAACAAGGCTGCAGAGGAGCCGCCATTCTTGTCGCGTCCTTCGCTATCGGCAATCCTGCCGCGCCCGTATTCCGCACCCAACTCCACAAAAATATCGGTTGGCGCCAGCCATTTAAGCTGGATGCCATCATCACCGTACTGATTGCCCAGGAATGCCTGGTAAGCGAGCGGGTTATCCACGAAATCCCAGGTGTGGGCGTGTTGCTCGTTGATGTAACCAATACCGGAGAAGAAGCGTCCGGCCTTCAGCGTCAAGCCGCCTGGCAATGCGGTGGTCTGGATAAACGCTTCTTCCACCCCCACACTGTTATCCGGCGCCAACGCCAGGTTCAGCCCGCCATAAAAATAGTGGTCTATGTTGGCGTAGACCCCCAGCTCGGATTCGCCCAGCGAAAAACTGCGGCTACCCGGGCCAATCTCCCCACCGGCCTGGAAGTCGCTGATGTGGTAATTGGAATCCTGCGTGCGGTTGGCATAGGTGCCGGAAAGAATTAACGAAATGTCAGGATTCAGGGCATTACCGCTGGTGGGTGCGCGGCCAGCCTGCAAGGCAGCAGACTCCGCCTTGGCTGCGCTGGCCTCGGCATTGCTGGCGCTGCCTTCTGCCTGCACCAAGCGTTTTTCCAGATTCTGGATACGGCTTTCATAACTTTCTTTCATCTGCTGGATTTCCGCGCGCAGTTTTTCCATCTCGCTACTGTCATTAGCGCTGGCCGTCAGTGGCGTGACCAAAGCGATAGAGACGGCAAGCGCCGTCAATTTGGGTTTGAACATGATGATTCCCCGCAAAAAATGAGTAATCCCCGACCTGTAAGGGAGGGGCGTTAATCAGCAAAAGTCAGGCGGGTTGGGGCGGGCCGCGTGCGGCGGGGGCAAGGTTAAGGGGAGTGACTAAGGCAAAGGGCCGTGCGTCATGCTGAACAACGGCAGGCGGCAACTGTGGCAAACGCCAGCCATCAGGGGCAGCGGCACCATGCGTGGTAGCGTGGGCCAGACACTGGTCGCAGAACAGCGCGCCGTGGGGCGATTTTTTACTGCTGGATTGGTTTTGCTCGTCCGAATAGTGGGAAAACTCGTGCAGCAGTGCGCCCTGCTGGTTAAAGACCAACAGGAAAACAAGGGAGACAACAAGCGCGAGACGATGCAACATCGGGTTATTGTAGCGCAAAGCTGCGTGATGCCATTCCTTTGCTACAATGCGGTTTTGATTGTTCTGTTGCTGTCATGACTCGCACTCCTCCCGTAGTTCTTACCTTTGCCGCCACCGATCCCACCAGTGGGGCGGGTTTGCAGGCGGACATCCTGACTCTTTCCAGCATCGGCTGCTACCCGGTTTCCGTGGTCACGGCGATTACCGTGCAGGATACGCTGGGTGTGGATGGCGTGATGGTGTTTGATTCAGAGTGGGTCGAGCAGCAGGCACGCGCAGTGCTGGAGGATATGGAAGTTGCCGCTTTCAAGCTGGGGGTGCTGGGCAGTGTGGAAAACATTGCGGTCATTGCAGAGATTCTGGCTGATTACCCCGACACCCCGCTGCTGATAGACCCCATCCTGAGCTCGGGTCGTGGTGACGAGCTCAGCTCTGATGAAATGATGGGCGCCATGGTGGATTTGCTGCTGCCACAAGCCACGCTGATCACCCCCAACAGCCTGGAAGCGCGCCGACTGGCGTTTTTTGATGGAACCGAGGAAGAGGAGGAGTCAGCCTCTCTCAATGAAAGCGCACAGCGCCTGCTTTCCATGGGATGTGAGTACGTGCTCATTACCGGTACCCATGAGCGCACCACGGAGGTGACTAATACCCTGTATGGCGACAACGGTGCTGTTCGCTCCTGGCAATGGGATCGCCTGCCCGGCAGTTACCATGGCTCCGGCTGTACCCTGACTTCGGCTATTGCCGCCTGTCTGGCGCACGGATTGACCATGGAAGAAGCCGTGGCTGAAGCACAGGAATATACCTGGGCGACACTCAAGGCCGGGTTCCGCCCCGGCATGGGTCAATACATTCCCGACCGTCTGTTCTGGGCGCGCGAAGAAGAGGACGATGGCGGGCACGAAACGCATTAACGGCCTGTACGCCATCACGCCGGATAGCAGCTCTCCCCATGACTTCCCGGCACTGCTGGACGGTGTCAAGGCAGCGCTTGCAGGAGGCGCCCGCGTTCTCCAGTACCGCGACAAGCAGCAGCTAAATCCAGACCTCATTCCTGCTTTGTTGCAAGTGTGCCGCGCGGCTGGCGCAGCCCTGATCATCAATGATGACGTTGAATTGGCAACCCTGGCGGATGGGGTGCACCTTGGCCGCGATGACATGGATATTGCTGAAGCGAGGAAAGTGCTGGGGCCGGACAAGGTGATAGGCGTCAGTTGCTACAATGACCTGGATCGCGCTATCCAGGCTGAAGCTGCCGGTGCCGATTATGTGGCGTTTGGCAGCATGTTTGCCTCCCTCACCAAACCAAATGCGCCGCGTGCTTCACTGGATTTGATACGAGACGCGAAAAAACGCCTGCGCATACCCGTCGTTGCCATCGGCGGTATCACGCTGCAAAATGCTTCTTCATTGGCGGAAGCAGGTGTGGATGCCATCGCTGTCATCAATGCAGTGTTTTCGGCCTCCGACATCACGCAAACGGCCAGGAATTTTTCCGATTTATTTACGAGCACATCATGACCTCACGCAACCAGCAACTTTTTGAGCAATCCCAGAAACTCATTCCCGGTGGCGTCAACTCGCCGGTACGCGCCTTCCGTTCGGTGGGCGGCACACCTGTCTTCTTCAAGCGCGGGCAGGGCGCCTATGTGTGGGATGAAGACGACAAGCAATATGTGGATTACGTGGGTTCGTGGGGCCCAATGATCCTTGGCCACGCCCACCCTGCTGTGGTGGAGGCGGTGCGCGAAGCCGCAGGCAACAGCCTGTCGTTTGGTGCGCCCACCGCGCGTGAGCTGGAAATGGCGGAGCTGCTCATCAAGCTGGTGCCCAGCATGGAGCAGGTGCGACTGGTGAGTTCCGGTACCGAGGCTACCATGAGCGCGATCCGCCTGGCGCGCGGCTTTACCGGCCGCAGCAAGATACTCAAGTTTGAAGGCTGCTATCACGGCCATGCCGATGCGCTGCTGGTCAAAGCAGGTTCCGGCGCGCTCACCTTCGGTCAGCCCAGTTCGGCCGGGGTGCCGCCGGAAGTGGCGGCACATACGCTGACGCTGTCCTATAACGACAGCGCAGCAGTGCAAAGCCTGTTCAAGCAGATCGGCAACGAAATTGCATGTGTCATTGTGGAGCCGGTGGCAGGCAACATGAATTTGATAGCCCCGGCGCCCGGATTTTTGCAAACCCTACGTGACGTCTGTACGCAATATGGTGCCGTGCTGATTTTTGACGAAGTGATGACCGGTTTCCGCGTGGCTTTGGGTGGGGCGCAGGCGCTGTATAACATCAAGCCCGATCTCACCACGCTGGGCAAGGTAATCGGTGGGGGCCTGCCGGTCGGCGCATTTGGCGGCCGTGCCGACATCATGGCCTGCCTGGCGCCGCTTGGCCCGGTCTATCAGGCGGGTACGCTTTCCGGTAATCCAGTGGCTGTGGCTGCCGGGCTGACAACATTGAAACTGGTGCAGGAGGCCGGCTTTTATGACCGCCTGACGGCAAAAACCAGGCAGTTTGTTGATGGTTTGGCTGCTCTGGCGCGTGAAAAGGGCGTGAAATTCAGTGCACAAAGTGTAGGCGGCATGTTCGGTGTTTATTTCAGTGAAAAAGTGCCCACCAGCTATGCCGAAGTCATGCAGTCCGATAAAGACGCGTTCAACCGCTTTTTCCATGCCATGCTGGAAGCAGGCGTGTATCTTGCTCCATCTGCATTCGAAGCCGGATTCGTATCGGCTGCACACGGAGATGTGGAATTGCAGCGCACCCTGGATGCCGCATCCAGTTGTTTTCGCTAGTAGAAGCGATAGCCGTGATTGCTACGTGGTTGAACTACAGCGCCATTGCAGGTACCATTCCGAGGTTTCACCCAAAATTTTGTATTGCCCGGCCAGGATGCCGGGCCGGCGTCGCGCAAACACCCTCGGTCAGGCGCGCCGCGTAACGGTTGACGAGGGATGGATAGAGGCAGAAAAATGCCAGCAAGACAGGGTTTATACGATCCGGCAAATGAAAAAGACGCGTGCGGGGTCGGTTTTGTAGCACACATCAAGGGAAAAAAGAGCCACGACATTGTTGCCAAGGGTCTGGAGATTCTGCGCAACTTGACGCACCGTGGTGCGACCGGCTATGACCCAAAACTGGGCGACGGCGCCGGGATTTTGATCCAGCTGCCCGATGCTTTCCTGCGCAAGGAAGCAGCCAAACTCAATATCAACCTGCCGGAAGTCGGGCGTTATGCCTGCGGCACGGTGTTCCTGCCGCAGTCCGGCAATGGCCGCGTTGCCTGCGAATCTGCAATTGCCCGTATCATCCACGAAGAAGGCCAGACCTTCATCGGCTGGCGCGATGTGCCGCGTGACAACCGCAATATTGCTGATGCCGCCAAGGCGGTTGAGCCGGTGATGCGCCAGGTGTTCATTGGTAGCCAAAGCGCCGACCAGAATGCATTTGAGCGCAAGCTGTTTGTGATTCGCAAGCGTATTGAGCATGCCGTGCGCGCACTCAAGCTGGAAGATGCCAGCCAGTTCTACATCCCATCGCTTTCCAGCCGGACTATTGTTTATAAAGGCATGCTGCTGGCTGAAGAAGTCGGTACCTACTACCAGGACTTGCAAGACCCTACCATGGTTTCTGCCCTGGCTCTGGTGCACCAGCGTTTCTCCACCAACACTTTCCCGGCCTGGGATCTGGCGCATCCGTTCCGCATGATTGCCCACAACGGTGAAATCAACACCATGCGCGGTAACGTCAACTGGATGGCGGCACGCCACGAAGCGATGAAGTCCACCGTGCTGGGTGACGACCTGGAGAAGCTGTGGCCACTGATTTCCGAAGGCCAGTCGGACTCTGCCTGTTTTGATAACGCGCTGGAGCTACTGGTGGCAGGCGGTTATTCACTGCCGCACGCCATGATGATGCTGATCCCCGAAGCCTGGTCCAGCAATCCGCTGATGGACGAAGAGCGCCGCGCTTTCTATGAATACCATGCCGCGCTGATGGAGCCGTGGGACGGCCCGGCCGCCGTGGCCTTTACCGATGGCCGCATGATAGGCGCCACACTAGATCGTAACGGCCTGCGTCCTGCCCGTTACCTCATCACTGATGACGATTACGTCATGATGGCGTCCGAAATGGGCGTGCTGACCTTCCCGGAAGAGAAAATTGTCAAGAAGTGGCGTCTGCAACCTGGCAAGATGTTCCTGATCGACATGGAACAAGGCCGCATCATTGATGATGAAGAAGTGAAGCGCGACCTGGCCCGTGCCAAGCCTTACCACCAGTGGATAGCCCAATCGCGCTATTTCCTCGGCGACCTGCCCAAAACCGAAGCCAAGCTGGAACTCAAGGGTGAGCTGCTGGATGTGCAGCAAGCGTTCGGTTATTCGCAGGAAGACATCAAGTTCATCCTGCAACCCATGGCCACCAACGGTGAAGAAGCCACCGGTTCCATGGGTACTGATAGTGCTTTGCCGGTACTTTCCAACAAGTCCAAGCCGCTTTACACCTATTTCAAGCAGTTGTTCGCCCAGGTGACCAACCCGCCGATCGACCCCATCCGTGAAGAGGTCGTGATGTCGCTGGTGACGTTTATAGGCCCCAAGCCGAACCTGCTGGGCATAGACGAAACCAATCCACCACTGCGACTGGAAGCCAGCCAGCCGGTGCTGACGCCGGATGAACTGGCGCAACTGAAAAATATCGCCGAGCTGACGCAAAACCGCTACCGCTCGCTGGTGGCCGACATTACCTACCCTGCCGCATCCGGCACCAAGGGCATGGGTGAGGCGATTGAAGCCCTGTGCAAGGCGGCTGAAAAGTCCGTGCATGACGGCTTCAACGTGCTGATCCTGTCCGACCGCAATGTAAGCGCCGACTGTATCGCCATTCCTGCCCTGCTGGCCACTGCCGCTGTGCACCACCATCTGGTGAAAGCGGGCCTGCGTACGAATACAGGATTAGTCGTGGATACCGGTTCCGCACGTGAAGTGCACCATTTCGCCCTGCTGGGTGGATATGGTGCCGAGGCGGTGTGTCCGTGGCTGGCATTCGAAACGATCGCCGGCCTTGGTCTGGCTGACACCTACGTGGCTCAGAAGAATTTCGTCAAGGCGATTGGCAAGGGCCTGTACAAGGTCATGTCCAAGATGGGCATTTCCACCTACCAGTCCTATTGCGGCGCGCAGATTTTCGACGCCGTTGGCCTCAACTCCGCTTTTGTAGACAAGTATTTCCCCGGAACTTCCAGCAACGTGGAAGGCATCGGCCTGGAACAGGTGGCCGAGGAATCGCTGCGCCTGCATCTCGATGCCTTTGGCGACGACCCGGTGCTGAAGAATGCACTGGATGCGGGCGGCGAATATGCCTTCCGCGTGCGTGGCGAAGACCACCTGTGGACGCCGGACTCCATCGCCAAGCTGCAAAACGCCACACGCACCGGCAAGTACGAAACCTACAAAGAGTATGCCAAGCTGATCAACGACCAGAGCCGTCGCCACCTGACGCTGCGCGGCCTTTTTGAAGTCAAGCCGGCAGGTGCTCCGGTGCCGCTGGAAGAAGTGGAATCCGCCAAGGAAATCGTCAAGCGCTTCGCCACCGGCGCCATGTCGTTGGGCTCCATTTCCACCGAAGCACACACCGTGCTGGCAATCGCCATGAACCGCATCGGCGGCAAGTCCAACACCGGCGAGGGCGGTGAAGACCCGGTGCGCTTCATGCCGGTGGAAAAGGACACCACGCTGGCCGACCTCATTGGCAAGTCGCGCGTCGAGAGCAACATCCCGCTCAAGGCTGGCGATTCCATGCGCTCCAAGATCAAGCAGGTGGCCTCCGGCCGTTTCGGCGTGACTGCCGAATACCTGGCCAATGCCGACCAGATCCAGATCAAGATGGCGCAAGGCGCCAAGCCGGGCGAAGGCGGCCAGTTGCCGGGTGGCAAGGTGTCCGAGTACATTGCCAAGCTGCGCTTCTCGGTGCCGGGCGTGGGTCTGATTTCCCCGCCGCCGCACCATGACATCTACTCGATTGAAGATCTGGCGCAGTTGATCCACGACCTGAAGAATGCCAACCCGCGTGCGGATATTTCCGTCAAGCTGGTATCGGAAACCGGCGTGGGCACTGTGGCTGCAGGCGTGGCCAAGGCCAAGGCCGACCATATTGTAATCGCCGGTTTTGACGGCGGTACCGGCGCATCGCCGATTTCATCCATCAAGCATGCCGGTAGCCCGTGGGAAATCGGTCTGGCCGAGACGCAACAAACATTAGTCCTGAATCAGTTGCGCGGCCGCGTGGCGGTTCAGGTGGACGGCCAGATGAAGACCGGCCGCGATGTGCTGATTGGCGCGTTGCTGGGTGCGGATGAATTCGGTTTTGCCACCGCGCCGCTGGTGGTCGAAGGTTGCATCATGATGCGCAAGTGCCACCTCAATACCTGTCCGGTGGGCGTGGCTACGCAAGATCCGACGCTGCGCAAGAAATTTACC
>WBZT01000964.1_pt1 | contig 22138 bp, 17 predicted proteins | sample 5204241 | NCBI WGS metagenome assembly WBZT01 (sample SAMN12344358, study PRJNA552823) | activated sludge metagenome | biome: Activated sludge suspended growth; feature: Nitrification reactor; material: Wastewater; isolation source: activated sludge from nitrification reactor of wastewater...
CTCTGAACCAACTGAGCTAAGCTCCCTTGAGATATTGAACTTTGACTATTTCTTTATTCCCGCAATACAGGCAATATGCCTTTTATTGCAGTAACTGTTCCCACTACTTTGAGACCATTATCAGCTATGGGACTGCAAATATATAAGGCCATATAACATATTACAATACTCTTTAATTAATTTTCTTATTTTAATACATAAAGCATTGTATATCAATAATTTAATTGAGACAAAGCTGTACAATATTTAATTTGCCATTGTCCTCATTTGGAATGAGAATGCACTGCGGATCTATTTGAATTGCTTCTCTAATGCGAAGATTTAGCTTTTTACTGCTCGTGTTAAGGATACTCTTTCTATTGCTTTGACCATTGGGTAAAAGGATATATTCTGAAACTGTTGATTCATTTTTAATCTCATCATTAAATATTATTCTCAAAAACGATTTGTTTTCTAGGATAAAAAAAGATGAACTTATTCCATCATCATCCTGCGAAAATTGCTTTTTCCTCAAAATGGTCTCCCACATCTTCTGGCCATCCTTTCCAATATTGCTAACAATAATATCATCATAATAATAATCTATCCATCGGCTCGCGGAAAAAGAACCTCCATTGTCCATTCCCGCTCCAAAATATGGCCTTCGTACATATTGCTTGACACTTTCAAAAAATACGAGACAAGAGCCGTCTTCTTCAAATTTTACAGATCTCAATTGCAATTCGTAGCTGGACAAGGCCCCTTTGTTTCTGTTGCCGGTCCATTCCTTCACCTTGTTTTCTTCAAAGGAAAATAAGCTTGGCACTGTATTTTTATCTACGTGTTGAATAAAGTATCCCAGTATCTCCTGGTTGTTTGGCTTTTTATACATTCCGGCAAGAAGCAATTCACCATTTGAGGTGTTGGTCGTCATTTTAGAAGAAAATATTTCGAAATCCAACTTAATAAATTCATCCATAACTTTTTTCCCGGTTGCACTTATTCCAATAATCTTCGGGAGATATTTTACCCTGGATCTTTCAGATGAGTTTCGTACATCATACTTTAAATAAAATACGCCTTCGTCTGTCAGCAAAGCTTCTTCCGCAGGACCATGTTCCGAATCTAAAAACTCATTGGTTTCGATAGTGTAATATATCGAATCCTGTATTCTGTTGTACAGAAAAATAATCGGTGTATTCCACAAATCCCGATACCCTACAGAAACAAATTCTTTTTTAAGTGAAGATTGTAGGTTAATATTATCGGCCGTCACAGCACTCATTGAATCTGCTAACATGCGTTGATAGGTTTTATTACCGTTTAAATCGAATACAGTATAAAAACATTTATAAGTCTTGTCAACCCTGGAAGTATACAGTACTCCAAATTGATCTGAATGCCTGAAGACATCCAATACATTCCATTTTTTTCCTTCCAGATCAAGTTCCCTTTCTTGTGTCCAATATCTATTCTGAAGTAATCTTTGATAAATTATTTTGATGGATTTATCCCGAACCAGACTTAATTCACCATTGATCGGTACAATAAAATAAGAAAAGTCATTGCGCATGTTCAATTCATCTGATATGATGATGCTCTGACACAAAATGTATACTGGCAAATGACTAAAAAAAACAAAAATCAAAAGAACTCTTATGGAATTCATTGAGCTAATATAGATACTTTTGCTGATCTCAAATAATCTTATGAAATCCAACGCAATCATTGAGTGTGTTCCTAATTTTAGTGAAGGTATAAATTTGGAAAAAATCGCACAAATTGAATCATCCATTCGCAAAATTGAAGGGGTTAAACTATTAAACACAGATCCTGGCAAATCCACCAACCGCACCGTAATAACTTTTGCCGGACATCCGGATAAGGTCGTAGAAGCTGCTTTTCAGGCTATTTCTGCCGCTTCAAAAATCATTGATATGAGATTTCACCATGGGGAACATCCCAGAATGGGTGCAACGGATGTTTGTCCGCTCATACCGATCGATGGTATTTCTTTAGAAGAAACCGCTCGGTATTCTATTCAACTGGCAGAAAGAGTTGGCCGGGAACTCGGAATTCCAGTTTACCTGTATCAGGCTGCGTCCACCAAAGATTACCGTAAAAATCTGGAAGATATTCGTTCCGGTGAGTATGAGGGTCTCGCTGAAAAAATGAAATCTGATCTCTGGGTTCCCGATTTTGGCCCACGGGTATTTAATGCCCAAAGTGGTGCAAGCGTAATCGGTGCGAGAGATTTTCTAATTGCTTACAATGTCAATTTAAATACAAGGTCTATAGCCTTAGCCAATGAAATTGCATTTGATATTCGTGAAAACGGAAGACCACTGAGAGATTCAGTTACCCAAAAAATAATACGGGATGCCCATGGCGTGATTCAGCGCTCAACTGGCTCCTGCCCTTCCGTCAAAGCGATAGGATGGTATATTGATGAATATGGATATGCGCAAGTATCTATGAATATCACAAATATTTCCAAAACACCTCTTCATATAGCCTTTGAAGCTTGCCGGCAATCTGCTGATAAATATGGCCTTCTCGTAACAGGCTCAGAATTGGTAGGCTTGGTTCCTAAAAAAACACTCCTTGATGCCGGAATCTATTTTCTGAAAAAACAAAGAAGGTCATGTGGCATTCCTGAATCTGAAATTATTGAAACAGCTATCCAATCTCTAGGGCTTCATAATTCTTCTCATTTTGATCCATCTAAAAGAATAATTGAAAATATGATTCATCGAAAAAATAATCCTTTAATCCAACTATCTCTTGAAAAATTTGTCGAAGCAACCTCATCAGATAGTCCGGCACCAGGAGGTGGCTCGGTCAGCGCTTATGTCGGAGCTTTAGCTGCCGCATTAAGTACCATGGTGGCTAACCTAAGTATTCATAAAAAAGGCTTTGAACATCTCTATGATCGTTTCAATGAAGCTGCTATACAAGGTACTAAACTATCTGCCGAATTAATGGATCTAGTCGATAAAGATACACAGGCTTTTAATGAAATACTTCTCGCTTTTAGATTGCCAAAAGCAAGTTCAGAAGAAAAGAAAATTAGAAAAAAAGCTATCCGCAAAGCAACCATTAATGCAATAGAAATACCAATGCAAACCATTAAAGTTGCCATGCAAATTATTCCTATTACAAAACTTATGATAGAGGAAGGAAATGTTAATTCTATTTCAGATGCAGGAGTTGGAGCACTATGTATTGAAACTGCTGTAAAGGGTGCTGCAATGAATGTTAAAATCAATGCTTCAACACTCGAAAAAGATGAAGATAAACAAAAGTATTTTACGCTTGCGGATCAATATGTAGCGCGCGTTAAAGAAGATGTACTCGCTATGATGACAAGCATTTATACCAAAATGCAGATTTAATTATATACCCCTTCCTTTCTTCTTGTCCATTTCTTCTCTAAAAGATATAAATCGATAAGGTATTATTAGGAATGGTTGATTAATTTTAAGCTGAATTTAGACAATTGAAAAAGCTTATTTTTTTCATTATTATATGTATTAATTTGTCTAATAGCTTGTTATCACAATCGGCAATGGGAACTAATTGTTGTTGTGGTTCATGGACTCAACTTTTTTTTCCAAATCTGGATTTTGAGGATGGTCCAGATCCTCCTCCAGGTGGATTCATTGTGTACGGTACAGGTGCAGTTTTTGGTGGTTGGACGGTAACCAGGGCCACCATTGATCATGTCGAAGCAACTCATGCTGGACTTGGAAACGGTAACCCTAATGGCGCTTCGAATTTTGTAGATCTGCATGGAAGTCCTGGATTTGGTGCCATCAGTTACAAATTAAACAATCTCAAACCGGGGGCCAGTTATAGAATTGAATTTTGGACTGCACAAAATGGAGGCAATCATTCTTCAACCGGAACCCTCAAAATTGCCGGTGGCGCTTGGTTGAATGAAAGTTGGACTGTAAGCATTTCAGGCGCCGTATTGTGGTTTAAGGTAAGCTATATGTTTATGGCCATGTCTGATATGGCCGATATGGAATTTAGTAGCGTAGGTGATCTTGCTTATGCCGGTACTCTTATCGATGACATTGCCATATTTGAATGTCCCGGAGATACTGAAGCACCCAAAGTAGTGAATGAACCGATGGATGAAGAATATTCTTGTATTGAAAATGTTCCAAAAGCAGCAAAATTGGATGTCACTGATGACTGTGATCTTAATCCTATCATTAAATTTACCGAGAAAGTAAATAAAAAAGATGAATGTGAAACTGTAATTGAAAGAAAATGGGAAATTTCTGATCACTGTAACAATACAACCAGCCTAAGTCAACAAATAAGTGTAATAGATCGAGAGCCTCCGATCCTTACCAATCCCGGAACCGACAAATTGATTTTTTGCAAACAATATAATAAAGCCCAATTCACCAACTGGCTGAATGCACACGGTGGTATCAGCGCAACAGATAATTGTAAAGAAGTTTTTTGGGAATATTCTTTTGATAAAATTCCAGAATACGGTTGTGACACTTCCATTGTAGCCTTTACAGCTAAAGATCATTGTGGCAATGAAACCATCAAATATCTTAACTTTATCATTAGAGATACCAGCAAACCTATACTTGTACAGAATGCCAGTCATTCCTTACTTAGATGTTCTTCAACTGCAAAGGATTCTCTAAAAAAATGGCTCATATCTCATGCCGGTATTGATGCAATTGATAGTTGTTCTCTTCTGAGTTGGACGAATAATTTTAATGGTGATTCTTCTTCCCTGCGCATTATGGTAGATTTTATCGCCGAAGATCAATGTGGAAATAAACTAGTGGTACCTGCTATTTTTGAACAGTTGGATGCACCTGATACTAGCTACAATACCAGCTATAATTGTCATAGCAAATTCTCAGTAAAAGATACTATTTACTATAGTCTTCCAGGATGCGATAGCGTCGTTATTCTTAATGAAATTGGTATTCAAGTGGATACAACTTATTTTCAAAAGATAACATGCGATCCGTTTCAAAAAAATGATACCATACATTTCCAAAGCAAACTGCAATGTGATTCCATTGTATTGATTTCCTACACATGGATTCCATCTGATACGATCTACCTTCGCGAAGATATCTGTGGCCTGGCAGACACCATCATTGAAACGAATAGATTACAAGGAACATATTGTGATAGTTTCATCATTAAAATATCCTTCCCTAAAAAAATACATCGCGATTCCTTGATCAGGTATACATGTGATAGCACTCAAGTTGGAAGTGTTGAAGAACAATTTATCAATATTTTTGGCTGCGATTCCATTGTTGTGCTGGAAACAAAATTTAATCCTGTTTCAATTTATCAAAGGGATAGTTTGGTATGCGGATTGAAGAAGAGTTTTGCAGATACTTTAATATTTAAAACTACAAGCTGTGATAGTATTCAAATAATAAACTATTTTGGATTAAAGGAAGACTCAAGCTTTTTGCATTCATTTACCTGCAATCCACAGGATACTGGTATAAGTATTACTCGTTTGACGAATAACAGAAACTGCGATTCCATTATTATTGAATATAAATCGCTAATTCCAACCCCAATAACCATCCTTCGTTCAAACAGTTGCAACCCATTGCAAAAAGCTATCGATACCGTCTTATTACAGGCGGCCTCAGGTTGTGATTCTATAGTTTTAACTTATTTCAGTATACATATACCAGACACAAGTTATTTTAACCAAAGGACTTGTGACACAAATCATATTCTAAAAACAATCTCAAAATTCAAAGGACAATATTGTGACAGTGTGGTAATTACAAACTATACCATTGTCAAATCTATACTTGAAACCAGAAAATATAAAACTTGTTTTGCTGATTCAGTTCGCAGCGACACCCTGCGTTTATTTAGCAGCGATCAGTGTGACAGCCTAATTGTAACACAATATGAATATAATCCGGTAAGCTTTGAATTTGAAAAAACGGATAACAGTTGTTTTGAAGAAAGTGACGGTAAGTTGAAAATTACTAAGATTCTTAATGCTTCACCACCACTAACAACTTTTCTCGATGATATAAGCTTTAATTCACGCTTTATCTTTGATTCGCTAAAGGTAGGAAAACACTCGCTCTATGTGCTTGATAACCTGGGTTGCCCATCCGATACCATTGAATTCAACATTAAAGCAGCACAACCCATTACGATTGATATTGGTTCAGATCTAACACTTTCCAGACCTGAAATAGTTTCTTTCTTTGAGCGTTCTGCCAAATTATTTTCAACATATCTGTGGAACCCTGCAAGCTTATTCGAATGTGCTTCATGCCCGAGAACAAATGCCTATATTGAGCAAGATACTACAGTGTATCTCATTGTCCAGGACGAACATGGTTGCATTGCCACGGACACCTTACACATCCGGCTAGCTGCAACGGGCGATATATTTGTTCCTAATATTTTTTCTCCCAACAATGATTTGGTAAATGATAGATTTTATCCTATGGGATCTGATCTTATTAAAATTAACTGGATGAGAATCTACGATCGTTGGGGTGCACTGGTTTTTGAAAAATATTCTCCGCAGATAAATCATCCGGAAGATGGATGGGATGGAACATTTAATAGTAAATTATTGTTACCAGCGCCATATATTTATGTGCTGTCTTACGTTACCTCAGATCAACGTTCATCTTTTCTAACTGGAGACGTATCTTTGATTCGCTAGTCTTCTTATTGCATGGTTAAAGTCTGAATTATTTAATTTCGTATTTTCTTTAAATAGCAACTAATTTAAATATATCCAATCAATGATCCTCCAACACCTGAAGATCATAATCAACTCCTTGTTTTTTCAATATGCTTTTTACAATCCAGGCAAAAAACAAAAGATATGCAAAACAAAAAACAGCTATCCAATAAGATTGATGAATGCCTATACTGGAAATATCTGCGAGTTTACCCTGCAATGGAGGAATAATTGCTCCACCTAAAATCATCATAATCAAGAAAGCGGATCCTTGTGTTTCATATTTTCCCAAACCTGCGACAGATAGTGAAAAAATACAAGGCCACATGATGCTACAAAATAATCCACCACTAAGAAATGCGTAGATGGAATATAATCCCGTGGTAGAAATTCCAATTATCATCGCAATAATTCCCAATCCACTAAATAACATCAAAGTAAAAACTGGGCGGCCTTTGGAAATAAAAAATGCAAAAATAAGTACCAATACACAGAATATATAGTAATATAATTTATGCATATCGTTATTTGCAATTGTGTTTACTGCTATAACAATTCCAAATGCGACAATAGGTACAAAAAACAATAGTATGTTTTTAATTTTAGCAGTGGGGTTAAATACTGGAATTGCTCCGGTCCATCGACCAATCATCAAAGATCCCCAATACATAGAGATATAGGGAGATATATCAGCAGCTTGCATCGATCCATAATCAACTCCTTTTAACAATTCACCCATATTACTTTGAATGGTGACTTCAACACCTACATATGTAAAAATGGCAAGCATGCCTAGTACTAATTGTGGAAATTGCAAAGCTCCCCACTCTGATTTGTCTCTTTTGGATGCTTTGAAAGCGTAAAGTAAGCCGCCTGCTAAAACCAACAATCCTAACAGCAAATAAATCATCCTGCGAATTTCAGTGTTCAGTTTTAATTCTTCAGACATTTGTGAAAAATCTAATTTATAACTTTGAAAAACAGGTATAAAACTTCCAATTAATCCAACAGTTATTAATACCATTAACCACATTGCTTTTCTGGATGAATCCAATTTTGCTTCAAAATATCCTTCTGGTACTTTTTTTGAAAAATAAAATAATAGTGCTGATGACAAAAATAATAATCCAACAAATACATACAGGGTTGTAACCTTATGTAAACTTAACGATTGAATCAATTCATCGCTGGTTGAAGTACTTCCAAATAATGCAACAGCAACGACTATTGGACCGATTGAGGTTCCAAAAGAATTTATTGCACCCCCAAAAGTAATTCTATGTGAACCAGTAGAAGGGTCACCTAACAAAATTGCAAACGGATTTGCAGCAGTCTGTTGTAATGAAAAACCAAGGGCTAGAATAAAAAATGCAGCTAAGAAAAAAATAAAACCACTACTTGCAGATCCATAATTAACTGCAAAAATCATTGCGATTGCACCAAGCAAAGAAAATAACAATCCGTAAATTATGCTTCTTTTGTATCCCCATTGAGAAACAAAATCTTTTTTATAAATAACACTTGAAAGAAATAAAATCAGGGCCCCGATATAGTAAGCCCCATAAAAAGCAAAATCAACCAACTGACTTTGAAACTGATCCAAATTGAAATAATGTTTACAAAATGGAATAAATACGCCGTTTCCGGCAGCAATAAATCCCCAGAAAAAAAATACAGTAATTAATGTACTCAATGCATTGGTGTTGGTCTTTTTCATATCAATTATTTTAAGCTCCTGCAGTAATAATAGTCATTTTATTAATATCAAGATATTGAGTTGTTTTTTCTCTGATCGTTCGTTGATCAATGGATTTTATAGTTTCTAATAAAGATTCAAATGCATCAATTCTTTTAAATTCAGTTACCAGTATCTTCAGCAGAAGGATTGATTGATAGGGTCCATCAATTTGTCGCTGAATATGCCCATTAAGATAATTTCTAACCATTTCCAACTCCGAATTTTTCATTTTGTGTTCCTGTAGTTTTTGAATTTCATTTTTAATTATTTCGATGCTATTTTCAGTCTGATTGGGATTCAATTCTGCACTAATATAGAACAAGCCATCATGTAACTGAGAATCAAGTGTCGAGCCGATATCATAGGTAAGTCCATGTTTTTCTCGCACCTCACTCATTAATCGGGAACCAAAATAATCCCCTAGAATGGTGTTGATAAAATACATTGGAAAGTAATCCATATCGGATTTCTTGAAAATACGCAAACCCATTTTTAAGCTGCGCTGCGCACAATTTTGAATTGGGAAATGCTTTCGTACAGGATCATGATGAAAGAATTGATACTCTGGTAATTTTCTAGAATCTTTGCGAAAAGCTTCAAGATGCGTCATCCAAAAGGAGCTGGGTTTCTTTTTTCCGCAATAGAATATTTTCAGAATATCGGCTGTATAGCTTTCTTCAAAATAGTTCTGAAGGTCTTGTGGCAATATATTATTGATGAGTTCTTCTGAAGAGTTATATCCATAGGTAGACTCACTTCCATATATGGACGAAGAAAATTCGCGATATGAAACAAAATCCGGTTCTGCCAATTGATGCTCCAGTTGAGATAATAAAGATTTTTTCCCTTTTTGAAGATTTTCACTAGTGAATGAAGCTTTAGTAATTTGTCGAATCAGGTAAGCAAAAACCCTTTCAAAGTGTTTGTCTAAGGTATTTAAAGCAATGATTGTAAAGTCAAGATCCGAATGTACTTGATATGAACAGCCATAGTAATCAAAAAATTCTGCAATCTCAGCTCGGGTTTGCTCAGAGGATCCTTCCAGTAGTTGATTGGCACACATTCTTGAAGTCAACTTTTTAGATTCTGCCAGCCTTCCATTTTCAAATACCAATTCAACATAAGCTATTTGATGAGGGCTTGAGTCCATTGAATATACCTGAATACCGTTGACACTATGCTCCATTTCATATTCTGGATAGCGCAAATCCCATTTTACTGGGGAAATATGAATGTAAGGCGGGAAAGTGGTCATAAATTGATACAAGGGACTACCCTAAGAATCACAAAAATCAACAATCTCCTACAAATAGATATAAAAAGTTTTGATATAAAATAGCTGTTTTCCCTTGTTCTCAAAGTATTTTTGTGCCAGCTTAAGCTATTCACATGAAATTTGTTGTTTCCACATCTACCCTTGCCAAAGGAATTCAGTTAACATCCGGGGCACTTACATCCCATCCTGTAATGCCAGTTCTTGAAGATTTTTTATTTGAATTAAAAGGCAATGAACTGAATATCACTACTTCTAACCTCGAAGTTTCCATAAATACGCGTATTGAAGTCAGTGGTTCTAATGACGGTAAGATCGCCATTCCGGGCAAAATTCTATTGGATGCCTTGAAAATGCTTCCTGAACAACCCCTTCAATTCTCGATCGACGTGGAGTCTAGAGGAATTGAAATAACTTCTGCATCAGGTAAATATAAATTGGTGGGCGAAAAAGCGGAGGATTTTCCTTTACTTGAAAGACCTTCCAAAGAAGATAAAATTGTACTCAATTCTGAACAATTACGCAAAGGAATAGACAAAACTTCTTTTGCTGTAAGTAATGACGAAATGAGACAAAACATGCGTGGAATAAATTTTAATATTGACTTTAGTCAAATAACTTTTGCTGCTACCGATGCACATAAGTTGGTGCGATATACTTTTAGAGATCTTGAATCAAACGTTGCTACCAGCCTTATTCTCACTAAAAAATCAATGCAGATTCTCAGTTCAATTCTACCAAAGAATCAAACCGTTACATTATATTTTAACAAAACCAAAGCATTTTTCAGTTTTGATCAAACACTTCTAACCACCAGATTAGTTGAGGCTAAATTTCCGGATTACAATGCCGTAATTCCTGTCAGTAATAATAATATTCTCACCGTTTCAAGAGAAGAGCTGATTTCAGCTTTAAGAAGACTTTCAATTTTTGCAAGTAAAACTACCAATCAGGTGGTTATGAGCCTGAATGAAGGCAGCCTGACTATTAATGCACAAGATCTTGATTTTTACAATGAGGCTACAGAACAATTAAGTTGCAGTTACGAGGGCGATGTCTTGAATGTCGGTGTCAATGCAAAGAATTTAATTGAGATGCTTACTTTGATAGATTATGAAACGGTTGTATTTCAACTCAGCAGCGAAAACAAACCGCTGGTAATATTACCTCAGGAGCAAGACAATGGTGAAGATCTACTTATGTTGCTGGTGACGACTTCCTAGATGCAAATTGGTCTTTTTTTTGGATCATTTAATCCAATCCATATTGGACATCTTCTGATTGCTCAGTATTTGCTCAATGAAACTAACTTACAACAGGTATGGATGGTAGTGAGCCCACATAATCCATTAAAAGAAAAGTCTACCTTGGCTAAAGATTATGATAGATTGCATCTGGTTCGTCTGGCTACTGAAGACAACCCTCGAATAAAAGTATCTGATATTGAATTCTCACTTCCAAAACCCTCTTATACCGTGGATACATTGGAGCATTTGAAAGAGAAATATCCTGAACATCAGTTTTCGCTTATAATGGGTGGGGATAATTTGGTAAGTCTTAACAAGTGGAAAAATTATGAAATTATTCTCCGGGATTATCCAATCCTTGTCTATAAACGATCTGTACCTGCAGCACAATGGCAAGGAAGCCAAAAGGCTAAGATCAGTTATCTGGATGTCCCTCTTTTAGACATTTCGTCTACAAGAATCAGAGAAATGCTCAAGCAAGGAAAATCAATACAATATATGGTTCCTGATAAAGTTTATGAAGAGATCATTACTTTGAATATGTATAAAGCTTAAGTTGAATATCTTCTCTTTCGTGATTTTATCATAAGAATAACGTGCTATTATCAACCTTAATTTTATAAAATTCAGATTTTTGATTTATATCTCTTTCCAGATAATTTTTCTTTTATTAAGTAATTAAAGAATATTCTTAGAGATTTTGATAGTCTGGATCCATTGAAAAGCTGCTACTTTGCAAATACTTTCTCATACAATTCATGCACGGTACCGAGTTGCACGATTTTGATTTGTGATTTATTTCTTGGTAATATGGATCCATTGAATTTGGATATACAAATGGCCTTAAAACCCTGTCGTTCAGCTTCCTGAATCCTTAAATCAACTCTTGAAACTGCTCTGATTTCGCCTGATAATCCAACTTCTCCAGCAAAACAGATCTGTCGATGCAGGGCATGATCTTCAAGTGAAGAAATTAAGGAAGCTACAATACTTAGATCCAGGGCTGGATCATTAATTCTAATTCCACCAGCAATGTTTAAAAAAACGTCCTGTACTCCAAAATGAAAGCCACATCGCTTTTCCAATACGGCAAGAAGCATTGAAAGTTTTCTGTTGTCAAATCCTGTTGCCACCCTTTGGGGAGTAGAGTAAACTGCTCCCCCAACCAAAGCCTGAGTCTCGACCAAAAGTGGTCTAAGTCCTTCGATGGTACAGGCAACCGCACTTCCACTCAATCTTTCATCGTGTTGGCTCAACAACAAAGCAGAAGGATTCAAAACCGGATTTAATCCTTCTGAATTCATTTCATATAAACTCAATTCATCAGTAGACCCAAACCTATTTTTATTGGTTCTTAAAATTCTGTAAGAATAATGCTTGTCCCCTTCAAAATGGAGAACCGTATCAACCATGTGTTCTAAAAGTTTAGGCCCGGCAATATCTCCTTCCTTGGTTATGTGCCCAATGATAAAAATGGGAATATTCATTTCTTTGGCATAACGGATTATCTCATTGGCGCAATCTCTTATTTGGCTAACCGTGCCGGCAGTTGAACTATTTGAACCATTATATATGGTTTGAATTGAATCAATTATAATTAGTTCCGCTGACATTTTGCTGGCTTCCTGAAGTATACTTTCGATGTTTGTTTCAGAAAACAGATAGCAGTTATTTTGTGATTTCTTTAGGCGCTGGGCTCTAATTTTTATCTGTTCTTCAGACTCTTCACCAGATATATATAAGACTTTTTCAAGTTTAATCGTCATAGCCAATTGTAAGAGCAAGGTGGATTTCCCTATTCCAGGTTGTCCAGCTAACAGGGTAACAGAACCTTTGACGAGACCCCCTCCCAAAGCACGGTTCAGCTCAGGATCACCACAATCTAATCGCTTTAGGACACTTTCCTGAATTTCATCCAGACGCTTTATTGCATTTGGTTGAAGTCCCTTGGCCATCTTTTTCCATGAAGGTTCTTCTTTAGCCGTGTTGGTCAAGGTTTCGAATTCTTCAATGTAGGTATTCCATTCCCCACATGCTGTACAATGACCAATCCATTTTGGAGATTTAGTTCCACAAGAACTACAGATAAAAATGCTTCTGGATTTAGCCAAAAATTATGATTTATAGATTATAAACGTCTTTTCTAATCAATCCCAAAATTATAAAAATATTACTACTTCCAGTTGATTGTTAATCCATTACCTCCTGGATTTATCCATTCGTTCCACGGTCTTTTGTACAATAATTGGTCATAAGCCGGGCTTGTTAAAAACTAATTGGCTTTGTCATTCGTTCTTTATGGCTGATGATTTTGGGCTTTACAATAAAGAACTAATTTTGCGTTATGGAACAACGGACATATCTACCTGCTATTGAAAGTTTAATATTCACTGCACCTCAAGCCATTAAAATGGAAGAGATCAAATATTGTCTCGAAAATTCATATGGATTGAGTTTGGAACTTCAACAGGTTGAAGAAATGGTTGAACAAGTCAAACAGCGATATTTGGATGAAAAATATGGTATTGAGTTAAGGGATATTGCAGGTGGTCTACAGTTTATGTCAAAACCTGCACAATTCAATGTCGTGGCCGAATATATTAAACTCAATAATAAGAAGAAACTGACTAAGGCCTCGATGGAGTCTTTGGCCATCATCGCTTACAAACAACCGATTTCGAAGTCAGAGGTTGAGCAAATCAGAGGGGTTAACAGCGATCACTCCATTCAAAAACTACTGGAAAAAGAACTCATTGAAATTAAGGGCCGTAGTGAGGGACCGGGACGGCCTATCCTATTTGGAACCAGTCTGCGCTTTATGGAATATTTTGGGCTAAACAGTCTATCCGATCTGCCAAAAATGAAAGACTTCAGTCTTCCAGAAAATGTTGTTGGTGAACCGGCTCCTATTGAAGAGTTGGCAGAAATTTCGGCCGATGATAACAAAATGAGCTCGGAAGATGAATGATCCCAAAACACTGATCAACAGGGTTGCTCAATCCAGCCTTAAAACCATAGATCTTGAGCAATTTTATCCTGAAGAGGAAATAGTTTCTTTCGACCTTAAAGACTATCTATTTAAGGGATTAATTCTAAAAGAAATGGACTTTAGAACTGCTATCAAGGAATTTAATTGGGAAACTCTAAAAAATAAAATCCTTTGTGTCTATTGTTCCGCTGATGCCATAATCCCAACCTGGGCTTATATGCTTATCGCCAAATCTTCCTCTGGCTTTGTGAAAAATATTTTTTACGGAAAAGAGGAAGAAGCCATTATTCAATATTTTGACCAAAAACTCCGGCAAATAGATTGGAGTTCATTTAAAGATGCAAAAGTGGTGGTTAAAGGTTGTAGTCATAAACCAGTACCTGCAGCTGCTTACCAGACACTTACATTTCTGCTGCTTCCGCATTGTTCAAGCATCCTTTACGGCGAACCCTGCTCAACTGTTCCAATTTATAAGGCAAGAAAATCTTTGAACTTCGACAACCCTTAATATAATCTTAGCCTAATGTTAAAAGCAACTTAAAAGTGTTTGGAGAAAAACGTATTATTCAAAATATTAGTTATTCCATTTACATTTACCACACAAATATGAATCACATAAAAACTTCAATGATGAATTACTTAAAATTAATAATCGTCGCTGTACTTGCTCTTGGATTTGTAAATTTTGCAGGAGCACAAAAATTTGCCCTCGTTGACGTAAATAGAATTCTCGAAAATCTTGATGACTATAAAAAGGCTCAAGACGAACTAGACAAAACAGCCGCTACCTGGAAACAGGAAATTGCAGTGGAGTACGATAAGATAAAAGCCATGTATAATAAATATCAGGCGGAACAGGTACTATTGACAGAAGATCAGAAAAAGCAAAGGGAAGAGGAAATCATGAATCGCGAAAAGGATGCTCGTAAACTTCAAAAAGACAAATTTGGTGATGAGGGCGCCCTATTTAAGAAACGTCAGGATCTCGTAAAACCCATTCAGGATAAGGTCTTAAGTGCCATTCAAGATTATGCTGCTCGTTATGGGTATGAGACAATTTTTGATACAAGCGGTTCAGCTGGGATAATTTATTATTCGAAAGAATTAGATAAAACAGAAGAGATTCTTAAAAAATTCAGATCTACTGGTAAATAGTTATTTGATCCATCATATCCTTAAATAAAATGTATATTTGCGACCTTTTTAAATTTAAAAATAATATGAACATTTATAAATTTTCCCTCTCAATTTTGCTGGTAATTTTCGGCTATATGAATGGCAACAGTCAAACAAGCCCTAAATTTGGTTATTTGAATTCTCAGGCACTGCTTTCTGAAATTCCGGAAGTAAAACAGGCAGATGCCAACCTACAGGCACTTCAAGCTCAATTAGAAAAAAAAGGGCAACAGATGGTTGCTGATCTTGAATCCAAATACAAAGAACTTCAACGCAAAGAACAGTCTGGAGAAATATCTCCAAAAGCACTAGAAGATGAAAGTAAAAAACTAAAGGAGCAGGAAGCAGAAATTGGAAAATACGAACAAGAAGTTCAAAAACAACTCATGTCCAAAAGACAAGAGACCTTACAACCTATTCTGGACAAAGTTAACAGAATCATTAAAGAAGTTGCTACCGAAAATCAATTTACTTATATTTTTGATTCAAGTGCAGGCATTCTGCTTTACGCACAGGAATCACTGGACGTAACAGCCTTGGTTAAAACAAAATTAGGTATCTGATGTATGGCCGGAAAGGCCAATCCAATAGGAATTTTTGACTCGGGTATCGGTGGACTAACCGTTGCTCAAGCCATACACAAGTTATTGCCAGATGAGCAACTGATTTATATCGGTGATACCGCGCACATGCCTTATGGTGATAAGTCCCAGGAATTAATTCGACATTATTCAATTTTAATTTCAAAATACCTTGTAGACAATCATTCTTGCAAAGCGTTGGTAATTGCATGTAATACCGCTTCTGCTGCTGCTTACGAAGTCCTCAGGGATAATTTCAAAGGTAAGCTCCCGGTTATTAATGTTATTGATCCAATGGTTGAATATATTATAAGCAAAGATTACATACACCATGTAGGCATAATAGCAACCAAAACAACTATTGATTCCGGTGTTTATCAGGAGAAATTAAGCAGAAGAAAAAAAGACCTCAAATTCTCTACGCTTGCAACGCCTCTTTTAGCTCCAATGATTGAAGAAGGATTTTACAATAACAATATCAGCAAAGCCATCATTCACGAATACCTTAAGATGCCGGAATTACGCAACATGGATAGTTTAATTTTAGCTTGTACTCATTATCCCCTTATCAAAAAAGAAATTAGTGATTTCTATCATGATCGTTTGCCAATTATTGATTCGGCTGAAGTCGTTGCCATGAAATTAAAATATATCTTAGGTTTGGAAGACTTACTTAGAACTGATAAATTAAAAGCTGAAGATTTATTTTTTATTACCGATTACTCCACTCATTTTGTAGAAACTGCCAAATCATTTTATGGAGAAAATATTGCCTTACATAAGGTTGACATCGTCTAATTATTTTAAAGCTTATTTTTTAAGAAGTAATTTTCGAAGCTTAAAATAAATTTCAGTATTCTCATATATACCAGCAAATTCCTTAGCGCCTGGACCAAAGGCATAGACTGGAATTAAACAGCCTGTATGTTTGGTGGTAGAAAAATGGGTTTGCAATTTGCCTTTGACGGATCCGGGCAAGATACTTAAACCGCCAGTTTCATGATCTCCTGTAACAACTACTGTAGTGTTTCCATCTCTTTGGGCCCAATCTAATACCTGATTCAATACTGAATTAAAATCTTTCATTTCGGTAAGTACATAATTGTAATCATTTGCGTGACCTCCCCAATCAATTTGAGAACCTTCAATCATAAGAAAAAATCCATTTTTCTTTCTATTCAGGAAATTTAATGCATCTATCGAAGATTTTGGAAGATACTCTCTTCCCATACTCGCTGGTAATGGATCTCCATCTGCAGTAAAGTACACAAATTTATCGACTGCTGGAATTATCACCTCTTTCCAGTCTTTTTCAAAATAGTCCGTGACCACGTAATTTCTTCTTTGAAGTTCTTCATTGAGATTCAAGGAATCGGTAATCCTACGGTTAAAATATTTTTCTCCTCCACCAATAAGAAGGTCACAACCCGAATCAAGCAGGTCTACTGCAATGGCTTCATAAGAATTTCGATCGTTTACATGTGCAACAAATGCTGCCGGAGTTGCATGTACAATCGTAGAACTTACCACCATTCCGGTACTTAGGCCTTGTTTGTTAGCTGTCTCCAGTATAGTCTCTTTTGGATTATTATTCTTATCTACACCTAAATATCCATTATTTGTCTTTTCGCCAATTGAAAATGCGGATGCTCCTGCAGCTGAGTCAGTAATCAAATCATCTGCAGAATAAGATTTGTGAAATCCAATGACGTTGAATCTTTCAAAAGCAGAAATATTGTCTATTGAATAAACCAAAGAAGAAACCTGCGATAAGCCCATTCCATCACCAATCAAGAAAACTATTTTCCCCGACGCGTCATCCTTTCTATTTGAACTTGATTTATCTATTTCATTCCCTGGACGAATTGCATGATGGGAACAAGACAAAACTGAAAGTATTAATAATAGAAATATTAAGTTTTTCATGTTATTGATTTATTAAATAAAATTTTCCTGGAAGCTCTCTAATAACACCTCTAAATTCAAGCGTGAGCAGAATACTTGCGAGTGTTCCGGGTGTTAATTGAACTTGCTTATGTATTTGATCTATATGCACCTTCGCATTTTTATCCATTAATTGAACTACTGACTTTTCATCTTCATTCAATTCGAACACAAGTTCGGGTTTAAATTTGGTTCTAAGGTAATTTTTATCAGGAATCCATTGCATAATATCCAACACGTCCTGAGCATTTTGAATTAAGATAGCTTTATTTTGTTTAATCAATTCATTACAACCTTCGGAACATTCATCATTCACTCTTCCCGGAAATGCGAAAACATCCTTATTGTATTCATTTGCAAATTCTGCAGTAATTATACTACCTCCATCTTTCTTTGATTCTACTACAACCACTGCATCGGATAATGCAGCTACAATCCTGTTTCGCAGCGGAAAATTTTCTCTGTCCGGTTTGGTGCGTATCCCAAATTGACTTAATAATCCACCTTGTTGAACCATTTTTTCCGCGAGATTTTTATTTTCGTAAGGATAAATTTTATCCAGACCATGTCCCAATACACCTATGGTTAAAACTTTATGATTTAGACAAGTTCGGTGAGCAGCAGAATCAACGCCATATGCTAAACCACTTATTAGCAATACATCTGCATTGGTTAGTCCTTCAACAAATTGTTGTGTAATAATTTTTCCATACTCTGAAATATTTCTTGTTCCAACGACTGAAATGGTTCTGGGGTGATTAAGATCAGCAATTCCTTTATAAAATAATAATATTGGACTTTCCGTATAATGTCGAAGCCTTGAAGGATATTGATCATCCAGATAGTATAAGACTTTTATATTATTTTTCAGGATATAGTCTATCTCAGCCTCAGTACTCTCTTTTACCTTATTAAGATCTATATGATCTTCATAATTACCAGGAATTCCAGCCAGTTTTTTTAAGGTGCTTTTCTTTTCTTGAAATACCTGCTGAGCACTACCACATTTACCAATTAATAATTTGGCGGTAACGGGACCAATGTTTTTTACTTTACTTAGTGCAATCTCATAGTAATAATTATCCATTAATGTAGTGTCATTTGATAAATGGTTTTTAATTCTATTAATCTGTCCTTAAGATCCTTGGCTTGTTTCTCTGGCACACCCTTTATTGCAGGAATGATGGAATAAACTTCAATCATTTTTTCCAACAAAGGCTTGTCATTTCTTCTCATTCTGTAAGCCCCCTCCAGGTATTCAATAGCCATATCATACCTCTTTGTTTTTTTGAAGAAGATATTATATCCCACATTACTATAATAGTCATACAGAAAGTCTTTATCATCTGGTTTGGATTCCATATAGTGCAAATAATCTTTCACGAATTTTAGATCCGGTTTGCGTTCAACAACTTTGGTTAAATGTATTAAAAAATCTTCTGTTCCACCTCCTATTTTGTGATACTCAGCCAAGATTCCGGCCTTCATATTTAATGCTTGTCCATAGTCCGGATAGATATATAAAGACTTGTCAATATATCTGGTCGCCTCGTCCAATAATTTTTTCTTTTCTATTGGATTGGCTTCTGCTTCAGACATATGAAAATAACTTACTGCTGTGAATAAATTTATCCTTGCACTGTTTTTGGAAATTTTAACTGCTGAAAAATTCAGCGTATCTCCACTCATCCAATCCGGAACCCTGGTATACGTTTTCACGGCAAACAATAAGATCAACAAACCAAATCCCGGAAATAAAACCTTAAAGTATTTTTCTCCATCTTTTGCAAATTTTATAAAGAACTGATTGCACAACAATACCATTGATATGGAAGGAATAAATAAGAATCGCTCGTTCATAAATGTCCCCACCGGAAAAACTATATTAGAAACCAAAGAAATTCCGATCATAAAAAACAAAAAGGAATACCAAATTATTGGAGTACTTTTTCTAGATCGAAGAGATAATATAAAAAGAAGTACTAAAAAAATAATAGAAACCCAAGTCCATGCATCATCTAAGCCTAATTTGGGAACATGGTAAGGATAATAATCATGTGTAAGCGGAGTAGGAATGAACAACAATTTGACATACCATGAAATACAAAATAATATAGTAGAAATTTTTTCTGTAGCGGACATCCCAACAAATGGATTATTCATTAAATCTGTTATGACGCCTCCATTGCTAAAGAAATATCCGATTACCTTAGTTCTTATTACTAGAAAAAGAATGGCAGGAATCCATATGAACCATGTTTTTTGAAAAGATTCAACAATTGATTTATTCCTGAAATACATTACTGTCAATGGAATAACCAGAAGAAAGGTAATAGCATTTTCTTTTGACATTAACCCGAGAAAATAAATTATTCCGATGAACACTGAACTTTTAAGACCTGGCTTATCCATAAAGTCTAAGCTCCGATTAAGAGCCATCATAGAAAAAAGCATACACATTATTTCGTCCCTTCCTTTTATATTAGCTACTGCTTCGGTATGAATTGGATGTACTATAAAAATCATTGCGCCAAGTAATGGTATATATTTTTGCCATACGGGATCTTTGATTATTCTTTGAAGAAATCCATAGACTACGATTCCACAAAGTATATAAAGTAGAATATTGATGGCATGTGCTGCTTTGGGAGATTTTCCAAATATTTGTTTTTCAACTGCAAAGCTTGCTATAGAGAGCGGCCTATACCTTGCACCCGCCACATAATCTTGTTGCGTCCCAAAATATCCGGTAAATGACTCATTCGAAAAAATATCCTTAATTCCGGATATCCCCTTGTCTACAAATTTATTTTCATCATATACTATCGTATCATCTAAAACAAACCCATATTGAATACTTCTAAAGTATAATAAGATGGCCGATAATGATAAGATGAGGAAAGACAGGGTTCTACTATTCCAAATTTGAGCATTCATTACATTCATTAGCTTTGCATTTGAAAGGGCAAAAATAAAATGATATAGACTAATTAGTTGATACGTGGTCTAAACTAATTTTGATTAGGATAAGAATATCAAATTATTAATGAACCTAAGTAGAATGTACCTGATTTAGCTATTATCAGCTTGGGCGTATTGGATGGTTCGCTTTACCTTTAATAGAATGCTTGCTAAAAATTTTGGCTATAGAACCGGAAGCTGAAATGCTGGTCTGGCACTCTTCTTTTGGAAATGCTGACATATTTTCTATGAAATCAAAATTTGTTAACTTCATGAACGCTCAACACATTTCAGTTTCCGGTACTTTTTGTTAGGATCATAAGTATATCCATACAAAAAGAGCATTTGTTTAACGATTAAACAATATTTCTCTATATTTTGCGAGTGGCCAATATTTATCCTCAACATATAATTCAAGCGTATCTGCGTGATTCCTGATTTCGAGGAATAGAGGCTTAACCTTATCACAAAAGTAAATTGCTTTTTCTCTGGTTGTCTCCAGGTGATGTGCCTTCTCTGCTTCTACTTGCATTTCTTCAATTCCCCTGTACATTCCATCGATATGATTCCCTATAAGGCTAACAAGTTCATGCTGTGTTTTCATGCTATTCTTTGGAATGCCTGCCTCTATTGCAGCGCTGATATTGTTTAACAAATCAGTCTGATACCTCAGACATGCCGGTAGAATTTGATTAATGGATAATTCATGCAATAAACTTGCTTCGATCTCCACTTTCTTAATATATTTTTCAAGGTAAATTTCATGCCTTGCTTCTAATTCTTTAACTCCCAAAATTCCAGATTCTGAAAAAATCTTTTGAGCCTTAGTACTGGCAAGCGCATCAAGAGCCAACGGTGTGATTTTAACATTTGGCAACCCTCTTTTCTCTGCCTCCTTAGCCCAGGCTTCAGAGTAATTATCACCCTCAAATAGTATTTTTTTACATGATTTGATACATGATCTTAATTCTATTAAAATGGCTGAATCCTTCTTTTCGCCATCTGCAATATGTTTATCAACTTTTGACTTAAATTCATTGAGTTGATTGGCTACTATCATATTGAGAACCATCATCGGTTCTGAACAGTTAGCAGATGATCCTACGGCTCGAAATTCAAATTTATTTCCAGTAAAAGCGAATGGGGATGTTCTGTTTCTATCGGTATTATCCATCATTACATCCGGAATCATTTTGTGAATATCTAATTTCAAATCATTTTCTTCCTCTTCTTTAAAATCCTTATCCACTCTTTCTTCAATAGCTTCAAGCGCCTTCGTTAAAAAATCTCCAATAAATACAGAAATAATAGCAGGAGGTGCTTCGTTTGCTCCCAATCTGTAATCATTGCTTTCAGATGCAATGCTTGCGCGAAGGAGATCAGCATGATCGTGTACAGCTTTGATGGTATTGATAAAAAAGGTAAGAAACTGCAGATTGCTCATAGGGGTTTTACCCGGACTCAAAAGGTTGACACCGGTATCGGTGGCCATCGACCAGTTGTTGTGCTTGCCCGAGCCATTG
>WBZT01000967.1_pt1 | contig 22116 bp, 13 predicted proteins | sample 5204241 | NCBI WGS metagenome assembly WBZT01 (sample SAMN12344358, study PRJNA552823) | activated sludge metagenome | biome: Activated sludge suspended growth; feature: Nitrification reactor; material: Wastewater; isolation source: activated sludge from nitrification reactor of wastewater...
ACCTTCGAGTCCCTGTCGCGCCGGCCGTGCTTCATCACGCAACGCTTCGGGCTTGGCTTCACCTCGCCCTCCCACCTTGCGCCCCGGTTGCCCGAGCTTCTGATGCATTGCACTTCCGAGCGAGATGGCCGTCGGCACTCCTGCTCGTTCGGCCCTTCGCCCACTACCGGCGGCTACTATGGCCTCTGCTGACTTCTCGCTCCGGCTTGTCCTCGTCGGCCTTTCAGCCATGAGGCGAGAATTCTCCAGGTAAGCACGCACTCGCTCCCTGCACAGCCGCCGAATTTACGCCACTTCGCCGCCTTGATCACGAGAGCTTCGCGGTCTCTTTCCCCGTTCGCCCTGCTCGGCAGCGCCTTCTATCCGATTCTTGTCCATCGGCTCGCAGTTTCGCTCCACGCTTCCTTCCTACCATCGGTCGCCCTCAGGCACTTGCGGTTCACTTCGTTCGTTGTGATCAACTTACGCTGGGACTTTCATCCACAAGAGTCCGCCCATGCCGGGCGCACAAAAAGTACGCCGCCGCACTTCCCGTGCGGCGGCGTCAGGGGACAACCAGAACTCGCCGGGCTTACTTCTTCTTCACTGCCGGCAAATCGGTGCACACGCCTTCGTATACCTCGGCGGCCATCCCCACCGATTCGCCGAGCGTCGGGTGCGGGTGGATGGTGTGACCGATGTCTGCGGCGTCGCAGCCCATTTCGATTGCCAGGCAGACTTCGCCGATCAGGTCGCCGGCATTCAGACCGACGATGCCGCCCCCGATCACGCGGTGCGTCGCTTCGTCGAAGAGCAGCTTGGTAAAGCCCTCCGCGCGCCCGTTGGCCAAGGCGCGGCCCGACGCCGCCCAGGGAAAGAGTCCCTTGCCGAACTGGATTCCTTCGGCCCGGCACTGTTCCTCGGTCTTGCCCGCCCAAGCGATTTCCGGGTCGGTATAGGCGACCGACGGAATCTGCAGCGCGTCGAAACAGCGTTTGCTGCCGGCAGCCGCCTCGGCGGCGACGTGCCCCTCGTGCACGCCCTTGTGGGCAAGCATCGGCTGACCGACGATATCCCCGATGGCGAAAATGTGCGGCACGTTGGTCCGCTGCTGCGCGTCGACCGGGATGAAGCCGCGCTCATTGACCACAACGCCAGCCTTGTCGGCCGCCAGCTTCCTGCCGTTCGGCGCGCGCCCGACCGCGACCAGCACGAGGTCGAAGCACTCTTTCTCGCCACTGCTGTAGGTGACCTCGATTCCCTCCGCAGTGGCCGCAGCTGCGACCACCCCGGTCTGGAGCAGGATGCGGTCGAAGCGATGGGCATTGTGCTTCTCCCAAACCTTGACCAGATCACGATCTGCACCCGGCATCAGGATTGGCAGCAGTTCGACCACCGTGATGCGGGCTCCGAGCGCCGAATAGACGCTGGCCATCTCGAGGCCGATGATGCCGCCGCCGACGACCAGCATGCGCTGGGGAACTTGCCGCAACTCGAGTGCGCCTGTCGAGTCGACGATGCGCGGGTCGTCGGGCATGAACGGCAGCGCGATCGGCTGCGAGCCGGCGGCGATGATCGCCTTCTGAAACCGGACGACCTTGGTACCACCGGCGGCCAGCGCCACTTGCATGTGGTTCGGGTCGAGAAACTGGCCAACCCCCTGCACGACCTCCACCTTTCGCCCCTTGGCCATGCCGGCCAGTCCGCCGGTGAGCTTGCCGACGACGCCTGCCTTGTACGCGCGCAACTTGTCGAGATCGATCCCGGGCGGGCCGAAACTGACGCCGCAGTCGGCCAGGTGCAGCGCTTCCTCCATGGCTCCGGTGATGTGCAGGAGCGCCTTGGAGGGAATGCAGCCGACGTTCAGGCAGACGCCCCCAAGCGTAGCGTAGCGCTCGACGAGCACGGTCTTCATGCCGAGATCGGCACTTCGGAACGCCGCCGAGTAGCCCCCGGGACCGGCGCCAAGGACGAGCATTTCGCATTCGACGTCGGCGCTGCCGGTGATCGCGGGCGCCGCCTGCGGTGCCGGTGGGGCGACAGGTGACGGTGCGGCGGGCGCTGTGGCGGCGGAGACCGCTGCCGCGCCCGCCCCGGCAGTATCGATGAGGACGATGACCGCGCCTTCGGAAACCTTGTCGCCGAGCTTGACCCTGACCTCGGTGACGACTCCGGCGACGCTGCTCGGAACGTCCATCGTCGCCTTGTCGGACTCGAGGGTAACCAGCGCGTCGTCCACCCTGACCTGGTCACCCACCTGGACGCAGATGTCGATCACCGGTACGTCGTGGAAGTCGCCGATGTCGGGTACTTTTGCTTCAATGATCTGGCTCATGGTTCGCTCTCCCGATCAGAGCAGCACGCGCCGCATGTCGGCGAGCAGTTGCGCGAGGTAGACGTTGAAGCGAGTCGCGGCAGCGCCGTCGATCACCCGGTGGTCGGCGGTAAGCGAGAGCGGCAGGATCAGGCGCGGCACGAATTCGCGGCCGTTCCACACCGGCTTCATCACCGACTTGTTCACGCCAAGGATCGCCACCTCCGGCGCGTTGATGATCGGCGAGAAAACCGTTCCCCCGATCCCGCCGAGACTGGAGATGGTGAAGCAGGCGCCCGACATTTCGCCCGGTGTGAGCTTGCCGTCGCGCGCTTTCCGGGCAAGTTCGCCGCTTTCGACAGCGAGCTCGGCAACCGATTTCTGGTCGGCATTCCTGATCACCGGAACCACCAGGCCGTTCGGCGTGTCGGCGGCGAAAGCGATGTGGAAGTACTGCTTGAGCACCAGATTCTCGCCGTCGAGCGAGCTGTTGAACTCGGGGAATTTCTTCAGCGCGACGGTACAGGCCTTGATCAGGAAGGCGAGCATGGTGATCTTGAGGCCCGACTTCTCGTTCTCCCTGTTCATCGCAACGCGGAAGGCCTCGAGGTCGGTAATGTCGGCATCCTCGTGGTAGGTGACCGCCGGGATCATCACCCAGTTGCGCGCCAGGTTCTGCGCCGAAATCTTCTTGATGCGGGCCAGCGGCCTGACTTCGACGGCGCCGAACTTGGCAAAATCGACCTTCGGCCACGGCAGCAGGTCGAGACCGCCGCCCAGCGCAGGGGCCGCAGCCACCGCTGTCGGCGCCGCGGTCAGCACGCCCTTGACGTAGCCGGTCACGTCTTCCTTGAGGATGCGGCCTTTCGGACCGCTCGGCGTGACCCGGCTCAGGTCGACGCCGAGTTCGCGCGCGAACAGACGCACCGACGGGCTCGCGTGCGTGCGTGCACCGAGCGCGAGGCCCGGCGTCGGCGCCACCGCCGGCGACGCTGCCGCGACCATTGCGACAGGAGGGGCGCTGGTCGGCGCACTGGCCGGCGCCGCGCTCGTGGCCGCCGGCGCACTCGCCGCAGCCGAAGCAGCGGCGGCCGCCCCGCTCGTAGCGAGTACCGCGACGATGCTGCCGGCCGACACCTTGTCGCCGAGCTTGACCCGGATTTCGCTGATCACGCCAGCCGCCGTCGATGGTACGTCCATCGTCGCCTTGTCCGACTCGAGTGTAACCAGCGCGTCGTCGACCTTGACCGTGTCGCCGACCTTGACGCAGACGTCGATCACCGGCACGTCGTGATAATCGCCGATGTCGGGAACGACGACTTCGATCTTCGCAGCGGCGGACGGGGCCGCCGCGGGCGGAGCGACGGCAGGCGGAGCGGCGGCAGCCGGCGCGACGACCGACGGTGCGGTCGCCGCGGCGGCGGCTTCGAGAATGACGACGATCGTCCCTTCGGAAACCTTCTCGCCGAGCTGAACGCGAACCTCCTTGACGACGCCAGCCGCCGACGACGGCACATCCATCGTCGCCTTGTCCGATTCGAGGGTCACCAGCGCATCATCGAGCTTGACGACATCGCCAGGGTTGACACAGATGTCGATCACCGGCACATCGTGGAAATCGCCGATGTCAGGAACTCTTACTTCGATCAATTGAGTCATCGATGGGCTCCCTCAGACCGTCGCCGGGTTGGGTTTATTGACGTCGATGCCGTACTTGGCGATCGCCTCCGCGACCTTGCTGCGGTCGATCTTGCCGTCGTCGGCAAGTGCCTTCAACGCCGCGATGGTGACCCAGCGACGGTCGACCTCGAAGAAGTGGCGCAGCTTCTCGCGCGTATCCGAACGGCCGAAGCCGTCGGTACCCAGGACGACGTAGCGACGATCGAGGAAGGGACGGATCTGCTCGGCGAACATGCGCACGTAGTCGGTGGCCGCGATGATCGGTCCACGCGTGTCACCAAGGCAGGCTTCGACGTGCGACCGCTTCGGCTTGGCCGTCGGGTTGAGCAGATTCCAGCGCTGGACGTCGTTGCCGTCGCGCGCGAGTTCGGTAAAGCTCGGGCAGCCCCAGAGGTCGGCATCGACTCCCCAGTCGCTCTTCAGCAGGTCCGCAGCCGCGATCACTTCACGGAAGATCGTTCCCGAACCGAGCAGTTGTACGCGTGGCGCGGCCGGGTTGGTATCCGAGGACTGGCCACGGCGCAGCAGGTACATCCCCTTGAGAATGTCGCCCTCGGCGCCGGCCGGCATCTCCGGATGCTCGTAGTTCTCGTTCATCACGGTGATGTAGTAGAAGACGTCGTGCTGCTCCTGGTACATCCGCCGCATCCCCTCGCGCATGATCACTGCGATCTCGAAGGAGAAAGTCGGGTCGTAGCTCAGACAGTTCGGGATCAGGCTGGAGAGAACCAGGGAATGGCCGTCTTCGTGCTGCAGCCCTTCGCCGTTCAGGGTCGTGCGGCCGGCGGTGCCGCCGATCAGGAAACCGCGGGCGCGCTGGTCGGCCGCCGCCCAGCAGAGATCCATCGTGCGCTGCAGGCCGAACATCGAGTAGCAGATGTAGAACGGGATCATCTGCACGCCATGGATCGAATAGGAGGTGGCGGCGGCGATCCAGTCGCTCATCGCGCCCGCCTCGTTGATTCCCTCCTGCAACACCTGTCCGTCCTTCGACTCCTTGTAGAACATCAACTGGTCGTGATCTTCGGGGACGTACTTCTGTCCTTCCTGATTCCAGATGCCGATCTGGCGGAACAAGCCTTCCATGCCGAAGGTTCGTGATTCGTCGGGGACGATCGGAACCACGTGCCGGCCGACCTTCTTGTCCTTGAGCAGAATGTTCAGGAAACGGACGATGGCCATCGTCGTCGACACTTCACGCCCCTCGCCGGAAGCCTTGAGCAGCGAGTCGAAAACCGAAAGTTCGGGAATTTCCAGCGGCGCTGCCGTTCGCCGGCGTTTCGGCAGATAGCCGCCCAGGTCCATGCGCCGCTGCCGCATGTAGCTCAGTTCGGGCGAACCCTCGGCGAACTTCAGGTACGGCAGGTCCGCGATCTGGTCGTCCGGCACCGGCAGACTGAAACGGTCACGGAAGCGCCGGATTGCCTCGTAATCGAGCTTTTTCTGCTGGTGCGAGATGTTCATCCCTTCGCCGGCCTGACCCATGCCGTAGCCCTTGATCGTCTTGGCGAGGATCAAGGTCGGCTGGCCGCGATGCTCGACGGCGCTCTTGTAGGCGCTGAAGATCTTGAAGATGTCGTGCCCGCCGCGGTTCAGCGACCAGACCTGATCGTCGGTCCAGTCGGCGACCAGCGCCTTGAGTTCCGGGGTATTGAAGAAATGCTCGCGGACGTAGGCGCCGTCCTTGGCCTTGAAGGTCTGGTACTCGCCATCGACCGCATCCATCATCCGTTGCTTGAGGATGCCCTTCTTGTCCCGCTGGAAGAGCGCGTCCCAGTTGGTACCCCAGATCAGCTTGATGACGTTCCACCCGGCGCCACGGAAAGTGCCCTCGAGTTCCTGAATGATCTTGCCGTTGCCCCGCACCGGACCATCGAGACGCTGCAGATTGCAGTTGATCACGAAGATGAGGTTGTCGAGCTTCTCGCGCGCGGCCATGCCGATGGCTCCCAGCGACTCGACTTCGTCGGTCTCGCCGTCGCCGAGGAAGGCCCAGACCTTGCGGTCGCCAGCCTGGATGAAGCCCCGGCTGTCGAGATATTTCATGAAACGCGCGCTGTAGATCGCCTGGATCGGCCCGAGACCCATCGACACCGTCGGGAACTGCCAGAAATCGGGCATCAGCCACGGGTGCGGGTACGACGAGACCCCCTTGCCGTCAACTTCCTGCCGGAAACAGTCCATCTGTTCGTCGGTCAGCCGCCCGAGCAGGTGCGCCCGCGCATAGACGCCGGGAACCGAATGTCCCTGGAAATAGATCAGGTCGCCGCCGTGCTGTTCGCTCGGCGCGTGCCAGAACCACGAAAATCCGACGTCATAGAGCGCAGCAGCCGAGGCGAAGGAAGCGATGTGACCACCGACGTTGCTGTTCTTGTTGGCGCGAACGACCATCGCCATGGCGTTCCAGCGGATGTAGTTGTGGATCCGGATTTCCAGGTCGGCATCGCCCGGGTACTTGGGCTGCAGTTCAACGGGAATGGTATTCACATACTCGGTGGTGGCGCTGTACGGGATATCGACCCCCGCCTGCCGTGCCTGTGCAATCAGGCCTTCGATGAGGAAGTGGGCGCGCTCGGCACCTTCCCTTTCGATTACGCCGCTCAACGCATCCTGCCATTCCTGGGTTTCTTGCGGGTCCGCATCGTCGATGCTGGCGGACAGCGCGTTTTCGGGCAAAGCTGCCATGACTTTGTCTCCTGATCTGCAGAATCGTGAAGTGAATGGTGGTTTGCTGCGCGCCGCGAAGAACGGCAACGCACAGGGTAAACCCTCGCCGCGCCGCATGGTACCGCAGCGCAGCAATCAATCTTTACCACATTGTAAAATGCAATTTTATATCGCGCAATAGATGCCTGGACCGGACGCCACCGCATCGTCCGCGTTTGCCGACGAGTTGCGCAGGACCTTGCTGCGCCGCATTCCTTGCGAACCGCACAACTGCCGGAGGAATCCTTTTTCCTTTTGCGAATCGTTCTCATGTACAATAAGAATCGTTCGCAACAAAATGACGGCATGGCAGTGACCGGCGCATGCTGTTCCGCGTCCCTTTCCGCAAACCGGAGTCTCTTTATGACACTACGCAGTACTGCACGTTCCGATCGGACGCTCGATCTGGCAACGATCGGCGAGCCGCTCACGGTACGCGACATTCAGGCACCGGCGACCGCGCCGGAGTGGGCACGCTGGCTCGAGGAACTCGGTTTCGTGGCCGGTGAGCGCGTGCTGCTGATGGCGCGTGCTCTGCCGGGCGGAGATCCGCTGGTGGTGCGGATCGCCGAGTCGAAGTTCGCCCTGCGCCGTGCCGAGGCTGCCTGCATTCGTGTCGCTGCGGTCGAAGCTGCCGGCCGACCGGAGGACGCAGCATGAACCAGGCAGTCATCCATTTGCATCCGAGTGGTCCTCTGCTGGCGCTGGTCGGCAACCCGAACTGCGGCAAGACCGCGCTTTTCAACCTGCTCACCGGCAGCCGGCAAAAGGTCGCCAACTACGCCGGAGTGACCGTCGAACGCAAGGAAGGACGCCTGACGACACCCGCCGGGAAAACGTTGCGCGTTCTCGATCTGCCCGGCGCCTACAGCCTCTATCCGCGCTCGCCAGATGAGCGCGTGACTTGCGACGTCCTCTTTGGCCGTGCTCCCGGCGAGAAGCGACCGGACCTGGTAGTCTGTGTGGTCGACGCCACCAACCTGCGCCGCAACCTGCGCCTGGCGCTGGCGGTCAAACGCCTCGGCCTGCCCTGCGTGGTCGCTCTCAACATGGCCGACCTGGCCGCGAAGCGCGGCATCGGGATCGTTCCCGAAGCACTCGCCACCGAACTCGGAATGCCGGTGGTCAGCACCGTTGCCATCCGCCAGTCGGGCGCCGAACCCCTGCTCGCGCTGTTCGACGATCAACAGACCTGGCGCTCGGCATCCGCGGCGGAGACCACCCTTGATTCATCGAGCGCAGGCCACGCGCACGGCAGCGAGTCCGACCATGTCGCAGTGCGCCGTATCCTGCAGAACCTCGGGCTCGACGAGATCGTCCCGCATACGCCAAGCGATCGTATCGACCGCTTCGTTCTGCACCCGGTGATCGGGCCACTGCTGCTCGCAGCGATCCTTTTCGTCGTCTTCCAGCTGGTCTTCGCCTGGGCCGAGGCACCGATGGCGCTGATCAAGGCGGCGACCGCAGCGCTTGGCGAAGGTGTCGGCGGCATTCTCCCCGATGGCTGGCTGAAGAGCCTGATCGTCGACGGTGTCATTGCCGGCGCCGGAGGAGTGCTCGTCTACCTGCCGCAGATCGTCATCCTCTACTTCTTCATCCTCCTGCTCGAAGAGTCGGGCTACCTGCCGCGCGCTGCCTTCCTGCTCGACCGCCTGATGGGAGGAGTCGGCCTCAGCGGACGCTCGTTCATTCCGTTGCTGTCGAGTTTCGCCTGCGCGATCCCCGGCATCCTGGCGACGCGGACCATTGCCAGCCCGCGTGACCGCATGGTGACGATCATGATCGCACCGCTGATGACCTGTTCCGCCCGGCTGCCGGTATACGCGTTGCTGATCGGTGCCTTCGTGCCGCAGCGGGAGATCTGGGGAGCGATAGAACTGCAAGGGCTGGTGCTGCTGATCCTCTATCTGGCCGGCATCGTCGGGGCGCTGGCGGTGGCCTGGGCACTCAAGCGCTTTACCGCTGCCGGGCGCGAGGTGCGACCACTGATGATGGAACTGCCCAGCTATCACTGGCCAACCTTGCGCAATCTCGGCATCGGCATCTGGCAGCGGGTCGCGATCTTCCTGCGACGGGTGGGCGGCATCATTCTCGTCCTGACCATCGTCCTGTGGTTTCTCGCGAGCTTTCCGTCGCCGCCGGAAGGCGCGACGGGAGCAGCCATCGAGTACAGCCTGGCGGGAATGCTGGGGCAGGCGATGGCAACGATTTTCGAGCCGATCGGCTTCAACTGGCAGATCAGCATCGCTCTGGTACCGGGATTGGCGGCTCGCGAAGTCGCGGTCAGCGCGCTGGGCACCGTCTACGCACTGTCGGCGGTGGGCGAGGACACGGCACAGGCGCTGGCGCCCCTGATTGCCGAGCACTGGAGTTTCGCCACCGCCCTGTCGCTGCTCGCCTGGTATGTCTTCGCGCCGCAGTGCCTGTCGACGCTGGCGACCGTCAAGCGCGAGACGGGCGGCTGGACGATGCCGCTGGTCATGGCCAGCTATCTGTTCGGCCTCGCCTACGCGGCTTCGTTCGTCACCTACCGACTGGCGCTGGCGCTCGGAGCCGGCTGAAGCACAAGGGTCACTGGTTGCTGGCGAGCGACGCGTCCGGTAGATTGCGGCGCCCGGGAATCGTCATGTAGATCCGCCTGGCGTTGTACCCGCGGCCGCTGGATACCGTTGCCGGCAGCCTTCCCGTCGCCGCCTTGGGTTGGTACAACTGGTAAATCTGTGTCACCAGTTGCACGTAATTGCGCGTCTCCGGATACGGAGGAATCTGGTTGCCGTATTGCTGCACCGCGCCCTCGCCGGCATTGTACGAAGCCAGCACCAACTCCTGCCGATGCGGAAACATCCGGCGCAAGTCGCGCAGGTAGCGTGCGCCCAGACGGATGTTCGTCTCGGGATCAGCGAGCTTCTGTTCGATGGTCCTGCCCTTGTCGCCCTGCAAACCATAGCGTTCCGCCGTCGCCGGCATGACCTGCATCAGACCGATGGCACCTTTCGGGGAAACGGCGTCGGGATTGAAGCCCGACTCGGCGGCCATCACCGCCTTCAGGAGAGCCGCATCGACGGCGAATCGTTCGCTTGCCGCTTTCAGCAGCGGCTCGAATTTCTTCACGTTCGGATGTTGCGACAGGTAGCGCAGCAGTTCGGGCTTCGCCGGGCCGATCGTCGCCAGGTCGGACGAATCGATCTGCCTGCCTTGCAGAAAGAGCTGATAACGCGAATCGACCTTTTCGGTCGCCAGATGCGCCGCGCCCTGCTCATCGATGTAGCCATAGATGTTGGCGCGGGCACTCGCATGACCGAGGCCCACAACCAAGGCGAGAATGAAACGGGAAACTTGCATCACTTGGCGATTCCTCTTGCCGTGAGCTTCGGTCGACCGAAACCACAGCCGCGCATTTTCGTATCAGGACCCAATGATACCGAAACTCGGCAAGCGTCGGCTGATCACCGCTACCGCCTGCTGTCGTAACAGGCACCTTGCGCGAGTGGCGAGGCAGAACCGCCAGTTCCGTTCTCGCCTCGATTCGACGAAGCACGCCGAGCATCGCCCCGGGAGAACTTGATCTGTGTCAACGTGACCCTGCCCGCGAGCCGCTAAGGTTCGACTTTTGTCCACGGCTTTTTTCGAGGAGAGGCGATGTCGCTAGCAGCCGTGATGTCAACCAGGCAGGTGGCAGCGCCCGGCCGGCTTCTGATGTCGGGCAACGAAGCGGTGGCGCGCGCCGTGTGGGAAGCGGGAGCGAAGGTGGCGGCCGCCTATCCGGGAACGCCCTCGACCGAGATGCTCGAGCAACTGGCCGGCTATCCGGACATCTACAGCGAGTGGTCGGTCAACGAAAAGGTCTCGCTCGAAGTCGCCCTCGGTGCATCGATGGCCGGCTCGCGCAGTTTCTGCGCAATGAAGCACGTGGGCATGAACGTCGCCTCCGACACGCTGATGACGATGACCCTGACCGGTGTCGTCGGCGGTCTGGTGATCGCGATTGCCGACGACGTCGGCCTGTCCTCGTCGCAGAATGAGCAGGATTCGCGGTACTGGGGCCGCTTCGCGCATGTACCCCTGCTCGAGCCCGCCGATTCGCAGGAAGCGCACGATTTCACGCTCGCGGCTTTCGAGCTCTCGGAGCGCTTCGAGGTACCGGTGATTCTGCGCCTGACGACGCGCATCTGTCACGTCAAGGGACTGGTCAGGACGGGTGAGCGGCGAGAGCGTCCGGCAACGGGTTTCACCAAGGATGTCAGTCGCTGGGTTATGGTGCCCAGCGGCGCTGGTCGGCGACTGCCGCTGATGTTCGAGCGCGAGCGCCGCCTGCGGGCCGAGGCGGAAGTGTCCGAGCTCAACACCTTCGAATCGGGCAGCGACCGCCGCGTCGGCTTCGTCACCTCCGGCCCCGCCTACATGCACGTGCGCGAGAGCTTCCCCGAGGCACCGGTGTGCAAGCTCGGTTTCTCGTTTCCGCTGCCCTTTGAACTCCTGCGCAGCTTCGCTGCGCAGTGCGAGCAACTGGTGGTCGTCGAGGAAGTCGAGCCCCTGATCGAAACCGAACTCAAGGCGCAGGGAATACCGGTGGTCGGCAAGGATATTCTGCCGCGCTCCGGCGAACTCTCGGCGCAGGTCCTCAAGCCGGCAATCGCGCGTCTGCTCGGCGAGCCCGCAGCCGAACCGGGCCGAACGGCACCCATGGCAGTGTTTCCGCGGCCGCCGACGATGTGCGTCGCCTGCCCGCATCTGGGCGTCTATTACACGCTCTCGCAATTGCGCAATGTCACCATCTCGGGCGACATCGGCTGTTACACGCTGGGCTTCGGCCAGCCGTGGAACGCCCTCGACACGTGCATCTCGATGGGCGCATCGATGGGCATGGCGCTCGGCCTCGACAAGGGGCGCAGTGATGCGGAGAAGCATCAGAAGGTGGTTGCGGTGATCGGCGATTCGACCTTCCTGCACATGGGAATGCAAGGGCTGCTCGACATCGTCTACAACCGGGGGAACGTCACCGTCCTTCTGCTCGACAATCGCGCAGTCGGGATGACCGGGGGGCAGGACAACCCTGGCAGCGGCCGCAACATCCACGGCAGGGAAGCGCCACGCGTCGATTTCGTGCAACTGGTGACCGCGCTCGGCGTGCATCGGGAGCGCGTGCACATGGTCAATGCGTACGAACTGCCGGTGCTGCTGCGGGTACTGCGGCACGAGACGAGGATCTCCGAACCGTCGGTGATCATCACCAGCCAGCCTTGCGTGCTGATCAAGGACTATCATCCGCTCAAGCCCTATACGGTGGTCGAGGAGCGCTGCACCGGTTGCGGCAACTGTATCGACGTCGGTTGTCCGGCAATCCACGTCACGCGCCGCGACCGCGTTCGCAAGGCCCACGGCCGCGAGGTCGACCTCGCTTTCGTGCGCATCGAGAGCGCCGCCTGTACCGGTTGCGGCCTATGCCTGAAGCCCTGCGCGCCCGACGCCATCGTTCATGTCGACACGCTTGCCATGCCGATCCGGGTGGTCCGCAAGAGCGCCGAGGCAATGAAACCATCGCGGCCGGCGGAGTGAAGCGGCGGGCAACGCAGCAGGAAGGAATCGAGTCCAATGTCCGCATCCGGCAAGTTTGACACTACCAACATCCTCGTCGTCGGCACCGGCGGTCAGGGCGTGATGACCGCCACCGAGATTCTCGCCGAAGCGGCGATCGCCCTCGGCCATGACGTCAAGAAGACCGAAGTGGCCGGCATGGCGCAGCGCGGCGGTGTGGTCTCTTCGCACCTGCGCTTCGGCCCGAAGGTGTTGTCCCCGCAGATTGCACCGGGTTCGGCCGATGTGCTGCTCGGCTTCGAGGCCGCCGAGGCGATGCGCTGGCGGCACATGCTGCGACCCGACGGGCTGGTGCTGATGAATACCGGCCGCCTGGTACCGCCAATCGTCGAACTCGGCATCTACGATTACCCCGAGGATCCGGTCGCCACCATGCGCGCTGCCGGGACACAGGTCTTCTCCTTCGACGCTTCACGGATCGCCGCCGAACTCGGCGACATCCGGCTGGGCAATACCGTGATGCTCGGCGCGAGTTCGGAGCATCTGCCGTTCCCTGCCGAAGTGCTCGAACGCTGCGTGCTGCAGCGCTTCGCCCACAAGAAGGTGAGACTCGTCGAGCTCAATCGACGCGCCTTCGCTGCCGGCCGCGCCGCCGCCGAGCAGGCAGCGAGAGCCGTAATCTCCTGATTCTTCGGTCGGATTTGCAAGTTGTTCGGCAGTTTCGCTGGGCTACCGGTGCGCGCTGATGGCCATCGCTGAGATGAGTGGCGTGTGGCACCAACGCCCGCCCTACCGGAGTCACCAGACCGGGCACAGGGCTGCCGAGATCCGATTTGCGATAGAATGGCAACCCTTCAGTGATCGATTCTCGCGCGGGACGATGGTCTTGGCCTGTTTGTCTCGGCTACCCCTATTCAACTCCCCCTCTTGCCACGTGATCCCTCGGGCACTCCAGGAAAATCCAAAATGACGGCAACCATCCTCGACGGCAACGCGCTGGCGCAAAAGCTGCGCGCCGATTTCAAGACGCGCGCCGAAGCGCTGGCCGCCCGCGGCACCCGGCCCGGGCTGGCGGTGATTCTGGTCGGCGAAGACGCCGCTTCGCAGGTCTATGTGCGAAACAAGGTAAACGCCTGTGCGCAAGCCGGTTTCCACTCGGAGAAGATCACCTACCCGCCCGACGTCGAGCCGCAACTCGTTTTCGACAGGATCGCCGAACTCAACGCGGATCCGAAAATCCACGGCATCCTGGTGCAGTTGCCGCTTCCCCGGCATTTCGACAGCGACGCCGTGCTCAAGGCGATCGCCCCCGAGAAGGACGTTGATGGTTTCCACGCCGAGAACGTCGGTGCGCTGATGCAGGGCCACCCGCGGTTCATTCCCTGCACTCCCTACGGTGTGATGAAATTCTTCGCGGACGCCGGAATCGATCTGCGCGGCAAGGAGGCGGTGGTGCTCGGGCGCTCGAACATCGTCGGCAAACCGATGGCCATGCTGCTCATGCAGGCGAGCGCGACGGTCACAATCTGCCATTCGCAGACGCGCGACCTCGCCTTCCACACGCGCCGTGCCGACATCCTCGTCGCCGCGCTTGGCAAGGCGCGTTTCGTCACGGCCGACATGGTCAAGCCGGGAGCGGTGGTGATCGACGTCGGCATCAACCGTCTGCCCGATGGCAAACTCTGCGGTGATGTCGATTTTGCCGCGGTCAGCGAAGTCGCCTCGGCGATCACGCCGGTTCCCGGCGGTGTCGGGCCGATGACGATCACCATGCTGCTCGCCAACACGCTCGAAGCGGCGGAAAGAGAGGCTCGCTGATGGCGCCTCGGCATCCCCTGGTCGGCGTCGTCATGGGTTCCGATTCCGACTGGCCGACGATGCAGGCGGCTGCGGTGATCCTCAAGGAATTCGGCGTGCCATTCGAGGCGCGCGTCGTATCCGCGCATCGCACGCCCGACCTACTTTTCGAATACGCAGCAGCCGCCGCCGGGCGAGGTCTGCAAGCGATCATCGCCGGCGCCGGTGGCGCCGCCCATCTGCCGGGAATGCTGGCCGCCAAGACAACCGTTCCGGTGCTCGGCGTGCCGGTGCAGTCGAAGGCACTGTCCGGGCAGGATTCGCTGCTTTCGATCGTGCAGATGCCGAAAGGGATTCCGGTCGCCACTTTCGCGATCGGTGAAGCCGGCGCCGCGAACGCGGCGCTGTTTGCCGTCGCCATGCTGGCCACCGGCGACGTCGAACTGGCCCAGCGCCTCGACGATTTTCGCCGGACGCAGGCCGAGAAGGTGATGGCCATGAAGCTGCCCGAGGTGTGAGCGGTCATCCGGACCGCCGCGGCATGGTTCTGCCGCCGGCGACGCTCGGCATGCTCGGCGGCGGCCAGCTCGGCCGCTTCTTCGTCGGCGCTGCGCACGAAATGGGCTACTCCGTCTGGGTGCTCGACCCCGACCCGCACAGCCCGGCCGCGCGCATCGCCGATCGCCACCTGCTCGCCGCCTACGACGATTACGCCGCGCTCGACGAACTGGCAAGGGGCTGCGTGGCAGTCAGCACCGAGTTCGAGAACGTCCCGGCCGGAACCCTCGACTATCTCGACAAGTTCGTGATCGTCCGTCCCTCGGCGAAGGCGGTCAGCGTCTGCCAGAACCGGATCGCGGAAAAGACCTTCCTGCGCGACCACGGTCTGCCGCACGCCGATTTTGCCGCCGTACACGGCGAACACGACCTGCGCGACGCCGGCGACGCCCTCTTCCCGGGAATCCTGAAAGTCGCCCGCTTCGGCTACGACGGCAAGGGACAAGCAGTGGTAAGCAGTCGCGAGCAGGCGATTGCCGCTTACCAGCAGTTCAGGGGGGAGATCTGCGTGCTCGAACGCAAACTCGATCTCGACTGCGAAGTATCGGCGGTCCTGGCGCGCGACGACGAGGGAAATGTGCGCAGCTTTCCGATCGCCGAAAACAGTCACCGCAAGGGAATCCTCGACGTTTCCCTGGTACCGGCGCGCGCATCGTGCGAGCTGCATGCCGAGGCGGCGCACCTTGCGGCCAGGATTGCCGAGGGACTGGACTACGTCGGCACCCTTGCCGTCGAGTTCTTCGTCGTGCGCAGTCGACTGGTGATCAACGAGATGGCGCCGCGCCCGCATAACAGCGGTCACTACACGATCGACGCCTGCCTCACCAGCCAGTACGAACAGCAGGTGCGCACGCTCTGCGGCCTGCCGCTCGGCGACGCGCGGGCCCACTCAGCGGCAGCGATGGTCAATCTGCTCGGCGACCTCTGGTATGAGGCCAGCGCGACCGGCCATCGCTACCGTGAGCCCGACTGGGCCAGCCTGCACGCCTTTCCCTCGCTCAAGCTGCATCTCTACGGCAAGCATCACGCCCGGCCCGGTCGCAAGATGGGACATTTCACGGTCCTCGACGACGATCCTGTGCGTGCCCGGGAACTGGCGCTGGCTGCACGCACCGCAATCGGGATCGTCGATGCTGCCTGAAGCGGGCCAAATCGATCGGGCCGTGGCGCTGCTGCAAGCCGGCGAACTGGTCGCCTTTCCCACCGAAACCGTCTATGGTCTGGGTGCCGACGCGGCCAATCCGGTTGCGGTAGCGCGCATTTTCGCCGCCAAGCGCCGGCCGGCGGATCACCCGCTGATCGTGCATCTGCCGGCCGACGGCTATCTCGATCGTTGGGCGAGCGACATTCCGCAGTTTGCCTGGGAACTTGCCGAGGCTTTCTGGCCGGGGCCGCTGACCTTGATCCTCAAACGCGCCGCGGCCGTGCCGAGCGTTGTCACCGGTGGTCAGAACAGCGTCGGCTTGCGCGTGCCGGCGCACCCGCTGGCGCTCGACTTGCTGCGCGCCTATGCGCGTGCCGGCGGCGGCCTGGGCGGAATGTGCGGTATCGCGGCGCCATCGGCCAACCGCTTCGGCCGCATCAGCCCGACCGAAGCGGCGCACGTGCGCGAAGAACTCGGCGACGCGGTCAGACTGATCCTCGACGGCGGTCGCTGCGACATCGGCATCGAATCGACGATTCTCGACCTGACCGCGGGCGACGCGCTGCCGCCGCGTCTGTTGCGCCCGGGCCGGGTGACGCCCGAACAGATCGCGACGGTCATCGGCTTCCTGCCGGAGGTTGCCAGCCGCCAGCACGCCGACGCGACGCCGCGCGTCCCGGGTTCGCTGGCGGCACACTATGCCCCGACCACACCACTTCGCCTGGTATCGACGACGCGCCTCGGCGGAGTGCTCGACGCCCTGCAGCACGCCGGCCACCGCTGCGCCGTGCTCTGCCATGGCCCGCTGCCGAAGGACGGCGCAGCGCCCGTGCTGCGTCGCCTGCCGGCCGATCCGCACGCCTACGCACAGGCGCTGTACGCCGCCCTGCGCGAACTCGACCAGGCGGCCGCCGAGCTGATCGTCGTCGAGGATCCGCCGGCAACACCGGCTTGGGCGGCAGTGGCCGACCGGCTGCGACGGGCAGCGACAGGCTCGGGGCGCAACGAAGACAGCGACGGCTAACGCCCGAAGCGGTAGTTCCAGAGCAGATCCATGCCGGTTTCCGATCCGGCCCAGCCCACCAGGGAAAAATTCCGGCTGAGGTTGACCGTCAGCTTGACGATGCTGCCGGCGGCGGTCAGCGACTGCTCGTAACTCAACAGCATGTTCGACGACAAGCGCTTGCCGACGCTGACAATCTGACCGGTCGTCGTATCGCTGGGGCCGAAGCCCGTGGCACTGGCGATGCGGCTGCTCTGCCACTGACCGGAACCACCGAGCGTGCCGCTGCTGACGCCGAAGTCGTCGATTCCCAGGCTGCGCTGGATGGCTTTCAGCGGCCCGCCATCCTGGCCGCCGAGGATCGTCTGGGCGGCGGCCAGCAGCACGCCCGAGTCGTGGCCCCGCTGCTGATCGGGCGCGTGTCCGAGCACCAGCCACGAGAGCTTCTCGGCGTCCGGCACCTCGGGATCGGAAACCAGCCGCACGATCGGCCGCTTTGCCGTTCCGGTCACCTCGACTCCGGCCTCGACCGGCAGGTTGGGGCGGATGGCGCGGATATTGAGGCCGGGATTGTCGAGCAGGCCCTGGAAATTCAGAATTCCGCGCTCGATTTCGAGCTTCTGGCCATAGGCATCGAAACGCCCGTCGCGGGTGCGGATCGAACCGGTCGCACGCGGCAGACCGCTGCCATTGGAGCGGACCCTGACGGCGCCGACCAGGCGGCTTTCGACACCGGCACCGCGAAAATGGAAGTGGCTGCCGAGATCCGCTTCGAGGTCCAGCGACAACAGCCGCGCTGGCATCGAAGGCTTCGCCTGGCCGGCGCGCTTGATGATCACGTCGTCCGACAGTTGCGGCGTGCCGCTCCGTGCCAGCTCCCAGTAGCCGGCGTCGATCTGCAGGCGCCCGAGGACGTCGAGCACGCGTTCGCCGAGCTTCAGTTCGGCGTCGCCGGAGACCAGCACCCACTGGTCCGCGCGTTGCAGCACGCCGAGGCGATCGGCGTGCACGCGCAGCACGCCATCGACGTTTCCCGCGCGCAGCTCGCCGCTCACCTCGATCCGGCCGGCTCTTGCGGTCAGCGCGGCGGCATCGATTCCCGCATCGAGTTGCAGGGTTCGCGGCAGCGGCTGCAGCTCGCTCTCGAACACCATCTCCCGGAGGTTCAGGCGAACGTCGCCGGCAGCCTCGCTGCGCAACTGCAGCAGCATCCGGCCACGCTCGAGGCGCATGCCCTGGTCCAGCGCGCGCACCGCCAGGCCGCTGCCGCGCCACTCGCCGGTGAGGCGCGGCAGCGCCGGCGTGCCGTCGAGCAGCAGCGAGCCCGACAGACCACCGCCAAGCTGCCAGCCGTCGCCGAACAAGGGGCCGGCCCAGGCCAGATCGGGGACGTGCAGCCGCAGTTCGCCGTGCCACGGTGCCTGCCGGTTGAGCAGGGCGTCGGCGGAAGCCGTCGCGCGGAAGTCGCCGGCAAGCTCGCCGAGCCGCTTGCCGCGCAGCCTGAGCTGGCCTTCGAGGCGGCCATCCCTGGCCAGCAGGTTGAGGCCGCCCTCCTCCAGACCGAGCGCGATGGCGCCGATGGTCAGGTCGCCACGATCGCGCGAGAAGCTCACGCGACCGGTCGGGATCGCAGTCCGCGAGGCTGTCGAAGGACTGCCGGCGAGGCCGCCACCACCAATTTCCCAGTCGCCGTTGATGCGCAGCGATTCGCCGTCGCCCTTCAGCGCATTCGCATCGATCCAGCCCGGCAGTTCGGCCAGCGTCGCGACCACCGGCAGGCCGCGCAGACTGCCGGCGCTCTGCCAGCGCTGTTGCTCGTAGCGCAGACGCTCCAGCCGCAACGACCAGCCGCTGCCGGCAAACTCGCCCGGTCCGGCGCTCAGGCTGCCCACCGCCAGCTGCAGCGGCAGCGCGCCGGCGAGACGCACGAAGGACCTTTGCGGATCCACCAGCGACGCCAGTGTGAACTCGCCGAGCGTTCCGGTCCAGGCCGGGCCGCCGGCGTGCTCGGTCAGGCCACCGTCGAGCAGCAGGCGCAGCTCGCGTGCACGGCCTGCCGCCGGCAGGCTGAGCTGGGCGCGAAGACGGTGCTGGCTGCGCACGCCGTCGGCGTCGATCGTCAGCTCGCGCAGGGCGCTTTCTCCGGACGGCAGGTCGAACCCGGCCAGTCGCAGTTTCACCGACACGACGCCCCGGCTGCCATCGCCGAGCCGGGCAGCGAGCGCCAGCCCGCGCAACTGTCCGAAGCGAGGAGACGCCAGACGCGTCGATTGCAGGTCGGCCGACACCTCCGGCGACCGGAAATTGCCGCCGACGACGATGCGGCCATTGACGTCGCCGGCGACACCCAGCGGGTCGAGCCGGGGTGCGGTGATCGACACCGTCAACTGATCGCCGACCGCCCCGAAAGCGCCTTTCGCCGAAAAGCGGTTGCCAGCCGCCAGCAGGTCGACATCGGCCTTGCGCAGCCGTTGCCCGGCCAGATCGATTTCGCCGTTACCGGTCAGCGCTTCGCTTCCCAGGCGACTGTGGTGCAGGTGGAAGCGCAGGGCGAGCGCAAGCTGCGGAGCGCGGCTACCCTGCGCCTCGAAGTCGGCGTCGAGACGCGCTGCCGGCAGCCTGGCAAAGCGGCTCGGATCGAAATTCCTGAGGCTGCCCTGCAGGGCGAACCGGCGCCCATCGACCAGTGCCACCTTGCCGCTGGCAACCAGCTGCGCGTCGTCGGCAGCCAGCCGCAGTGCCTCGACCACGAGTTCTTCCGGATCGATGGCGATCCTGCCATCGATCGCGAAATGGGCGTCGCGCAGCTCGCCCTCGACCCGCTGCCGGTGCAGGCCCACCCGCGCGCGCAGCGAACCCGCGAGCTGCGTGCGGTGCAGGCCGCCGTACAGCGCGCTCGCATCGAGCGAACTCACCGCCAGACGCAGGGCCAGTTCGGCGTCGCGCAGCTTGCCGCTGCCCCGCAGACGCCCACCGCCCGCCAGGCGAACTTCCAGATCGTCGAGGTCCAGTTCGCCCTCGCGGAAGCGCAGGCCGGTCTGCAGCGAATCGACCGGCAGCCGCTGCCAGTCCGCCGATCCCGCGCGATGATTGCGCACCGTCAGACGCCCCCCCAGGCCGGCAGAGGGATCGCCCAGCGGCCGCAACTCGGCGCGCAGGTCGAGCGCTGCCTGTGGGGCGCCGTCGATCCACGCTGCCGGATCGATCGACGAAAGCCGGATCACCGCATCGACGAAAGGCTGCGCGGCAAACGGCGTGACGCGCACCGACAACTCCCCGGCAAAGCCCTCGCCGGCTGGCGCCGCGAGCGCTCGCGCGCTGCCCTCGAGCAGGAATTCTTCGAGGCGCCCGGCGGCCGCCAGATCGAAGGCTACGGCTCTGCCGCCCGCTTCGCCTTCGATGCCCAGCTTGGCAGCAAGGGCGAACGGCTTCTCGGCGGCCAGCGAAGCCTCGCCGACAAGGACCAGACCGGCGACGCGCGCCCGCGCCTCGCTTAGGCGATGCAGCAAGCCATCGCTGGTCCATTGCGCGCTGACCGCCTCGGCCACGGATTGCGCCTTGCCTTCGGGATGGGCGTGGTCGCCGACCTCGATCCTCCCGATCTGCAGTCGCTCGACGTCGACGGGCAGCGGCAGGCGCAGACTGTCCGGCAGCGACGTCGGCTCGCTGCCGGTCACGGTGGCAAGGCGCACGGTCGCTGCTGCCAGACGACTCACCACGAAGCGACCGCGCAACAGTTCGGCCGGGCGCCAGTCGAACTGCAGCTCCTCCGCCTGCAGATCGAGCGTCGCGTCCCGCCAGTGCACGGACCGCAACGAAAACGACCCGGTCAGAGCGCCGGCCGGCTCGCTCAGCACGAGTTTGCCGGTGGCCAGGCTTTCGCTCATCCGGCAGGTTAGCCGCAGGCCGCCTTCGCTGCCCAGCAGCCAGACAAGTCCGGCGAGCAGCCCGAAAAGCGCGCACATCGAGGCCAGCCAGCGTTGGTGTCGCCGGCGCGGCGCTGGCGGCTGCGGAGTGGCGTTTTCCGGCTGGCTCATCGATGGGGTTCCGCCGCCGTTCAAAACGGGATCGCCAAGGAAAAGTCCAGCCGCAGTTTCCCTTCGCGCTGGCCGTAGGCAAGATCGATGCCGAGCGGCCCGGCCGGGCTCCGCCAACGTGCGCCCAGCCCGTAGCCGACCGCGAGACTCATCGCCTGCAGGTCATCGACCGCGTTTCCCGCATCGACGAAAACCGCCGCGCCCCAGGTCGGGCTGATCCAGTGGGTATATTCTCCGCTCATGGTCACCAGGTAGCGTCCGCCGACGGTGGCCGAACCTTCCTTGACGCCGAGACTCTGGTAGGCGTAGCCGCGTACGGTGTTGCTGCCGCCGGTGCGGAAGAGAAAGTCCTGGGGAATCCCCTGCGACGACGGCGCCAGAGTCGCACCCAGTTCGCCACGAAAGAGCAGTGCGTCGCTGGCACCGAGCGGTATTCCCTGACTGTAGCGCAGATAGGTACGAAAGAAGTTCTGGTCGGAGAGCAGTTCCTTGCTGCCGCCACCCAGTTGCAGCTGCAGCGAGATGCCCTCTGCCGGATCGAGCGGATCGACGGCGTAGCGCCACGTCCAGCCAACCATCGCGGTCAGCGCCCGCGTGGTCGTCGTCGGCGCCCCCTGCGGCGACTGTTCTTCCTGTTGCCAGTTCAGGCTCAGTAGCTGCTCGATGCTGCCGCGCTTCTGCAGGCGCGTCGCGCCGACGGCGAAGCGCCGGATACCGAGATTCTCGATGTCCGAGTGCTCGATGACGGTACCGACGCCATCGCGATGCTTGTCCTCGTCCGGCGGCAGGAAGACGTCGGCGTACGCCGTCTGCCGCAACTGTTCGGCACGCACGCCGGTCTGCAATTGCCAGGCACGACCGAAGAGATCATTGTTCCGGTAGATGGCTTCGACGCGCGCGCCGGTGTTGGTGCTGTAGCCGGTGCCAAAGGTCACCTGGTAGGGCGCGCGTTCGCGCAACTGGATGCGCACCGGCGCACTCACCCAGCCGTCGTCCGCCGCCAGCTTGGCGTCATCGTCGCCACGTTCGAGCGTGACGCTGACCGACGAGAAGTAAGGGGTGTTCTGCAACGCCGTCTGCAAGGAGAGCAGACGCTCCTCGCGGTACTCGTCGCCCGTCTTGACGCTGCGATTGAATTGCCGTACCAGTTCCTCCGAGTAGCGTTCGAGGCCACTGATCCGCAGCTCGCCGAATCGGTAGCGCGGACCAGCGACGGCCACCACCTGCAGGTCTACCCGTCGCGCTTCGACATCGACTTCGGCGCTGCTCTGCTGCAGGCGCGCGCCGGCATAGTCGACCGCCAGCAGATCGGCCAGCAGCGACTGCTTCGCGTCGTCCCAATCAACCTGGCGAAATGGCTGGC
>WBZT01000968.1_pt1 | contig 22107 bp, 24 predicted proteins | sample 5204241 | NCBI WGS metagenome assembly WBZT01 (sample SAMN12344358, study PRJNA552823) | activated sludge metagenome | biome: Activated sludge suspended growth; feature: Nitrification reactor; material: Wastewater; isolation source: activated sludge from nitrification reactor of wastewater...
GTACTAATTGCCCGTAAGGCTTGACCCTATAACCTTGAATGCACTCAAGGGCTTTCAAACCCAAAACTTCTTCTTCCCCTTATCTGAACACACCGTTCAGACCTAATTCCGTCCGTCTGCCTCGGCAGATAGACAAACAGTTATGTCTGGCGACCATAGCGGGGCGGTCCCACCCCTTCCCTTCCCGAACAGGACCGTGAAACGCCCCTGCGCCAATGATAGTCGGCTCCACGCCGGCGAAAGTAGGTCATCGCCAGACTCCCCTTCCTAAACGCCCCATCCTTCGATGGGGCGTTTGCATTTGCACAATACGTTTGCACGATACGCCGCGCTCTCAGGACCGGTCGGTATCGATCTTCTTGACTTCGCTGTTGAAGCCGCCAGAGGACAGGGTAATGTCGACCAACTGGCCGACGCACAGTTGGTCGGCTCGATGAATAATCCTTCCGTTGCCATCCCTGACGAGGCTGTACCCCCTGCCAAGCACCGCGACCGGGTTCAGCAGTTCCAGCTGGCCTGACAGGCTGACGAGTTTTTCCCGCCTGGCGCGCAAATCCTCGCTCACCGCCTGCTCAAGCCGTGCCGCGAACTTTGCCTGCCGTTGTCGCATATCTCTCATTACCTCGCCAGGATGCCTGATGCGGTGCCACAGTCCTGCCCACACATCGCCCTTTGCTTTTGAAATGTGCTGGATGGCGCCAACGAGGCGCCAGCTCATGTGGGCGATTTGCTGACGCCGCAGGGTGATTCGCGCTTGCGGATGAGTCAGGCGTCGCTTCAGACCGTCAACCACCTGGGCCAGGGCGTTCGTCTTTCTCGCAAGGGCCTGGTCGAGGCGCGCTTGCAGGTGGAGCAGATGCTGCACCAGATCCGATGCCGAGGGCGTGGCCAATTGGGCCGCGGCGGTCGGCGTCGGGGCGCGCAGATCGGCGACAAAATCGGCGATGGTGAAGTCGGTTTCATGGCCAATACCGGTCACGACCGGGATTGCGCAGTTTGCGATCGCCCTGGCAACAGCTTCGTCATTGAAGCCACGAAGATCCTCCAGGCTGCCGCCTCCGCGCACCAGCAACAGGACCTCGCATCGCCCATGCCCGTCGGCCGAGGCGATGGCCTGGTTTATGCCTTGTGCCGCCTCTTCGCCTTGCACGGGCGCGGGGTACAAAATGACCGAGCATGCGGGCCAGCGGGCCCGCAAAGTGATCAGGACATCCCGCAGGGCGGCGGCCTGCGGTGAGGTAATGATGCCGATAGTCCTGGGATAACGCGGCAGCGATCGTTTCCTTTCCCGGGCAAAGAGGCCCTCGGCCTCCAGCTTGGCCTTCAATCGCAAGAAGGCCTCGAACAAGGAACCTTGGCCCGCCTTGCGCATGGCGTCGGTGAGCAACTGGTAATCCCCGCGAGCTTCGTACAGGGTAGGTTGGCCCCGGAGTTCCACGCGATCGCCATCGCGGGGCGTCCAGTCGACGAACTGGTTGCGTGTCCTGAACATGACGCAGCGGACGCCCGCCTCACTATCCTTGAGCGTGAAGTACCAGTGTCCCGATGCCGCGCGGCTGAAATTGGAAATCTCCCCACCGACCCAGCAGGATGGAACACTTCTTTCCAGGGCCGAGCGAGCCAGACGGTTCAGCTCGCCGACGGTGAGGACATGGGGCACCGCGTCTGACTTGGAGATCATTGAGATTCAGGAAGGCATTGTCGAGTTGTCGACACCACCGGACATGGAAAAGTCAAGATATATCCACAGCGGTTTTCAGCCGATATTCTATGAAATGATCGTTCATTGTCCCTGCAAAAATGTCTTATCAAGTGATTGATTCTCATGAAGTCACCTGGGGCTGAATAATCCTTCGTGCGGGATGGAGAGTGATGTGGGCAAGGGACATTACTGTACAACAGCAACTTACTCACAAAGTTATCCACAGAGCGTGTGGAGTTTTCAACAGTTGGGAGTGTTCAGGCGAGGTGATCCAAACCCTCGATGCGAGGCCCGAATTCTTGCCACACCGGACGGTATACGTGCGGCTTGTGTGAAGAATCCATCATCAGGCAGTTCGATGATTTTTCAATTCGCGAAATAGTGGTATGTTTGCTCTTTTATGTACGGCGGCCAAGGCCGCCGTTATGTTTTCTTCGGCGGTTGGAAAACTCATGTCTGATTATCTGATGCAAACATACGCCCGTCAGCCTGTTGCCTTCCTGCGTGGAGAGGGCGCCTGGCTGTATGACGAGCGCGGCGATAAATACCTGGATGCCCTGGCGGGCGTGGCGGTGAATGGCCTGGGCCATGCCCACCCGAAACTGGCGAACGCCCTGTGCGAGCAGGCCGCGCGACTGATCCATACCTCCAATATCTACCGCATTCCATTGCAGGAACAGTTGGCCGAACGCTTGTGCCGCCTGGCTGGCATGGAGCGGGCGTTTTTCTGCAACTCCGGCGCGGAGGCCAACGAGGCGGCCATCAAGATCGCCCGCCTGCACGGCCACAACCGGGGCATCGAGAACCCCGCCATCGTGGTCATGGAAAAGAGCTTCCACGGCCGCACCATGGCGACGCTGTCCGCCACCGGTAACCGCAAGGTCCAGGCCGGCTTCGAGCCTCTGGTGACAGGCTTCGTGCGCGTGCCCTTCGGCGACGCGGAGGCCGTGGACAAGCTGGCGGAATATCACAAGAACATCGTCGCCGTGCTGGTGGAGCCCTACCAGGGCGAAGGTGGCGTGAACATCCCCGAGGCCGGCTACCTGGCCAAGCTGCGTGGCATTTGCGACCGGAACGGCTGGCTGTTGATGCTGGACGAGGTCCAGACCGGCATCGGCCGGACCGGCAAGTGGTTCGCCTTCCAGCACACCGACATCCTGCCGGACGTGATGACCCTGGCCAAGGGACTGGGCTCCGGCGTGCCTGTTGGCGCCTGTCTGGCGCGCGGCGTCGCGGCCGAGGCTTTCGTGCCGGGCAAGCATGGTTCCACATTCGGTGGTGGCCCCCTGGCCTGCACCGCGGCCCTGACCACGCTGCAAGTCATGGACGAAGACGGCCTCCTCGTCCATGCCGATCAGTTGGGTGCTTTCATCCGCGCGGATCTCTCCGATCGGCTCCAGGGGCTTGCCGGAGTCCGCGCCATTCGTGGCCAGGGCCTGATGATCGGCATCGAGCTGGATCGGCCCTGCGGCGATTTGGTCAAGATGGCCCTGACGGAGAAACTGCTCATCAACGTGACCAATGACAGCGTGGTCCGGCTGCTGCCGCCACTGGTCATGAAGCAGGAGGAGGCCGCCCTGCTCACGGAGAAACTTGCGGAGATCATCCGCGCTTTCCTGGGATGAGCGCCATGGTCGCGCCGCACAAGCATTTCCTGCAATTCAAGGATTTCAGCCGGGACGAATTGCAGCACCTGTTCGCCCGCACCCGCGTCATCAAGGAACGTTTCAAAGCCTACCAGCCTTACCACCCCTTGGCGGATCGCTCCCTGGCGATGATCTTCGAGAAAAGCTCCACCCGCACCCGCCTGTCCTTCGAGGCCGGCATGCACCAACTGGGCGGTTCGGCCATCTACCTCAATACCCGCGATACCCAGCTGGGCCGGGGCGAGCCGGTGGAAGACGCGGCCGAGGTCATCTCGCGCATGGTGGATATCGTCATGATCCGCACCTTCGAGCAGGACATCATCGAACGCTTCGCCGCCCATTCCCGGGTACCGGTGATCAACGGCCTCACCAACGAATACCACCCTTGCCAGATCCTGGCCGACATCTTCACCTACATCGAGCGGCGCGGTCCCATCCAGGGCAAGACCGTGGCCTGGATCGGCGATTCCAACAACATGTGCAATACCTGGCTGCAGGCCGCCGAGGTGCTGGATTTCAACGTCCACGTCTCGACGCCGCCGGGCTACGAGGTGGAACCGGAGCGCGCCGGCCTGTTCGGCACCGACCACTACGAGGATTTCGCCGATCCCATGGATGCCTGCCGGGATGCCGACCTGGTGACCACCGACGTGTGGACCAGCATGGGCTTCGAGGCGGAAAACGCCGAGCGCATGAAGGCCTTCGCCGACTGGCAAGTGGACGCGGAGATGATGCGGGTGGCGCGCAAGGATGCCTTGTTCATGCATTGCCTGCCCGCCCATCGCGGCGAGGAAGTCGCCGGCGAGGTCATCGACGGTCCACAGTCCGTGGTCTGGGACGAGGCGGAGAACCGGCTGCATACCCAGAAGGCCCTGCTGGAATACCTGCTGCGGGGTCGCATCGAGGATTGAGGCCATGAACATCGCCTACTTCAAGGACCGGGATTCCCTCTATCTGGAATTGTCCCCCGAGAACCCGGCCCATGCCTGGGAAGCCCAGGCAGGCATCGTCATCAATCTCTCCGAGGACGGCCGGGTGGTGGGCATCGAGATCGAACATGCCAGCCGTAAGGCGGACCTTTCCATGCTGCGCGTCGGCGACTTCCCGGGCGAGGTTCATGCTGTCGAAGGCGCGGCCCATTGATTTGATGAAGACGGGCCGGATGCCCCGGCTCGCTGAACTGGTAGCAAGGACGAGCGATGAGCGAAATCAGGAAAGTGGTACTCGCCTATTCCGGCGGGCTGGACACCTCGGTGATCCTCAAATGGCTGCAAGACACCTATCGATGCGAAGTCGTCACTTTCACCGCCGACCTGGGCCAGGGCGAGGAACTGGAACCGGCCCGGGCCAAGGCGCTGCAATTCGGCATCAAGCCGGATCAGATCTACATCGACGACCTGCGCGAGGAATTCGTGCGGGATTTCGTCTTCCCCATGTTCCGCGCCAATACGGTGTATGAGGGCGAATACCTGCTGGGCACCTCCATCGCCCGGCCCCTGATCGCCAAGCGCCTGATCGAGATCGTCAATCTCACCGGCGCCGATGCCATCTGCCACGGCGCCACGGGCAAGGGCAACGACCAGGTGCGTTTCGAGCTGGGCGCCTATGCGCTGAAGCCGGACATCAAGGTCATCGCCCCCTGGCGCGAGTGGGACCTGCTGTCGCGCGAGAAACTGATCAACTACGCCGAAACCCATGGCATCCCCATCGACATGAAGCACAAGGCCGGCGGCAGCCCCTATTCCATGGACGCGAACCTGCTGCACATCAGCTACGAAGGCCGGCACCTGGAAGACCCCAACGCCGAGGCCGAAGAAGACATGTGGCGCTGGAGCGTGTCGCCGGAAAAGGCGCCCGATCAGGCCGAATACATCACCCTGGATTACGTGAAGGGCGACGTGGTGGCCATCAACGGCCAGGCCATGAAAGCCCACGAGGTCCTGGCCAGGCTGAACGAACTTGGCGGCAAGCATGGCATCGGCCGCCTGGACCTGGTGGAGAACCGCTACGTGGGCATGAAGTCCCGGGGCTGCTACGAAACCCCCGGCGGCACCATCCTGCTCAAGGCCCACCGCGCCATCGAGTCCATCACCCTGGACCGGGAGGTCGCCCACCTGAAGGACGACCTGATGCCACGCTACGCCTCGTTGATCTACAACGGCTACTGGTGGAGCCCGGAGCGCAAGGCCCTGCAGGTGCTGATCGACCATACCCAGCACAACGTCAACGGCTTCGTGCGGCTCAAGCTCTACAAGGGCAACGTCATCGTGGTGGGCCGGGATTCAGCAAGCGACTCCCTGTTCGACTCCACCATCGCCACCTTCGAGGACGACGCCGGCGCCTACGACCAGAAGGACGCGGGCGGCTTCATCAAGCTCAACGCCCTGCGCATGCGCATCGCGGCCAAACTCGACGCCCGGAGGAGGTAACCATGTCTCAATTCGATAACGTCGCCGTCATCAAGAAGGCCAACGTCTATTTCGATGGCAAGTGCGTGTCCCATACGGTGCAACTTGCGGACGGCACGCGGAAATCCGTGGGTGTGATCCTGCCCGCCAGCCTCACCTTCAATACCGGCGTGCCGGAAATCATGGAAACCGTGGCCGGTTCCTGCCGGGTGCGCCTGAAGGGGGAATCGGACTGGAAGGAATACGGCGAGGGCCAGAGTTTCAGCGTGCCCGGCAACTCCAGCTTCGAGATCGAGGTGCGGGAGCCCTACCATTACGTCTGCCACTTTGGCTGAAACCGCGCGGTTGAAACCGCGCGGCTGAAACAGCTGCCGGGGTGGTGGCGGTACGCGCCACTATCCGAGCTCAGGCCAGCAGGCTCTCCAGCAGGCGGGCCTGACGACGCGATTGGCTGTCCATGACCAGCCGCCCCGCGCGGGTGATGGCCAGCAGATCTTCCAGGGCGTCATCGAAGCGGTCGTTCACCACCAGGTAGTCGAACGCCAGGGCCTGGGAGATGTCCTCCCGCGCCGCGGCCATGCGCCGGGCGATCACCTCGGCGCTGTCCGTGCCTCGGCCTTCCAGGCGGCGGCGAAGTTCGGCGATCGAGGGGGGCAGGATGAAGATGGAACGCGCCTTGGGCATCAACCTGCGCACCTGGGCCGCTCCCTGCCAGTCGATTTCCAGCAGGATGTCCCGGCCCCCCGCCATCTCGGCCTCGATCCAGGGCTGGGAGGTGCCGTAGTAATTGCCGTACACCTCGGCGCTTTCCAGGAACTCCCCCCTGCCCAGCCTGGCCTGGAAGTCCTCCCGGCTGACGAAGTGGTAATGGGTGCCGTCCACCTCGCCGGTTCGCGGTGGGCGGGTGGTGTAGGAAACCGACAGGCGGATGGCCGGATCCCGCTCCAGGAGGGCCTTCACCAGGCTGGATTTGCCGGCCCCGGAGGGGGCCGTGACGATGAAAAGCTGGCCGGGCATGGCGGGCTTCCTTACTCGATGTTCTGGATCTGTTCCCGCATCTGCTCGATGAGCACCTTGAGTTCCACCGAGGTCCGCGTGAGTTCCAGGGAAACGGACTTGGAGCCCAGGGTGTTGCTCTCCCGGTTGAGTTCCTGCATGAGGAAGTCCAGGCGCTTGCCGGCGGCGCCGCCGGCGTCGAGGACGCGGGTGACCTCGTCCAGGTGGGTGAGCAGACGGTCCAGTTCCTCGTCCACGTCGATCTTCTGGGCGAATAGCAGCACTTCCTGCTGGATGCGGTCGTGATCCGGCGTGGGCAGCAGTTCCTCCAGTCGCTTGCTGAGCTTGTCCCGATAGGCGGCGACGATTTCCGGCGTGCGGGGGCGAATACGGGCCACGTGCTCGCGGATGCCCGCCACCCGGTCGAGGATCACGGCCTTCAGTTTTGCGCCTTCCCGCGCCCGGCTGGCGTTGAATTGCGCCAGGGCCGCCTCCGCCAGCCTGAGGGCGGCGGCGTGCAGGGCTTCCGGGTCGGGGCCGGTCTCTCCCAGCATGCCGGGCCAGCGCAGGATTTCCGCCACCGCCAGGGGGCGGGCCTGGGGGAACGCGGCCAGCGCGCTTGCGGATAGCCCCCCGAGTTGCTCGAGCAGCGCGCCATTGAGGCTGTCGGGCAGGGCCGCATCCTCCCGGGCGGCGAAGTTGACGCGGCACTCCAGCTTGCCGCGTTTGACCTTTTCGCCGATGCGTTCCCGCAGCGCCGGCTCCAGGGCGCGGAAATCCTCGCCCATGCGGAAGGAGAGATCGAGGAAGCGGGAATTCACCGCCCGTAACTCGAGGGAAAGCTGGCCGGCCGGGAGATCGGCCGTTTCCACCGCGTAGCCGGTCATGCTGCGCAGATTTTCGTTTCTTGTTTCCTTCATGGCCGCCACGATCTTGGTTATCCTTCGCTGGTCCGAGACAAGCGCGCATCTTAACCCGCCGATACATGGCAGCCCAATTGACCGAACCCCTGGCCCATGGTTACCACCTGGCCGATTACGTCATCGATCGCCGCATCGGTGGCGGCGGGTTTTCCCTGGTCTATCTGGCCTTCGACATGGAGGGCCAGCCGGTGGCGATCAAGGAGTACCTGCCCGGCGGCATCGTCAGGCGCGGCGAACTGGGGACGGTGGTGCCCATCTCCAGCGAAAAGGAGGCTTCCTTCCGCTACGGCATGAAATGCTTCTTCGACGAGGGCCGCGCCCTGGCCGGGATCCGCCATCCCAACGTGGTGAAGGTGGTGAATTTCTTCCGCGCCAACGACACGGTCTACATGGTGATGAAGTACGAGCAGGGAAAAACCCTGCAACGGCATATCACCGGCCTGGAGGAGCCCATGCGCGAGACCTTCCTGCGCAGCGTGTTCATCCAGTTGCTCAATGGCCTGCGCGAGATTCATGCCCACAAGATCCTGCATCTGGACATCAAGCCCTCCAACATCTACATCCGCGCCGACGGCTCCCCGGTGCTCATCGATTTCGGCGCGGCCCGCCAGGCGCTCAGCGAGGACATGCTGACCACCTCGCCCATGTACACGCCGGGTTTCGCCGCCCCCGAGCAGTACAGCCAGCGCGACCGGCTCGGTCCGTGGACGGATATCTACAGCGTCGGCGCCACCATGTACGCCTGCATCGCCAAGGTGGCGCCGCCTCCCGCCAACGAGCGGGTGGAGAAGGACAAGCTGACCCCGGTGTCCAGGTCCCATGTCGGCCTCTATTCGAAAGGTCTGCTGGAACTGATCGACGCCATGCTGAAGCTCAGTTACACGGAACGACCCCAGAGCGTGTTCACGGTGCAGAAACGGCTCATCGCCATGGCCCAGGCCGCCAGGAGCCAGAAACCCACGCTGTTCGCCCTGATCAAGGAAAGGCTCACCAGGGAGCTATGAAATACGTCGTCTATCAGGCCAGCCGCCGCGGCGGCCGCCCCTACAACGAAGACCGCGTGGCCTATGCCTACACCTCGGACGCCCTGGTCATGGTGCTGGCCGACGGCATGGGTGGGCACAACCAGGGCGAGGTGGCTTCCCAGTTGACCGTGCAGGTCATCACCGGCCTGTTCCAGTCCCGCGCCAAACCCGTGCTGCCGGACATGACCACCTTCCTGCTGGACGGCATCTATGCCGCCCACGACGCCATCAACGAGTACGCCATGCGCAAGCGCATGGCCGACCCGCCCCGCACCACCTGCGTGGTATGCGTTGTGCAAAAGGGCATGGCCTGCTGGGCCCATGTGGGCGATTCGCGGCTGTACCAGTTCAGCCGGCGCGCGATGCTGTACCGCACCCGCGATCACTCGGCGGTGCAGCAACTGGTGGACGAGGGTCTGCTGGGCGAGAGCGAGATGGGCGTGCACCCGGATCGCAACAAGCTCTACAACTCGGTGGGCGGGTTCATGCTGCCGGACATCGAGGTGGAGCAGCCGGTCAAGCTCCAGGATGGGGACGTGCTGTTCCTCTGCACGGATGGCGTCTGGCCGGAATTGAGCCCGGAGGAAATGCTCTCCACCCTGCGCGCCTACCCCCTGGAACAGGCGGTGAAACACATGATGGATCACGCCGAGTTCCGGGCCGGCCAGTATGGCGACAACCTGTCCGTGATCGCCATGCGCTATGGCGAGGAGCGTTTCAAGGCCGGAGAACTGGTGCTGGGCGATGACCTGGGGCTGGAAGGATTCACCACCCAGCTCAAGCACCTGGGCGACAAGGACCTGCCCCCTCCGGTCACCACCGACAGCGAGCTTGAACACGCCATGGCGGAGATCAAGGCGGCCCTGGCCCGCTACGCCGGCAAGCCCTGAATCACCACTGTCCAGCAATCAATCACCCACCTCCAGGATGACCATGACTTCATTTTCCCGTCCATCCGGGCGTCTGGCGGACCAGCCGCGCCCGGTTCGCCTCACCCGCCGCTATACCCGGCATGCCGAAGGCAGCGTGCTGGTGGAATGCGGCGACACCAAGGTGCTGTGCACCGCCAGCGTGCTGGAAAAGGTGCCTCCCCATGTCAAGGGCACCGGGGGGGGCTGGCTTACCGCCGAATACGGCATGCTGCCCCGGGCCACCCACACCCGGGGCGATCGGGAAGCGGCGCGCGGCAAGCAGAGCGGCCGCACCCAGGAAATCCAGCGCCTGATCGGTCGCTCCCTGCGCGCCGCCGTGGACCTGGAAAAACTGGGCGAACGCACCCTCCACGTGGACTGCGACGTGCTCCAGGCCGACGGCGGCACCCGCACCGCCAGCATCACCGGCGCCTGGGTGGCGGTGCATGACGCGGTGGAGTGGCTGGTGCGGGAAGGCAAACTGCCCGCCAGCATCATGCGCGACCAGGTCGCCGCCATTTCGGTGGGGGTCTGGAACGGCACGCCGGTGCTGGATCTGGACTACGCCGAGGACGTGGCCTGCGACACCGACATGAACGTGGTCATGCTGGGCCAGGGTGGCCTCATCGAAGTCCAGGGCACGGCGGAAGGCGCCCCTTTCTCCCGCGCCGAACTGAACGCCCTGCTGGACCTGGCCGACCAGGGCATCCGCCAACTCATGGCCGCCCAGAAGGCGGCCATCGCCGCCTGAGGAACACGCCATGAGGAAGATCGTCATCGCCTCCAACAACGCCGGCAAGCTGCGGGAGATCGCCCGCATCCTGGAGCCCCTGGACATCGAGGCCATGCCCCAGGGCGCCTTCGGCGTGCCGGAATGCCCGGAACCCCACGTCACCTTCGTCGAGAACTGCATCGCCAAGGCCCGCCACGCCTCCGCCCACACCGGCCTGCCGGCCCTGGCGGACGATTCCGGCATCTGCGTGGACGCCCTCAACGGCGCCCCCGGCGTCTACTCCGCCCGCTTTGCCGGCGAGCCCAAGTCCGACGAGCGCAACAACCGGAAGCTGATCGAATCCCTGCAAGGACAGGCCAACCGCAAGGCGCACTACTACTGCGTCATGGTCTACGTGCGTTATCCCGACGACCCCCAGCCCGTCATCGCCGAGGGTGCCTGGCACGGCGAGATCATCGACACGCCGAGAGGGAGGGGCGGTTTCGGCTATGACCCCTATTTCCTGGTGCCGGAATTCGGCAAGACCGGCGCGGAGCTGGGCCAGGACGAGAAGAATGCCGTGAGCCACCGGGGCCAGGCTTTGCGGGCGCTGGCGGAAAAGCTGGGGGCGCTGGACTAGCCGAAATCATTGCCCACCAGCTCCAGCTTGGTGAGCAACTCCCCCGCGCGTTTCTCGCCGGGTTTCAGGCGGCGGGCGGCCTCGATGCAGGACCGGGCTTCCAGGGCGACGCGCACGTCCCGGCCATACTGTTCCATCCAGGCGATGAGCAGGAAGGCGTGGTTCAGCAGCAGGCGGGGGTTGTTGGGCATGCGGGCGCGGGCCTCGCGGGTGAACTCGATGGCTTCGTCCAGCTTGCCTTCCCGCGCGAGCTTGACGCCCCGGTTCATGCTTTCCACGGCGGCGCGGGTGGCGCGCGCCACCAGTTCGTCGCCTTCCTCCGCCAGGCCCGCCCGGGCGAACACGGCCTTGGCGCGCTCCAGCATCTCCGGATGCTCGTGGTTGTTGCCCACCAGGCTGGTCAGCAGGGTGGCGGCGGTGTCCTTGTCGCCCAGGTCCATCAGCGGCATCGCCAGATCCAGGATGGCTTCGTCGGGGAGTTCATGCACCTGGGATTTCAGATCCCCGGCCAGTTCCGTCGCCAGCGCCTGGGCCCTGTCCCGTTCCCCGGCCTGCAGCCGGACGGGGATTTCCATGGCGCGGGCCAACAGCCTGGCGGTGGCGTCCTCGCGCATGTCGATGGACAGTTCCGACAGTGCGCGCAGGGCATCGTCCCGATTGCCCCGGGCCAGGTTGGCGCGGGATAGCCATAGATAGGGCTCGGCGGATTTCAGCGGAGTATGGCGGGCCAGTTCCACCTGGCGCCGGAAGGCGTCCGCGGCGATGTCAAGTTCGCCGCGCCGGTAGGCGATTTCCCCCAGCTGGCCCTGACGCAGCGGGGCATGGGGCGAGGTGGTCAGGGCCCGACCGAGCACCGCCTGGGCGCCCTCCAGGTCGCCCAGGCGGTCCAGGGTGCGGGCCAGCCAGTCGTGGGCTTCCAGGTAGGCGCGGTTGCCGCGGGTGACCAGTTCCAGCTCCCGGCGGGCGTCGTCGAATTGGCCTTCGAGATAATGGATCTTCGCCAGGCCGAGATGGGCCCAGGGCAGGTCGCGCTGGCCCAGGGCTTCCAGATAGACCTCCCTGGCGTGGGCATGGTTGCCGGTGTGCAGGGCCAGGTCGGCCTTCAGGCGCTTCAGATCCCAGGCGTGGGGATTGGCCTGTCCCAGTAGCGCCTCCGTCAGGTTGAGCGCCTTGAGGTATTCCCGGTCCCGCATGGCCTGCTCGATGGGCGCCAGGGCGAGCTTCCGGGCCATCTGCCGGGTCAGGCGCGTGAACAGCAGGGTTTCCGTGATGGGCTTGACCAGATAGTCGTCCGGGCGGGATTCCACGGTGCCGGTGACCATCTCCGCGGTTTTCTCGGCGCTGACCATGAGCCAGACCGTGTGGGGCGCCAGCAACTGGCGGTGGCGGGCTTCCTCCAGGATCTGCTGGCCGTTGAGGCCCTGGCCCAGGTGCAGGTCGCACAGGACGGCGTCGTAGGTGTTCCGTTCCAGCAGGGGCATGGCGGCCTGGGCGTTGGCGGCGAAGGTGACGCGGGTGGCGCCGGCGCGCGCCAGCAGATCCCGCAGGATGCCGCGCATGCCCTCATAGTCCTCGATGATCAGGAAGCTGCTGTCGGAGAAGTCCGGTCTGGGCAGGTTCTGCATGGCTGGGGCTCTAGTGTTCGGGAAGGGGGGGCGGGGGGCGGGAGGCTTGCAGCCCGGTGCGCCCGTATCTCAGGGCAGCTCCAGCATGAAACAGCCACCCCCAAGAGGGCCGCCGTTTTCCAGGCGGAGGGCTCCGCTTCGACCCGCGCCCTTGTGCATGCCGGCCACCACCTCGGCGAAATAGAGACCCAGTCCCGTGCCGCCGGTCTCGAAACTGATGCCCCGATTCAGCCCATTGCCCTGGGCCAGGAGGAAATCCGGGTAGCCGGGGCCGTCATCCTCCACCCGGATGCGCACGCCGGATTCGTGGGGCTGGATGCGCAGCATCACCCGGCCGCGGGCATAACGCAGGGCATTGTGCAGGGCCTGCACCACCACGCCGAACACCAGTTCGTAGTCGAACCAGCCATAGGTGTCGTCGCCGCAGTCGCAGTCCAGTTCGATGCGCTTGATCCGCGCCAGGTCGGCGACCCGCGCCAGCGCTTCCCGGGCCAGGTCGGCCAGGGCGTGGTCCTGGGGATCGAATGGGTAGAATGCCTGGTCGATCTTGTAGATCGCCAGAAGCTGGATCAGGTGGTCGGTGACCCGTTGGGCCTCGTACAGGGCCTGGGTGGTCTTCTCCCGCGCCCCGTTTTCCGTTGCCGCCGGCCCGCCCGGCGCATTGTCCAGCGCCAGGGCGTCCTGAAGGTAGGCCGCCATCACCCCCATGGAGTTTTTCATGTCATGAATGGAGGAAAGCAGAAACGTGGAGATGTCCAGCCTGGTTCCGTCTTCGCCCATGAAGGGGCCTCCCGGTGAATGACCCGGCGGATTATAGGGCGCAAGCCCGCATCCCGGTGCTCAGGAATGGCCGCCTGGAAGCGCCGCCCCCCCTGGGTCTGTACGTGCATATCCCCTGGTGCGCGCGCAAGTGCCCCTACTGCGACTTCAATTCCCACGCCGTGCGCGACGGCATCCCGGAAGCCCGCTACCTGGAGGCGCTGTTCCGGGATCTGGAACAAGCCCTACCCCAGGTCTGGGGCCGCGAGGTCTCCAGCATCTTCATCGGTGGCGGCACCCCCAGCCTGTTCGCGCCGGAATCCATCGACCGCCTGCTGGTGGGCCTGCGCACCCTGCTGAAGGTGTCGCCCCTGGCGGAAATCACCCTGGAGGCGAATCCCGGCACCTTCGAGATGGCCCGTTTCCGGGGGTTTCGGCAAGCCGGCGTGAACCGCCTGTCCCTGGGCATCCAGAGTTTCAACCCGGCCCACCTCCGGGCCCTGGGGCGCATCCACGACGAACGGGAGGCCATGGCTGCGGCGGAGGCGGCCCTGGGTCTGTTCGAGGAGGTGAATCTGGACCTCATGTACGCCTTGCCGGGGCAGTCGCTGGAACAGGCTTGCCGCGACCTGGATGCCGCCATCCGGCTGGGGCCGCCCCATCTTTCCGCCTATCACCTGACCCTGGAGCCCAACACCCCCTTTGCCGCCCGGCCCCCGGCGCTGCCCGACGACGATCTGGCCGCCGACATGCAGGCCATGGCGGAGGAGGTCCTGGGCGCGGCGGGATATCAAAACTACGAGACTTCCGCCTTCGCCAGGGCGGGTCATCGCTGCCGCCACAATCTCAACTACTGGACCTTCGGCGACTACCTGGGCATCGGCGCCGGCGCCCACGCCAAGCTTTCATTCCAGGACCGCATCGAGCGCCAGGCCCGGGCAAAACATCCCGCCGCCTATATGGACGCCCTGCTCACCCGGGGTGGCGAGGGCGCGGTCGCGGATCGGCGGGAACTGACCCGGGCGGACCGGGTGTTCGAATTCATGATGAATGCCCTGCGCCTGAACGAGGGCTTCGACCCTCGCCTGTTCGAGGCGCGCACCGGCCTGTCCATCGTGGCGGCCGCGCCGGGCCTCAGCCAGGCCGAGCGCCGAGGGCTGATCCATCGCGACCCGCACAACATCCGTCCCAGCGAGCGCGGCCGGCGCTTCCTGAATGAACTGCTGCAGGGCTTCCTGGAAGACGCGTGAGCCCCCTCCGCGCGCGCCATGATTACCCCCGAGGTCGGCCCGCCGGCCGGCAGGTCGGCACTCCCTTCCGCTCAAGCGCCAAGCCCGGCTCCTCGGGACGTTTTGCCCGGGGCCGGGCTGGTACTGCCGTTGCTCGCGCCTGTTCTTCCGTGTCTATTTGTCGGCGGCCGGGGCCGGCGCGATACGGTCGATTGGCTTGCCCTCGAGGAATTCCACGCTCACCTTGCCCTGACGCTCTTGCGAGACGCCTTTCAATGAATTGGTCAAAATGGGCTTGGGCGTGTCCGAGATGTTCTCGGCCGCCACGATAGTCCCGCCCGTGGCCACGATCGCGACCACGCCCATCGGCAAAAGCGCCGCCCATCCGCGTTGTTTCAACATAGCAACCTCCATTGTCACGTTACGGGCACCTGCTTGTTCCGAGGACCTGCCTCGATCCTGAAATATCAGTGCCCACTGATTTACTAATAGTCATGCCGATCGAACGGATGGCTCACCGATCGACAGATAGGGGGTGCGGGGAGTCAGGCGTGATGCCTGGGCGGCAGGCGATTGATCAGCGAGAGGGTGCGCGCGCTGGGCAGCACGCCCAGGACCTTGGCGAACAATTCGCGGCAGCGGTCATAGAGATGGGAGGCCTGAACGTATTCGCCCTGCTGGATGTGGCTGTGGAGCAGGCGTCGGCATAGCTCCTCGTCCAGGGGAAACAGTTCCCTCGCGCGGTCAAGGAGCCGAGTGGCTTCCTGCCAGCGGCCGGCTTCCTCCAGGCGTTCGCCCGTGCGGCTGATGCAGCGCATGAGCCTGGCCCGCAGCCGCTCGCGGGCGAGGGCGGCCCATCCACGTTCCTCCCCTTGCAGGAAATCGCCCTGGTAGAGCCCGACCGCCCGTTCCAGCAGGGCCAGCGCGCACGACAGGTCCGTTTCGCCATCGGCGTCTCCCAGCAGCCGTTCCAGTACCCGGCGATCAATCCAGCAGACCTGATCGCTCAGGGATAGCCGGCCACCCTGCAGCAACAGGGCATCGGGCACCTTGATCAGCCGGCGCAGGCGATTGAGCGCCATGTCGAAGGCGCCGCGGGAGACCGCGCCGTCCTCCTCGGGCCAGAGGGCGCCAATCAAGCGCGCGACGGCGACTTCACGCCCGCCATTCGCCACGAGGTAGTAGAGGAGTTCGAGGGGGCGACGCTGGGCCTTGCCGGAGAAGACGATAGGTTTCCCCTCGACGACGATGGCGGGGCGACCCAGGGTGTGGATGCGAACCGGGTAAGGCCAGCGTTCCACCGTGGGTGAAGGGGGCGGGAGATGGGAATGCCGAATCAGGCGACGCACATACTCGGGTTCAATACCCGCGGCCAATGCCTCGGCGCACAGGGACGCCAGAATATCGGGGGCCTGGCACAGGACACAATCCAGCAAGCCGGCCGCGCGGCCGAAAACCAGAGCCTGGAGCAAGGGCGCCAGTGCCGCCTCGCGACCCGCCCGTCCATGTTCGAGCCAGGCCCGAAGCAGCAGAGACTGAAAACCCTGGTCGGAGGGGAGGGTGAGGCCCGTCGATTCGGGAGGGGATGCAAGCGCGACATCCGCCTCCGAGAAGCGCCCTTGACGCAAAAATTCCAGCGCTTTGATCAGGTGATCGGCCGGTGCCCGGCATGCGACAACCCTGGAATCGCCATACGAGGTCATCTTGACTCCTTGCCTCGCATCCACCCCTTTGTTTACGTCAGTGTAGTTCTTTTGAAAATTGTGGTCGAGGCGGTGGTCATGCGCGGGGCCCCGCTGTTCCGCGCCGGGTGGGAAGGCGGTCAGGAATCGGCCAGGGCGGCCCGGCGTCCGTCCATCATTTCCCGCAGGATGGGCGTGCAGATCACTTCCAGGGCCAGCTTGAGTTCGCCGCCGGGGATCACCATGGTGCTGGGCCGGGACATATAGCTGCCAGGGATGCGCCGCATCAGGTCGGGAAAGTCATGGCGGCGGCTGTCGCGGAAATGGATGACCAGGAGGGATTCGTTGGGCGTGGGCACGTCCCGGGCGATGAACGGGTTGGAGGTGTCCACCAGGGGCATGCGCTGGATGTTGATGTCGGTAAGACCGAACTGGGGAACGATGTAGTGGATGTAGTCGTCCATGCGGCGCAGGATGGTTTCCACGGATTCCGCCGGGTCGCAGTAGCCCTGGGCGCAATCCCGGTGGACCTTCTGAATCCATTCCAGGTTGATGGCGGGCACCACGCCGATCATGAGATCCACGTACCGGGCCACATCGATGCCCTTGCCGCCGATGCGCCGGTCGATCTCGGGGGGGAAGTGGCGCGAGTCCACCTTGCGCCGGGTCCAGGTTTCCGCCATCAGGCCGCCATGCTGGCCCTCGTAGAACAGGACGTCGCTGGCGGCGGGCATGGGCCGCCAGGACGTGAATTCGCCGGCGGCGACACCCAGGGCCTTGCCGCGGATCTCGTTATGGGCGTATTCCCGCAACACGCCGCCGCCGGTTTCCGCGTAGGTCTTGAAGAAGGCTTCCAGTTCGGGAAACAGGTTGCATTCCGGCCCGAACCAGGAAATGCGGCGACCGCTGCTCCTCGCTTCTTGCAGCAGGGCGGCGAACTGGCGATCGGTGAAACGCCTGAAGGTGTCGCCGTGGACGATGGCGGGACGGATGTCCTGGCGCTTGAAGATGTCCTTGAAGGCGTGGCGCACGGTGGACAAACCCGCGCCGGCCATGCCCGTGATGGCGATGATTGGGTGCCTGGCTGACATGAAGTCCTCCCCCGAAAACATGTCGCGAAAGCCGGCATGCTAGCATCGATGCCGCCCCCGCGCCCGCTCTGGGCGGGATGCGGATACCGTCTGGGCGGCGGGGTATGGGGAATGGCGCGGCCATCTCGCCGGCACCCATGGTCCGGGATGGCTCCGGCCCTATACTTGCGGCATGCCGAAATCGCCGCCTTCAACCCCCGCGCCGCCCTGGCCTTGGCTCGTCCTGGTGCTGGCGGTGCTGGTCTGGTCCGGCATCGGGCCCAGGGATGGCTTCACCTGGTTCCTGGAAGTGGCGCCGGTGCTCATCGCCCTGCCGCTGCTGGCCCTGACCTGGCGCCGCTTTGCCTTCACCCCCCTTGCCTACGGGCTCATGGCGATGCACGCCGCCATCCTCATGGTGGGCGGCCACTTCACCTACGCCGAGATGCCCCTGTTCAACTGGCTGCGGGACACCCTGGACCTGGCCCGCAACCACTATGACCGGGTGGGCCACGTCGCCCAGGGCTTCGTTCCCGCCATCGTCGCCCGGGAACTCCTGCTGCGCCGGTCGCCGCTTGAGCCGGGGAAGTGGCTGTTCTTCCTGGTGACCTGCGCCTGCCTGGCCATCTCCGCGTTCTACGAGATGATCGAATGGTGGGTGGCGGTCGCCTCCGGTGACGAGGCGGTGGCCTTTCTCGCCACCCAGGGCGATGTGTGGGATACCCAGTGGGACATGTTCCTGGCCCTGCTGGGCGCGTTATCCTCCCAACTTCTGCTGGGCCGCTGGCACGACAGGCAACTGGCCCGGATGAGCGAGAGTCCTTCATGAGCGATTGCTGCGACCACGACTGTCATGCCCCCGAACCCGGCGCATTGGGAATACCCCGCGTCGGCCGATTCAATGCGGAGTCCTTCGAGAAGGCGGTCACCGATCTGCTGCTGGCCAGCGGTGTGGCGCCGGATTCGGCGCATACCGGCAAGACCGCGCGGCGCGTGCGGGAACTGTGGGAGAAACGCCTCCTGGGCGGCTATGAACTGGATCCGGGGGAGGCCCTGGGCGAGGGCTTCGTCGACCCCCGCGAGGACATGGTGGTGGTGCGCGGCATCGCCGTGCACGGGGTCTGCCCCCACCATCTGGTGCCGTTCCGGGGCGTGGCCCACGTAGCCTATGTGCCGGGCGGCCGCCTGCACGGTTTCGGCCGCATCGCCCGCATGGTGGACGCCATCGGCCACCGCTTCACCTACCAGGAGTGGATGACGCGGGACATCGTCGACGCCCTGATCACCCATGGCAAGGCTCTGGGCGCGGCCTGCGTCATCGAGGCGGAGCAGCTTTGCCTGTTGCTGGGCGAGGACCGGCGCGGCGACGAGCGGGTGGTGACCCAGGCCTTTTCCGGCTGTTTCCAGCGGGATGCCCAGTGGCGCAACGAATTCCTGCGGGCCATCACCACCACCTTGCCCTGACATGCGTGATCACGCCCTGCGCCCCGGCACCCTGGTGCCGCCCCCCGTGGTTTACGCGGCGGCCCTGGGCATGGCCTGGTGGCTGGAGGGGCGCTGGTCACTGGGCTTCTTTCCGGGTGGCGTCGGGCGTGCGCTGGGGTGGGGCCTGATCGGCCTGGGGCTGGTCGGCTTCGCCTGGGCCCTGGCCGCCATCTGGGGCCATCGCACCACCGTGAATCCCTACAAGGCCGCCTCCAGCCTGGTCACCCGGGGGCCGTTTGCCCATTCCCGCAATCCCATCTACGTATCCGACTGGTTTGTTTACCTGGGGGTGACCCTGTTGCTGGGCACGGCCTGGCCGCTGTTGCTGGCGCCCCTGGTCTGGCTGGCGATGCGTTACGGCGTCATCGCCCACGAGGAAGCCCACTTGCGGGCGAAATTCGGCGACGAATACCGGGACTATCTGGCTCGGGTGCGGCGCTGGCTCTGAACCCCACACGAAACAGGAAGAAAACATGCGCGAGCGCTATGGCCTGCCCCTGATTGTCATGCATTGGCTGATCCTGTTGCTGATCATCGCGGCCTATACGATGGGCACCATCCTTGAGGATATGGCCTTCTCCCCCGCCAAGCTCAGGCTTTATGCCTGGCACAAGTGGGTGGGCATGCTGGTGCTGTTCCTGGTGCCCCTGCGCATCGCGCTGCGCCTCGCCGAAAGACTGGATCACCGTCGGGGCCTGACGCCCTTCGAGGTCCGCGTCTCCGCCGTCGTCCACGGTCTGCTGTATCTGTTGCTGATCGCCACGCCCATGCTGGGGTGGCTGCATAGCTCGGCGGAGGGATTTCCGGTGGTGTGGTTCGGTGTCCTGCCCCTGCCCGACCTGGTGGGCAAGGACAAGATACTGGCCGAGACATTCAAGGAACTTCACGAGGGTTCCGTGAATCTGCTGGTGACCCTGGTGGCCGTCCATGCGGCCGCCGCCCTATATCACCACCACGTGCGGCGCGACGGCGTGCTTGCCCGCATGGTGCCCTGGCTGAGGAGCAAATCATGAAATGGCTGCCGCATCTTCTCCTGCTGGCGACCCTGACGCCGCCGGCCTGGGCCCAGGACTGGAAAGTGGATTACGGCAAGAGCGAGATTCGCTTCGTCATCAAGCAAATGAACGTGCCCGTGGAGGGCGGATTCAAGCGTTTCAACGTCCAGGCGAAATTCGACGCGGCCAAACCCGAGCAGGGGCAATTCCGGGTGGATGTGGACCTGTCCGGCATCGATACCGGGTCCGAGGAAGGCGACGGCGAGGTGAAGCGGCCGGCCTGGCTGGATGTGGCGAAACATCCCAAGGCGAGCTTTGTATCCAAGTCCATCCGCGGGAACGGGGTGGGCCGCTACACCGTCACAGGCGACCTGATCGTCAAGGGGCGCGCCCGACCCCTGTCGGCGCCCATGCTGCTCACATCCCAGCGGGCCGGCGGCTGGCTGGCCTCGGGCCGCTTCGCCCTGAAACGCTCGGACTTCGATATCGGCGGCGGCGAGTGGGCCGACCCGTCCGTCGTGGCCAATGACATCGATGGCCGCTTCAATATTCTGCTGATGCCCTGAGGAGTGCCTTCATGCGATCCATCCTGCTTCCGCTCGTTCTGGCCTCGTCGGCGGCCTGGTCCGCCGAATCCTTCGTTCTTGACCCGGGCCATACCTTCCCCAGCTTCGAGATCAGGCACCAGAGCGTGTCGGTCATGCGTGGAAAATTCAACCGCAGCCAGGGGCGGGTCGTACTGGACCCGGCGGGGCCGGGCAGCCGGATCGACGTCGTCATCGACGCCACGTCGGGTGATACCGGTCACGACGGCCTCAACCAGAAGCTACTGGGGGCGAGCTTCTTCAACACGGCTCGATTCCCCGAGATCCGCTATACCGCCACTTCGGTGGAGTTCAAGGACGGCAAGCCGGTGCGCGCCGTGGGCGAACTGACCATGCTGGGCGTCACCCGTCCCGTCGAGCTGGAGATTCGCGATTACGCCTGTACCCAGCAATTCCTGACCCGGCGTCCCCTGTGTGGCGCCGATGTCCACACGGTGATCAAACGTTCCGATTACGGCATGAACTATGGCATTCCGCTCATCGGCGACGAGGTCAGGCTCGCCATCGAGGTGGAAGGGTTCAGGGAATAGGGAGCGTTGGGGGGAGGGGAAAGATGGTCGGGGTGAGAGGATTCGAACCTCCGGCCTCCACGTCCCGAATTTGGACTTACCTGTAGCGTCCCGGACGATCATATAGTCAAAACCCGCTATCCATTATTCTTGGCGCGCGAGGTTCTGAGCGAGTTGATTGACCAACTCCGCCAAGGTGCCCGAGGAGCCCAACTACCATGATGATCGCCCTGCACAAGCAAGCCCGCACGACGCCCGCGGTACGCGCCGAGATTGCCGCCAGCCTGGAACCGGTGAGCGTCCTGGCCCGACGCCACAACATCACGGAAGCGACCGTGCGCAAGTGGCGCGCGCGTTCGGAGTTCCAGGACCGGCCCCACACGGCCCACCACCTGCAAACCCAGTTGACCCCGGCTCAGGAGGTCATTGTTGTCTATCTGCGCAAGAGCCTGTTGCTGTCCCTGGACGACCTGCTGGTGGTGACCCGTGAATTTCTCTGCCCCAGCGTTTCCCGTTCCGGCCTGGACCGTTGCCTGCGCCGGCATGGCGTCGGCAACCTGCGCAAGCTGATGCCCGTGGCCGAGAAGGCCGCCCACAAGCCGTTCAAGGCCTATCTGCCGGGCTACCTGCACATGGACATCAAATACCTGCCCCAGATGGCTGACGAGACCACCCGGCGCTATCTGTTCGTCGCCATCGACCGCGCCACCCGCTGGGTGTTCATCGCCATTAAGCCCAACAAGACCGCCGCGTCCGCGAAGGCCTTCCTGAAGGCGCTCTCCAAGTCCTGCCCGATCAAGATCACCAAGCTCCTGACCGACAACGGCAAGGAGTTCACCGACCGGTTGTTCGGCTCGAGGGATCGGCAGGCGACGGGAAACCATGAGTTCGACCAGCTGTGTCTGGCTCTGGAGATCGAGCACCGCCTGACCAAACCCCGAACCCCGCAAACCAATGGCATGGTGGAACGCTTCAATGGCCGCATCGCGGATATCCTGAAGACCCATCGCTTCGCCTCGGGCCAGGACCTGGAGGAAACCTTGCAGCGCTATGTCACCCTGTACAACCATCAGCTTCCTCAAACCGCTTTGGGCGGTAAACCGCCTATCCAGGCCATGAAAGATTGGTTCAAATCTCACCCCGAGCTGTTTCATCGGAAGCCTTATGATCGTCCGGGATATGACA
>WBZT01000969.1_pt1 | contig 22103 bp, 15 predicted proteins | sample 5204241 | NCBI WGS metagenome assembly WBZT01 (sample SAMN12344358, study PRJNA552823) | activated sludge metagenome | biome: Activated sludge suspended growth; feature: Nitrification reactor; material: Wastewater; isolation source: activated sludge from nitrification reactor of wastewater...
GAACGGCGACTACCTCTCCGACGCGCTCGCCGCGCAGGTCGGCGGCATCGGCATCGCGCCCGGCGGCAACATCAACTACGTGACCGGTCACGCCGTCTTCGAGGCCACGCACGGCACCGCGCCCAAGTACGCCAACCTCGACCGCGTCAATCCCGGCTCGGTCGTCCTCTCGGGCGAGATGATGCTGCGCTACATGGGCTGGAACGAGGCGGCCGACCTCATCATCAAGGGCATGGACGGCGCGATCGGCGCCAGGCGCGTCACGTACGACTTCGCGCGCCTGATGGAAGGCGCGACCGAGGTCAAGTGCAGCGAGTTCGGCGACGCGGTGATCGCGCACATGTAGCGCGGGGCCGAAGAGAGAAACCGCGGGCCGCGTGGACGACCGTCCACGCGGCCCGCGTCGTCTCACGATCGCGGAGAGCCGACGCCACTCACAGCGTGTCGACGCCCCGGCGAGATGCCTCGTGTGCCGAGTCCGCGCGCGAGACGATCGGCCCCACGCGCGTCACGTACGCCTCGGCGACGCGGAACGGCACCGGATCACCGGTGATCGGCACGCCCGGCGCCTCGCTCACCTCGGGCACGCGTGGAGCGAGGCGCTCCGGCGGCCGCGGCGCCACGAGTGCGATCGCCACGCACGCCGCCGTCGCCGCGACCGCGCCCCACGCGGGGACGGGCCGGCGCCAGAGTGGGATCGGCGCGGGACGCGAACGCTCGACCGCTGCGCGCACGCGTTCGCGCAGCGCGACGCCGGGCGGCGCGGCCGCGCCGTGCACGCTCTCACGCAGCGCCAGCAGCTCGCGCTCGTGCGCGCGGCAGGCCGCGCAACCGTGCAGGTGCTCGTCGAGCCGCGGGGCGGACTCGTCGTCGAGCTCGCCGAACACCAGTTCGGCAAGCGCCTCGCGGGCGGAATCGCAGGACGTCATGACGCACTTCCTCCTCGGGGGGTGGATTCGGACGCGGCCGCGAACTCGCGCAGCCGACGGACGGCGTGGTGCAGCCGGGACTTCACGGTGCCTTCGGGAATCGCGAGCACGGCGGCGATGCCGCGCAGGTCGAGCTCTTCGCGCACGCGCAGCAGCAGCACCGCGCGCTGCTCGGCCGGCAGCGCCGCGATGCCGTGCTCGAGCACGCGGCCGCGGCGCTCCGCATCGATCGCGGCGCCCGCGTCGGCGCATGCCGGATCGGGCCGCTCGAGCGCCGCGCCCTCGAGCGGCGCCGGCCGTGCGGGACGGCGGCGCAGTTCGGTCAGCGCCAGATGCGTGGCGATGCGGTAGACCCACGCGCGGAACGTCCCGCGCTCCTCGTAGCGAACGATGTTCGCGTGCACGCGCAGCACCGTCTCCTGCAGCAGGTCCTCGGCCGTCGGGTGATCGCCCGTCATGCCGGCCAGGTAGTGCAGCAGGCCCGGAGCGAAGCGATCGAAGAACGCATCGAACGCCCGCGGGTCGCGGGCGCGGATGCGGCGGGCGAGATCCTCGTCCGGAATCGCCATGGCTCAGCGCGGGGCCTGCAATCGCTGCTTCCAGCGTGCGAGTGCCGGCGACTTCGGATCGAATGAGGCCCAGCTCTGCAGCAGGTACTCGACGTGCCCGGCGTGGTGGAGGTGCGCCAGTTCGACCGCCCGTTCCATGGCGCGTCCGGCTCCGAAGCGGTCGCGCGATGCGATCGCTCGGGCGAACTGCCACTCGCCGGCCGTGTAGTTGAGCATCAGCGCGCTCAGCCCCGCGTGGGCGTTCCAGTCGAGTCCGGGACTCGTGGCGCTCTGCAGGCGGTAGACCTCGCCGAAGTTGCGGCGCAGGCGCGCCGTGTCGGCAGCGAAACTGTCCCGCGACGCCGGCCGCACGCGATAGACCAGGCCCTCGAGCGACAGCGCGTAGGGCACCGTGCGCGCGATCGGCGCCGTGACCGCGAAGTACACGGGACGCTTCGAGCCCGGCTTGACCAACTGCGCGAGGACGCTGCGCATCACGTTCTCACCGGGCGACCACACGTCGACCGAATCGTCGACCACCGGCACCGGCACCGCTTCGAGGCCCTCGCGCATCAGTCGGCGATAGAAGCCCAGGTTGAGCATGTTGACGTTCACGACCGCGACGTCGGTGCGGAATCCGCGCGCCACCTGCAGCGCGAGCAGCGGGTACGTGTCGTTGTCGCCGTTGGTCAGCAGCACGGCGTGTGGCTCCAGCCCGACCAGCGAGTTGTACGCGTAGTCGACCATCGGCTCCGGAATGCGCCCCCGGTTGAGCATCGCGGCCAGTTCGGCCTCGGCCCCCTTGCGATCACCCTGGGCGAGCCGAAGCACCCAGAGCCGGATGCGCGCATCGTCGCAGTCGGGGTCGGCCGCCTTGGCGCGCTCGGCCAGCCGGATCGCCTCGTCGGGCGAGCCCGCCCTGCCGTTGCACCACACCGACCACGCTCGACTCGAGAGTTGCATGAGCGCCTCGGGATCGTTGGGCGACAGGCGCACCGCGCGCTCGGCGTAGGCGCGCGTCGTATCGCACGGCTCGCCCGCGTAACCCAGCGCGCGCGCCACCTGCGCCCACGCGAAACCGTCCGCCGGATGGGCCAGCGCCCACGCGCGCCACTCGCCCGCCAGCGCCCGATAGCGCTCGCGCGACAGCGGTCTGTTGCGCAGCGGCTCGACCACATCCGGACGCCCGCCCGGCGAAGACGCCGGCGCGGCGTCCACGGCCGCCCATGCCGGCGTCGCCACCAGCATCGCGACCGCCAGTCCCAGCTCCACGACGCGACGCATGCGGCCTCCACGGTTTCCGGCACTCCATGCGCGGGACGCTCGGCCCGCGCGGCCTCGGGGTTTCCGAATTAGAACGCTCGGGCCATCGAAACGTTCAAAGGAATCTCCCCGCACCCACGGCGGGCGTCCGCCGTGCCCGGCGTACCGGGCACCGTCGGCCGCCCGCGCCGTTTGCCGATCGCTCTCCCCTGCGGCAGTCTGCGCGCCGTCACGCTTCGCGCCCCCATGTCACCGGAGCCCGCTCATGACGACAGCCCGCCCCACCTGGAGCTTTCCGCGCTCGTTCTGGACCGCCAATGCGGCCGAGCTTTTCGAACGCGCCGCGTACTACGGCACGTTCATCGCGCTGCGCACCTACCTGCTGCGCGTCGTCGGGCTGGACGACGTGCAGGCGGGATTCGTCGCCGGGCTCTTCGGCGCGCTGATCTACCTCTTCCCGTTCTTCTCGGGCGCGATTGCCGACCGGCTGGGCTTCCGCAACTCGCTCATGCTCGCCTTCGGGCTGCTCGCGATCGGTTACGGCTCGCTCGGCGTCACGCACACGCTGGGGCCGGTGCTGGCCGCGCTGCTATGCGTGGTGATCGGCGGCTCGTTCGTGAAGCCGGTCATCACCGGCACCGCGATGAAGTCCTCGGACGAGACGAACCGCGCGCGCGCCTTCAGCCTCTTCTACATGATCGTCAACATCGGCTCGTTCACGGGCAAGACGATCGTGGCGCCGATCCGCATCCAGATGGGCGTGCAGAACGTGCCGTTCTTCTCGTCGGCCGCGGCGCTGATCGGATTCCTGATCGTGGCCGCGCTCTTCCGTCCGACCGAGGACCGCACGACGGCGCCGCGCAGCGTGGGCGAGACGTTCAAGGGCATGCTCACGGTGATGTCGAACGCGCGCTTCACCGCGCTCATCCTCATCACCGCCGGCTTCTGGGCGATCCAGGGCCAGCTCTACGCATCGATGCCCGACTACGTGATCCGCATGGCCGGCGAGACGTACAAGCCGGAGTGGTACGCGAACGTGAACCCGCTGGTGGTCGTGATGGGCGTGGTGGCGATCACGCAGTTCGTGCGCACGTGGTCTCCGGAATGGTCGATCACCGTGGCGATGGTGCTGATCCCCCTCTCGTCGCTGGCCATGGCCATGTCGCACCTCGTGCGCGGCAACGTGAACGTGTTCGGCGCCGCGGTGCACCCGATCACGTTCATGATGGTGATCGGCATCGCCATCCAGGGCCTCGCCGAGTGCTTCCTGTCCCCGAAGTACCTCGAGTTCGCCTCGAAGCAGGCGCCGAAGGGCCGCGAAGGCCTCTACCTCGGCTACGCGCACATGAACACGTTCTTCGCGTGGCTGTTCGGCTTCGTGTTCGCGGGCTACATGCTCAAGGCGTACTGCCCCGATCCCTCGACGCTGCCGCCCTCCGAGCAGGCACAGCACGTCGCGGCACTCGCCGGTCAGGCGCCGATGCCGGCGGCGTATGCGCACGCGCACTACCTCTGGTACGCGTTCGCGCTGGTCGGCGCGGCGTCGCTGGCCGCGATGCTCGTGTTCATCGCGGTGACGCGCGCGATCGATTCGAAGAAGGCCGCGGCCTGATTATTCGCGGCGGCTTCGCGCGGCGTCAGCGCGAAGCCGCCGCGCCTGCGCCGTCCGCTCAGCGCGCCCGGCCCGCGAGCCGGTTCCGCAGTGCGAGCGTCGCGGCGCGCTGCGCCTCGGCGCCGTCCTCCCACCTCGCCGCCAGCGCGCGATCGCACGCTGCGAGCGCGTCGGCGTCGTGGCCGCCCGCGGCGAGCGCGGCGGCCGCGAGCGCATGGCCCGTCGCCGCGCGCGGATAGAGCGCGACGATGCGCGCGGCCGTCGTGGCCGCGTCGTCCCAGCGGTGCGCGAGCAGTTGCGCGCGCACCGCATCGACGAGCACGAGCGCGTCGGCGGGCGCAAGCGCCTCGGCGCGCGCGAACGCCGCGTCCGCCGCGCCGTCGAGCGCCGGCGCGTCCTCGGCCCGCGCGCGCGCGGCGAACGCGTTCGCCAGCCGCTGGTGGTTGCTCGCGCGCCGCGGCTGCAACGCGAGCGCGCGCCGCGCCGCTCGCTCGGCGTCCGTGCGCGCGGTGCGCGCCTCGTCGGTCGCGCCCGCCGCTTCCGCGGCGCCGGCGTGCGCGAGCGCCGCGTCGCACGCGAGCCGCGCGATCTCGTCCTCGCCGGGCGCTCCGGCGAGGGCGCGCGCGCCCTCGGCGTCGGCGAAGCGCGCGAGCGCGAACCGCGCGGCCGCTGGCGCACCGACCATTCGCTCGAGCGCGCCGCGCGCGTTCGCGCCGTGCGCGAGGCCCGGCCACGGTGACGGCGCGACCGCGAGCACGGCGACGACGCCGACGGCGAGCCACGCGAGGCGCAGGCGCGTGCGCGACGGCGGCGCGTTCGCAGCGACGTCCGCCGTCGATGCGAGCGCGCCCGACGTCACCGCGAACAACGCGGCGCCCGCGAGCCCGACGGGATTGACGAGCGACGCGGCTCCGAGCGCGACGAGCATCGCGGACGCCTCGGTCGCGCCCTCGCCGCGCTCGCCATCCATGCGCACCTCGCGCACGAGCTCGCGTCCCACGAGCGCGAGCCACGCGAGCCCCGCGAGCGAGCCCGCCACGCCGAGCGTCGCGAGCACCTGCAGCGGCACCGCGTGCGCGTGCGCGGGCAGGCCGAGCCACTCCGTGCGCCAGAGCGCGGGCGACATCACGCGCGGGAACGCGAGCCCGAACGCGTCGGGCCCCACGCCCAGCAGCGGATGCTCGCGCAGCAGCGCGAGCACGCCGCGCGCGAACTCGAGCCGCGCCGGTGACGACTCGCCGCCCAGTCCTTCGGCCGCGCGAGCCGCGAGCGGTGCGCGCAGCACGATCGCGCTCCACGCGAGCGCGGGCAGCAGCGCGGAGCCGAGCGCCAGCGCGGCGCGGCCGGGCGCGCCCGCGCTCCGGCGCGGCCACGAGAGCGCGAGCGCCGCGAGCACGCCGCACGCGGCGGCGAGCAGCGCGCCGCGCGAGAGCGTCGCCACGGTCGCGGTGGCGAGCACGGCGATCGCGGGCACGAGCCACGCGCGCTCGCCGCGCCCGAGCACGACGCGCGCGCACGCGAGCGCGAGCGCCGTCGCCAGCACGACGCCGAGCAGGTTCGCGTTGCCGAGGGTCGAGCCCGGCCGCAACACGAACGCGCCGTGCGCGCCGGGATAGAACGCCTGCCGTCCCCACGCGAGCGGATCGTGACCCGAGCACTGGATCAGCGCGTACGTCGCCGCGAGCGACGCCGCGACGAGCCACGTCGCGTGCGCGAGCCGCGTGGCGCGCGCCGTGCGCGCCGCGGCGTAGAGTCCCGCGAGCGCGAGCGTCGTGCGCAGACCCTCGCGCTGGCCGATCTCGCCGAGCCACGAGAGCCGCGGCGCGATCCCGGCGAACGTCGCAAGCAGCGACACGGCGCACCACGCGGCGATCGCGCCGTCGAGCGGCACGAAGCGCTCGCGGCGCGCGAGCACGAGCGCCGCGGCGAGCGCGGGCACGCCGAGCAGCGCGACGAGGTCGGCCTTGGGCACCGCGAACGGATCGAGCAGCGTCGGCACGAAGCCGAGCACCGCGCCGGCGAGCGCAAGCACGATCGCGGCGCGGGCCGCGACCGCCACGGCCGCGGCCCGCGCCGTGGCGCCGTGCGGCGCCGTCACGGTCGCGCCCGAGCGAGGCGAGCACCGACCGCGCGAAGCTCGCTCGCGTGACGTCCGCTCACCGCAACAGCACGACGCGCTCGCTCGCGAGGCGGCCGTCGCCGTCGCTCGCACGCACGAAGTAGACGCCCGCGGGCAGCGGCCGGCCGTCGGCGCGACGCCCCTCGAAGCGCCACGTGCCCTGCGGCGCCGCGTCGGCGTCGCCGCGCGCCACGCGCCGGCCGCGCTCGTCGAGCACTTCGAACGCGAGCGCACCGCTGGCACCGCTCCACGCGAGCGTCACGCTGCCGCGCGTCGGGTTCGGCGACGCGCGCAGCGTGAACGTGGGCGCGACGGGCGGCGCGGGTGGTGGCGGCGAGACGAGATCGAGCGGCAGGCCCACGATCTTGAAATCGAGCGTGTGGCGCGGTTCGGGCGTCCAGGGCGGTCCCGCATCGCTCATGCGCAGGCACTCGCCGACGCCGGCGTGGTAGTCCGCCGACTCGTTGCCGTCCAGGGTACGAACCCCGAGCGCGTACGAGCTCGCGATGTGCACCCAGATCCAGTAGTCGTGGTTCGGCACCAGCACGGGTGCGGTGTCGAAATCCACGTGCGACGCCCACAGGTCCTCGAGGATGCGCCCCGCGAATCCGGCCGAGGCGAGCGTCGTCGTCGGCCACATGGGCGGAGTCGCCTGTCCCTGCGCATCGAGGATCGAGATCGTGCCGACGTCGCCCACGGAGAACGGATTCGGGCCGAACACGAGTTCGACCCAGTTGACGAGCGTGCGCGTCGGCACCCGGAAGCGCTGGGCGACGATGCCGGCACCGGCGGCGAGCAGCGAATCCTTCCTCACGACGCTCTGCACCACCATCAACTGCTGCAGCGCGCCGTCACCGCCGCACACCCGGTGTGCGGTCACGCCGTTCGCACCGATCGGCTGCAGCGGGCCGCCGCCAGTCGAACGGAGCGCGCGCGGCAGCGTGCCGGCGGCGGACTGCGACCAACCGAGCGACAGCCATCCGCTCGCGAGGTTGCCGAGCTTCAGGGCGTATGCCGAGGGTGGCGCCTCGGCGATCCCCTGCACGTGCTTGCGCACCAGCGGCGGCACGAGGTCCAGCCGCAGCAGCGGCCACGACGTGTAGGTCGAGATGCTGAACGCGAGCGAGCGCAGCGCGGCGGAGGAAGCCTCCGGAGCGCTCGCTACCGGATCCCAGGCCACGACCGAGAGCGTTCCGTTCGAGCGGGTGTAGGCCGGCACCAGCACCGCGAGGCTGCACGCCGCCATGTTCGCCTCGGTGGCGAACGGCTGGACGACGACGTCGTCGTAAACGAGCGTCAGGGTCGACTCCGGCGTCACGCTCTCCAGCACGTACGTGCAGTTCGGATACACGAGCGCGTCCGGCACGGCCCGCGGCGCGTTGGGGTCGGTGGCGCCGAGCAGCGCGAACGCGAGCAGGCCCAGCGCGAGGAGCGAGGGAACGGAACGCAGGATCCACCGAGCGTGTGCGTGACGCATGAAGCCACTCCGCGTTGAGGGCGCACGAGCGTGCGCCCGGACGACGTGACACGGGCCGTGGAGAAGCGGCGAGTTCGAAGCTACCCGATGTCGACCAACCGCCGCGGCCGACCGCGAGGGACGCGCCGCGCACGTCGTATCAACGCACCATCACGATTCGCTCCGTGGCCACGTGTCCCGCGCGATCGCTCGCACGCACGAAGTAGACGCCCGCGGGCAGCGGCCGGCCGTCGGCGCGACGCCCCTCGAAGCGCCACGTGCCCTGCGGCGCCGCGTCGGCGTCGCCGCGCGCCACGCGCCGGCCGCGCTCGTCGAGCACCTCGAATGCGAGCGCGCCGCGCGCGCCGCTCCACGCGAGCGTCACGGCCCCGCGCGTCGGGTTCGGCGCGGCGCGCAGCGTGAACGTGGGCGCGACGGGCGGCGCGGGTGGCGGCGCCGAGACGAGGTCGAGCGGCAGGCCGACGATCTTGAAGTCGAGCGCGTGGCGCGGCTGCTCGATCCACTGCATGTCGCTGCTCCGGAGCTGCCAGCAGTCGGCGACGCCGGGACGAAACGCGGCCGACTCCTCGCTGGTGTTGTTGCGGACGCCCAGGGAGTACGAACCCGCCGTGCTCGCCCACACCCAGTAGTCGTGGTTCGGCTGCAGGATCGGCGACGTGTCGAAGTCGACGTGCGACGCCCACGCCGGGCGGTAGAAGATGCCGATGTACGAGGCGCTCGCCAGCCGCACCGCCGGCGCGGCGGGCGGCGTGGATTGTCCTTCGGCGTCCAGCACCGCGATCGTTCCGTACGACGGAAAGCCGACGCCCGAGTTGTCGCCGAACGCCAGCTCGACCCAGTAGAGCTGCGTGCGGGTCGGCACGCGGAAGCGCTGGGCCATCACGCTCGCGTTGCCGAAGAACAACGAGTCCAGCCGCACGACGCTCTGCGTGACCATGAGCTTCTGCAGCGGGTCGTCGCCGCCGCAGACGACGTGCGCGAGCGGCCCCGCGAGCGGTGCAAGCGCCTGGCCGGCGTCGGCGTGCAGGCCGTGCGGCAACGCGGCGGCAAAGGTCCGGTTCCAGTAGACGGTCTGGATCGAGCCGTTGAGCGCGGACTCGTAGCGGATCGCCGCTTCGTTCCGCGGCGCTTCGGCGACACCCGGCGCGTGCGCGAGCACGACCGGGGGCACGAAGTCGAACCGGCGCAGCGGCAGCGTCACGGAGATCGAGAGGAAGAACGTCTCGTTGCGCAGCGCCGCCGTGGTCGGATCGGGCGCGAGCGCGACGGGATCCCACGACACGACGCTGAGGAACTCCGACGCGCGGATCGGCGGGACGAGCACCGCGAGACTGCACGCCGCGATCGCGAACGTGGTCCCGAGCGGCTGGACGACGACACCGCCGGGCGGCAGCGACAACGCCGGCTCGGCCGGCGCCGACTGCACGACGATCGAGCAGTTCGGATACACCATCGCGTCCGGCACCGCGCGCGGCGCGTTGGGGTCGGTGGCGCCGAGCAGTGCGAAGGCGAGCAGGCCCAGCGCGGCGAGCGACGGCAGCGCGCGAAGGATCGACGTGGCGTTCGGGGAGCGCATGCGTACTCCGGATCGCGGAGGGCCGCAGGAGCGTGCGGCGGCTGAACCGTCCGAAATCATAGGGTGCGTCCGGTCGCTGGGAGAAGGATCGAGATGTGAATTCGTCGGACGATCCGCCGTCGCGATCAGCGGCGTCGCGCCGTGTCCGGTGGAGGGTCGACCGGTGAATGCGTCACGCGCACGAGTGCGCCGTGCGCGGTGCCCTCGCCGCCCACGGGACTGGAGTTGCCGCGCGCGAGGTACCACAGCGTGCCGTCCGCCGCGACGCGCAGGTCCACGGGCCCCGGCACCATCATGACGCCGAACACGCCGTGCGCGGGTACGTGGGCGGTGTCGGCGACGGCGCCCGGCGGCGGCGGCGCGAGCCAGCGGATCTCGTTCCAGCAGTATTCGCCGAACAGGTAGCGCCCGAGCCATTCGCGCGGGAACGTCGTCGCGCGCGGCGAGTAGAACGTGGCGCCGGTGATCGCGCAGCCGGCGTCGTGGCCGTAGTGATGGACCGGCGGGACGAAGCCGGGTCCGTTTCCCGGCCCTTCGAGCAGCGGCCAGCCGTAGTTGCCGCCCGCGACGATCTCGTTCACTTCCTCGACCGCGCCGGCGCCGACGTCGTTGGCGAACACGCGGCCGCTCGCGGGATCGACGTCGAACGAGAACGCGTTGCGCAGTCCGCGCGCCCAGATCGCTCGATGGTGACCGCTCGTGTTCGCGAGGAACGGATTGTCGGCGGGGATCGAGCCGTCGCGGTTCACGCGCAGGATCTTGCCGAAGGTCGAGCCGAGGCTCTGCGCGAGCGGGCCGATGCCGTTCTCGCCGGTCGACACGAACAGCGTGCCGTCGCGCCCGAAGCGCAGCGCGCCGCCGATCAGGTTGTGGTCGCCATTGTCGTCGAGTTCGAGCAGCACGACCTCGCTGCCCGCGAGCGCGGTGTCGCCCGATGCGGTGAAGCGCGAGACGCGGTGGTGCCGGTGCGGCTCGAGCGCGGTCCAGCACACGTACACGTAGGGCTCGGCCGGGAAGGCTGGATCGAGCGCGACGCCGATCAGGCCCTCCTCGATCTCGGCGCGCGTCGGCAGCGTCACGAACGGTCGCGAGAGCAGCCGCTCGCCGCGCACGACGCGCAGCGTGCCGCGCTGTTCGCAGACGAAGATCCGTCCGTCCGGCGCGATCGCCATGCTGACGGGACTGTCGAGCGAATCGGCGACCAGCGTCTCGACAAAGCCGGCGCGGATCTCGTTGACGGCGATCGTGCCGCATGGCGGCACGTCCATGCGCGCGGTCGTGCGCACGGCGGCGTGGGCGACGCCGGCGGCGAGCAAGAGCGTCGCGAGCGGCGCGGCCCACGCACGACGGCGCGCGCGCGGAGAAGCGGAACGCATCCCGGGCCTCCCGGAGTTCGGTGACGGGTGCGGATGGACGCGCGCAGCCTAGCGCGCGGGACGCGATCCGCGCGAGCGGACGCGTGCGCGAACCGTCAGTGGCCGGCGCCCGGGGCGGCGGGTTCGTCGCGAAGCTGCTCGCGCACGAACGCGACGAGGTCGGACGGCGCGAACGGCTTGGTGAGGAACGGACCCGGCACCGCGACGCCGGCGCGCTCGCCGAAGTAGCCCGACATGAACGCGACGCGCACGGCCGGGTACTCGCGGCGCACTTCGCGCGCGAGGTGGAAGCCGCTCATGCGCGGCATCGACACGTCGGTGAGCAGCAGGTCGGGCAATGGATCGCACGAGCGCAGGCTCGCGAGCGCCTCCTCGCCGTCGGCGGCGACGAGCACCTCGATGCCCACGCGGCGCAGCGCCGCTGCAACGACGCTGCGGATGCCGGCCTCGTCCTCGACGACCAGCACGGTCGCGGGTCCCGCCGGCTCGTCGGCGGCGGGCTCCGTGCTCGCGGTGCCCGCGGGCGCCGCGGCGCCGTCGCGCGAGAGCGGCAGCAGCACGGTGAACGCGGAGCCGCGGCCCGGTTCGCTGCCGACCAGCACCTGACCGCCGCTCTGCTTCACGATGCCGTACACGACCGCGAGCCCGAGTCCCGTGCCCTGTCCGGGCGACTTCGTGGTGAAGAACGGCTCGAAGATGCGCGAGCGCGTCTGTTCGTCCATGCCGATGCCGGTGTCCTGCACTTCGAGCACGCCGAAGCCGGCCGGGTCGAGCGGCGCGTCGCAGCGTGCGGCGTCCACCGGCTGCGCGCGGCGCGTGACGATGCGCATGCGGCCGCCCTGCGGCATCGCGTCGCGCGCGTTGACGACGAGGTTGAGCAGGATCTGCTCGAGCTGCGAGCGGTCGGCGCGCACCCGGCCGAGGCTGCGGTCGAGCCGCAGCTCGATCTCGATCTCCTCGCCGACGAGCCGCCGCAGCAGGTCGATCAGCCGCTGCGCCTGCTCGGCGAGATCGAGGTCCTCGGGGCTCTGCACCTGCCGGCGACCGAGCGCGAGCAGCTGGCTCGTGATGCCGGACGCGCGGCGCGCGGCGTCCACGACGCGGCGGGCGTTGTCGTAGTGCGACGAGTCCTTGGGCAGCGAGAGCGTGAGCGTGCTCGCGTAGCCGAGGATCACGGTGAGCAGGTTGTTGAAGTCGTGCGCGACGCCGCCGGCCAGCCGGCCGATCGCTTCCATCTTCTGCGACTGGACGAGCGCGTTCTGGGCCGCCTCGAGCTCCGCGAGGCTCGCGGCGAGCTGGGCGCTGCGTTCGCGCAGGCTCTCGGTCAGCACCGAGTTGCCGATCGCGTGCTCGGCGTGGAGCGCGAGCAGCTCGAGGAACGGCAGGTGCTCTTCGCCGAAGTGCCCTTCGTGGATGAACGCGGGGCGCCGGTGCGAGGCGTACGTCACGATCAGGCCCGGATGCCGTCCGTCCACGCCGCGCAGCGGCGTGTACGAGAGCTGCGCCTGCGGGCCGACGCCCGCGGCGAGCGGCTCGGGCAGCAGCGTGCGTGCGAAGCGCATCGCGGGCGCGTCGGCGCCGTCCTTCGCCGCGAGCGTCAGGCCCGGGCCGTCGACCGACGCGAGCCACGCCTGCACGTCGGGCTCGACCTCGACGACCGCACCGACCGCGGACGACGCCTGGTCGGCGCACAGCAGGCGCACCGCCGGCGGCTCCGCTTCGAGCACGACGACGCCGACCCACTCGAGCGCGAAGCTCCGCGTCAGCAGCGCCACGGCGCGCTCGAGGATGCGCGCGGGCGCTTCGGAGCCGCCCGACTCGAGCGCGAACCGCGCGAGCGCGCGAATGCGCACGAGCTGCGAGTCGAGCTCGTTCTGCGAACGGTACAGACGCTGTTCCGTCTGCACGAGCAGCATCACCTGCTCGTTGAGGGCGCGGTTCTCCTCCCTCAGCCGTTCGAGATCACGCGAAAGGTCGTCCGCCATCGGTCACTCAATCGTCCGCATCGTGGAGCGCGCAGAGCGCGACGGTGAAGTTGTGGTAGCGCGTCCGGCCGCCGATGGGCGCGATCTCGCCGTACGTGTGCAGTCCGATCCACGGCGTGTCGGCGCCGAGCACGGCCTGCAGCGGATGGACGATGTTCTCGGCGGTGCGCGAGGCGAAGAACTGCTTGCCGCGGCCCGCGCAGTCGAACTGCAGCACGAACGCCGGCCGACGCGGCGACGCGGCGCGGACGCGCTCGGCGCATGCGCGCGCGCTGGCGCCGATGCGTTCCGGATCGCGACGCGCGACGCGGATCGACGCCCCGGAGCGGATGCCGCCGCCGGGGAAGAACAGCGCACCGGTTTCCTTGTCGAGCCCCATCGGCGTGTGAATGATGAACGGCTCGTACTCGCTCGCCGAGTCCTCCGGGAGCGCTTCGCCCACCGAGAGGTGAATCATGCCCTCGGTGTTGAGGTCCTCGGGCTCGCCTTCGAGGTACTGGCGGAACACCGACCACGCGGCCTGCCCGTCGATCTCGTGCACCCACGCACCCTCGGCGCGCGTGATGTGGCGCTCGAGGCCGATGGGGCGGCAACCGTGGCTGATCGCGAAGCTCACGCTGCCGCGGCCCTGCACGAGCACGGCACTGACGCCGTTCGAGAGCACCTGGTCGCCGACGTACTGGTACGTGCGCTGGAACACGAGTCCGTCGCCCGCCGCGCCGCCGAGCACCGGGATGCGGCGCACGAGCGAGGCGTCGAGCGTCTCGAGCAGCTGGCTGGCGTCGCCGACCAGCCCGTCGAGGAACACGAGGAGCGCGATGTCGTCTTCGGCCGATGCGGCGTTCACCTCGCGCGCGAGCGCCTCGCCGGCCGCGCGCGGTGCGGCGCCGAACTCGGGCACTCCGAACGTGCGGAAGCGCAGTCCGTCCGAGGCGAGCGCCATCACCGCGACGGCGCGCTCGTTCTCGTCCGACACGGGACCGGCGATGATGCCTTCGCCGGAGCAGCCCACGATCGTCGCGGCGCCGAGCACGTCGCGCACGCCGGCGAGCACGTCGGGCTGCGCGTATCCCGTGGTGGCGAAGACGAGCCCGAACGTCGCAGCGCGGCCGCCCAGTCCTTCGATCGCCCGTTGTGCGGCTTCGCTTCCGGCCACTCGCCCGTCGCGCGCTTCGCTCCGGCCCACTCGTGCGATCGTGGACACGCCCGGTCTCCCTTCCGGCCCGCGGGCCGATTCGCGTGATTCGCGTGCGTCGTGGCGCCCAGCGCGGCTGGGCGCGGCATCGCGACGATGTTCTCCAGTGCCCGCGTTCGGCCCGGGGGAGCGGCGACAAGCGGGATTCCACCCTCATCATCGGTCGGGGTACCGGAAACCTTGCACGTCTCGCGCGCGGCGGGTACCGGAATCAGCGGGGATGCCGTCGCCGCCATCGGTGGCGGCGACCTTCCCGGGCGGAGAATCCCCGCGATCGCAGGGGTTCCGGGCGGTACACCCGGAAGCGAGGGCCGGTAGGATGCGCACCGGGTAGCGTAGCGATCGCGCCCGTGAGGCTCCGCCGGGACGAGGCGCTCGCTGAATCCCCGGACGTGCCGGCTCCTCTCACCGGCCGAGACGTTCGAATCGAGACCCGAGAACTGGAGCGATCCCGCGATGGAAATGATGGTCAGCTTTCCCGGCGGCCTGCGAGTCGATGCCGAGTTCGGCCCCTTCCAGCTTCACACCGATCAGCCCGCGAGCGGTGGCGGCGACGGCTCCGCCCCGACGCCCTTCGCGACGTTCCTCGCCTCGATCGGCACCTGCGCCGGCGTCTACGTGCTCGGCTTCTGCAAGCAGCGCGACCTGCCGACCGAGGGCATCCGCGTCGCCATGCGCACGATCCCCGACCCGGCGAGCGGCCTCGTCGGCAAGGTCGAGCTCGACATCCTCGTGCCGCCGACGTTCCCCGAGAAGTATCACGAGGCGCTCGTGCGCTCGGCGAACCAGTGCGCGGTGAAGAAGCACCTCGAGCATCCGCCCGTCTTCGAGACCGTCACGAAGGTCCAGGGCTGACGCGACCACGACCGGACCGGAAGACGACGCGGACCCCGCGCACCTGCGCGGGGTCCGCGTCGCGTTCGGGGAGCCGGCGAGCGGCTACTTGGCGAGCGTCTCGGCGAGGAAGTCGCTCATCGCCTGCCACGAGCGCCGGTCGGCGGTCGCGTTGTACGCGGCACCCTTGCTGTTGTCGTTCCCCGCGCGCGGATCGGAGAACGAGTGCACGGCGCCGCTGTACTGCACCAGCGTCCAGTCGACGCCGCCGGCGCGCATCTCGTCCATGAACGCATTCACCTCCTCGGGCTTCACGAACGGATCGTCCGCGCCGTGCAGCACGAGCACCTTCGCGTGGACGTTCTTCGCGTCGCCGGGATTGGAACTCGCGAGCGAGCCGTGGAAGGTGACCACGGCCTTCAGGGGCGCGCCGCTGCGCGCCAGCTCGAGCACGCAGCGACCGCCGAAGCAGTAGCCGGTCGCCGCGAGCCGCGCCGGATCGACCTGCTTCTGCAGCGCGAGGAAGTCGAGCCCGGCGCGCACGCGTGCGCGCGTCAGCGCGGCATCGCCGTAGTACTTGCCCGCCTGCGCGCGCGCCTCCTCGGCGTTCGCCGGCCGCACGCCCTTGCCGTACACGTCCGCCGCGAGCGCGGCGTAGCCCATCGCGGCGAGCTTCTCGACCTGCTCCTTCTGGTGGTCGGTGCAGCCCATCCAGTCGTGAACGAGCAGCACACCGGGCCGCGGGGCCTTGAACGCGTCGTCGTAAGAGAACCAGCCCTGGCAGACGGTGTCGCCGTGCTTGTACTCGACGGTCTGCGTGACGACCTTGGCCATGGCGTTGCTCCCGAGCGCGAGCAGGGCGAGCAGCAGGATCGCGCTTCTCTTCATCATGGTCAGCACCTCGGATGGAAGGGGCGCGGCGGATGAGCGCATCGTGCGCGCCGCCGATGGGCGCGCATTCTGCCGCGTCGCGCGCACCGCGTCCACGGCACGCGATGCGGAACGGCGTCCGCGCCTCAGGACGTCGTCACGTCAGCGGGCGCGCAGAGCATGTCGAGCATCCGGCTCGGGACCCACGGCTTGGCGAGGAACGGAAGGCCCGCGAACTCGTCGAGCAGGCTCGACTCCTGCGAATAGCCGCTCGTCAGCACGAGCCGCACGTGCGGCGCCAGTGTGCGAATCTCGCGCAGCACCTCGCGCAGCGGGCGCCCCGGCATCGTGAGATCGAGCAGCAGCGACTCGACCTCGGCCGCATGCTCGTGCAGCAGCTTCAGCGCGGCGTCGCCGTCGGCCGCCTCGAGCACGCGGCAGCCCGCACGCTCCAGCAGCTGGCAGGCGAGCCGGCGCACGATCGCTTCGTCGTCCACGACCAGCACGGTGCGCGGCGCATAGCGCGCGGTCGCCGCGCGCGCGGGCCGCGAGGACGCCGCGGGCGGAGATGCCGCACGCGCCGCGGGCAGGTGCACGCGGAACGTCGCACCCTTGCCCGGCGTGCTGTCGACGTCGATCCAGCCGCGATGCTGTGTAACGATGCCGTACACCATCGCCAGCCCGAGACCGGTGCCCTCGCCCACCGGCTTGGTGGTGAAGAACGGTTCGAAGATGCGAGGCAGCACGTCCGGCGCGATGCCCGTGCCTTCGTCGGCCACGGTGATCGTCACGTAGTCGCCGGGTCCCGACGCCCCACCGTCGCCGACGTGGCCCTCGACGCGCGACGCGCGCGCGTCGAGCCGCAGCGTGCCGCCCTGCGGCATCGCGTCGCGCGCGTTCACGCACAGGTTGAGCACGACCTGCTGCAGCTGCGTCGGGTCGACGAGCGCCTCGGGCGTCGACGGATCGACGACGAGGTCGAGATGGATGGTCGCCGGAAGCACGCGCCGCAGCAGCGTCGCCGACTCCTCGAGCAGCGCGTTCACGTCGACGGCGCGCGCCTCGCTGCGCAGCATGCGGCTGAACGCGAGCAGCCCGCGCGTGAGCTCGGCGCAGCGCTCGGCGGCCTTGCGCGCGGTGAGCACGTAGTCGAGGTGCGGATCGCCGGGCGCGAGGTCCTCGGCGAGCAGGTCGAGGTGCCCGAGCACGCCGGTCAGCTGGTTGTTGAAGTCGTGCGCGACGCCGCCCGCGAGCGTGCCCACCGTCTCCATCTTCTGCGACTGGCGCAGCCGCGCCTCGAGATCGCGCTGGTCGGTCACGTCGCCGACGGCACCGATCATGAGCGCGGGCTGCCCGTCGGCGCCGAAGCGCATCAGGCCGCGATCGCGCACCCAGCGCCAGCGCCCGTCGCGGTGGCGGATGCGGTACGTCGCCTCGAACGGACGGTGCTCGTTCCGGCTCGCCTGCATCTCGGCGTGCACCGCCGCGAGGTCGTCGGGATGCGTGATCGCGTCCCACTTCGCGTTCGAGTCGAGCTCCTCGTGCGCGTACCCGAAGATCGACTTGAGGCTGTCGCTGAAGCGGCACCGATCGCGGACGAAGTCCCACTCGTACACGGCCTGACCGGTCGCGAGCGACGCCTGCTGGAAACGCTCCTCGGACTCGCGCAGTTCGGCGAACGCGCGTTCGATGATGCGGCGGTCCTGGATGACGGCCACCACGGCGTCGAAGTCGGGGCCGCCGCCGAGGTTCATCGGATGCGCGGTCGTCACGACCGGCACGCGCGTGCCATCGGGCCGCACGTAGACGAGGTCGTCGTTGCGCACCGGCCGGCCCTCGGTGAGCGCACGCTCGATCGGCAGCTCCGCGAGCGCGAACGGTTCCCCGGCGCTGTTCTCGCGCCGCCCCTCGAGCTGGTCGAGCGGCGTCCCGACCGGCGACTCGTAGCCGCCCAGGTCGAACAGCGTGCGGTTGGCGTACAGCACCGTGCGCGTCGCGCGGTCGACGACGAACACGCCGACCGGCAGCGCGCGCAGCAGCCCGTCGAAGAGCTCCTGCTGGCGCCGGATGTACGACTCGTTCTCGCGCACGCGCTCGGCCATGTCGTCGAACGCCTGCCCGGTGCGCGACAGCTCGTCGTCGCCGCGCAGCGCGGTGCGCACCTCGCGATCGCCCTGCGCGAGCCGCTGCGCGGCCTCCATGATGCGCAGCGCCGGCCGCGCGACGCGCACGTGCAGGAACAGCCAGACCGCGATCACGGCCACGGCGGTCATCAGCGCCATGATGAGGTAGAAGCGGATCGTCTCGCGCCGCAGCGTGGCGATGAGCGGGCGGAAATCGAGGCGCACCACGAGGAGCCCGCCGCGCGTCACGCGGCCCTGCGCGTCCAGGGTTCCGGCGCGCACCGGAACGGCGATCAGCGTGCGGCCGTCCGGCTCCCGCACGGAGCTCGTGCGGCCCTCGCCGCGCGCGCGCGACGCGAGTTGCGCCGCGTCGCGCCCGAGCACCGAGTCGAGCGGCGCGTCGCGCCAGTCGCCACGCGTCGCGGCAACGACGCGGCCGTCGGCGTCGACGAACGCGGCGCACTCGACGTCCGAGATCGTGCCCAGCTGCGCGACGATCTCCTCCGTGGCCTCGTCGGCTCCGTGGTAGTGCAGCATCGCGAGCATGCGCGCCTGCGCGTTGAGCGACGTGCGTGCGGCCATCTCGCGGCTCTCGAGGCCGGTCGCCGTCGTGCGCTGCAGGGCCATGAACAGGCTGAGCGTGTACACCGCCGCGCCCACGACGACGAGCAGCGCGGGCAGCTGGAAACGAACGCTGCGGAGCACGTTTCTCACGGCCGCACTCCCGTGAGCGCGGCGACCCACGTGTACGGCGAGGGCAGCGAGTCCTCGAGGCCCGCTCGCCGCCAGCGCCGCTCGGTCGCTTCGAGCCGGGCCGCCAGTTCCGCCCGTCCCGCGTCGGTGCGCACGCGCTGGAACGCGCCCGGCGGCAGGAACTCGATGCGATCGAGCGCGCCCGGCAGGTCGGCGACCGCGAGACCTTCGCTCCGGGCGATCCGCTCGAGGTCGCGCGGATCGCGTCGCTCGAGCTGCGCCGCGCCGCTGTCCCACGCGGCCACGACGTAGGCGAGCGGACGCGGAGCGAGCTTCACGGCGCGCGCGCTCGCGACCAGCACGAGCGGCACGCCCTCGGGCGCCGGCAGCCAGCGTGCGAGCTCCACACCCCCGGTGGTGAGCAGGTGTGCGCCCTCCTTCCCGCTCACGAGCACGGCGTCGACGTCCCGGCTCCGCAGGAGCGGTTCGGCACTGTCGACGTCGACGAGCCGCAGATCGAGTTCGCGCGGGCCGAAACCCTCGGGCGCGAACATGTCGCTGAGCGCGGCCACCCCGAGCGGTCCCGATTCGAGGCCCACGCGCCGGCCGCGAAGCCCGGCCAGCGACGGCCCGCCGGGCAGCGTCACGAGCGCGAGCGACTCGCGGCTCATCGCCACGAAGCCAAGCAGCCGCGCCTCCTGCGGCGGTCCGGCGAAACGCAGCGCGTCGTCGAGCGGCAGGATCGCGACGTGCACGTTGCCGTCGAGGAACGCGTTGCGCAGGTCCTCGCCGGACTCGAACTCCACGAGGAGTGCCCGCGCGCCGTCGAGCGCGCCGTGCTCGCGCGCCAAGGCGAGCGGAGCACACGCCGGCGAGTCGAGCACGCCGACGCGCACGCGGGGCGCGTCCGCGCGGCGGCCACCGAACATCCACCACAGCGCCACCAGCAGCAGGCACGCCATGGCCGTCGCGCCACCGACCGTGACGAGGCCGGTGAGGGAAAGCCGCAGCGAGCGTCCTTCGCGTGGCGGTGGAGCGGGCATGTCGGGGATTCGGCTCGAGGCGCGGGGTCCGAGGTGCGGGTGACGAGCGGGATGCGCGGGGAGGTTATCGCGAGCGGTTCCGTCGCCGCCAGCGGGGACTGGGTCCGGTTCGAGGGAAAAGAGACGAGTGCGGCGGTGCGCGCTCGCCCGCCCGGCCCGGCGAAGCCCCTGCGCGTTCCCGTGCGACGCGCGGCCGCGGCGGCGCGTCAGCCGCCGCCGCGAGTGCCGCGCGACGTCGCGTCAGACCTCGAACGCCTCCGCGTCCCACGCCAGGCCGAGCTCGCCCGGGGGCGCCATGTAGCCGAGCAGCGCGCTCGACGCGACCACCGCGGGCGACGCGAGGAAGCCCTCGCCGCCGAGGCCCATGCGGTTCGTCCAATTGCGGTTGAACGTCGTGATCGCGCGCTGGCCCGCCTTGAGCGAGTCGGGGCCCTGGCCGAAACACGGCCCGCACCACGACGGGCGGATCGCGCCGCCCGCGGCGCGGAACACTTCGGCGATCGACTCGCCCACGAGCCGCGGCTCGGGCCGCTCGATGCGCTCGCGCACGCCGCCCGAGCCCGGGAAGATCACGAACTCACGCGCGGCCTTCGCGTGGCCCTTCGCGCGCGCGGCACGCAGCACGAGCGCCGCCGACAGCAGGTCGTCGTAGCTGCCGTTCGTGCACGAGCCGATCATCGCCTTGTCGAACGTGATCCGCTCCTTCGCGACCTCGTCGGCCGCGAACGCGTTCCCGGGGCTGAACGGCTTCGCGATCATCGGCCGCACGTCGGAGAGCTCGAGCGTCTCGTCGATCGCCCACGTCGCGTCGGCGCCGGGCGCGAGGCGCGGATACGGCAGCGCGTCCATGCCCTTCGCGCGGAACCAGTCGTACGTGGTGTCGTCGGGCGCGAAGATGCCGTTAAAGCTCTCGGCCTCGGCCATCATGTTGCAGATCGTGTTGCGGTACGCGATCGGCAGCTGCCGCTTCGCGTCGACGAACTCGACGCTCATGCCCTGCGACTGCTTCGCGCCCCAGCGCCGCAGCAGCTCGAGCACGATGTCCTTGCCGCTCACCCACGGCTGCAGCGCACCCGTGAACGCGACGCGGCGCGCCTGCGGCAGGGTGAGCACGACGTATCCCGTGCTCCAGCCGAAGCCGAGCGTGGTCGAGCCGACGCCGATGCCGATCGCGCCGTACGCGCCGTACGCGCGCGAGTGCGAGTCGGCGCCCGGGATCACCATGCCGGGGTACACGAGGCCCTGTTCGGGGAAGTAGAAGTGGAAGATGCCGTCGCCGGGCGTGGCGTAGTACGGCTTGCCGATGCCGTGCATCGCGGCGAACGCGCGGCCGATGCCCGTCTGCTTGTCGTCGGCGTCGACGCCGGTGAAGACGAAGTGATCGTTCGCCACCGCGAGCTGGCGCGGCCAGATCGCCTGCCCGCCCGTGATCTGGTTGAACGTGTGGATCGCGAACGGCGCGGTGCCGTCGCTCGCCGGCAGCAGGTCCGCGTACACGCGCAGCGTCGCGCCCGGCTTCACCTCGGCGTCCTTGTCGACGCGGTGCGCCCACACGATCTGCTCCGTCGTCGTCAGCTTCCGCGCGGTCTCCGCGTCGGGCCACACGACGCTCGGCGGCGTCGCGACGCTCGAACGGAACTCGCGCCGACCCATCGCGAAGATGCCGCCCGTGCGCCGGATCTCGTCCTCCTTCGGGCTGAGCGGCACCGGCACGTACGTCTTGCCGCGCGTCGTGTTCGCGAGCGCGCGCGTCACCGGGTCGAACGTCATCGCGTCGCCGTCCTCGGCGTCGGCGACCGCCTCCGGGCACTGCACGACGTGCAGGCCGAGGTTGAACGCATTGCGACGGAAGATGTCGCCCATGTTGTTCCCGCACACGACCACGAGCTCGAGCCCGACTTCCTCCGCGACGCCCTTGAGGCCCGCGGGGCTCATCTCGCGCGAGCTGCCGATCGCGAAGCGGTCGCCGGCCACGAGGAACGTCTGCCCGGCGTGCACGCGCGCGCGGAAGTCCGGCATCAGGTAGCGGAAGCTGCCCGCCTTCCAGCGCTCGTCGAGCGTCTCGAGCGACTCGCTCACGCAGTCGGCCGCGGGGGTGATCTGGTCGGTGTCGATCGCGTCGAGCTTCTTGCCCGGCACCTTCGGGTCCCAGAAGACGAGCGCCGTGCCGCGCACGAGCGCGGCCTCGGTGGCGGCCGTCGCGGAATCGGCGGCGGGAGCGCCGGGCAGCGAGTCGATCGTGACGCCCGGCTTCAGGCGCGCCGGCTGCAGCGTGTGCATGGGTTCTTCCTCGTCGTGTGGATGGGACGCGAGCGCAGGAGTTCGGGCGCGAAGCGCGCGCGATATTGCCGCGCCGCCGGTGCGCGGGGCAAGGGCGGGACGCGCGAGGCCGATACCGGAACCCGGAGCCCGCGATCCGGGTACAGTGCCCGGGTCCCTTCGTCCCGCCCGGAGCCGTCC
>WBZT01000970.1_pt1 | contig 22077 bp, 13 predicted proteins | sample 5204241 | NCBI WGS metagenome assembly WBZT01 (sample SAMN12344358, study PRJNA552823) | activated sludge metagenome | biome: Activated sludge suspended growth; feature: Nitrification reactor; material: Wastewater; isolation source: activated sludge from nitrification reactor of wastewater...
ATGCGCCCGATCCGCACGCCGACGCGACGCTCGCCTCGAGCGTGCTCAACTTCGAGCAGGCCCGCGCCTGGCGCGCGGCGCCGCTCTCCGACCCGGCGGTCACCTCGCTGTTCGCCGCCTCGCGCGCGGCGCGGCTCGCGAGCGGCGCCGAGGCGAACGCGTTCGACGAGAGCGAGGCCGAGGTCCGCGTGCAGCTCGACTCGACGGGCCTTTACCTGCTGCCCTACGACGAGCTCGCCTCGAAAGGCTACCCGGCCGGCGTCCCGATCGCGCAGGTGAGCGTGCACCGTCACGAGTTCGACGACGGGGCCACCGTGCCCTACCACACGGTCGACGTGCCGGTGGAAGTGGACGATCCGAACCACAATGGCGTCTTCGACTCGGGCGACCAGGTCTGGGTGTACGCGCGGACGTGGGCCGAGCGCTCCGGCGTCGGGCCACGGCAGCGCCAGTGGGGCGACGCGGAGATCGTCTTCGTCACGCGCCGCACCGGCGGCGGCGCGCGGTTGCCGCAACGCTCGGGCTGGCGCGACCAGACCGGTCTCACGCCGCTCGCGTCCTATCCGTACTTCCGGCACTGGGAGCAGAACTGGACGCGCATGATGCCCATCGTGACCCTGCCCGGGGACACGACGCTCGATCTCTACCAGTGGACCGACTTCACGCAGTACGACGTGCACGCCGACACGATCCAGTTCGCCGTCAGCGAGATCGACACCAGCCACACCGTGACGGTGCAGACGCAGTGGATGGGTCGCGCGAGCAATACGCACTACGCGTGGGCGTCCGTGAAGAACCCGGTCGGCAACGAGGCGCTCGTCGCCAACGGCGACTTCTGGGTCGGCAAGCGCCCGTTCCTCTCGAGTGCGACCATTCCGGGCGGTTCGCTGCGCGAGGGCAACAACCGGTTCGTCACGTGGGGCCGCACCGATCCGTCGGTCATCACGCTCAACGCCGGGCTGAACTGGTTCGAGACCACGTACTGGCGCCGCTTCCGCGCCGTGCACGACGAGTTCGCGTTCAACAGCGCCGGCGCCGAGGGCGAGATCCAGATCCACGGCGACAGCTTCAGCTCCGACTCGATCCGCGTCTGGGACGTGAGCACGCCGGAAGCCCCCGTGCGCCTCGTGCTCGACCCGGCGCACGTCTCGGGCGGCGCGTTCGACCTCCAGGACCTGGTCGCGACGGGGACGCGCCACGAGTACGTGGCCGCCTCGCCGGGCGACCCGCCGACGCCGGGCTACGGGCCGATGGTGCCGCCGTCGTCGGCGTTCACGCCGGTCCGCCGCCACGCACTCGACGCGATCGGCGCCGCCGACTACGTCGTGGTGGTCGGCGACTCGACGTGGCTGGCCGCCGTGCAGCCGCTCGCCACGCTGCGCGCGAGCCAGGGGCTCTCGGTGCTCGTGACCACGACGCAGGAGCTGTACGACCAGTTCAACGGCGGTCGCCACTCGGCGGCTGCGCTGCAGCGGTTCGCGCGCTACGCCTACACGCGCTGGTCCTCGCGCTTCCTGCTGCTCGTGGGCGACGGCACGCTCGATCCGCTCAACCGCATCGGCAACGCCGGGAAGGACTGGGTGCCGGTGATCCCGATCCCCGGACCGGTGTCGGTGCCCGAAGGCTTCGAGATCACCGTCAGCGACAACGCCTACGGCTGCCTCACCGGCAACTGCGACCCGATCTTCGGCGGCGGCGACGTCATCCCCGAGCTGATGATCGGGCGGTTGCCGGCCAACTCGGTCACCGACGTGCAGAACATGGTGAGCAAGATCGTCAACTACGAGACGTTCTCCGGCGACCAGACGTGGCGTTCGCACGTCATGCTGCTCGCCGACGACGCGTACTCCAGCGATCAGGGCTTCGGCGTGGGCGGCGGTGGCTTCACCTACTGCTGGAAGAGCTGGGAGGAGTACTTCGTCGGGCTGAACCGCAAGGTCCGCTCGGTGATGGTCGACGAAGGCGGCCTCTCGCACATGGACATCGAGCGCTTCAACCTGCGCTACTACGTCACCACCGGCTATCGCGCGAACAACTCCTACGGCGACACGTGCCGCGTGGACCGGAACGCGACCCGCACGCTCGTGCACAACTCGGTCTCGCCGGTGCTCTTCTCGCACCTGAACAGCGGCACCCTGTGGATGAACTTCCAGGGCCACGCGAACGAGTACGTGCTCACGCACGAGGATCTCTACGTCAACAACGGCGACGTCGCGGGCAGCGACGACAAGTGGCTCTTCCGCAACCCGGGCAGGCCGATCCTGTGGACCGCGTTCAGCTGCCACGCGAACATGTTCGCCCGCGGCGAGGGCGGCCCGCGCGGCATCTACGGCGGCTGCCTCGGCGAGGACATGATGACGCTGGCCAACGCCGGAGCCGTCGCGACGTGGGCCTCGACCTGCTACGAGATCGTGCCGCGCGACGACTCGACCCATCTCAACGTCGCGTTCGCCCGCGCGATGTTCTCCGCGCCGCCGGTCGATCCGCAGGTGAGCGGTTCGCGCGTCGTGCTGGGCGAAGCGATCCAGGCGGCGTTCGTGCGTTACCTGCCGACGGTCGCGAACAACGGCTCCGAGCGCGGCACCGGCCTCACGTACACCCTGCTCGGCGACCCGGCGCAGCGCATCTCGATCGGCCGGCCGCAGACGGTCGTGCGCGCCAACGACACGCTGGTCGTCGACCAGGTGCCGGTGAAGCTGCATTCGCCACTCGACACGCTCACGCTCGTCGCCGACCTGATCTCCACCGTGCGCATCGACAGCGTGCGGCTCTACCGCCGCGTGAACGGCGCCGAGACGCGGATCGCGCTCGACAGCACCGCGTTCGTGCCCGCGTTCCCCGACACCGCCGGCGGCGGCGTCTCCGGCGGACGGCGCTATCGCGTCACGTATCGCGACCAGCTGCTGCGGCACACGTACGCCTACGTCTACCGCACCACGGACCACGACGGGCTCGACAACACCTTCACGGTGCTCTTCGAGCTGGCGTCGAGCCTCAAGCTGAACGGCGTTCCGCTCTCGAACGGCACCGCGGTGATGCCGAACGCGCAGCTCACGCTCGACGTGGCCTCGCCCGCGCCGATCGATCCGAGCACCGACCTCGTGCTCACGGTGGGCGGTGCGCCGCAGGCGTTCACGTTCACGCCGGCGCACGGCGACGCGTCGGGCCGCGAGTGGACGCTGTCGTGGACGCACGCGAACTACGCGCAGGGCCGCTACGACGTCGCGATCGCGGTGGCGGGCGGCGACACGCTGCGGCACGCCTTCCAGGTCTCGAACCAGATGGCGTTCCGCGACCTGATCGCGTTCCCGAACCCATTCGACAACGACGGCACGCGCTTCTCGTTCAACCTCGTCAGCCCGGACCTCGCCGACGTGCACATCACCGTGTTCACGGTCAGTGGCCGCAAGGTCTGGTCGGGCGAATGGCCGGGTACCACGCCGGGCTATCACCAGTTCCCGTGGGACGGACGCGACGCCGACGGCGACGTGCTCGCCAACGGCACCTACCTCATCAACGCCACCGCGGTCACGGCGTCCGGACAGCGCACGCAGCAGTACGGACGCATCGTGAAGCTGCGCAAGCCGAGGCACGTCGACGTGCCCGACCCCGGCGCGCCGACGCCCTGACGCGGGGCCGATCGCTGGAGGTCCACGTGAAGCGGATCGCACTCGCGTGCGCGGCCGCCGCGGCGCTCGCGCTCGCGGCCGTGCCCGTTCCCGCACGCGCCGGCTCGCCGCTGCGCGCCATCGCCATCGCCGAGGACCAGCGCCGCTGGAGCGACGGCGAACTGCGCCGCTTCCTCGCGCACCGCGATCCCGCCGTGCGCGCCCGCGCCGCGCTCGCGGTGGGACGGCTGCAGGACTCGACGTCGGTGCCCGCGCTGACGCCGCTGCTGCGCGATCCGTCCGCCGAGGTGCGGCGCGAAGCCGCGTTCGCGCTCGGGCAGATCGGGCGGCGCGAGGCGGGCGAGGCGCTCGCCGCCGCGCTCGCCGACGCCGACTCGGACGTCGTCGACCTCGCGCTCGAGGCGATCGGCAAGCTCGGCGATCGCGCCGCGACGCCGCGCGTCGCGGCGTTCCTCGACGCGCCTGCGCCGCGGCTGCGCGGGGACGCGGCGGTCGCGCTCTGGCGCCTCGCCGACACGAGCGCCACCGGCGCGCTGCTCGCGCATCTCGGCGAGCCGGTCGCCGACGTGCGCTGGCGGATCGTGTATGCGCTCGAGAAGCTGCCGCTGCCCGCGCGCATCGTGCCCGCAGTGCGGCCGCTGCTCGCCGACGCCGACCCGCTCGTGCGCGCGCACGCGGCGCGCACGCTCGGCCGGCAGAAGTCGCCGCTCGCGACGGACGCGCTCGTGGGCGCGCTGCGCGATCCCGACGCCGCCGTGATCGTCAACGCCCTGCGCGCGCTCACGGCGGTCGCCGACAGCGCGTCGACGACGACGCTGGGTGAGATCGGTTCGCTGTTCGAGCACCCCGATCCGTACGTGCGCGTGACCGCGATGCTCACGGCCGGCGAGCGCTTCGCGTGGGTGTCGGCGCCGAAGGACGCGCAGGACCTCGCGGGCCACGCCATGATCCACGGCCTCGAGGACCTCGACGCCGCGACGCGCGCCGCCGCCGGGCGCGCGCTCGTGCTGCGGCTCGGGCGCTACGGCCTGAACCTCGCGGCACGGCTCGAGCACGACCGCTCGCCGTACACGCGCGCCGGCTGGCTCGACGCCCTGCGCACGATCGAGGATCCCGCGTGGGTGCTGTCGCGGCTGTACGGCGGGCTCGATCGCGAGCAGCCGCTGATCGTGCGCATGACCACCGCCGACGTCGCGGGCACGCTCGGCCATCGCGCGCCCGGCCCGCTCGCGCCGATCCTCGACACGCTGCGTGCGGGCGTGGACGACCGCGACGTGCTCTACGCGTCCGCGTGCGCGGGGGCGCTCGCCGAGTGGGGCGACACGGCGAGCGTGCCGCGGCTCGCGCACGCTTACGGCACGCGCGGCAAGGACGCGGACGCCGACGCGCGCGTCTCGATCCGGGATGCGCTGCGCCAGCTCGCGGGCCGCGCGTTCGCCGACAGCGTCGAGCGCGCGAACCCCGTGAAGAGCGCGCGCACCCGGTACGCGAAGGACTTCGAGCGCGAGCCGCGCGAGCACCACGCGGTGATCCACTTCGCCGGCGGCGAGCTCGAGCTGGAGCTGCTCGGCCGCGACGCGCCGCAGACCGTGAAGAACTTCGTCGCGCTCGCGAAGCGCGGCTACTTCGACGGCGACCTCGTGCACCGCGTCGTGCCCGACTTCGTGATCCAGGACGGCGATCCCACCGGCACCGGCTCCGGCGGGCCCGGCTGGACGATCCGCTGCGAGTACAACCGGCTCCGCTACGAGTCGGGCATGGTCGGCATGGCGCTCTCGGGCAAGGACACGGGCGGCAGCCAGTGGTTCGTCACGCTCTCGCCGCAGCCGCACCTGAACGGCCGCTACACGATCTTCGCCCGCGTGACGCGCGGACTCGAGCTCGCACGCCGCGTGCAGCAGGGCGCGACCATCAAGCGCGTGGACATCCGGCCGTGAGCGCGCGCCCCGCACGGGGCGCCGCCCGACGCGACGAGGGCGGCGCGCGGAAGCCGCGCGCCGCCCTCGCCGCGGCCCCGTGGCCCGCCGTGCCGCCGGCGCTGCTCACGCTCGTCGCGCTGGTCGCCGCGCTGCTCGTCGCGCTGGCGGTGACGACGCCGATCGACGATCCCGACGTCTGGCAGCACCTCGCGGTCGGGCGCGCGATCGCGACGCTCCGCGCGCTGCCGCACACGAACGTGTGGACGTGGCCGGGCTACGGCCAGCCGTACTTCGTTCCGTCGTGGCTCTTCCGCGTGCTGCTCTGGCCGTTCTGGCAGGCGGGCGGGCTCGTCGGCCTCTACGGCTGGCGCTGGCTCACGACGCTCGCGGCCTTCGCGCTGCTGTGGCGCGCCTCGCGCCGCGCCGGCGCCACGGGCGTGGCGCCGTTCGTCGTGCTCGCGTGGTGCGCGCTCTTCTGGCGCCAGCGCTCGCAACTGCGGCCCGACACGCTGGTCGCGGTGCTGCTCGCGCTCGAGCTGTGGCTGCTCGAGGCGCGCCGCTCCGGCGCGAAAGTCTCCGCGTGGTGGCTCGTGCCGGTCGCGTGGGTCTGGGTGAACGCGCACATCTCGTACCTGTTCTTCTTCGCGATCGCGATCGCCTACCTCGCCGACGCGGTGTGGCGCACGAAGCGCGGCGCGCCGACGGGTGAGTCGCCGCGTGCGCTGGCGCTGGCGCTCGCCGTCGCGCTCGCGGCGTGCTTCGCGAATCCGTACGGGCTCGAAACGCTGCGGCAGCCCTTCGAGTACTTCCTCGTCTGGCGCCACGAACCGATCTACCGCGGCATCTGGGAGCTGCAACCGCTCGAATGGCGGTTCAACGTGCGCAACGGCCTCGCGCCGTTCCTCGCGCTCACCGCCGTGTTCGCGCTGCTGCGTGCGCGCCGGGAGGGCCTCGACGTCGCGCAGCTCGTGCTGCTGCCGCTCGCGGCGCAGATGTTCGCGACGCAGCGCTTCGTCGGCTACTTCGCGCTCGTCGCCGCGCCGTTCGTCGCGCGCGACCTCGCGCACGCGCTGGCGCGCGTCCCGCGGCCGGCGTGGCTCGCGGCGCCGGCCACGCGCGCGGCGCTCGCGTGCGTCGCGTGCGTCGCCGTCACGGCGCCGGAGCTCACGCGTCCCGAGTGGCCGGTGCGCATCGGGCTCGTGGACGTGGCGTACCCGAAGGCGGCGTGCGACTGGATCGAAGCGCACGACGTGCACGGCCGCGCGTTCAACACCTTCTCGCAGGGCGGCTACCTGCTCTGGCGCTTCTGGCCGCAGCGCGACCGCCTGCCGTTCATCGACGTGCACCAGACCGGCACGCGCGAGGACCGCGACCGCTACGCGTACGCGTGGGCCGACCCCGAGTCGTGGCGCGAGCTCGATCGCGAGCGCCGCTTCGACTGGGCGCTGCTCGTGCGCAAGGAGGGTTCGGCGCAGCACCTCGAGGACGTGCTCGACGCCGATCCCGAATGGGCGCTGGTGTTCGCGGACGACGCCGCGTCGCTCTACCTGCGCCGCGACGGTTCGATGGCCGCGCTCGCGGAGCGCGAGGCGTTCCGCTGGGTGCCCGCGGGCAACGCGGCGCTGCCCGCGATGGCGGCGCTCGTCGTGCGCGACACCGTGGCGCGCGCCGGAGCGAAGGCGGAGCTCGCGCGGCAGATCGCCGCCTCGCCGCTCGTCGGGCAGGCGCACAGCCAGCTCGCGAACCTCGAAGCCCTGGATGAAGACTGGGCGGCGGCGCTCGCGCACCTCGACGCCGCGCGCCGGATCGATCCGGCGCTGCCGCGGCTCGCCGAGCGCGAGGCCGACGCGCGCCGCCGCCTCGCCGCGGGATCGGCGCGGCCCTAGCACGTCGCACGCGAACGCCGCGCCGGCCCGAAGGCCCGCGCGGCGTCGTACGACGGGAGGAACCGGGAGCCGGGCGGCGGAGCCCCACGCACCGGTCGCGACGGCCCCGGTCCTCCGCAATTCCGGCCGGTGGGAAGGCTGGACGATGCGCAACGGAGCCCCACGCACCATCGCGACCGCCAGCCCTCCCGGGTCCGGCCGACTGCGTTACTTCTTCTTCGCGATCACGAGACGGCTCAGCTTGTCGTAGACGGCCTTGCTCACGAGGCCCTTCGAGAGCAGCTGCGACTTGTTGGCGAACGGACGCGCTTTGATGATGCGGTCCGAGATCGCTTCGCCGATTCCGGGCAGCTTCATCAGCTCGGCCTTCGTCGCCGAGTTCAGGTCGACGAGGTTCGCCGCAGCGGCCGACGCCGCCGGCGCCGCCGCGGTCGCGGCACTGGCCGCTGCCGTCGCGGCGGGCCGGGCTGCCGGTGCCGCGGCGCTGGCCGCGGGCACCGCGGTCGCCGCGAACGCGACCGAAGCGGCGAGCATCAGGGTGACGAACCAAAGGACGAGCGACGAGACGCGCTTCATGCGAAACGACCTCCGAAGGGCGTGGAGGAACGCGCGGTCGTGCCCTTCGCACGGGCCACGCGGGAGCCGGCGGCGGGCTTCGGATCGTGGGTGGAATCACGTCCCACGACGGCGGCGCGGGCGACGCACGCGCGCGCAACGGCGCACTCGCACGCGGCGGAAGCATGCGGCGTCGTGACGTCGGGACGGGTTTCGTGGTGCGGGGCGTCCTCTGCGGTGGCGGGACGCGGGGCTCGCGTGGAGATCGCGAGCGCGAGAACGCGCGGCGGGGATGCCGGCGCGGAGTTCGAAAGGGGCGAGCCGCGTGGAGGCGACCGGCCGCAACGGGGACCTGCGGGTACGTGCGGAACGATGTCGTCGACCCACGAGATCTCGCGGCCGCCGCCGGTGCTCATGCGCAACAGAAGGCCCATGCCGGGCGTGGCCGGCGCGCCGTGCGTCTGGCCCTTGCCGCGGTGCGTCGTCGGACGCTGCACGCGGGAGGAGCTCGTGGTGGTGCGCCCACGGTTGCGGTGCGCGGGCGAAGCCGGTCGCTGATCCGGCGCCGGCGCGATCTCGCCGCGCGGCGCGGGCGGAGCCAGTGCCGCCGGCGCGACCTTCGCGACGCCCGGCGTGCACGCCGCATCCTCGGGTGCGGGAGCCGGACGCGGGCCCGGCGCCGCGATCGCACGCGCGGAGGGGGCCGCGCGACCGGCGTCCTCGAGCGCGGTGCCGCCGCGATGCGCCGCGATCGACAGGCTGGCGCAGGCCAGCAGCGAGAGCAGGATCGCGGTGACGCGGACGATGGCGGCGAACGGCTTCAGCATCGTGGGATCGGGTTCCCCGGAATCGGCAACGGGTGGAGGCGCGAATCGCGACGCGGAGAGTACACCTCGACGGCTCGGATTTCGCCGGGGAACGCACCAGCGAGTCACTAGGATGAGGTCCGCGGCGAAGGAGTTATCAGGCCGGGGCAAATTGATGTCGCGTCCTCGCGGGCTGCGAGCCGCCGCTCAACTCACGACGGGTTCGCGTTGCCCCCGTCGCGCCGGCGCTCGCCATCGAGGAACGCCGCGAGCAGCGCGGTGAGCCGGCCCGCGGCACGGTCCGCCACCTCGGTGACTTCCGCGTGCGTGAGCGGCGTGTCCGAGAGCCCGGTCGCGCGATTGGTGATGCACGACACGCTCGCCGCTTCGCAGCCCAGCTCGGCCGCGAGCGTCACCTCGTGCACGGTGCTCATGCCCGCGACGTGCCCGCCGATCGCGGCGTACATGCGGATCTCCGCCGCGGTCTCGTAGCTCGGGCCGTGGCCACCCACGAGCACGCCCTGCGCGAGCCGCACGCCGGCCTCGCGCGCCGCGGCGAGCAGCGCCTCGCGCACGCGCCGCGAGTGCGGATCGGCGGCGACGCGCCCCGCGCGGCGGGCCGTGCGCTCGCCGGGCGTGAACAGCCCGCGCCTGCCGATGAAGTTCACGTGGCTCGTTGCCACCATCACGTCGCCCGGCGCGAGCTCGCGATGAATGCCGCCGACCGCGTTCGTGAACACGAGCGTGCGGGCGCCGAGCGCGTGCATCACGCGGACGCCGAACGTGAGCCGGTCGAGCGGCAGGCCCTCGTAGCGGTGGCTGCGGCCGGCGAGCGTGACGATCGGCACGCCGCGCCAGTGGCCGATCGCGACGCGGCCCGCGTGTCCGGCCACCGTCGAGACGGGCCAGTGCGGGATGTCGCGCGTCGACACCACGACCGCGTCCTCGACCGCGTCGACGATGCCGCCGAGGCCCGAGCCGAGCACGAGGCCGACGCGCGGCACCAGGTCCGTGCGTGCGCGCAGCGCGGCGAGCGCGTCGGCGACGCGGCGCTCGATGTCGTGGCCGGCCGACTCGGGCATCGTGCTCATCGCTCCTCCGGATCGTAGGGCACGCCGTCCGCGCGGGGCGCGACGGCGCGGCCGATGAAGCCCGCGAGCGCGAGCATCGTGACGACGTACGGCAGCGCCTGCAGCAGCTCGCTCGGGAACGCCGAGCCCTGCAGCGTGATCTGCAGCGCCTCGGCCGCGCCGAACAGCAGGCACGCGGCGGCGGCGCCGGCGGGATTCCACTTGCCGACGATCATCGCCGCGAGCGCGATGTAGCCGCGGCCGCCGGTCATGCCGTCGGTGAACGAGTGCTGCTCGCTCGCGAGCCACGCGCCGCCCATCGCCGCCAGCGCACCGCAGACGAGCACGCCCATGAAGCGGTAGCGCGTGACCGAGAGGCCGAGCGTCGCCGCGGCCTCGGGACGTTCACCCATCGCGCGCAGGCGCAGGCCGAACACCGTGCGGAAGAGCAGCAGCTGCACGATCGCCACCAGCGCGAGCGTCGCGATCACGAGCGGCGAGGCGAGCAGTGCGCCCAGGCCCGGCAGGTCGGCGAGCCCGCCGATCGGCAACTCGGGCAGGCCGGGCACGCGCGGCGAGTTGGAACTCGAGTGGAACACCTGCACGAGCACGAAGCGCGTCAGGCCCGCGGCGAGCAGGTTGATGCCGAGCCCGGCGGTGATCTGGTCGGCGCGGAAACGCACGGTGGCCTCGGCGTGCAGCCACGCGGTCGCGAGGCCGGCGATCACCGCGCAGCCGACGCCGACCCACGCGTTGCCGCTGAAGTAGGCGCCGAGCGTGTAGGCGAGCGCGCCGTTGAGCATCAGGCCCTCGAGCGCGATGCACACGACGCCGCCGCGTTCGCTGATCGCCGAGCCCATCGCGGCGAGCGCATACGGCACCGAGATGCGCAATGCCGCGGCGAGGAACAGCAGGGCGTTCACCGCATCCTCCGCGCGATCCGTTCGAGCAGCGGACGGGCCGAGATGGCGAACAGGATCACGAGCGCTTCGAGCACCTCGACCAGCTCACGCGGCACGCGCTGGTTCACGACGAGTCCGCCGTAGCTGAGCGCGCCGAAGAAGAGCGCCGCCACCAGCACGCCGGCGGGATGGTTGCGGCCGAGCAGCGCGACCGCGATGCCGATGAAGCCGGCGCCGCCGGTGAAGCCGAGCTCGAAGTAGTGCTTGTAGCCGAGCACGAAGTTGGTGCCGCCCAGCCCCGCGAGCGCGCCGGAGATGGCCATCGCCAGCGCCTGCGTGCGGCCGATCGAGACGCCGCCGTACTCGGCCGCCGGCGCGTTGAGGCCCACGGCGCGCAGTTCGTAGCCGAGCCGCGTGCGGAAGAGCAGCAGCGCGACGATCGCCGCGAGCACGAGGCCGAGCACGAGCGAGGCGTTCACGGGCGCGCCGCGGAGCGCGGCGAACAGCGTGTCGAGCCGCGGCAGCCACGCGCCCGCACCGATCTCGCGCGTGCGCACCGTGGCGGTCTGGAACACCGAGTGTCCCGCCCACGAGACGAGCGAGAACGCGATGAAGTTGAGCATGATCGTGTTGATCACCTCGTGAGCGCCGAAGCGCGCCTTGAGCACGCCCGGCAGCGCGCCCCACGCGCCGCCCACGAGGCCGGCCGCGAGCACGGCCGCGATCATCGCGAGCGCGCCGGGCAACGGCACGTAAGCGCCGACGAGCGCGGCGGCGAAGCCGCCGAGGTACATCTGGCCCTCGACGCCGATGTTGAAGAGCCCGGCGCGGAACGCGAGCGCGACCGCGAGGCCGGTGAAGAGCAGCGGCGTCGCGCGGAAGAGCGTCTGGCCGAGGCCGTAGCCGGTGCCGAACGCTTCGCGGAAGAGCATCGCGTAGATCTCGAGCGGCTTCTCGCCGATCGCCGCGATGAAGATCGCGCCCGCGCCGAGTGCTGCCACCACCGCGACGAGCGGCGCGATCGCCAGCAGCCACGCGCCGCGGTTCGGGTTCGCGCTCACGCGCGGCCTCCCGTCTCCGGCGGCGTACGCGCGGGCAGCGGTGCGTCGGTGATCGTCGCGCGGCCGGTCATGTGCAGGCCGAGCGTGCGCTCGTCGGTCGCCGCCGGCGTCGTCTCGTGGACGATGCGGCCCTCGTAGAGCACGAGGATGCGATCGGAGAGCGCGAGGATCTCGGAGAGCTCGGAGCTGACGAGCAGCACCGCGCGGCCCGTGTCGCGCTCCGCGAGCAGCTTGCGGTGCAGGAAGTCGATCGCGCCCAGGTCGACGCCGCGCGTCGGGTGTGCCGCGAGGATCGCGCCGGCGCCGCGGGCGAGTTCGCGCGCCGCGATCAGCTTCTGCTGGTTGCCGCCCGACAGCCGTCCCGCGAGATGGCGCGGCTCCGGAGGGCGCACGTCGTATTCCTCGAGCCGCGGCCGCGCGGCGTCCTCGAGCGTGTGGCCGCCGAGCCACGGGCCGGTGCCGACGTCGGCGTCGCGCTGACGGCCGAGCACGAGGTTCTCGGCGAGCGTCATGTCGGGCACGAGCCCGCGGCGCAGCCGGTCGCTCGGCACGTGCGCAAGGCCCGCGGCGCGGTGCTCGCGAGCGCTCGTGCCGCTCACGTCGCGTCCGCCGATGCGGATCGCGCCGCGCTTCGGCGCGCGCAGGCCGGCGAGCGACTCGATCAGCTCGTGCTGGCCGTTGCCCTCGACGCCGGCGATGCCGACGATCTCGCCGGCGCGCACGGCGAACGAGACTCCGCGCACCGCGGGCAGGCCGCGCTCGTCGAGCACCTCGATCGCGTCGGCCTCGATCACCGGCGCGCCGGGCGCGCGGTCGGCGCGCGCGGCGAGCGGCGCGGGCACGTGGCCGACCATCATCTCCGCCATGCGCTCGATGCTCGTCTCGGCCACGAGGCCGCTGCCCACGACGCGGCCCGCGCGCATCACGGTGACGCGGTCGGCGAGCGACTTCACTTCGGCGAGCTTGTGGGTGATGAGCACGATCGAGACGCCGTCGGCCTTGAGCGCGCGCAGCACCGCGAAGAGCTCGTCCACTTCCTGCGGCGTCAGCACCGCCGTCGGCTCGTCGAGGATCAGCACGCGCGCGCCGCGGTAGAGCGCCTTCAGGATCTCGACACGCTGCTGCGCACCCACCGAGAGCTGGTCGATGCGCACCTTCGCGTCCACCGGCAGGCCGTAGCGCGCCGCGAGCGAGGCGACCTCGCGCTCGGCGGCCTCGGGGCGCAGCATCCCGAAGCGCGCGCCCGGCTCGCGGCCCAGCGTCACGTTCTCCGCCACCGTGAGCGGGTCCACGAGCATGAAGTGCTGGTGCACCATGCCGAGCCCGTGCTTCATCGCGTCGAGCGGGCTCGCGAAGCGCGCCTCGCGTCCGGCCACCACGATCGCGCCCTCGTCCGGGGGCAGCAGGCCGTAGAGCACCTTCATCAGCGTGCTCTTGCCCGCACCGTTCTCGCCGACGAGCGCGTGGATCTCGCCCGGGAGGATCTCCAGCGTGACGCGGTCGTTGGCGACGAGCGGCCCGAAGCGCCGGGTGACGTCGCGGAGGAGGACGTGAGGGGTGGACATGGACGGGCGAGGGTACGTCGCGCCGCCGCGGCGGGTCCAGAGCGCCGAAGGGCGCAAGCGACCGGGAGCGCTCCCCGTGGGGAACGCTCCCGCGAGAGCGTCAGGCCAGCCGGCGCACCACCATCACGGTCACGTCGTCCTCGAACGGCTTGCCGGGACAGTGCTCGTCCAGCCGGCTCATCAGGTCGTCGACGGCCCGCTCGGCCGAGAGCTTGCGCGAGGAGTGCACCCACTTGCGCAGCCGGCCCATGCCGAACGGATTGCCCCACGTCGTGCCGCGCTCGATGACGCCGTCGCTGTAGAGCACGAGCGTCGCGCCGCGATCGACGTGCGTGTAGCCGAGCTTGAAGCGCGCGTCGGGGTCCGGGCCGAGCACCATGCCGCCGACCGAGAGCTCGTGCAGGCCGTGCGCGTCGAGCAGCAGCGCGGGCGGATGGCCCGCGTTCACGTACGCGAAGTTGCCGTTGGTCTCGAGCTCGCCGAAGAACAGCGAGATGAACCGCGAGGTGAGCCCGCTGCGGTGCACGACGCGGTTCAGCTTCTCGATCGCCGAGACGATCTTGAGGTCGCGCTCGGTGCCCATGCGCAGGCCGATCGCGACGTCGCGTGCCTGCAGCGCCGCGGGCAGGCCGTGTCCCGACGCGTCGGCGACCGCGAGTCCGAGCGTGCCCGGTGCGACGGGGAGGAAGTCGTAGAGGTCGCCGCCCACGCTCGAGGCGGGAAAGCTCGCGGCGTGGATCTCGAAACCCTCGAACGCGCACTGCGGCGGCGGCAGCAGCGAGAGCTGGATCGCGCGCGCCTGCTCGATCAGGTCGCGCAGCTCGCTCTTCTCGAGGTGCTGGCGCATCGCGTACAGGAGCGAGTTGAGCGCCGACGCGAAGTCGGCGCGCGAGACGCCCTTCTCGAGCGCCCCGCGCATGGGGCCGAACAGCACGAGCAGCGGGCCGTCGATGTCGCCCACCGCGAGCAGCCCGACGCGGTCGGCGCCGACGTCGCCGACCCACGGCAGCTCGGCGATGCGGTCGTCACCGCTGCTCGCGAAGCGGCGGGCGAGGTCGGCGCCGAGGTCGGCGCGCTTCGCGCCGAACGTCTTGGGCGGCGCGAGGCCGTCCTTGCGGCGGTCGTAGACGTGCACGGCGGTGATGCCGAGCGTGTCGCGCATGAGCTCGAGCAGCGCCGGAGCGATGCGCTGCGCGAAGCGGTCGCGCTGCTTCACGCGCCCGGCGCCGGCGAAGACCTTCTCGAGCCCGCGATAGAAACCTTTCGACTGGATCATGGCGCGGCAGGGTACGCGGAGGGCCGCGCGGAGTGAAGCGGGCCGTCGCCGGATTTCGCGGAACCGCGTGTCGGGCGCGGGGGTAATGCGATCCGTGAACCGACGCGCCGCCCCGGCGCGTGCGCCGCCGCCATCGGAGAGCTCCCGCGGACCCTGGCTACCACCCCCGATTCCCGGTCGATCCGTCGACCGAATCGTCTTCCGGTCCGCCCAGGGGAGGTCCCCGTGTCCCGCGATCGGGCGTCGCGAGCGTTCGCGCTCGCCGTCGCCGCGCTGCTCCTCGCTGCTCCCGCGCTCGCACGTGTCTCGCCGCCGCACGCGACGTCCGCGCCGATTCCCTTCCTCGTCGTCACCGATGCGTCGCTCGCTTCCGAGTTCGACGTGCTCGCCGCCGCCCACACCGCAGCGGGCCTCGCCGCCGAGGTGCGCACGCTGCAGGAGATCCGCACGCTGCAGCCCGCGGCGCGCGACGACGCCGAGCGCATCCGTCTCTTCCTGCAGGCCGAGCACGCGGCGGTCGGAACGCGCTTCGTGCTGCTCGGCGGCGACGAGCCGCTCGTGCCGATGCGCCGCGTGCACGTGCGCGGACTCCCCGGCTGGATCCCGCCGTCGCTCGAGCTGCCGACGGACCAGTACTACGCGTGCCTCGCCGGCGACTGGAACGCCGACGGCGACACGCTCTGGGGCGAGTGGCCGTACCCGCCCGACGAGCCGGGCGACGCGGTGGACGCGACGCCGGCGCTGTTCGTCGGCCGCGCGCCGGTGATCACGCAGGCTGAAGCGCACGTGTTCGTCCAGAAGACGCTCGCGGCGCTGGCCCCGCGTCCGCTCGCGAACCTGCTCGCGGTCGCGAGCAACCTGCAGCCGCCGCAGTTCATTCCGGACGTCAACCCGGCGATGCTCGAGAACGCGCTGACGAGCTTCGCGAGCCTGCCGCCCCTGCACGTCGCGCGCCTCTACGAGGACGTCGCGCACTTCCCGGCGGCGTCGCCGCTGTCGGCCGCTGCGCTGCTCGACTCGCTCGCGGCCGGTACCGACCTCGTGCTGGTCGTCGGCGGTGGCGGCGAGGGCACGCTCGCCGCGGGCATCGGGCAGACGGTCGCCGCTGCCGACTTCGCCACGCTCGCGAACACGCCGCCGTCGTTCGCCTACCTCGTGTCCGCGTACACGACGCGGCCCGGCATCGCGTCCATCGGCTCCGCGTGGATGAACGCGCCCGGCGGAGCGGTGGCGCTCATCGGCTGCAGCGACCTGCAGATGTCCGCGACTGCGGGCGCGTTCATGCGCATGTTCCTCGACCACGCGTACGCCGGCGGTGTTCCGACCGCGGGCGAAGCGCTCGCGCAGGCCGTCGCGCAGGCGAACGCCACGTGGGTCTCCGACCTCGTGCGGCTGAGCACGATGGGCAACGTGCTGTACGGCGATCCCGCGCTCGCGTGGCCCGGCATGGCGCCGTCGCCGACGCCGGTCGAGCTCGCGCTCGTGAGCGCGGACGCGGGGCCGGACCGCGTGTGGCTCCGGTGGTACGCGGCGAATGCGGCGGGACTCGTCGCGCGCGTCGATCGCCGCACCGAGTCGGGCGACTGGGAGCGCGTCGGCACCGCGATCGGCGACGGCACGGGGCAGCTCGCGTTCGTCGACGAGGGCGTCATCGCGGGTGCGCGATACGGCTACCGGCTCGTGCAAATCGAATCCGGCGCGGAGCGCCCCACCGCCACGACGTGGATCGACGTGCCGCTCGCGGCGGGCTTCGCGCTCGCCGGACCGTCGCCCAATCCTTCGAGTGACGCGATGCGCGTCGCGTTCTCGCTGCCCGCCGGCGCACCGGCGCGGCTCGAACTGCTCGACGTGGCGGGACGTGCGCTCGTGGTCCGCGACGTCGGCACGATGGGCGCGGGCCGGCACGTCGTCGACCTCGCGGAAGGAAAGCACTTCGCGCCCGGCGTCTACCTCGTGCGGCTCACGCAGGGCGGGCGCTCGCTGAGCGCGAGGGCGTGCGTGGTGCGGTGACGCGGATCACGGCGCGAGCCGGAGCGGGACAGGCGCCCGCTCCGGCCGCGCGCGCTTCATCGGATCGCTCGCTTGGCGGGGCGCGCGCGCACGGCCGCGCCGGCAACGTCCGGGCCGATGTGGTTGCTCACCGCGACGCGCGGGTGCCACGCGCCGAGCAGTGCCGCGGCGGTCACGCCGGTCACACGGTCCTGCAGCCGGATCTCGGCGGGACAACCCGAGCAATCGTTCGCCTGCACCTGCGTGGTGGCGAAGTAGTCGGTGTCGTCGCGATTGAGGCGGACCAGGAACTCCTCGGTGCGGAACGGGTTCTCGCTGCAGTACGGACTCGAGATCGCGAAGCGGCCGGAGAGCTCGTTCTTGATCTTGTCGTACGCGAACTGGAAGTGCCCGTCGAGAGCGCCGCCGTTGTAGTCGGTGAACGACTGGTCGATCACCCACTCGGAGTTCTGCGTCACGGGGAAGTCGAGATCGACGGCCAGTACGGGGTAGCTGGCCGACTCGCAGCGCAGGCTGAGCGTCCACGTGCCCGAGATGTCGGTGAGGATGCGCACGACGCCGCCGAGGTGCAGTCCGCTGGCGAGAAAGTACGGGTACGCCGAGGTCACCGCGATCGGACGCGGGCCACGCGCGGTGCCCTGGTTCTTCGCGCACTCGGCATCGTTGCACGCGCCGTTGACCGTGCCGTCGGAGCCGTTCGACTGGTAGACCTGGTCCCACAGCACCACGCCGATGTGCTTCACGACGTTGTGCGAGTCGACCCAGTACAGGATGTCGCCGCCCTCCATCTGGCCGGTGGGCACGAGGCCGATGTTCTCCGCCCGCAGCTTGGTGAAATCGGGATTCGCGTGCAGCGCGGCCGTGAGTTGGGCGGGATCGCACTGGGCGCTGGCCGGGCCCTGCGCGACCGGCACGCTCGCGTGCGCGAAAAGGCAGGCGAGGAAGCCCGAGCAGTCGAGTCCGTAGAGGCTCGGGCAGCAACCCGACGCCGACTTCGTGCGCTGCAGCGGGTTCTTGCCGCCGTACACGTACGCGAGGCCATTGGGCTGCGCGGGTCGATCGGCGCCTTCGTCCGCGCGCGCCCACAGGCTCCGCGTCGACAGCGTCGTCGCTTCCTCGGCCATCAGCGCGATCAGGTAGTTCTTGGCATCCTGCGGTCCGGTCGACGGCGCGCGCGTTCCGGAGCGGGCCTGGCGCGAACGCATCAGGAGCAGGAACGCCTCGGCCGAGTACCCGTTCGGCAGCGTGATCTCGGACATCTGCAGTGCGCGCCCCGGCAGCGTGTCCATGCCCGCGGCGATCGATGCCGGCAGAACGTCCCGCTCGTCGATCGGTGGCGGAGGCGACGGGCGCTTGCGCTCGCGGCCGCAGCCGGTCGCGAGCATCGCGCACACGGTGAACAGGGTGAGGCCGGTTCGCACGAACAGGCCGGCGCGGAAGGAAGGTGCGGGGCGGCGGGAACGCACGGTGAACCTCCGGGTGGGAGACGCGAACGGGTCGCTTCGTCGTGAGGGCGACCGCCCTCGTTCTCCCCGTCGCGAGACCGCGCGAATCGTGACGGCCCCGCCCCGCCGGGCGGCCGCGCCGTCAGCCGCGCGGCTCGATCCGGATCGTCGTCACCGCGCGCTCGCCGGCGAAGTCGGCGACGAGCCGCTGCGCGTCGGCGCGGTGCGAGAAGCGCGGCGCGTGGCGCGATCGCTCGATCGACCAGCGCTCGAGGCCCTCGCTCGTGAACACGGCGCGCGATCCGCCGACGTCGACGATCGCGCGCGCGCCATCGACGCCGGCGAGCGCACCGGGCGGCAGCGGGAACGCGACGCGCGCGCCGCGGCCCGTGACGCGGTCCTCGATCGTCACCACGCCGGCCGCGACGTGTACGGTGCGCGCGTGTGTCTCGCCCGAGTGCCAGCGGCACGCGAAGCCGTCGCCGTCGGGGGTGACGACCGCGCGCCGGCCCCAGAGGAACGGGCCGAGCATCTCCGACTGGCTGCGGCCGCGGAACGACACGGTCGCGTGCGCGGGCGTGCCGCGCGATTCGTTCCGCGCGGCCTCGTCCTCGTGATAGGCGAGCGTGCCCGGATCGACGACGAGCGGATCGGCGCCGCGCGCGATCGTGACCGAGAGCGCGTCGGCGTGACCGTGACCCGCGATCGATCCGAGTCCGAGCGGGCCGTGATCGAACGTCACGCGCAGGCCGTTCTCGCGCCAGATCGTCCAGCCGCCCTCGGCGAAGTCGTGGCGCCCGTCCTTCGCGGCGCGTGCGGGCCGCGGCGTGAGGCCGAGCAGCCGCGCGTACGCCTGCGACGTGTCGCTGAGCGCGTCGGCGCCGAGCCACGCGGCGAGCGCGTTGCCCACGAGATCGAGCCGCGGCTGCTCGAGCGAGGCGAGCAGCACGCGTCCGTCGTCCTCGTCGCCCACCTGCGGCGCGCAGCCGTCGGGCCCGCGCAGCGCGCGCGCGAACTCGAGCGAAGCGGCGAGCCGCTCGCGCACGTCGGGCGACGTCTCGTGGCCCGCGGCGTCGGCGGCCTTCAGGCCCAGCAGCACCAGCTCCCACACGAACGGCAGGTAGCCGAACGCCTGCTCGGCGTTGACGCCATCGGCGTGGAATTGCCGGCGCACCTCGCGCTCGATCGCGGTCTTCGCCTCGCGCACGAGCTTGTCCGAGCGCTTCGCGCCGGGCCACGCGCCCGCCAGCACGGCGACCGACATGAGCTCGGCGAGCAGGTGGTTGTTCGCGCTCGAACCCAGGCTCAGGTGGTCGCGGCACCACAGCGCCTGCTGCGCGGCGAGTCCGAGCGCGGGTTCGAGCACGTCGTCGAGCGCGGCCGCGCGCTTCGGCGCGAGCAGCGCAAGCGTCGCGCTCGTGGTGGCGACGCGGATCGCCATCTCGATGCCGCTCGTGTGGTGGATGCCGTGGCCGAGCGAATTGCGGCGCACGAAGTCGCCGAGCAGCGCGAGCGCGCGCGCGGCGGCGGCGTCGTCGCCGAGGCGCGCGGCGAGCGCGAGGTCGGGCAGGAACGTGAGCCGGCCGAGTTCGCAGACGAACTTGGCGCCTCCGGTCTCTCCTGCATCGCGGTAGTCGATCGCGCGGCTCGGCGCGTCGGGCCAGCGCGCGCCGCCGAGCGGGTTCGCGTTCCAGTCGATCGGGTCCGCGAGCTTCACCGCGTGCCCGAAGAGGGACCACTCGCCGCGGGCGAACGCTGCGGCGTGCGCGAGGATCGCGTCGGCGTCGGTGGTGGCGAGGGCGTCGGGGCCGGGCAGCCAGCGCGCCGCGCGCTCGAGGTCCTTCGCGTGGCGCTCGTGCGGCGACTGGTGGCCCGCGCGTCCGAAGAGCCCGCGCGGCGTCGCGAACAGCGCGTGGTGCGCGGCCGCGGGCGAGAGGCGCGTCCACGACGGCGCGAAGAAGCGGTCGCGGATCGCGACGCGGCCGCGGTGCGCGATCTCCGCGGGACCCATCGCGCCGAGACGGCGCAGCGTCCAGCCGAGGCCGCTCACGCGTCGCCTCCGTCCCGCTCCGCCAGCGCGTCGTACGCGAACTTCACGTTGCCCGTGTGCACGTCGTTCATGGGATAGGCCGCATCCTTGCCCAGGTAGTCCATGCGCGCCAGTTCGGCCTGCGTCTCTTCGAGCGACCAGCCGCGCGCGCGCGCGGCGCCGACCTTCTGCTCGAGGTGCACGAGGTAGTCGAGGTCGCGCAGCACGCGCCGGTAGCCCTCGACGCGTCCCATCGCCACCGAGCCGTGGCCGGGCACGAGGAAGCGCACGTCCTCCTGCTCGAAGATCCAGTGCAGCGCGGTGAGCGAGCGGCGGTGGATCCACGGCGGACCGTCGAGCCACGGGATCTCGATGTCGGAGAGCGTGTCGCCGGCGACGAGCAGGCCCTCGGCGGGCAGGTGGAGCGCGATCTGGCTCGCGCAGTGGCCGGGCACCTCGTGCGCCACGATCGCGAAGGGCCCGAGCTCCACGCGCGCCGTGCCGCGCACCGCGAGGCTCGGTGCGAACGCGCGGAAGGCACGCGGCCACGATTCGCCCTCGGACTCGATCCACTTCTTCGCCTCGGCGTCGATCGTGTGCGCGTCGCGCTCGAGCTCGTCGGCGAAGCCCACGTGCGCGAGCGTGGTCGCGGCGGGGAAGTAGTCGCGGCCGAGCACGTGGTCCCAGTGCGGGTGCGTGAAGACCAGCGACACGTTCTCGAAGCGCGGCGCGAGCGCACCGGTGCGGTCGGCGAGCTCGCGCATCTCGGAGGGCAGCACGCCCGGATCGAACACGAGCGCGTGACCGTCGCGCGCGAGCACGACGCTGTTCATCTGGTAGCAGCGGCTCTGGCGGACGTGCAGTTCGCTCGTGAGCGAGGTCCACGCGGAAGGGGCGGACATGGCGCGGGCAGTGTGCCACAGGCCCGCGGTGGGCGTCGCGCGATGGGCGCCGAGCGCGTCGCGCACGCGCGCGAAACGCGCGGGCCCCGGCGGATCGCATCCGCCGGGGCCCGCGCATCGTCGCGACCTCGTCGCGCTACGGCTTCGTCGGCACCACGATCCGGCCCGCGACGATCTCGGCCTGCAGCGAGTCGACGCGCGCCTTCACCGCATCGGGCACGAGCGCCTTGTTGTTGTCGTCGTAGACCCACTTCACGCCGTCCTCGGCGAGGCCGAGGTGCTGCACGCCGGGCGCGAAGCGGTTCTCCTTCACCGCCTGGATCGTCTCGAACACGGCCGTGTCGACGCGCTTCACCATCGAGGTGAGGATGAAGCCCGGCGCCTCGTGGAACTGGTCGGAGTCGACGCCGATCGCCAGCTTGTGCAGTTCGCGCGCGGCCTCGAACACGCCGAGGCCGGTGGAGCCCGAGGCGTGGAAGATGATGTCGGCGCCGGCGTGGTACTCGGCGAGCGCGAGCTCCTTGCCCTTGGTGGGGTCCTTGAACGCGCTGCCGTTGTTGCCGGCGTACTTCACCAGCACCTCGCAGTTCGGATCGACCGCATGCGCGCCGGCGACGTAGCCCGCCTGAAACTTCTGGATGAGCGGGATCTCCATGCCGCCGACGAAGCCGATCTTGTGCGATTTCGACAGCAGCGCCGCGAGCGCGCCGACGAGGAACGAGCCTTCCTCTTCCTTGAACGTGAGCGCGACGAGGTTGGGCGGCAGCGATTCGCCGGGCGTCACGGTGAAGTCGACGCACGCGAACTTCTTGTCCGGGTACTCCTTCGCGAGCGCCTTCACGTCGTCGCTGAACAGGAACCCGACGCCGAACACGATCTGCGCGGGACCGGCGGCGAGCTGGCGCAGCTGCGCCTCGCGATCGGCGCCCTCGCTCGTCTCGAGCGTGGTGAACTGCGCGCCGAGTTCGGCCTGCGCGCGCTCGAGCCCGGCGTAGGCGGCGTCGTTGAACGACTTGTCGCCG
>WBZT01000973.1_pt1 | contig 22025 bp, 13 predicted proteins | sample 5204241 | NCBI WGS metagenome assembly WBZT01 (sample SAMN12344358, study PRJNA552823) | activated sludge metagenome | biome: Activated sludge suspended growth; feature: Nitrification reactor; material: Wastewater; isolation source: activated sludge from nitrification reactor of wastewater...
ACCGACATTGTGGGCTGGCTGTGCAAATAGCGGCAAGTTGTTCCTTAAGTCGCAAATATTCAGGGCGTTCCAGGTCCTCATCCGTACCGGTGAGGGCTTGGATTTGTTCAACATTCAACGCCTGCATGGCTATTCGCGTCCGCTGCAGCAATTCAGAGCGCATCTCTCGGTCTGCCTGCACGATCAACCACCAGGAGAACATGGCACCGACGAAAAGGATCGTCAGCAGGACCAGCGTCAGGCGCTGTCTGCTCATTCCCTGAAAACGTGGGGTCTGGTGCTCATTCATGCTCTGGGCTGCGTTCCGGTACTTCGCCTCTGGATAGATCAATCACAATCCTTTAATTAGTCGCCGAATCGCGACCAACCTCATCCCCGGACCATGTGGTCCAGGCATTTCAGAGGGTCCGGCCACGCTGTGCTGTGACCCCCTGTCGTAACGCAGCGAGTGCGGAGGTGAATGCAGGAGAGTTGATGGGCAGTTCCTGTAATTCATCAGATGGACCCGCGAGACCTGAATACCCACCGATCCCCAGACGCCAGATAGCCGTCGGAGAGGGGACCTTAACATCAAACCGCCGGGGCTATTCCCCAAATGGCGCTGGCATAATCGCAAACCGAGCGATCGCTGGAGAACCGACCGATCCGGGCCACATTGAGGATAGATTTCCGCGCCCAGTCCGCCTCGTCGCAAAAGCATTGCCCCACGGCATCCTGGGCCCGCAGATAGGCGGGAAAGTCGGCCAGAACCAGATAGGGGTCGTGGGCGAGTAGCCCGTCCATGAGCCCGACGAAGCGCCCGGGTTCGCCCGGGGAGACACCCCCGGCACGGATCAGGTCGATGGCCCGCCTGAGGTCCGGGTCGGCCTGGTAATGGGCCCAGGGGTCGTAGCCGCCCGCCTTGAGCCGGGTCGCCTCCGGCTCGGTCAGGCCGAAGACAAACATGTTCTCCCGACCCACGGCCTCGCAGATCTCAATGTTGGCCCCATCCATGGTACCTATCGTGAGGGCCCCGTTGAGGGTAAATTTCATGTTGCCCGTTCCGGAGGCCTCGGTTCCGGCGGTGGAGATCTGCTCCGAGAGGTCGCTCGCCGGGAAGATCCGCTCGGCGAGGGACACCCCATAGTTAGGCAGAAAGACCAGCTTGAGCAGGCCCTTAGTGGTCGCATCGCCATTGACGAGGCGGGCGACGTCGTTGGCCAGCTTGACGATCATCTTGGCGGTGGCGTACCCGGGGGCGGACTTGCCGGCGATGATCACGGTGCGCGGGGTCCAGTCGCCGTTGGGCTGGTCCTTAATCCGCAGGTAGGTCGCGAGCACCCGCAGCACATTCATCAACTGGCGTTTGTACTCGTGCATGCGCTTGACCTGCACGTCGAAGAGGCTCTGCGGGTCTACCCGGACCCCGACCAGTTCTTCGATGCGCTGCCCCAAAACCTGGGCGTTGAGGCGCTTGAGGGTCCACCAGGTGCCGCGGAAGCCGGCGTCCTCGGCGAGTGGGACCAGGTGGGTGAGTTGCTCCAGGTCGGTGATCCAGGCCGGGCCTATGGCCTCGGTGATGAATCGGGCCAGGGCCGGGTTGGCCTGGTAGAGCCAGCGCCTCTGGGTCACCCCGTTGGTGATGTTGACGATCTTCTCGGGCCACAGGGCGTGGAAATCCGGAAACAGGTCGCGTTTGAGCAGGTCGGTGTGGAGTTGGGCCACGCCGTTGACCGCATGGGTGCCCACCAGGGCCAGATTAGCCATGCGGATGCGCTTGCCGTCGCCCTCCTCGAAAATGGACAGGCGGCGCACCCGCTCCCAGTCTCCAGGCCAGCGGACCAGGACCTGATCCAGGAAGCGGCGGTTGATCTCGCCGATGATCTCGACGTGGCGCGGCAGCAGGTGATGAAACAAGCTGGCGTCCCAGCGCTCCAGGGCCTCGGGCATGAGGGTGTGGTTGGTGTAAGCGCAGGTGCGGGTGGTGATCTCCCAGGCCAAGTCCCAGCCCAGGCCGTGAATGTCCATGAGCAGGCGCATCAACTCGGGGATGGCCACCACCGGGTGGGTGTCGTTGAGATGGACAGCCTCGCGGGCCGGGAGCTGGCGTAGGTCGCCGCAGTCGGCCATGAAGCGAGCCAGGATGCGCTGCAAGGAGGCACTGACGAAGAAGTACTGCTGTTTGAGGCGCAGTTCCTTGCCGGCGGCAGTATTGTCGTCCGGATAGAGGACCTTAGAGATGGTCTCGTCCAGGGCCTTATCTTCCACCGCGCGCAGATAGTCACCGTGGTTGAAGTAGCTCAGATTGAAGGAGTCGCTGGCTACCGCCCCCCACAGGACCAGCGGATTGGCCACGCCGTTGCGAAAGCCCGGGATGAGCATCTCATAAGGCAGGGCGGAGACGGTGTCCGCCGGATGCCAGACCACCCGCAGGGTGCCCTTGGCGTCCTCCTGGTACTCGGTGTGGCCGCCGAAACCGATAGGGTAGATCTCCTGGGGCCTTGGGGTCTCCCAGGGATTGCCCAGGAACAGCCAGTTGTCCGGGCACTCCACCTGCCAACCGTCGCGGATTTCCTGCCGAAACATGCCGTACTCGTAGCGGATGCCGTAGCCGCAGGCCGGGAAGCCCCGGGTGGCCAGGGAATCGAGATAGCAGGCGGCCAGGCGCCCCAGACCGCCGTTGCCCAGACCCGCGTCGTGCTCCTGCTCATAGACGTCCTCCAAGACCATCCCCAGGTTGTGGATGGCCTCGCGGGCCTCATCCTCCAGGTCGAGGTTGAGCACGGCGTTCTGCAGGGCCCGCCCGGCCAGGAACTCCAGGGACAGATAGTTGACACGTTTGGTGCCCTGGTCACGGTAGCGCTGTTCGGTGCGCAGCCAGTCGTCCATCAGGCGCCCACGCACTGCCAAGGCCAGGCTGTGGTACTTGTCGTAGGCCTGGGCCCGATCGGGTTCCCGTCCAAGGGCTAGGCGCAGGGAGAGGAGACACTCCTGGGTCATAGTGAGCCCGACCGCAGCGACGTCGGGCTTGGCGGTTGCTTTCTTTGCGGCCATTGTTCTTATCTCCCCATGCTAAGTCAGACAGACACCGGCCTGATGTGGGACAGGCCTCCCAAACACCCTGCCACTCTCGGGCCCATCAGCATTCCCGGTCCTAGGGCGTAGCGCGGAGGAGTATGTCGCAGCGGTAGGAAAAAGGATACCCAGACGGATTTCTAAGGCTCCAGGAACGCGAGCAGCGGGTCGAATCTGACCGGGGAGACCGGTCCATTGTCCAATCCTGGCCGGGGGCATCAGGCCGCTCGAGAGTCCAGGAAGCGTTGTAATTCCGGGTTGGTAGCCGCCAGCAGACGTTGGAATTCGGGGAAGATCTCCGCCCCCCGGGCCAGGTTGCCCTCGCGCCCGCTCTGCTCAAGCTGAAAGGCAACCTCGTGGAGTGGCTCGTTGCCGATGTTACCCGTAGCGCCTTTGATGGAATGGGCGTGAAAGCGCAAGGCCTCGGCATCGCCGCGTTCCAGGGCACTGGCGATCTCCTGTTGAAGCTTTGCCGCCTCGGTCAGATAGACGGCTGCAATCTCGGCGGCCAGTTCACTGTCGTTGTCCAGGCGTTCGAGCAGGTCCTGAATGCGAAAGCCCCGCTCGGGTGCTGCGGCGGTCTCCGGCAGATCCGATACCGCGCCAGCCTCCGCCGTGGCGGCATTCAGGTGGGCCGCAAGGACCTCGGCCAGCAGCTTGCGTTGCACCGGTTTGGTGAGAAAGTCGTCCATGCCTACCCCCAGACAACGCTCCCGGTCGGCCACCGTGGCGAAGGCGGTCATGGCGATGATGGTCTTGTGCGCGCCAGTCGCAGCCTCGTGGTGACGGTACAGGCGAGTCGCCTCCAGGCCATCCATATCCGGCATCTGTACGTCCATCAGCACCAGGTCGTAGGGCACGGTGAAGAGGGCGTTGAGGGCCTCCTGACCGTTGCTGACCGCATCGGCACGGTAGCCAAGCTGCCCAAGCATGGCCAGGGCGACCTTCTGATTGGTGATATTGTCCTCAGCCACCAGGATGCGGAAGGGGCGCCCGGAGACGTGTCCGCCGGAGACCGCCGGCTTGCCCGGGATGGGGCGGTGGGTCTGGCGCGAGGGGGTGCGTTCCTCGAACAGGCGCAGCAGGGTGCGCTGCAGGGCGGTGCGCTTAATCGGCTTGGAGAGAAAGGCGGCAAAGCCGGCCTTCTCCAGGGCGGCGGCGTCGCCAACCTGATGGCGCGAGGAGAGCATGACCAGTTTGGGCGAGCCGAATTCGCCATTAGCGAGGATGGTCCTGCCGAGCGTGAGGCCGTCGGTATCGGGCATCATCATGTCGAGGATGACGATCTCCATCGGATGCCCCTCGTTGATTGCCTCCTTGAGCCGCAGGATGGCCTGATCGGCGTTGTCGGCCTGCTGGACGAGGCAGCCAAAGGCGCCCAGATATTCGCGGAAGACGCGCAGATTGGTAGCGTTGTCGTCCACCACCAGGACATGCTTGCCGGCCAGGGACAGGCTGCCTACGTCAATGGGTTTGACCGTGGCGTCAACCTGGAAGGGTAGAGAGAACCAGAAGGTGGACCCCTTGCCTGGGCTGGAGTCCAAACCGATGGACCCGCCCATCATCTCAGCGAGCCGTTTGGAGATGGCCAGGCCCAACCCGGTGCCACCGTAACGTTTGGTGGTGGTGGCATCCACCTGGGAGAAGGAGCGGAACAGGCGGTCGCGGTGCGACTCGTGGATGCCGATGCCGGTGTCGATGACCCGGAACATGAGTTGACAGTGTTCGGGATCCTCCCCGGCATCGACGCGCTTGATCTCGATGGCGACCTCGCCGCGCTCGGTGAACTTGATGGCGTTGCCGGTGAGGTTGACCAGGATCTGGCGCAGCCGCCCGGAGTCGCCGCGTAGGCGCACCGGGATATCCCGCGGTAGCAGGCAGGTGAACTCCAGCCCCTTCTCATCAGCGCGCTGGGCCAGGATGTCTGCCACATCCTCTACCGTGGAGCGCAGGTCGAAGCCCGCCACCTCCAGTTCCAACTTGTTAGCCTCGATCTTGGAATAGTCGAGAATATCGTTGATGACCGTGAGGAGGGCGTCGCCGGAACTGCGGATGGTCTCCACGTACTCGCGTTGCTCCTCGTCCAGGGACGTGTCCAGGAGCAGCCCGGTCATACCGATGACCCCGTTCATGGGGGTGCGAATCTCGTGGCTCATGCTGGCCAGGAACTCGCTCTTGGCCTGGCTGGCGGCCTCTGCCGCCTCCTTGGCCCGCAGCATGGCCTCGGTGGCACGCTTACGTTGGCTCACGTCGCGGATGCTGGAGCGCTGCCCCAGGCAGGTGCCGTCAAGGTCGTAGATGGGCTGCCAGGACAAGGCTGCCCAGAGAATCTGGCCGTGTTTGTGGACCAGGCGGAACTCGAGGTCGTGGCCCCGGCTGACGCCACAATTTTCCAGCGCCTGGCGCAGGGTGGGGCGGTCCTCCGGGTGGACCATGGGCAAGGGGTAGTCCGGCATGCGCAGGCACTCCTCCACCCTATAGCCGGTGAGGCGCTCCACCGCCGGGTTGACCCACAGCAGGCGACCCTGGGGATCGGTCCAGTTTTCCCAGTCATAGGTGTAGTTGGCAATGGCGCGGAACTCCCGCTCGCCCTTGACCAGGGCCTGCTCGGCGCGTACGCGCTCAGCGATCTCCGCCTCCAGGGCCTGGTTTTTCTCCTGGACCTCGCGTTCGCGCCGCGCCGACTCGCTGAGGTGGGCCTCCAGGGCGGCGGTACGCAGATTGAGTCGAAAAACCATGACCACCCCGGCCAGGATCAGGGCGGCGAGGATCGCCATGCCGAGCATCTGTTGCCAGGGCTGGACCCGACCCTCGACCTGGGACAGGGGCGCGATCTCCACCAGGTGCAGGGGCGTCCCCTCCACTGGCGCTACCGAGGCGAACATGGCAACCGGGCCGTCGGGCCGCTGTGCGGTGTAGCGGAGGACCCCGCGGGTAGGTGAGTCGGGCGGGATGTGCAGGTCGGCCAATAGGGCTTGGGATCCCCACCCGACCGGTTCCAGGCCCTCGCGGGTAGTCGACACCAGCAGTGACGAAAACGCCTCCTCCTGTTCGTCATTGGCCAGCATGGCATGGTAGAGGTCCTTGGGGTTGAGCCAGGCCAGAATCTGGCCGGCATACTGCTCCTTCAGGTAAGAGGCGATGGAGACCAGCAGAGAGCGCCCGCCGTCCCGGGTCAAAATCTCACCCTGGCGTAGATTGGGGTCGAGAAAGTCCATGAACTGGGCTTGGTCCGGGCCCTCGGCGTCCGCCGCGGTGTCCGCCACGGTGTTGCCGTTGGCATCGATGAGGACGATGCGGTGGTAGATGGGGGTCCCGTTGAGTTGCTTGCGCTCGATCAGGTTCTGAAAGGCGATCTTGACGTAACGCCGGTCCGCCTTCTCGGTAATACCGACGCCCTTGGCCTTATTGTCGAAATAGACAAAGAGCGGCGGGGCCAGGGCAAGGTTTTGCAGGTCGTCGCGCCGCTCGGCGAAAAAGTACCCGAGGGCGCTGGCGCGTCGCTCCGTTTCCTGATGAATCTTATCGCGCAACAGGTCCTGCAAGCCTGCGGCGGACTGGAAGTTACTGTAGAGCAGGAAGGCCACATAGCCTAGGAGGGTCAGCCCCGCCACGACCGTGACGACGATGTTTTGGTGAGAGAGCCTTGCGGTGGGAGGAACGGTCATCGCTGGGGTGCGATCTCATGGGTGGGATCTGGTCTGTCGTAATCCGGCCGCGGGCCCCCGAGCGTGCCTTGGCTGCTCGGGGGCAACCGGCAGGGGTTACTGTTTGGTGGTGAGGAAGTTCGGAAAGTAGTCGGAGACGAAGGGGTAGTATTTGTTGACCAGTTCAGCGAAGCTGCCATCGGCTCGCATCTCGGCGAGCATCTTGTTGAACTCGGCGCGTAATAGTGGTGAGTCCTTCCGGAAGGCTGGGGCCATGTCCTGCTCTTCGCTGACCGGGCCTATGATCTTCATCTCCCCGGGCCACTTCTGCAGGGCCACCAAGGCATCGGGGACATCAAGCAGGGTCAGCTCGGACTTATTGGCAATCATGGCCGGGGCCAGTTCGTTAAGGCTGCCCTCAAAGAGCGTGATCTTGGCCCCGGTCTTCTCGATGTCGTAAAGGCTGGGGTCCAGGCAGGTATTGATCTTGCCCATCAGCGACTTGTCCTTCAACACCGACTTGGTGGCGAGGATGTCATCGGCCAGGGACCGGGTGGGACGGACGGGTGATACCGGGGAGTCGGAGCGCGAGACCAGCCAGACCTGGTTGGGGAAGGTTACCGCCCCAAAAGCCACCGCCTTCTCCCGCCAGGGGATGACGGTCACCCCGTTGGCCAGCACATCCCCCTTGATGGGAACCTCGGCGAGCACCTCAATGTCATCGCCATGGGCCCTGATCTTGTGTCCGGTGAGGTCCCCGAAGGCAACCGCCCAGTCGGTCTTGACATATTCATAGCGAACCCCGAGGCGCTTGGCCAATAGTTGCATCAACTCCACATCCATGCCGTCGCCGGCACCCGTTACGAAGTTGGCATAGGGGATACCCAGGTGGCGCAGAACGCCGGCGGCCTTGATCTCGTCAAGGTCAAGGGCGGTGGCCCGGGCTGCGGATACCATCAGGGTCATAGTCAGGGCGAAAAGGGCGGCGGACGCAAGGCGGCCGCGGGGGGTCTGGGTATTGGCGGTCATGGCATCCTCCAGGGAAGGCGCTGTGCAGATTGGGGGTTGAAATGCTTAAATGGCTAGGAAGTCCCACCATTCAGCCGACGATAGCACCCCAGGAAGACCCCCGCAAGGGCAGGGTCCGAGACGATCCTGACTCATCTTTCATGGCCACCGGAGCCTTATAGCGCATTCACGAAGACGAGTCGTCATTCCCTGTGGCACTGAGGCTCGCATGCAGGCTATAGCGATTACGACCGCGGGTTTTGGCTTCATACATGGCGGCATCGGCCAAGGCCAGGAGAGTTTTGCAATCCTTGGCATCTTCAGGATAGAAGGCAATACCGATGCTGGTGCCAATCTGGATAGCCTGGTGACCTTGACCCAGAATGAAGGGTTCACGGATAGCGGCAATGATCTTGTCGGCAATGCGGCTAGCAACATTTGGATATTTCAGGTTGTTAAGCACCACAACGAATTCATCGCCACCTAATCGGGCGAGAGTATCGACCTCGCGCACCAAGGGGATGATGCGGTTCACCACTTCCTGGAGCAAGCGATCACCAACCTCGTGGCCAAAGATGTCATTGACCTCCTTGAAGTGGTCCAAATCTAAGTACAGCAGGCCAACGTGGTCCCTACCCCGATTGCGATCGGTTTCCTTCATGGCCTGTTGCAGGCGCTCACGGAATAAAATGCGGTTGGGCACCGCGGTGAGCGGGTCGTAAAACGCCAGCCGTTCCAAGTCTTGCTCAACTTCCTTGAGATGACTGATATCCGAGAACATACCAATATAGTTGGTGACTAGACCATGAGCGTCGTAGATGGCACTCAGACTCAACCACCCCGGAAACACCTCGCCGTTCTTGCGGCGATTCCAGATTTCGCCCTGCCAGCCACCGGTCTCCAGCAGGGTGTGCCACATCTGGGTATAAAAGGTCTTATCATGACGCCCCGACTTCAGTCGACGTGGATTAATCCCAATGACTTCCTCAGGGCTGTATCCGGTGAGCTTGGAAAAGGCCGGGTTGACCATTTGGATGTTGGCGTGCGCATCGGTGACAGTAATACCTTGGGCAGCATGAGTGATGACACTGCTACCCAGTTTGAGGTGCTGTTCAACCACCTTGCGCTCGCTGATGTCGCGAATGATGCCGATCGCATGAGGCTCACCGCGATCATCATCAATGCCGGCAATGGAAATTTCGATGGGAATCTCTTGACCATCCTTGCGCCTTCCTAACAATTCGGTGGTGTTACCGATCAGGCGACCTTCGCCGGCTTCGATAAAATGCTGAAAGGCGCTGGCGAAGGCGCTGTGAAATCGCTCGGGAGCTATCAATTCGTGCAGATCCCGACCCAAGGCTTCGGATTCATTGTGGCCGAAGATGCGCTCGGCAGCCGGATTCCAAAATTTGACCAGGCCTAGGGCATCGATTTCGACAATCGCATCCTGCGCCGAAGCGGCCATGTTGCGCAGCCGCGCCTCGCTCTGGTGCAGTGCCATCAGAGCCTCCTGGCGGGAGATCCGCGCCCGTCCGACCAGCAACAAGGTGATGAGTACCGCCACCATCATCAACCCAGCCATACCGTACATGATCTGAGTGGAGTGGGATACCAGGTGGTCCAAGGTGGTTTGTCGCGATGTGATGTCGAAATAAATCTCAAAGGCACCCAGAAATTGGTCCTCATGCATCAAGGGCACATAGGATTCAACGACGTCTGCAGTAGCCTTGCGCCCCTCAGCCGTGAGACCTTCTTTGCGCACCAACTTGCTAATGGGGAAGCCCTTGGCCACTTGCTGGTGGAAATAATCATGCGTATTCCGCTGGCCGATATCCGCCGGACTGGTGGAGTAGAGAACCTCCCCATCGGGCGCGAACAACTTCAACTTTTCCAGGTGGAAGTCTTTCAGAACCTGTTGAACTTCCAGATCAAAGCCAGATGGGATGGAATCGCGTGAGAGCTTAACCCCGGGCTTGGTCATCACGGTGCCCAAGTGCATGGCCACGCGCTCCGCATCGTCAGCCGTGAAACTTAACAGCAGATGGGTGAAGCGGGGATTGCTATAGAGCTGGACATAGAGGGGAAATGCCGTAGTGGCGACCAAGGCCGCCAACAGCAGATTGCGCAGGAAGGGTGCGCGCATCACCGTGCCCAGTTCCCTCAGCAACTCTCTCAACGTTTGTTCCCGTTAGCTGGCTGACAGTTAGGTGCCAAAGTACTCCTTCGGCATCAATGATGGTATGCAGAATTTTAGCCACCCCTAGCGAAACGTAGGCAACGAAGAGGGTCTATTTCTTGGCGACTCCGTGACAAATGACAGGCCTGGTGGACGCGGACAATTACCCTTCCATGCATCCGGACAGCCGCGAAGACTTCAATCGCATCCTGCTGCGCCAAAACCTTGCATCCGCAATCAGTGACTCGCGGCCGGAAAGGGCGCCTCGTACTGGGTACTGGTAAAGACCTCGAAGCTCGCCCCCTGGCGCCATGCCTCCCCCGGGAGTCCGGCCTTGCGGGCCAGGTTAGTGAGTGTATGGTCCCGGTCCCAGCCCTGCTCGGTAGCAACCTCCGGGAGGAAGACTGCAGCGTGTCCATCCTTCGTGAGGGTGATCCCCTGCTCACCGACTCGGAATTCATCCCATGAGGCGATAGGCGTGAGGGGCGAGAGCACGCTCACTTCGACATCGAGCCCCTCAAGCTCCTTGGGTTCCACCGGATGGAACCGGTAGTCGTTTTTCGCAGCGTTCAAACCGTTCTCCAGCACCGCCTGGTAGAGCGGCTTGACCCCGCGGATATAGCCGATGCAGCCCCGTAAGACCCCGTGCCGCTTGAGGGTGACGAAGGCCCCGGCAGGTGACTTGAGCCGCTCGGGCAGGGCAGCAACCTCAGTGCGCAAGGCCTGATCGCGTGCGTCGGAGTCGCCGAGCACCGCTGCCTGGATACCGAGCACGGCGAGCCGATACAGACGTTGGAGGTCATCCCCACTCAAGGCCAACTCCCCCGCCGGGGAGGCCAGGGGGCCCGTAACCTCGGCGGTGCCCGGTTTGGCGGCTGGAGCCGGTTCGGGATCTGCGTCGGCATCCGAGAATGGCGCCGGCGCGGTGACCGCCAGCGCCGCATAGCTCACCGAGTTGTCCCAGTCCCCGGTGATGGCCCCGCTGGTGTGGTAGGCGACCTGCTCCACCCGGGCATCGGCGGGCAGCATCTCCAGAAGCAGTGCCAGTGGGCGTACCCCACACACCGTGATCCCGGTGCGCACCCGATAGTCCAGGAGTCCTGGGCCATCGCGGGCCTGGATACGCTCGATGGCACCCTCGTCCAGGGTGCGCAGGCGCTCGGGCAACTGGTCGTCCTGGGGGAAGGGCTGGTAGTCGAAGCGGGGGCCATAGTGGGTGAAGTCGCTGGAGACGACCACCAGGGTCTTTTCATCGGCGAGTGGCCGGAGCAGTCCCGCGACGGTCTGGTAATCCTGCGGTGCGAGCTGGCCGACCAGGACTGGAACCAATCGCCAGCCGGGCTGTAAGGCGCGCTGGATTAGGGGTAGCTCGATCTCGATAGCATGCTCCCGGGCCTGGGCCTGGGGCTCCTCCTTGAAGAGGGGTGAACGCCGCAGACGGCTCACGGCATCGAGGTCCAGTTCGACCTGACCAAGCGGCGTCTCGTAGGCATCGACCGCAGCCACGGAGAACCCCGCGAAGCCGCTGTGATGGCTGGGGGCCAGGAGCAGGACCCGGTCGTAGGTGCGCCCGCGCACCAGGACGAAGGCCGTGGCCGCGGTAGGGCCGCTGTAAACATAGCCCGCGTGGGGTACGATGAGCGCGCGGATGGTCCCGGTGATGGTTCCCGGCCGGGCCGCATCCAGCATTTCGTCCACTTGGGCGCGCAGCCGATCCGGGTCCTCAGGATACCAGGCCCCGGCCAAGGCGCTGGGTCGCACGGTCCCGGCGAGTGCCTGACCGACCGGGGTTAGACCCAGGATCCCGAGCAATGCCAAGAGCAGGAACGGGGTCCAGGGTGCCGGTCCTGGACGAGCGGGCGGAAGCGAGGGGTTGGTATCCAAGAAAGAACTGTCCATGGCCGACTCTAGCCCGCCAGGTCATGGTGGCGATAATAGTCCGCCTCGCGGATGGGTCGCTCCCTGGGGCCGGCCTGCGTCAGTAGGACCCCGGCTGTCGGGGCACCGATACGCCAGTGGGGAGCCAAGGACAGGGAACCCAGGGCACCCCAGGTGCCCAGGGTCAAGAACCTGAGCAGCCGGCGGCGCTGGGGGGACGGGTCCTGGTACGGTCTCTGGGACTTCATTGCCAAACCCCCGGGATGGATTGATTGCAGGTGGGGCAACGGCCGTCGGCCGTCAGTCGGTTCTCTACGACCATGAAGCCAACCCGTCGGATCAAGGTCGTGCCATCCCTGGGGCAGCGGGTGGAGTTTCCTGCGTGCCCCAGTACATTGTCAACATAGACGTATTCGAGCCCCGCGTCCTGGGCCTCCCGCTGGGCCCGCTCCAGCGACTCGGTCGGGGTCGGGGGGAGGTTACGCATCCGGTAGAGTGGCTGGAAGCGGCTGAAATGCAGGGGCGTCTGGGGTCCGAGCTCGTCGCGCACCCAGCGGGACATAGAGCGGATCATGGCGAGGTCGTCGTTCAGGGTCGGGATCACCAGGTTGGTGATCTCGATCCATACACCCTCCTCCCTCAGGATGACCAGTGCCTCCAGGACCGGTTTTAAGGTGGCCCCATTCACCTGGCGATAGAAGTCATCATCGAATGCCTTGAGGTCCACATGACAGGCGTCCAGTACCCGGCACAACCGTCTTAGCGGCTCGGGCTTGATATAGGCGGCGGTGACGCAGGTATTCACAAGTCCGGCGGCGTGGGCCAGTGCCCCGGTGTCGGAGACATACTCGTAGAAGACCACGGGGTCGGAGTAGGTAAAGGCGATGCCCAGACACCCCTCCTCCTTGGCTACCCGCACCAGCTCGGGCGGATTCAGCCTATAGACCTCCTCCATCTCCTCGCCACCCCGCTGGGAGAGCTGCCAGTTCTGGCAGTTGAGACAGTGCAGGTTGCAACCGGCGGTGCCTACCGAGAAGAGTGTCGCCCCGGGGTGGAAGTGATAGAAAGGCTTCTTTTCGATGGGATCGATATGCACCGCTGAAGGCCGGCCGTAGGTGGTGGCCATGAGCCTCCCGTCCAGGTTTACGCGTACCCGGCAGTCGCCAGAGGCACCCTCGGGGATGATGCAGCCCCGGGGGCAGAGTTCGCAGGTCACGGCGCTCACGGAGGGCCCCCGGGGCCGCGGGCCAGGTCCCGCTGGGCGGGGCTGTACCAATCCGCCTCATGCCTGCTCAAGGACCCATCGTCCAGCCGCCGTTGCAGTGCCTTGAGGTCAGGGGTACGCCAGCCGGAGCCTGCCCGGTGGGCCAGGCCGAGTCCCTCGTCCAGGCTAATCCCAATCAGGAGCAGGCTGAGTGCGACGAGCGCGAGGAAGCGCAGCTCGCGGCCACGCAGGTGTCGGAGGGTAAACGGGAAGGCGATCTGGTGCATGGGTTGAATCTGGGGCCGGGAACGAGGCTGTGAAAACCCTAGCGCATTGCCTGCAATAATGAAAATTAGACCTGATCTGGGGCATCTGAGTTCAGTGCTGGGATAGACCTTGGGCGTGGCCTGACCCGGGTATCGGTCCCGGCGAAGCAACGCCCGCAGCGGATGCAGTCCAGATCATAGTCGTGGCGCACCCCGAGGTCGCAATGATCGTACCGGCGCCGGGGACCGAGACGATTGGCCAGGGCCAGCTTGTTGCCCAGAGCCAGGAAGGCGCCCATGGGACAGAGATAGCGACACCAGAAGCGCACGTAGACAAGTGAGCCCAGCAGCACGGCTAGGACCAGGATCGCCATGGTCCCGCCCAGATGGGGCCCGAAGGCGTGCTGCATGGGGTCGAAGGCGGCCCAGCCGGGGTTCCCCGAGGCCCAAACGGCAATCAGCATGAGCCCGAGCAGCAAGTACTTGAGCCAACGCACCCGGATCTCCAGTCGTCGGTCAGGATAAGTCCGCAACCCCAGCCGCCGCCCGAGCCGGGAGGCGAGCCCCTGGAGTGCCCCGAATGGACAGAGATAGCCGCACCAGACAGGACCCAGGAGTACCCCGGACAGGACAATAAACCCGATCAGCAGCCAGCGCTGGGGATTCTCGGCCGGGCTCGCGGCATGACTGAGGCTCAGGTTCACCAGGTCGATCTCGGTGATGGGGGTATTGAGCCAGACCCCCAGCACTGCCACGCTGGCGGCCATGAGTGCGAGCCTGGACCGGTCCCCTCCCCAGAAATAGACCGGCACGAAGGCGACGAGTAGGGCTAGGGTGCCCCAAAATCCCAGGCTCAGGCGAACCCGGGGCGACTCGGGCAGGGGCGGGACGGCCTCACCGAATGTCTCCCGGGTCGCCCGGGCGGCGGCCAGGTCGATAATCTTCAGTGCCGCCTTGCTGCTCACCGTCGCCCCGGCCAGCGCATCCACCCGGCCCCCGGCGAGTGGCCCGGCCTTGAGGTCGGTCCCGGCGAGGCCCGCGAGCCAGGAGTCGATGCCGACGATGTAGGCCGGCGTCTCGTCCGATTCCAGATAACGTACCCCCTTCAGCACCCCGTCCCGGCCCACCGCCAGCAGGAGGTTCAGAGGGCCGGCGAAGCCCCCGATCTCGGGCGCCGCTCCCTGGCTTGCCAGTGCCACCGCCTGGGCATTCGCATCGCCGGGACCATAGCCCAGATAATGCGGGAAGGGAGAGGGCCGGGACTCGAAGCGCAGGGGATCGCCGACCTCCTGAAGCCGGCCCTCCTCGAAGCTCAACTGTGGTCCGGGGGCAGTGCCCGACTCCAGCAGGCGCCAACCATAGACCAACAGGACCCCAAAGGTCAGGGTCCAGCCAAGCCTGGGCCAGGGGAAGGACGGGATGCCCCGGGCCTTGGATCGGGCTAGGATGCCCGGGGCCAGGCGGGCGAAGAGCAGGGGTACGAGCCCGAGGGGAGCGAGCAAGGCCAGGACCCACCCGGTCCCCGAAATCCCCAGGAGCGGCACCATGAGCGCCCCGGTAACCAGCCCTCCCAGAGCCCCGCCCAGGTTGTCGGCTGCCACCGTGGAACCGCCGCTCGCCACCACTTGGGGCAGGTCGCGGTGGGCAATAGCAACGGCCAGTGGCAGGCCCAGCCCGGTGAGGATTCCCAGGGCCCCGGACAGGCCCAGGAAGCCCGGCTCCTGAAAGATCGAGGTCTCCCGGCCCAACAGGTCGAGCAGGACGGGCAGGGCCAGCATGGTTCCCGCGGTCAGGACCATGACCAGGGTCAGCCCCAGGACCGCCCGCCGGTCGCCAACCCGCGCCCCCAGACCGGCCCCCAGGGCCAGTCCGGTCATGAAGAACCCGTTCAGGAGCGCCACCCGCTCGAACATGAAGCCCACCCGGGCCTGGTAGGCAAAGAGGAGCGCGAGCTGGGCGGCCATGGCGACCAGCCCCAGCATGGCCATGGCGAAGACCGACCCCCGCCGTGCCAGTCCCTCCCGATTGAAACCGCTCATCCCCGCGCGCAGGAGCCAGAGCCCGACCAAGAGTAAGGGCGGGAGGAGGAAGGCCGAGGCGCCCATGAGGCGCAGCCGCTCCATCCAGTCCACCAGCCCCGAGGCGCTGAGCTTGCCCCAGAGGATCATGTTCAGGTAGTAGGTGACCGGGCGTTCGTCGCTATCGAGATCAGACTTGGACTCAGCGAGGCGGGCCCGGACATAGTCGATCTCGTCCTTAGGCAGCAGGTTCTGAAAGGCACCCCGGGGCAGGTCGTGGTCGGTCAGTGGCTGGGCCCGATAGCGGCGGTCCAACTCAGCCGGGTCCTCGCTGGGTCCGGGATCCGCGCTGGCACAGAAGACCTGACGCTCCCCCGGGGCGATGGCAATCTGGGGCAGGACCGATCCTAGGGTCCGGTAGACCGACCCGTTGTAGCTTGCCACCGCGTGTCCCAGATAGTGCGAGGTGCCGCTGACCTGGGTACAGAGGACCCCCCGCTCACCGAGATGCGGCGCGAGCTGCCCGTAGAAGTCGCGTGTGAAGTAGCGGTTGCCGAAGGCGCTGGTGGGTGCCGCAGTCAGAACCAGGACCAGGTCGTACCGGGTCTCGGGGGGGAGGCGGTTGAGGAAGTGCCGGCCGTCCTCGAAGTGCAGCACGAGCCGCGGGTCGGCGAGTGCTGCCTGAGTTTCCCGGGTCAGATAGGGACGTACCCGCTCGAACCCCTTGGCGTCGTCCTCCACCACCTCTATCAGCTCCACCGGCCAGCGTAGTAGTTCCGCCGGCAGTCCCCCGGCCAGCCCGCCGAAGACGAGGATGCGCCGGGCCCAGTTCGATTGGGCCTGGAAATAGGCCGCCTCCAGGCGTACCTCCTCGGGCTGCGGGAAGCTCTCACGCACCTGGCCGTCGGCGACCACCGTGATCTGCCCCGGGCCGGGTCCGGTCTGCCGGGCGAGTTGGGCCACCGCCACATGACCGTAACGGGTCTCCACCGAGTCCAACAGCTCCAACCCGGGTTGCAGGAGTGCGAAGCGCATCCGTTCCAGGCTCCGCTCCAGCCCTGGGGTGGCGGGTGAGACGGCCAGTGCCAGTCCGGCAGCGACCATCAGCACCGCGCCCCAGGCCCAGGCACGTGACTTGCCCGCCTGGATACAGACGGGTGACCGGGCCAGACCCCAGACGACCAGCCCCAGCGCCAGGGCGACCAGCCCCAGGGTCTGCAGGAGCCCCAGGTACTGGACCAGGACAAAGGTGAAGAGCACCCCACCGGCCAGGGCGCCGAGGGCATCGGCGGCATAGAGCCGGGAAACCAGCCCGACATCTGCACCCGGGGGGCGGTCCTCCGCTGCCCGCGCCAGGGCCTGGCAGGCGAGTGGAAAGGCGAGACCCAAGGCGAGGCCGCTGGGGGCCGTCACCAGGAAGTCCGCAAGAAACAGCTCACCCAGTGGCACCAGTTCGCTGGCAGAGACCTCCAGCACCGCGCGCACCGAGCGCAGGGCCAGCACCTCCAGACCCAGCAGCAGGGGCAACGCCAGCAGCAGCGTATTGAAGGCCGGCAATGGCGCCCTGACCCAGTTACGTTCCCGATACCAAGAGGTCAGAGCTGAGCCCAGCCCGAGCCAGAAGAGCCAGCTCCCGTAAAAGGCACCGAGGCTCGCCTCATTACCGTAGAAGACCACCAGCCCTTCACGGATCAGCACCGCCTGCACGACCTGGGAGTAAGCCCCCAGCACCACGAGGGCCAGGACGATGCGCTGGGCCAAGGTGAAATGGTTGCTAGGCGTTGCAGGCACGGGGGCAGCTCGCAGGGGGGCGGGGCCGGCGGTCTGGGGCGGAGATGGGACCTGCACCGGGCACGGGTTCGGGCTGTCCCCCCAGTGTGCCACGCGCTCAGGCCGGCAGGGTCTTCACGACGACGAACGTAATGTCGTCGTTCTGTTGGTCGGGCCCACGGTAGGCATCCAGCTCGGCCCGGAGGGAGGCGCTGATCTCCTCGGCACTACTGTCAGCATGCCGTCGCAACAGCTCCGTAACCCGTTCTTTGCCATAGAAGTCGCCGTCACTGTTAGTCGTCTCCCAGATACCGTCGGTACCCGCCAGAAAGATGGTCCCTGGGGCAACGTCAGCCAGGACGAATTCCGCATAGCAGGCCCCCGCCATGATCCCCAGCGGCACGCCGCCCCCAGCCACCTCGACAAAGTGTCCCGTCCGCCCCTCGTAGATGAACGGCATGTCATGGCCGGCCGAGGCCCAGCGCATCTCTCTGCGGTTGGGGTCGATGACCATCAGCAACATGGTCATGAAACGTCCGCTTTCGCTATCGTCGACGAGCAGGTCGTTCATGTGGTCCAACAGGCCGCTCAGAGACCCCTGATGGCGCGATCGACTGCGCAGTATGCCGCGGGCCGTGGCCATGACCATGGCCGCCGCAACACCGTGACCGGTCACATCGCCTAGAGCCACCGCAATGGCATGCTCGGGGAGTTCGAAAAGATCCAGGTAGTCGTAATAGTCCCCACCCGTTTCGTCGCAGTAAGTGCTGTGCCCAGCCACATCCAGGCCCGGAATCGCCGGGGTGGTTTGCGGCAATAGGTTGCGCTGGACATCCATGGCCAAGGCTAGGGATTGGCGGATCCGCAGGCGGTCCCGCAAATCGGCGGTCATGGCGTTGATGGCGACGGATAGTTGCGCCAGTTCCGGGGACTGATTCAAGGCCACCTGACTGTCCAGGTCGCCGGCTCCAACCCTGCGGGCATGATCCACCAGACTAAGGATGGGCGCGGTCATAGCCTTCGCTGCCAGGGTGCCCAGTCCGAGACCGAACAGGACGACTCCCACCGCGACGACCAGGGCAATACGGCGGCCGACCTCGATCTCCGACAGGAAGTCGGCCTGGGGTACCACCACGACGACAATCCAGTCGAGTCCGCTGGGATGATGCAGCGGCGCGACCCTGATCAGATGAGTCTGCCCGTCGATGTCCAGGGCGTGCCGGGTCTGGTCCTCCAGCGCGTCCAGAGCCCCTACCCCGTCCTTCAGGAAGGCCCCCACGGCGGCGACCCTGGGATCCTGGGAGTGCCAAGCCAGGACCGGCAGACCCTCGCGATCGATGATCGGAGTCCCGGTGGAACGTGCCACCAACCGCCCATCTGAGTACAGGATGAAGGCCAGCCCGGTCTTGCCGATATGGAGCCGGTTCAGCGTGGTGGAGATCTCCTCCAGACTCAATTCGGCGGCCAGGACGCCAAGGGTATGACCCGAAGAGTCCCGGAAGGGTTGGCTATAGGCGATGGCCAGGGTTTCCTGCGGCGCGCCCTCCTTCGCGATCCAGGCGTAAGGCTCACTCCAGGCCGGTTTGCCTGCCGAAAAGCCCGCCGTGTACCAGGGGCGCTGGCGCGGATCATAGGGGACGGCGGTATACGGCTGCTCGGCGATTTCACCACCGGGGGCAACGGCAAATTGCTCGAACAGACCCTGGCTATGGGCGTCCTTGATACCCAGGGTATCCCCCTGGTCGCCGACATAGCGGGATACCGTCACCGCGTCGCCCACCGTGCTTCCCCAGTCGATGGCCGTGATACCGGCTGCAGCATTACCTTCCTCCACCCATATCCTGGCCCAATCTCGCGGACGGGTGGGATCGAGCCAGCCTTCCCGGAGCAGGGTCGCGTTGAGCCGGTTGATACGTCCAGGCTCGCTCAACAGGGCGTCAGTCTGGTCGAGGATCTCCTGATGGATCTGCGCCAGTTCATCGTAGGCCAGACGCTCCGTCGCCGCGCCACTCTGGGTCAGGAAGATGACAATGATGACCGAGGCCGTCAGCAGGAGCGGCAAGGCCAACAGCAGGGGAACTGTGACCCGCAAGGGTAGCTTCTGTAGGTAACCGGAGATCATCGCGGGCTCCAGGTAGCCGGTCCGTCCCAGGCGCAGGATCCGGAGGAGGCAGCCCCCCAGACGGGGCCTTCGAGTGGCTGCCAATTGTAGGCGAAGGGCATTTAACACACCAATCAGTTGACCCTGGCTTGCGGAGCTCATCATGATTGCGTACCGGTCGCGCGTGGGGGCGTCTACGCCAGCTTTCACGGTATCCAAAGCGAGACGACGCCGGTCCACCCGGCCGCCCCGGCCCGCTGACCATCGGACCCCTGGGACATAACACCCGGCCATTCCGCTCCAACCTAGAAGACCGCACCATGTCGCACAGGCTGATCGTCCTTCCCGATGACACCGTCGAGCCCATCCTCAGTGCCATTACCGGCGCCCAAAAGGCCCTCGACATCCGCATGTTTCTGTTCACCGACACCACCCTGATGGAGGCGGTGATCGCGGCGCACCAGCGCGGTGTCAAGGTGCGGGTCATGCTCAATCTGGCACGTCGCAGCGGCGAATCTGAGAACGAAGAGGCCCGTGAGCTGTTCACCCGTGCCGGCATCGAGGTGCGGGACAGCAACCCCGCCTTCGAGCTGACGCATCAAAAGTCGATGGTGGTCGATAACAACACCGGCTTCATCGAGTCGCTGAACTGGGAGCCGAAGGACCTGACGGTCACCCGCGACTATGCGGTGGTGATGACGCGTGGCCACGAGATCGCAGAGATGATGGACTGCTTTGATGCCGACTGGGACCATCAGGAGTTCATGCCGCCGGATGTATCCCCGCTGATCTGGTGCCCGAACAACGGCCGCCGGCGGGTCGCCGAGTTTATCGATGCGACCAAGCATAGCCTGTGGTTGCAAAACGAGCGCTACCAGGACCAGGTGATTATCGAGCGTCTGGTGCGGGCGATAACACGAGGGGTGAAGGTGCACATCCTGGCCAAGCCTCCCCATTCACTCAAGCCCAACAAGCTGATCGAGGGGGTCGGGGGCCTGCGGATCCTGCAGGACGTGGGCGCCAAGGTTCACACCCTCAAGCACCTCAAACTTCACGCCAAGATGTTGCTCGCGGACGGCAAGCGTGCCATCGTCGGCTCGATCAACCTCGCGCCCGGCAGCTTCGACTCGCGGCGCGAGTTGGCGATCGAAACCGCGAGCCCGGAGGCCGTGGCGCGGCTCGCGAAGACCGCGGCGCACGACTGGTCGCTGTCGCACCTACTGGACCTCAGCGACGCCGCCCTGCTGGCTGACCTGAAGAGGCGCGAAGGGTTGAACCCGGACCAGTTGGTGTTATATGAAGATTGCGAGCAGTGGGGCTACCACCACAACGGGCACCAGGGGAGGCATCACCACAACAAGGGGTAAACCGGTCGTCGGCGGGAATTGTTCCTCAATTTGCAGTCGTTGGCGAGCCCTCTACTCCTGCGGTTGACCCGCATGGTTTCGGACCAGCCGCCCTACCCCTTAGCCACTGGTGTTCCGACCTTACCAACGTGATTTTCGCCACCATGGCCATTCCGGTCACATCAACTCCACCTTCACCCACCCTAACCAAAAGAGGAAAAATGCTATGTATATCAAGCAACTCGTGTCCCGCAACGCGTCTTTTGCCCCTCGGCTCCCGGGTGTTTGTTCGGTTCTGACCCTGACCGCCTGCCTGATGGTCGGCGGCGCTCAGGCTGCCGATCAGGGTCCACGTGCCCATGCCCAGGGCAAGTACGACACCGTCACCGCCACCTATGTGGTGGTTGAGGGCGATGACCTGTTCGCCATCAGCGAGCGCTTGCAGGTCCCGGTCGCTGACCTGAAGACACACAACCAGCTGGCGTCGGACAAGGTCGAGGCCGGCCAGAAACTGGCGGTTGGAACCGCTGGCGGTAGCGCTGGCAAGACCGCAGCCCACCCGTCTGCGGCTCATCCGTCTGCTGCCCACCAGACGGTGGCCAAGAAGCCGCTGGCCAAGATGACCTGCGAGGACTTCGTCAGTCTGGATGAGACCTTTCAGCCGAAGGCGGTCTACTGGGCCGTCGCCTACAGCAAGAGCGGCCAGCCCGAGGCGGAGGAGGTGGACGTGGTCGGCGTCGAACGGGCCGTTCCCATTGTCGTACAGGAATGCCAGAAAACGCCCAAGGAATCCTTCTGGCAAAAGGCCAAGGCGGAGTTCAAAAAGCTGGAGGAGAAGTTCTAGATCAACCGCATCCCTTCACTCTCTCCCCTACGGGGAGAGGGTTTGGGAGAGTGATAGGGTCACAGAGTGCCAATAACCTCCCATAAATGCTCGAGAAACACAGGCAATCATCATGTCAAGTATCAGCCATTCCACCCAGGTAGTCATCCCGGACACCATTTTCGGAGCCTTGAAAAAGAACTGGGGCTGGCTTCTGGCCCTGGGAATTGTCTCCATCATCCTCGGCACGCTCGGGTTTTATATGACCTTCGCGTTCACCCTGACCAGCGTGCTGTTCTTTGGCGTCCTGCTCCTGGTGGGGGGCCTATCCCAGCTGGTCCATACCCTCACCTGCAAGGGCTGGAAGTCCGTACTTTGGCATGTTCTGATCGCCTTGCTATATATCGCTGCCGGTATCGACATCATCATCGACCCGGTTAGGGCCTCCGCCGTGCTGACCCTGGTACTGGCCGGTATCCTGATCGCCGTGGGCCTGTTGCGCATCATCATGGCCTTGCAACTCCGGGTAGCGGTGGCTGGGTGGTATTGGTCGCTACTCTCAGGCCTGGTCTCCATCCTGCTGGGCGGTATGATCATCGCCCAATGGCCGGAGTCCGGGCTGTGGGTCATAGGCCTATTCGTAGCCATCGAACTGCTCTTCAGCGGTTGGTCGACGATCTTTGTCGCCCTGGCGGCACGCCAGGCGGCCCTTCAAGAGACGGTCAGGGCGTAGG
>WBZT01000975.1_pt1 | contig 21996 bp, 14 predicted proteins | sample 5204241 | NCBI WGS metagenome assembly WBZT01 (sample SAMN12344358, study PRJNA552823) | activated sludge metagenome | biome: Activated sludge suspended growth; feature: Nitrification reactor; material: Wastewater; isolation source: activated sludge from nitrification reactor of wastewater...
TAGGATTTCTCGGCAACAATTCCGCCACCAATCTCGTAAACCTGACCAATCAGAGTATTGCCCGTAATATCCAAGAGAAAGTGGTAGGACTTGTTTGGGTTTAAATTGACCTGCTGCGAGCCAACGTCGCTAATGTTAACACCATTGAATTTATAAAGGACCATTTCACCTTGCCCTGATGCGGCAAACGGCTCATAAGCATAGCCATACCCCTTCAAATTATTGAGGCCACCCGTCGTCTGCCATCGGGCGCCAATGCCAAACACACCGCCAAGGCCATCGGCGGGCTCTGCCCAGTCCAGAAAGTCAGCTTCAACCCGAACATCCGAGTTCGTGCTACCCAACAAGCTACCGATATAACCATAGGTTTGTATCCCCGGCACGGGACTATTGTTGGGCGCCTGCAACCGGTAAGCTCCCCCTGCCACGCTCCACGTCTGCCCGGAAGAGCCCGCAAGTCCCGAGTGGTGAGTCCAAGTCGGATTGGCCGTGTCGTTCCCGTCGAGAAACAGATCAATTGCATCTACCTGAGCAGACGCGGGGAGCGCGAGCGCGAGCGCACACAGAGAGAGCATTCCCACTTGTTTAATTGGCCTATTCATATTGGTGAATCCAGTTGAAATGTTTTTTCCGCTTCTGAAGCTTGAAACGATAGTAACTTGCTCTCCCATAGTGTCAATAAATATTATTCTGTCGTATAACTTTCCTCGAATCCGTAGATGGCCACAGCGAATGCGAGCATGACTTAATCTGGGACGCATTCAAAGGGATGAAATTGGCAGAATCTGGGGTGCAATGCCTGTGGAGCGAGGTCAACTTGTACCTTTCGCGGAATCAATCGTGCTCCCGCCCGCGCCATTCGCCCGTCGTGCCGACAACGCTCCCGTCTCTGCCTCGGTGGACTCGCTCCGGCAGCCTCTTGGGGCGCTCATGCTTTCCAAGCCCGGGACAACCTCATACCCGATTTGCCCTCCGTACCTGTATTACGCTCCACCGACGAATTCATAACTGATCGGGCGCGTCCTCAATCACCGACCAGACGTACGGGACATTTATCCCGTCCTCGTCGGCAAACCGCCGCTACTGCTGGTCTTGGAACTGATACATCCCGCGCCTTCCACCCCAACCCGCAGGCTGTCGTTGCGCCCGGGATAAACGGATAGCACCGCCCGTCCCAACCAAGCATCGGGCGAGGTGACGGTTTTAACGACCCCGCCGCGGACAGCTGCCTGTCCGGCGCCACTCGTGCCGACCCACAAGTTGCCTTTGCGATTTTCGCAGAGCGCCGTGCCCCAATCGGAAGCAAACCCACTGGTGCGATTGAAAATCAGCGCGGGCTCCTTGTCGCGTATCAACATAAACCCATGGTCGGAACTGCTGGCCACCAGCGCGCCCGGATCGGGATTCGACTGCCTTAAGGAGTGGCTTACAAGACCAGGGCACTCCGCTCAATGCTTCTCTCCAGGCCTGCCCTTTCCATTTGCACAGCTGTTCGCCCACGATCACCCACAAATTGTCCTTGAGGCTCGCCTCGATGCCGGTCACGTATTGGTTGAGCCAAGCTTCGGTGAAAGGCAGCGCGGTCAGTTGTTCGCCGAGCAACTCCGACGCCTCAAGCGGAGCGCGATCGTCGTTCGCGCCCGCTTGCATCGCGGCGACGCGGGAGAAATCCAGGGGAACGAACACCTGCTCGGCAAAGGCATCAAGCAATACCTTTTGCGAGTCGAAGCGGTGCGGTCGCCGGTCCCACGGACGCTGGCGCGCGACGATGGGATGCAATTGATGATCGTAACGCCGTCGCCGCTCGGGATCGCTCAGCACGCCGTAAGCCTCTTGGAGTTCAAGGAACGGGCCGCTCTCCAAGCCAGACGTGTCGGGATGCACTTCCATGGCCCGGCGACGGAACGCGGCTTTGACTTCATCCAGACTCGCGTCGGCTGCAATCCCCAGAATGATGCAGTCATTCCTCGGCATGGCGCAGTGGAAAACGTTCAGAAATCATGCAACGGGCTGGACGGAATGCGCAGGCCGTCAAACCGGTCTATGAATGCCGCAAAACCTGCAGGTTTCGGTTGGCGACCATTGCCGGACGTTTGGGTCAGCGTGTGACCGAAATCACGCCGATTATTCTGCGCCGTGGTTAATTCTGTGTTCTGCGATTCCGCTCCGGTGACTGACGCCCGCGAGCGGCCGAAATCTTTATCGAGAATTGCACTCATGGCTTCACTTTAGTTTCTCAAGGTTGTGGTTCTTTGTTTTTGACGACGAGGTGCTGCCGTCAGGCGGATGCTTTCAACACTCTCGCGCACGCTCGGATCGACGGCGTATTCCGCGAGTCGAAGCGGCGCAGGGACGAGCCGTGGGAGCGAACTCCTGCTTGACGGCAGCCGGGTTGGGTTTTGTAAAACCCTAGCCCGTCGCTTTCCTGTCCGCAGGCTTGGATGACTCCGCTTTGGGAGTAGTCTGGCCTTCCGCGGTGCAGGCGCAGGCCTCATCGCCTTTGAAGAATTTAACGAATGCGTTCCAACTCTTCTGCCAGAAGACTGGAACGCTCGGCATGTGAGCATTGGGCGTCATAGCTTTCCAAGTATTTGGTTGTTTGGTGCGAAACCGGCGGGAGACTTTTGGGCCTTCTGCGCCAGCCGCACAAGTGTTCAAAAGCAGGAATTCCAGCCACCCGGCCGGCTCCTGTCAAAGTTGACCGTTGAGACCAAAAAATGTTCAACGGGTTGTGTTTGCAAAGAACCGGATTGGCCCGGTGTTCCAGCGAACACCGAAGCCGCCTTACGACTTGGGAATCGTGATGAGCAGTTCATGGTGCTTGCATTCGACGTTCATCTGATCGCCTTTCAGATTCCCGGGCAACTCCACCACTTGCGTGTATTGTCCCCACTCGGATTGCGTGCGAGTTGTGTTCTTATTTTTCGGATCGGCTCTCTGGCCGTGCGAGAAGGCAACCTCGATCCGGTTTCCCGTCAGCTTCACATTGGCGTTGGCTGTCTTCGTGTCCGGAAGAACGGCCCGGACCTCGATGCGATCTTTCAACTCGCGCACGTCCAGAGAGGACGAATACCGCAACACGCGATTGTTTTCCAACAGCCGCTTGATGTAGCCCCTGGCAGTCTTCAGGCTCATCATCTTCTCCCTGTAGTTCCCTTCGATGGTTTTGAAGTCCTGCTCCAGCGCTTCCATCTCCCGCTCCACCCGCGCCACTTCCTCTGCCGCGGAGGTTCACGTTTATTCGGAAGCCCGTTTTCGATGTCGTCGTTCCCATTCTCAGCCCACTACTCGATGTGCGCCGCCTCCACAATCGCCCCACCATCTGGGTCAGGCTGCACAGCCATCCATGGCTGGCATCAAGCCACGGGCCCACGCGCGTGGTTGGACATGGTAATCTTGATGGCGGCGCCAGGATTCCGACGCAGAAGCTCATCGCTTTTGAGTAAGCCTCGATCCAAAAAGTAGTATCCGCAATCTCCCTCCGCGGGCGTGGAAATCATAGCGCACATCGCAGGATTGTTGCCCACATGACCTCGGCCGATATCGTGAGCTGCCCGAAAACGGTCCTTGCGTCCAGGTTTGTCCGCTTTGATCGCGAAGGCAAGCATGTCGCAGTCGCTCTCCTTAATGTTCACAAACTCGAAGTTCGCCCAAACCTCATGGCCTCTCTCGGCTTGAAAGGGCGCCGGATCAAAATCGGGTGAGCATCGATCCTCCGCTTCATACGGCAACAATGGAACCAAGGCCGTGCCGCCGACTTCGTGGTTGGTGAACCGCACCAAGGGGAGCTGCGGGTTGAGTCGGCTGATGGTGCGGGCGGCCACCTTGACACCGGAAACAAGCACTTCCGCCTTTGTGCGGTTGTGCGACCACAAGACGCTGTCCGGACCGGCCAACGCGACTTGACTGGCGCTGAGTGTGGTGAGGCCGGCAATTCCCAAAGCTCTAAAATGGCTAAGCATAGTAATCCTTTCGTTGTGGTTATTGCGCAATAAATCGGATCAAGATCGTCCCGACTCGGCTTCATCACGCAAGCTGCACCGTGCGGCGAGCTCTGCCAAGCACCGGAAGTGCCATCCCCCCGTTCATCAGTTCTGTGGGCATTTCCCAGGAAATCCACACGCACGCGACGACCAAGTCGCGTCACGATGGCCCACCGGATTGTTACCCTGGCACGGTCGCACGTCCCAAGCTGCATGAACTCCATCATCACCCGTCGCGGCTGGTTGCCACAAACGACTAAGCCCTTCGCCACCGGCACATCATTCGCTCTCTCTACCAACTTGGACGGCGTCCCCGCTTCTCCCGCCGTTGATCGTCTTCCCGGAAGGCAATGTTGCCGGGCGCACCTTAACCTCTGCCATTGGCGGCACACACTCGGCCCTGATGAATGCAATCACCTGCCGGCTGGTGGCGGTTTGCTTCTGGCATTTACGCTTGCCAGCGCGGATGCAGGTGCGTGTCTGGTTCGTCCAAGAGAAACAGCGTTTCGTCTTCACGGGTGAATCGGAGAAGACCGAGCACCATGAGGCATTGTCTCTCGCCATCGCTCAAATCGCCGAACTTGACGTGGTCTTTGAAACCCTTTCGCTGAACGCGGTTGGCCACAGATGACGAGGAGATGCGCTTTTGAGCGGGTGAATTCACGAGGACGGACTCGGGCGGCAGCGTCTGGAAAGCGGCCCATTTGTTTTGGGGTAGCCGCGCCCAGGTGGCCACCGTCCGAATCCCGTCTGCCCCTGTATCGGCAAAAGTTGGGACAAGTTGAGCGCGAAGACAGTGCGGAGGAGTGGAGGTGGACATCGGAGCAAGATCATAATCCATTTGAGGGGGATTACGAGCACTGCCACTCAGCAACAAGCGAAACGAGAAATGGCCGTAGAGCGAGCTGCAGTACGCCAGGGATCTCGTTGCGCATTAGTCTGTCAACTTGCCCGAGATACGCAGGAGGATGGTGTCCATGAAACTCAATCTGGATTACTCGGTGACCTTCCATTCCGGCAACGGAGGCTTTGCGCTGGCCGCAGAAGAACCTGAGGCTGGTAAAACAAGATGGAGAGGCGAGATCGCGACTGCGATCAAACTGAACCCGCTATGACGTCCGTTCATGGGGGGTACGACATTTTGAGTTGTACAATAATCTGGCCCTGGCGAAATTCCTGATGGCTTCGGTGCGCCGGAGGCCGGACCGGATCCGTACGATGGCGGAGGCGGGTCTACTTAATTGCTCCAAGGACAGCAGCTTTTTCAGAGAGAAAAGCAGAAACTCCTGATTTCACCTGCACCAGAGGGTGTTAAGTTCGTCGGGTATGTCAAACAGTGGAATGAATTCACGGACGCCGCGTTGGCCTTTCGTGTCGCTTCTGGTTTTGATTTGCCTGACATCATTTGTCAATGGCGCGGATCATCAGGGAGGCCAAGAGCTACGCGATGCCTGGCAGGGAGTTGGCGATATATTGCGTCGCATCGTCCCGCCCAAATTTGCCGGCAAAGATTACGGACTGCTGGAGTTTGGAGCGGTGGGTGATGGACGGTTCGATTGCACGAAGGCCTTTCGGGAAGCGATCGCAGCCTGCGCGGCCGCGGGAGGCGGAAAGGTGAGAGTGCCAGCTGGAAAATTCTTCAGCGGCCCGATTCATCTTCGGAGCGGCGTGAATCTGCACCTCGCGGAAGGCGCAGAAATTATCTTCAGCGACCGGTTTGAGGATTACCTTCCCGTCGTGCTTGTGCGGGTTGGCGGCATAGAACTTCACAACTACTCCCCGCTCATCTACGCCCACGACTGTGCGAACATCGCCATCACGGGCAAGGGCCAGCTTAACGGCAAGGCCAAGCGCTGGTGGGAATGGAAGAGTCGTGAAACGAAACTTGGCTTCGAGATGGGGGCGAAAGGCGTGCCGGTCGAGCAGCGCATTTTTGGCAGGCCAGAGTTTTGTATCCGCCCAAGCTTTCTGAGTTTGGTGAGTTGCACGAACATTTTGCTCGAGGACTTTACCATCGGCAGCGGGCCGAACTGGACTATTCACCCGATCTATTGCCAGAACACAACCATCCGCGGCGTCCAGGTTAGAACAGATGGCCCGAACAACGATGGCATTGATCCGGATTCGTGTCGCGACATGCTGATTGAGGACTGTGTTTTTGATACCGGCGACGACTGCGTGGTGCTCAAGTCCGGCTACAATGAGGATGGCTGGCGCGTGGGGCGACCGACGGAGAATATCATCATGCGGAACTGCACGAGCAAGCGTGGCCACGGCGGACTGGTAATCGGCAGTGAAATGTCCGGTGGCGTCAGGAATGTGTTCTTGGAGAATTGCGAGTTCGAGGGGACGGATCGCGCCATCCGCATCAAATCACGCGCCGACCGCGGAGGAGTGGTGGAGCGAATTTACGCGCGGAATCTCAAGGTGAAAAACATGCAGCGCGAAGTGGCGATCTTGAACATGGACTACGGCGCGGATCGGAATCAAACCATCAATCTCAAACCACCGGTGTTTCGCGATATGCAGTTTGAGAACATCACCGGCGATGGCGCGCCGATGGCGATTCTCATCCAAGGCATGGCGGATTCGCCCATCGAAAACGTCCGGTTCAAAGATATGACGATCAAATCCACCAAAGGTATCGTGGCGAACCATGCGAAGGGGCTGGTGTTCGAAAACGTGCAGGTCACGCCCGCCGCCGGGCCGGTGTTCAAGTTGATGGAAGCGGCGGACATCTTGATCAAGAAATCCACCGCGCCGATGGGGGCGGAATTGTTTCTTCAACTCGGTGGCCGAACCTCCCGCAACGTCACGCTGGAGTCATGCGATTTGAGCGCCACGAAACAGATATACTTTTTGGGTGACAGCCTCCCGCCGGATGCCGTCCAGGTGAAATGAGCGTGCCTCAAACATTCAAGGGCGGCGCAAAGCTGGTAGTGGCAGCTCTCGCTCTGCGAAAACTCCGCCAGCGCAATACCGGGCAGAACGGATCGCAGGAGTTTAGCGGCAGGTGCGAAGTATTGCACCGCTGCACGCGGTGCTGGTTTTCGCAGCGCGAAAACCGCCACCCTTCTCAGTGGCGGCGGAAGTGGAGGTCCACGTGAAATCTGGCGGCAGTTATCGTTGGGTGATTTGCGGACTGCTCTTTTTCTCGGTGGCCATCAATTACATTGACCGGCTGGTCATTGGGATTCTCAAAGAACCGCTGAGTCAGACGCTGGGGTGGAACGAAGTGGATTACGGCAACATTGCCGCTGCTTTTTCGTTCGCCTACGCCTTTGGCTATCTCATCGGTGGCCGCTCGATGGATCGCTTTGGCGTGAAGCGCGGGCTGCCGCTTTTTGTGCTGGCGTGGAGCATCGCGGCAACGGCGCATGGCTTGGTGGCACTCATCGGCTTGGAGGAAAAATTCAGTCTGCGCTATCCGTGGTTTTCTTGGTCGGAGAGAGGTTTCGTCTGGATGACACTCACCATGCCAATGACGGCCGCGGGATTCATGTTTGCGCGTATCGCATTAGGGCTGACGGAAGGGGCAAACTTCCCCGGCGCGATCAAGGCCACAGCGGAATGGTTCCCGGTGAAGGAACGCGCGATGGCCACCGGCTTGTTCAATGCCGGTTCAAATGTCGGAGCCGTGTTGTGTCCCATCGCCGTGCCGTGGATGTTCAAGCAATGCGGCTGGCCGGCGACGTTTTACATCACCGGCGCGTTGGGCTTCGTCTGGGTGGCGGTGTGGTGGTGGATTTATGAGGCGCCAGAAAAGCAAAAGAAGCTTTCGCAGATGGAACTTAATTACATCAAGGAAGGCCAGCCGGTCACCGAAGAACGTCCGCCGGCCGTGCCGTGGTTGAATCTGCTGCAGTACCGCGCGGTGTGGGCGTACATATTTGCGAGTATGTTGGCCGGACCGGCCTGGGGCTTTTATCAGTTCTTTCTCCCTGACTTTCTGAAGAAGAGTTTCAAACTCACTTTGCAGGAGATGGGTTGGTGGACGGGCGCGTTCTATGCCATCGCCGCCATCGGCGGGGTGATGGGCGGATGGCTCGCAGGACGATTGTTGACCAAGGGCTGGAGTTTGAACAATGCCCGGAAAATTTCACTGCTCGTCTGCGCGCTCGCGGTGGTGCCGGTGTTCCTCGCACCTTATGCTGCCAGTGTGTGGCTCGCGGTGTTGATCGTCGGACTGGCCGGCTCGGCGCACCAAGGCTGGTCGGCGAATCTGTTTAGTGTCGTGTCCGACACGATGCCGAAGGAAGCCATCAGCTCTGTGGTTGGGCTTGGTGGTTTCCTGTGCTTCTTCACGGGCGGCTTTGTGAACAAAATCACCGGTAACATTTTGCAAGCGACTGGCAGCTATGTCTCAGTGTTCCTTTATTTTTCCGGGATGTACCTCATTTCGTTGATCGGGATTCAGTTGCTCGTGCCTAAAATCGGAAAGGAAGAACGCCGGTGAATTTCGCGGCCAACAAAATTGCAGCCGCGGCGGTGAGCCACGCATATCCGTGGCTGCCTGACCAAGGCGATGGCACGTACTGTAATCCAATTCTGTACGCGGACTACTCCGACCCGGACGTCATCCGGCACGGCGATGATTTCTGGATGACGGCGTCGTCATTCAATTGCACCCCTGGACTGCCCATCCTGCATTCCGCTGATCTCGTCAACTGGACGCTGGTGAATCACGCTTTGAAAAACGTGCCCGGCAGACGGTACGCCGAGGTGCAGCCAGGCTGTGGCGTTTGGGCGCCAGCAATCCGTTTTCACGCCGGCAAATTCTGGATTTTTTTCCCCACGCCGGATGAGGGGATTTACGTGACGACCGCCCCGGACCCGCGCGGTTTGTGGAGCGAACCACACCTCATGCAGGCGGGTAAGGGGCTCATTGATCCCTGCCCCTTCTGGGACGACGACGGAAGGGCTTACCTCGTCCATGCGTATGCCGGTTCACGAGCTGGCATTAAGCATCGCCTGCGCGTCTGCCCCATGGCAACCGACGGGTCGCGGTTGTTGAACGAGGGCCGCATCGTGTTTCATGAGCCGGCGCGCCAGCACACCATCGAAGGCCCCAAATTACTCAAGCGTGACGGTTGGTACTACATTCTCGCTCCGGCCGGCGGGGTAACGGAGGGATGGCAGACAGTACTGCGTTCGCGCAACATTTTTGGCCCGTACGAGGACAAAGTGGTTTTGCACCAAGGAAATACCGCCGTGAACGGTCCGCATCAAGGCGCGTTGGTGGATACACCCGCAGGCGAGTGGTGGTTTGTGCATTTTCAGGATGCGGGCGTGTATGGGCGCGTCGTGCATCTGCAACCCGTCGAATGGCGGGACGGTTGGCCGTTGATGGGCGACATCAATGGCGGTATGGCTCCCGGACAACCTGTGTTACGCCATCGCAAGCCGAACCTCGCGACGGCACGGATGGCAGCCCCAGCGACGAGCGACGAATTCAGTTCCTCCCGACTTGGGCTGCAATGGCAGTGGCATGCCAATCACCAGGGTGACTGGCATTCCCTCTCGGCCCGCCCGGGTTGGCTGCGACTGTTTGCTTTCCCACAGCCGGCTTTGGACCGCACACCGCACCTGCTTCTGCAAAAATTCCCGGCACGGCAGTTCACGGTGGAAACCTGTGTGGATCTTGCGGGCGGCAAAGTTGGCGCCGAAGCCGGCCTCACGATTGTGGGGCGGGTGTGTGCTGCGATTGCGTTGCGACGGACGGAATTCGGCGCTGAAGTGATTTATCGAAAGGCGGGCGAGCAGATTCTGATGGAATGTCGTGCAGCGGTGCGCTCGCTCCGCGTGTCGGTGAGCGCAGGCGGTTTGTGCGAATTTGCTTATGCAGACGCGACCGGAAAATGGACAGGCGTGCCACCGAGCTTTCAGGCTGAAGCAGGCGTCTGGATTGGGGCTAAAGTAGGATTGTTCGCCTTGGGTCATGGGCATGCCGACTTCGACTATTTCCGTTTTGGCGCGCTGTCTTGATTCGGCTGGGACAACCACCTAACTTGCAGCAACCATGAAGCGCAAACATCCCCGTGTGCTGCTCGCATTTGGCTGGTATGACCAGCGTTTGCACAAAGGGATCGAACGGTTTGCCCAGGAACACGGCTGGCATCTCTGCTCGGACGTGGCGCGGGAAAAGGTGATTCCGTGGGGGTGGGAGGGCAATGGGATCCTCGCCTGGCTCGGCGCGGGCGACGACCTGGCCGATTTCGTTGTTCGGGTGCGCAAGCCGACCGTGGACTTCAGTTTCCGCCGGCCGCACTTGCGCTTTCCCCGCGTCCTGGTGGATCACGAGCAATGCGCCCGTCTGGCGGCGGAGCATTTTCTTGGTCGTGGACTGAAGAACTTTGCGTTTTACAGCGACCGGGACAACTGGGCTTACGAAGAAAACGGCCGCGCGTTTGTGCGCGCCGTCAGCGAGGCCGGGCATCCATGCAACTGGCTGCGTTGGCATCGCTCGCCGGGTTTCAGCAACGACCACTTCCAATGGCGTCAGAAACGCGCGTGGCTGGCGGACGAATTGCGGCGCGCGCCCAAACCCCTCGCATTGTACACCGCCACCGATGACCACGCGCTGGAGGTGATGGAGCTTTGCGAAGACCTGGGCCTTTCCCTGCCCGAGCAAATCAGTCTCATCGGCATGAACGATTCACTGTTGGCCCCGGAGGCCATGGCCACGCCGGTTTCCAGCGTGGATCCCAACATGGAGCAAGTTGGCTATCGCGGCGCGGAATTGTTGGCCCGGCTGATGAGCGGCAAACCCGCCTCGGTGGAGCCGGTTCGCATTCCACCACTGCGACTCGTGCCGCGCAAGAGCAGCGATTTGCTGGCGGTGGCGCACCCGGGGATCGCGCGCAGTTTGCGCTTCATGTGGGAGCATTGTCCGGAACCGATCGGGGTGACCGACCTCGCGCGCGTGGCCGCCATGTCGGTGCGCAATTTCCATCTGGCGTTTGTTCAACACGTCGGGCGACCGCCGGGCCACGAACTCTCGCGGGTCCGCATCGAACGCGCCAAGCAATTGCTGGAGGATTCATCGGAGAAGATTGACGCCATCGCCGAACGTTGCGGCTACGAAAACCCAAACAGCTTTTGGGTGGCTTTCAAGCGTACGACCGGCATGTCTCCCAAGCAGTACCTTCAGCACGTGGGTCGGAGTTGAATTCTCATCGGACGCGTTTCCGCGTTTGCGTCGCTGAAATTTCAAGTTCCTTTGCCGAAACTGGAGACGCTTTGATCCGGGCCTTAAGTTAGAGTCCTTCCCGGTGAAGAACGGAGTCCAACCAGCCCACCGCGATCTTGGCCGCGCGCAGGCCCCTTTGCCGACGCGGGCGTGCTGGGTTTATGGCTGGACCCATTTTGCCAAGACCGGACAAACGCCCGCTCGATTGAATGCGGTCAGCGGCGAAGTGCAGATTCGCGAAGCTGACGGCTGGGTGGGTTGCCATGCCGGCGCCGAGGAATTCTTCACGCCCCGTTCCGCGGTCCGGCGCCGCCCCAAAGTAAGCCGCACCCGCAAAGCTTGAGCCTCGCGTCGCCTGTTACGCGCCGTCGTTCACCGCCGCCGAAAAATCAAGTGCGTTGGCGGAAATTCGGTAGTCCCCGCCCGCACCCCGCCTGTTAAGCTCTTGGGAAATTCTAGCGAAATGAACCTCCAGCCCCATCGGTCTTGCACTTGCGCGAGCGTCTCGCGGATCACCCGCCGGCTGAATGGCTTTACCCTCATTGAGCTGCTCGTGGTGATTGCGATCATCGCCATTCTCGCGGCGATGTTGCTGCCTGCGCTTTCCAAAGCGAAGGCCCGCGCGCAGGGCGTGTACTGCATCAACAACATGAAGCAGCTTGGCCTCAGTTGGATGATGTACGCCGATGATTTCAATGGATTTTTGGCGTTAAACCCGAGCAGTGATGGTGGCAACAACAACACTGTGGGCGAGGATAACAGCGCGCCGGCCTGGGTCGCGGGGCGACTGAGCCAGGGTACCAATCCCGACAACACGAACACGCTCAAGTTGGTTGACGCAAAATACGTCCCCTTCGGCTCGATTGGTGGTTACACCAAAAACCCTGGCTCGTATCACTGCCCTTCCGACGTCAGCAAAAACGGCGCCGGCGAGCTGCGTGTGCGGTCCTGCACGATGAACGGTTATGTGGGCATCACCGACAAAGGCGGAGTCAGCGCGGGGGTCATGGGTGGTTCACAGGAGCAATATCACAAAGTCACCGACTTCGTTAAACTGAAGGCGGTCAATGCCATTGTTTTCCTGGATGAACGACCGGACTCCATCAACGACGGCTGGTTTTGGAGTCCCTCCAGCAAAGCCTCCATCCGCGACCTGCCCGCGATCTATCACGGCAACAGCAGTTCCGCTTTCTGTTTCGCCGATGGTCACGCCGAGCTGCACAAATGGCGCATCGCGACTTTTATCCGCGGCAGCTACGGACCGGATATCCCTGCAAGCGTAGACACCCAATGGTTTTTTGAGCATTCCACCGCACCTTGAACCGAGCGCCTTCCTCATCGCAAATTTTCAATCTGACATTAACCACCCCACCGCAACCCGAAACCAACGACCATCCACGCATGAAAGCACCTAATCCCAGACCCAGCCCAACCTCGACCAGGCCCGCCCTGGCCATTACCCTATTGATTGGCTTATGCCTCGGAGCGGCCACTCAAAGCACCTCCGCCACTGATAAAACTTGGGACGGCGGCGGCGACCAATCCAGTTGGAGTGGTTCGCCCGCCAACTGGGATCTTGATACCGACCCGGTCGCCAACGACAGCCTGTTCTTCGGCGGCAGCGTCGGGACTCTCCCCAACAACAATTTCGCCGCCAACACGGTCTTCAGTGGCATCACCTTCAATTTTGGAGCGGACGCCTTCACACTGACGGGCAACGAGATTGATCTTGGCGCGGGTGCCGGCATCACCAACAACTCGAGTGTTGTGCAAAGCCTCGGCATGATTGTTGACGGCGTGGGCTCGGGACGTTGGTACAACGCAGCCACCAGCAATTTGCTTTTCACCGGCGTGCTCAAGCAAACGATCAACAAGGCCGGCCCACAGGCCATGCGGATGCAGGGCAGCACGGGAAATTCTTCGGTCGGCCTGAACGTTTACGAAGGCACCATCGAACTGGCCAACAGCTCTGGCAACTCTGTGAACAGCACGGTTTATGTCAGCACCAACGGAACGGTGCGCACCGTCGGTGCGGGAACTTACACCGATCAGATTCATTTCAATCAACGCGTCATCATGAATGGCGGCAGACTCCAGTTGCAGCACGTGGATAGCATCAATACCACGCGTTTGGAGGAAATCGCTTCGCTGAGCGGCACGAACCTTGACAGCATCGTAGAGTGCGGCCTCGCGGCTTCTACGAATCGCCTAGACATCGGCGGCGGCAACAACCACAGAGGAATCTATTCCGGCACGGTTCGTGACGGTGCCGCTGGTCAGCTGGCTTTCCGGGTTTACCGAGCCAACAATCATGAACAGCTCAACGGCACGAACACTTATAGCGGTGTCACTCTGGTGGATAATACCCAAGGAGCAGGTGCGGCTCGTTTGATCGTAAACGGCGCTCATCTTGGTGGTGGTGCCTATACTGTCAATGGCCACAACACCGACAGCACGCGCCTCGCCTACTTGAATGGCAGTGGCATCATTTCAGCCAGCGTGCTGAACTTCAACCTGAACTCGTTTCTTTCACCGGGCGGCTCACTGAGCGCGGATCTTTCGGATTCGGCGACCTACGCAGACTCGACCGCGATTCTCACGATCAGTAACGCCGTCAACCTGAACACAGCATCCTCCACACTTGAAATACAGTTGAACGGTAACACCGCTGGAGCCACTTATGATCAACTCGCGATCGCCGGCAGCGGTTCGATCTCGAACAATAATTCGCAGCTTAGAGTCACCCTCGGCTACACGCCGGCTTCGGGCGACAAATTCACGCTCGTCAACGTCGAGGGCACGGACTCGGCGAAGACCGTCGGAACGTTTGCCTCGTTCAACGGCGTCGCCGCAAGCATGGTGCAGGGCGCGATCATCGTTGACCCCAACACCGGTCAGTCATTTCGCATCAGTTACCGCGCCGAAGGCAGCACGTTCGACATGGGACCCGGTTTGGGCAACAACATCATGCTTGAAGCCATCTCGCCCGTCGGCGGCCAGCAATTGACCTGGCGCGGTGACGCCAGCAGCGATTGGGACATCACGACGACCGCCAACTGGCGCACGGCCGGCAATGTCGCCAGCCTGTTTACCAACACGGACTTTGTCACCTTTGACAATTCCGGCTCCAACAGTGCGCCGGTAAATCTGGTCGGCGACCTGACTCCCGCCACCATCAGCATCAACTCCACGAACAATTATTTACTTGGTGGCGCGGGCAAACTTACTGGCCTCGTTATCATCACCAAGACCAACACCGGCAAGTTGACCATCACCACGGACAACGACAACGTCGGCGCCACGCTGCTTCGTCAAGGCAGTGTCCAGATTGGTACGAGCGGCACCTCGGGTCTCTTGTCGGGCAACATCAGCATGAACACCAACACCACGTTGATCTTCAATCGTTCGGATGCGAGCACCTTTGCGGGCGTGATTTCTGGCCAAGGCACCGTGGTCAACAACAGCACCAACGGCACCCTCACGCTCACCGCCAACAGTCCATTCAGCGGTGGGGTGCTCGCGAATGCCGGCACCCTTCAGTTCGGCGATGGCTCTGGCATCACCGGTTCTCTCGCCGGCCGGGTGACGAACAACGCGACCGTCACTTACAACTTCAACAACGCCGTTACGATCAACAATTCGTTGAGCGGCACCGGACGTGTGAACCTCGTCAATTCCACCGCCACCTCGAGGAAGTACCTCATCGCCGCGAATGTAAACAACACTGCCTTTTCTGGATATTTCGATGTTGGCCCGGCGGTGTGCCTGAACACCCCTGACCAATCCAACGGCACAAATCAGCTTGGGATTGGCTCGACCGTTTACGTCCAGGACACCGGCAGCCTCTATCTCGACCGGGGTGGTTACTACCTCTCCACTTTCTATATTCAGGGCGCTGGTAACGGTGCTGGATCCGCCGGCACACCTGTGACGATGGAGATTGAAGGCATCAGCCCGCCCACCACGATCGCTGGTGACGTCAACGTGCTGTCGAGCGTTTCCATCGGCGGTTTCATCGGTACGTCGCGGATTTTGGGCCGCCTCGTGGATACCAACGGTGTCAGCACCATCACCTTTGCGAATGGCCGCGGCCTTGGGACGTCCTTCAACCTCCAACTCGGCTCCGTGAGCGGCCCCAACCACTGGGGCACCACCGTCATTGATCCAGACTTGAGCGGCGGCGCGTTTACGGTCACAGCCATGACTCCCAGCGCTATCAGCACGAACGGCCTGACCTTGGGTGCACACGGCAACTTCGCGCTGAATGGCAACCACCACACGATCGCCAGCCTGGCGAGCACAGCCCCAGGGGGTGCAATTCTCAACAGCCATGCCACCACGGCGGCAGTTCTCACGGTCGGGGCGGATGATTCCTCCACCACTTTCGACGGCACATTCGGCAACGGTGGCGCCGCCGCGCTGGGCTTGACCAAAGTCGGAGCGGGCACACTGGTACTCAGCGTCGGGAGCAGCAACACGGGGCCGGTTAGTGTGAACGGTGGTTTGATCGCCCTCACCGGCGAAGGTTCATTCAGCAACGCCACCGTGATCAGCGTCGGCACCGGAGCGACCTTGGACGTCTCAGCACGCGCCGACGGCACGTTGACCCTCAACAGCGGACAAACTCTGAAACACAGTGGGAACGCAACCGGCCCGATCACTTTCACCGGCAGCGTCAACATTGGCAATGGGTCGCTACTGCTGGGGGTTAATCACGTCGGCCTGGCTCACGACAGCCTGGCGGCCAGCGTCAGCATCACCTACAGCGGCACGTTGGTGGTGACGAATATCGGTTCGGCGCTGCAAGCCGGTGACAAATTCCAGTTGTTCACCGGCGCGGCCAGCGGCTTTGCCGCCTTTGACCTGCCGACCTTCGATCGGGTGAACCAGGTGCAATACACCTGGAAAAACGACGTGGCCAGCGATGGATCGGTCACGGTCCTGACCGTTGCGCCAATTGCTTCCCCAACCTTGGGCGTGGGGCAGGCCGGGAACAACCTGACGTTCTCGTGGACGGGGCCGTTCAAGCTGCAGGCGCAAACCAACGCCATCAACATCGGGGTCAGCAGCAACTGGTTTGATTACCCGGGCGGCGGCACCAGCCCGGTGAATGTCGCGATCAACCCGACGAACCCGACCGTGTTCTTCCGGTTGAGTCTCCAATAAAGTTATTGGGTGGGTTGGGGCAATAGGACGGGCGACGTGTCGAACGTCGCCCGTCCCTCTTTCCACTGCCGGTGCCGGAACGGTACGACGCGCCGGGAATTCAAGCGCGATTGCAGAAATTCGTTACAAGTTGGAGCAGCTGATGTGGTAATTCTTGCAGGCGTGCGACAACGGCGATGAGACACCACCCACTTTCCTGTTCCCTGATTTTGGCGGTTTGCGGTTTTACCCTGTTGGCTCGCGCGCAAACGCTGATCAATGTTCGCATCGCCGGCGGCAATCCCGGCCCGCCCACCGGCATCGCCGCATTCGGTAACTCGAGCAGCGATGTGTGGAACTACTTTCCCAACCTCGGCGGACGTGCCAGCGGCGGCGGCGTGGTGACGAACGCCACAACCATCCGAAACTCGAGCGGCAGCACACTCGCTGGCGTCACCATGAATATGACACTCAGCGGCGGCGACGGACTGGACAATTACACCGATAACAACAGTTTCAGCCCGACACCCGTGCTGCTCATGGGCAATTACATTTACGAGAACAACGGCATTTATTACTTCACTTTCAGCTTCACCGGCCTGCCCGCCAACAAGACTTACTTCCTTTACGGCTTGGGCAACGGCAACGCGAGTGGTCAGGGTTCAACCTGGTGGGTCGACGTCGCCAATGGCCACGGCACCGCGAGCGCCACCGCCAACTACGGGCTCGGCGATCGCAACGTCACGCTCGCCAGCAATCAAGATATCTCGTGGGTCAAGATTCCCGCCACGACAACGGCAGCGGGCGCACTTACCTTCCGTGTCGTGCGACTGAATGCGGCGGAGAATGGCACCGGCGGCAGTGGGCGCGCTTACCTGAACGGATTCCAGCTCCTGGCGCTGGCGTCCCCGGTCACCACCGGACTCACCAATCAAACTGTGATCGCGGGGAACACCGCGCTGCTCTCCCCTGTCACCACCGGCACGCCCGCTCCAGCTTATCAATGGCGCTCCAACGGCGTGAATATTGTCGACGCCACCAACGCCTCACTCTCGTTGCCGAACGTGCAGTTCAGCCAGAACAGCGTCACGTATTCACTCGTCGCGAGCAACTACGCCGGCGCGGTCACGAACTCGATGACCCTTTCAGTCTTCGTCACGCCCGGCATCGCGGGACTCACGAATCAGGCCGCCGCCGTCGGCAGCGATGTAATCATCGCCGGGACGGTCAGCGGTGTGCCGACACCCGTGCTGCAGTGGCGCCGCAGCGGCACGAATCTCGTTGGTCAGACGGGGAATTCCTACTCCATCGCCAACGCGCAGGCCGCGGACAGCGGCACCTACTCGCTCGTCGCCAGCAACCGCGCGGGCATCGTGACAAACAGCATGACGCTCACGGTCTCGGCCAGCGACGTGCCGCCGAATCTCACGGGGCCGACGGATCAGACGGTGATCCAAACCAGCAACGCCACGTTCACCGCGTCCGCCTCTGGACTGCCCCTGCCGGCATTGCAATGGCGCGTGAACGGCACGGATATTCCGGGGGCAACGGCAACTTCACTCACGGTCTCGAACGCTTCCTACTTGCAAAACGGCCACGTTTATTCGCTCGTGGCGAGTAACACTGCGGGTGTCGTTACCAACAGCGCCTCGTTGTTCGTCCTGGTGCCAGCGGCCATTACGCAGCAACCGACGAATCTGTCGGTGATTACCGGTTCGGCCGCGACTTTGATCGTGGGCGCGACTGGCGTGCCCGCGGTGAAATATCAATGGAGCAGAAACGGCAGCCCGATCGCCAACGCCACGAATTCTTCCTACAACCTCGCCAGCACGAGCGGCGCGGACAACGGCTCGGTGTTCTCCGTGACGATCACGAACACTGTCGGCACCGTCGCCAGCAGCAACGCCACGCTCACGGTTCTCTCCACGATGACCGGGGCGTTGCTTCCCACGAACAACGCCAGCGGTATCGCCCCCGACCAACAGTTGCGCATCGTGTTCTCCAGCACGCCGAAGCTCGGCTCGGGAAAACTCTACATCCGCGATGCGTCGAACAATGCGCTCCTGGAAACGATCGACACGAGTTTGTTCCAAACGATCACGCTCTTCAGCGCCACAGTGACAAACAACTACACGCGCACCGTGCAGGGCTCGGTTTATTTCTATCAGCCCATCGCGATTTACGGCAACGAGGCTTGGATCACGTTCTCGAACCGCTTTGGCTACAACAAAACCTACTACGTCAACGCGGACGCCGGCTTGTTCCTTGATGGGGCGAACGCCGCGTTTCCTGCGATCACGGGCACGAACACCTGGCGATTCTCGACCAAAACTTCCGGTCCGGCTACTCCCACAACTTCCACCGGTCTGACCAATCTCAGCATCGGTCTGGATGGCGCGGGCGATTTCGCCACGTTCCAAGGCGCGGCAGACTGGGTGCCACAGAACAACACGCTCAAGCGCACCTTCAATGTCCTCCCCGGTATCTATCGCGATTACCTCTGCCTGCGCCAGAGCCGCAACAACATCGCTTTCATCGGTACGGGCGCAAACCGAACGGACGCGCAGCTGATTTATCTCTACCCCTCGGGATCGAGCGCGGCGACGATGAGCATCACCACCTCGGACATCTACGTTCGCAATCTCACCGTGGACAACAAAGTTTACCTCACTAACAACGGTGTCGTGTTTGCCGGGCCAATTAACACGGTGTTCACCGCCGGCAACCGCATCATCTTCGACAACACGCTGCTCAAAGGCGGGCAGGACACGCTCTACGCCAACAGCGGCACGGCGTATTATTATCGCAGCGAAATCTGGGGCAGCGTGGATTTCATCTACGGCGACCAGCTGGCCGTGTTCGATCAATGCGACATCATCGAAATCCGCAGCAGCGGCGGACCGATCACCGCGCCCAGCACGCCGTATGCGCAGCCGTACGGTGAAGTGTTTCTGAACTGCACCTTCCCGCGTGCGCTCACCGCCAATGGTTATCCCTACGACGTGGGCACGGGCACCACGACGTTCCAACGTCCGTGGCGGCAGGACGGCATGACCGCGATCATCAACTGCGCGCTCGGCAGTCAGTTCACCACCAAGGGTTGGGCGGAATGGGATGGACGCGAAACGACGTGTCGCGCGCGGGAAGCCGGCTCGACCCAGATCGGCGGCGGCACGGTGACACCCGCGCAACGTCAGGCAGCGGGCGCTTACTGGCTCAATACCGCTGACCCCGACTACACGAGTTCTTCGATGAACCCCACCAACGCGCTGCTGTATCCGCCGAGCGGCAATCTCAATCGCACCAACGTCACCGTCAATGCCAGCGACTACACCCTCGATGCGATGTTCGGTCACCCGCATTTCAACCTCGGCAGTTGGCGACCAACCACGCTACCGACGATCACAACACAGCCGACCAACAAGACCGCGAGCGCGGGCTCGGCGACTTCCTTCTCCGTCGCCGCGTTCGGCCACCCAACGCCGACATATCAATGGCGCAAAAACGGAACGAACCTCTTGGGTGCGAAGAATGCCACGTTAGCCATCAGCAGCCCCACGCTCTACGACAACGGCACTTATTCCGTCGTCGTGTCAAACTCCGCCGGCAGCATCACGAGCAGCAACGCCGTGCTCACCATTCCGGCGCAACCCACCTCCCTCGTTCCCAGCGTTGAGGGAGCCACGCTGAGCCTTTCCTGGCCCGCCAACCAGACCGGCTACCGGTTGCTCGCGCAAACGAATCCGCTGGGCTCAGGATTGAGCGCGAGTTGGTATCCTATCGCCGGTTCATCCGTCACCAACCAAGTCACGCTGCCGATCGATCCGGCCAACGGCAGTGTGTTCCTCCAGCTCGCTTATCCATGAAAGGCATGAGTTGCGGCAAGTACTCCCGTTTATTCCGGCGAGGTGAATTGCGCCAGATACGGCCACGGGGATTCACACTGATCGAGTTATTGGTGGTGATCGCTATTATCGCGATCCTGGCGGCGATGTTATTGCCCGCGCTGGCCAAGGCCAAGGAACGCAGCCAGCGTGCGACTTGCATGAGCAACCTTCGCCAAATCGGGATCGGGGCGTTGATGTACGCCAGCGATTATCTGGAGCGAGTGTTTCCATCGATGCCCAACAATCAACTCGGACTTCTGATTGCCCAAGTACCGACGCTCAAGAGCTATTATGGCTTTGATCTGAAAACCAATTCCTCGCCTGAGAATAACATTTGGAGTTGCCCCACGCGCACGCATCTGCCGCGCGCGGCCAGCGCCACCATTATGGGCATTGGCTATCAATACTTCGGCGGGCTGACGACTTGGGTCAACGACAACGGCACGATCAACAATGCGCCCAGCCCGGACCGGCTCGCGAACGCAAAGCCAAATTGGTGTTTGGCCGCTGAAGCCAATTTAAAATACGTTGCTCCGGGCAATTCAGCCGGACAGATCGGCTGGGGCTATGATGGATTTGTCAGCGGGCAGCCGGTGCGCGTTCCGCATCCCCGCTCTGGCAAACCACATCCGGATGGCGGGAATACGCTATTCGTGGACGGCTCGGTTCGTTGGGTGAAGTTCGAGAGCATGTTTTTCATGCACAACACCGGCAGCTCCAAGGCTAGGGTTTTCGCCTACCAGGAAGATTGGGGCAACCTCACGCCAGGGCAGATCAACGCCATGAAACCCAACGCTTCCGACTTTAGCAACTGAGGTGAACCCAGCTCTGTTGATGCATCGCAACAAAGACACGGTAGACCAAGCCCTGCGACCGGCTGGCGAAACAAATTCTGCCAGTCCTTTTCCCGTCGATCAGTCATGAGCGCTTCCGGTCGCATTCGTCGTGTTGCTATCGCTCTGGCCTTGCTTTGGCTCGCCTCATCCGTCAGTGCGGCTACCAATTCGAGTCTCACCACCATTGAATACAAGCGGGTCGGTAACGAAGTGCTTCGGCTGGATGTTTGCGTGCCAACGAACACAGCCCCCGGCTTGCAGACGAATCTTCGACCGGTGGTAATCACGATTCACGGCGGCGGCTGGGCCAGTGGTGACCGGAAAACGGACTTCCCCTCTGTCCTGCAAACTCTGACGGACGTGGGCTACATCTACGTCTCGGTGGACTATCGCCTCAGTCCGAAACATCGCTGGCCGGCGTGTCGGGAGGATGTAGAGGACGCCGTCGGCTGGACCAAGGCGCACATCCGCGAACATGGCGGCGACCCGGATCGAATGGCGATTCTAGGTTATTCCGCCGGAGGACAACTGGCATTCTGGGCCGCCATCCGCGACCAACCGCCGCACAAACTGAAGGCCCTCATCGGCTTGGCGCCCGCCACAGATTTTCTCGAGGACCTCGGGCGACGCGGCGGCCCGAGCAAGGCGCTCCGCGAACTCATGGATTGTCAGGACAGCGAGCCGTTCGAGAAAACGCTGCTGCGCCTTTACGATGCGTCGCCCATCAATCATCTCCATGCCGCCATGCCACCCATTCTTTTAATTCACGGCACGGAGGACCGCAGTGTGCCCCTCCAGCAATCCATTCACATCCAACAGAAGCTCGGGGAGCAGCGGTGGCGGTTGCCGTGCGAAATCTACAAAGTGGAGGACGCACCCCATCGCCAGACCGACTGGGACAAACATGACCCACGCTACAAACAGAAGTTGCTGGACTGGCTTGGCGAGCGGTTGAA